>Ga0070665_100000746_pt1 | contig 43250 bp, 36 predicted proteins | sample KBSS13metaG_FD_65862 | JGI IMG/M metagenome (GOLD analysis project Ga0070665, IMG submission 65862) | Switchgrass rhizosphere microbial communities from Kellogg Biological Station, Michigan, USA - KBS S1-3 metaG | ecosystem: Host-associated > Plants > Roots > Rhizosphere > Soil ...
ATGCCCGCCGCGTACATCCGATCCATGTTCCAGGCAACCCACAGCCGGCTCACGTCGCGATATTCGTTGGTCTCGCCGAAATACCGGATCGGGATCCCGCGATTCCTGGCGGCGATCATCGCGTCGCTCTGTCGCTGGTCGGTGACCCGGAACATCGCCACGTCGATCTTCTGCGTCTCTGCGTTGTACAGCGTCACGTCGCGGTTCGCGAAGTCCTGTCCCGGCGGAAAGTTCATGTCCGCGCTGATCGGGTACGTGGGATACGAGCGCACTCGCGTCGTGACGTTGGCGTACACGTGGTAGTTCGTTGTATCAGTCCAGAGGTTGTCGACTTTCGTCTTGAAGCTGTTGACGATGAGCGGGTCGTCCTCGAAGAAGATCGTCTCCGTCACGTAGTTGGTGTACGGCGTGACGGGGACGAAGGCGTTGGCGCTGTAGTTAGCCGATCCGAACTCGACGATGTTCTGGCCGGCGAAGAGCATCATCTTGAAATGCATGATGCCGCCGCCCACCTTTTCCACCATCGGGATGCCGGCGTTGGCAAACGCGTTCAGGCTCGTCGCGTTCAACGGATACGTCGGATTCGCCCTCGGGTCGACGATCAGGCGAACCGGCACGCCGGCGTTCTTCCTGGCGATGATCTCGCTGACGTAACGCTGGTCTTCCATGAACCAGAAGCCCACGTCGATGCCTACCTGCTCGGCCCGGATGAGATTGATCAGCGGTGTCCGGCAGTCTTGGAAGGATGAGTCACACAAGCTCTCGGCCCGTGCGGGCGATGCGTGCAGGCCGACGAGCGCGGTGAGGAGTACGAGGAATGGAAACAGTCGGGTTCTGAGCGAGGAATGATCGTGGTTCACGCGTCGACGTGGTGCCAGCGCAGTGCCAATTCAGGCACACACCTGCAACTGGTTCGCACGGCGACGGTTGTCAGAGGTGCAAAGGTGGCGTTGCGGGCCTTGTGGGAATTCCTTTTCTGCTGTTGAGAGCCTGAGGCACCGTGTTTTCCACTTTCCCGGCGCGGGCGCCCCTAATGTAGCCGAGAAAGTAACGAAGTCTTAACTCGCGGCGCATCCGCTCGATCTCGTTTCCCGCGAGGCAGGCGCCGGTCCACCCTCCGATATCTCGAGCAGCTGATCCGATCATGAATCGCGGCACGCCAGCCAGCAGCGGCACCTGTCTCAGGTCGATCCCCAGCTCTGTGATGGGATGACGCCGCTCGAGCAGCGCCTTCGAGACGCCTTTCCAATACCACCAGCGGCGGAAGTATTCCTTCGTGAGGCGCGCCGCGGGCACGTGGTGATGCAGTTCCATGGCTGGCTGGTACTGGCCGCGTGCGCCGGCCGCGCGAGTTCGACAGAAGAATTCCGCTTGTTCCTGACCCAGCAGCGAGCCGCCCTTGCGTCCAAACTCGGGGTGGAAGCCGCCGACGCGATCGATCAGCGTACGCCGTACGGCCATGTTGGCGCCGAGCGGGACACGTTGACGATCTTCGAACACGAACGGCTGCCGGCCGTAGTCGAGAATGGCCAGCGTGCCCCAGAGATCGGAGCGCTTGTGATCGAACCAGGCTGGGCATGCCGCTTCCCACAGTGGCCAGACGGGTCCGCCGGTGTAGTCGATTGATGGATCGTCGAGCATCGGGCGGCACGCGGCTTCGACCCACCCCTCCGGCATCTGCACATCGTCGTCGGTGAACACCACGATCGCGGCGCTCGTAGCGGCGAGTCCGGTGTTGAGCGCGACCGACTTGCCCTGGCGCGGCTCGAAGAGATACGTGAGCGGCACCGGAAATCGCGAAACGCGCGACATCACGACATCGCGAGTGGCATCCGAAGAGTTGTTGTCGACGACGACAACGTTCCACCGAATGGCCGAGACCCGGCTGCGGGCGAGGCTATCGAGCGTCGTGCCGAGGAAAGCGGCGCGATCGTAGGTGCAAATCAGAACGGTGGCATCGCCCGGGATCTTCGACACAGACACGGCGCCAGCCTCTTCTGCAAGTACGTTGCCTTTTCGTTAAAGTCAGCGGCTGGGCTCGCGAATCGTCGGTTCGGATGGAGCGCGAAGGCTTTAGCCGAGCGTCGGAATTTGAAGCGCCGTGGCCAACTCAACGGCGCTCGCTGCGGTCGCTCAGGTTGTGGTGTGCATTTGTGCGTTTGCCGGCGGTGATTGCGCGCGATCCTTCCACCGCTGAGCGATGATGCCGGCAAACATCCAGAGCCAGAGCTCCCGTTCGAAGGCGGTGACGCGATCGCGGCGCATCGTCGCCTTGATGGCGTCCCGGATCGCGACGACCGCGCTGCGATAGAGATACCGGGGCACGCCCGCGATGTGGGCCACGCTGGAGAAATCAAGGCGCGACTGCTCGGGCGCTTCCATGTCCCGGCCGGTTCGCGCGTACATCATCGCGCGGCTGATCCCTCGCCAGTAGAACCACCGCCGGAAGTACCGCTTGGTCAGGCGATCGCGCGGAATCAGATGCTGCACGACCATGGCGGGAATGTAGTAGCCCACCAGGCCTGCCGCGGTGGCGCGCATGCACCACTCGCGCACTTCCTGACCGAGCAGCGTGCCGGCCTTCCGGCCGATCTGCGTGTCGAAGCCTCCGACGCGCTCGAGAGCCTCCCGTCGCATCGCCATGTTCACGCCGAGCGGCACGCGCGCGCCGAAGCGAATCGCGTCGGGCCCGTAGTCGAGCAGGGCAATGACCGCCCACATCCGCCCGTTCGTTCGCGGAATCCACCGCGGTGGCTTCGCCTCCCACAGCGGCAGGACCCTGCCGCCGACGTAGTCGCACTGCTTTGCGGCAAGCCCGAACTCGATGTGATCGAGCCAGTCCGGCTCGACCCGCACGTCATCGTCGGTCGTGACGACGATCTCACCCTCGGCCAGGCCGAATCCGCGATTGAGCGCGGCGCTTCGGCCCTGCTCCTTTTCGAACGCGTATCGCAGCGGTACAGGAAACGACCGCATCGCTCCCTCTACCACGCTCCGTGTGTCGTCCGGTGAGTTGTTGTCGACGACGATCACCTCCCACGGCGCGGACGGCTGAAGGCGAGACAGACTGTCCAGCGTCTCCTTGAGCAGACGCGCGCGATTGTAGGTCGCGATGACAATCGAGAAGCGTATGGCAGGTGTCATAGGAGATTGGCCCATTCCGCCCAGGCGGCGGTGAGATCGATTCCGCGGGTGAAATCGAATTGGGGGGCAAAGCCCAGCACACGGCGCGCCTTGTCGATGCGGGCGTGCGTCTTGGCGGTCATGAAGGCGATTTTCGACGGATGCAGCGGGTGGATCGCCGGCGCCATATCCGTCGCCGTCGTGTTCGCGCCGGGCAGCGAGACACCGGGCCCGCTGATTCGCGCTCGCAATCCCGCCGGGAGCCGGTGGAACGCGCGGATCGCCAGCTGCCCCTCGCGGGTTTCGGCAATCCGTTTCCTGACTCCTGGATGCCTGATTGCCTTCATCAGCTGGCTGACCATCCCGGCACGTGCTCCATCGGAGCCGTGGAAATGCTTCAACGCTTCTTCCGGCGTCATCGATACCGTTGCCGAGCGGCCGAGCATGCTCTCGTGCGCCGCGTAGAACGCGCGCCACGTCGTCGGTTCGGATCCGGAGAGGATGAACGCTTCGCCGTGCGCGCCCTCGACGAGCGCCGCGAGGATCATGCCGGATACGACGTCGTCCACGTAGACCAGGTTGGCAAGGCCGTCGCCGCCGTTGACGAGGATCACGCGGCCGCTTTTCAGCAGCTGCAGCGGCTTGATGGTAAACGTCGTGCCGAACGGCCCGTACACCACGGTCGGCTGTACCACCGCGACCGACAGTCCTCGTCCGACGTAACCGAGGGCGGTTTCTTCCGCCTCGATCTTGCTGTCGCCGTACGCGAAACCTGTTTTCCGGCGCGGCGCCGATTCGTCGAGCGGGCCGTCGGGCGTATTGCCATAGACGGTGACCGTGCTCGTGTGCACGACGCGTCTGACACGATGCTTCAGGGCGGCGTCGAGCACATGGCGCGTCCCCTGCGCGTTCACCACGCGGCGCGCCTCGTCCTGACCGTCGCTGCCGTAAGCGCAGTGGAATACGTAGTCGCAGCCTTCGACGGCCCGCTCGATTGATTCGGGCGAGCAGAGATCGCCCTGAACGAGCTCGATGGGGAAGCGCGCAAGACGGGCCGCGCGGCCGAAGTTGCGCACCAGCGCCCGCACGCGTGCGCCGTGCTCGACGATCAGCCGTTCCGCCAGGCGGCCGCCGATGAAGCCTGTGGCTCCCGTGACCAGGACCTTCGCGTTGGAGAGCGGCGTCATCAGGAGGCCTTCTCGCTCGCGGCCGCGTCCAGCAGCGTCTCGAATGGAAAGACGAGACGCTGCCGCCGGCGGTAGCAGGACTCGAGGACCGCGACGCTGCGACGGGCCTCGGTTCCCGTGACGGCGGGCGCTGAATGAGTCTGGATGGCACGAACGAAATCGGCCATCTGCCATGCGAACAGATCGCCAAGGTTTCCAGGCGGCTGCTGGCCCGGCAGTACTGCGCGTCCGGACAGCGACGCGTCGCCATGCACCGGCGTCAGCGTGACGATCGAGTCGGTCTTGGTCCCCACTTCGATCGTCCCGCGCTCGCCGCGAATGATGCAGCTGTTTCGCAGATCGCGGGTGCGGCTCAACTCGACGCGGCCGGTGATGCCGCCGGCCATCTCCACCTTCAGAACGGCGTCAGCTTCGACGCCGCCCGCCGCATCGTCTCGATAGTCGAGGCCGGCCACGTCGCCGAACCACCAGAGGAGAAGATCGATCACGTGCGTGCCGATGTCGGCCAGCACGCCGCCGCACTGCGGGCTGAACATGGCGGCCGACTTCACCGGCCACCGGAAGATCATGCCTTCACGGACGTCGAACGAACGAATCGGCCCGAGCATGCCCGACTCGAGCACCTGTTTCGTGTAACGCAGCGTCGGAGCGAAACGGCGGAGCAGGCCAACCGCGAGCCGCGCGCCGGAAGACTCGGAGGCGCGAATCATCGCGTCGCACTCGGCCGTGGACAGGGCCATCGGTTTTTCGACCAGGACGTGAACGCCCGCGCGCAGCAGGTCGATGGTCACCGGCGCGTGATATTGATGCGGAATGCCGACAATCGCGGCGTCGATGTGGGGAATGACGTCCTGATGGCTTCGATAGCGGGCCGGCACCTTGAACTTGTCCGCGACATACTCCAGGCGGTCAGCCGATGGATCGGCGATGGCAACTGTCTCCACACCCGAGGTGCGCGCGAGCGCAGGCAGGTGGATGCCTTCGGCCGCGGCTCCGGCGCCGATTACACCGACACGGATCGGTCGCATGATGTCGCTGCTTTCCACTGAGGTTCCCTGCCGAGCGCCAGCAGATCGTAGGCGACGGCTACGGCACGATCGGTGGCGCCGCCTGGTGCATAGAACATGGCGGACGCGAGGCGACGGCGCTCGACGCTCAGCGCGTGCGGCCGATCGAGCGCATCGCGAGCGGCGTCCACGACGCCGTCCACCGTGGCGGCCACCCGCGCCGCGGCACGCAGTTGACGAACGCGCTCGGGATTGATGCGCGCCGTCTGAATCAGTTCCGGCGCATCGAACACGATGAGCGGCCGATCGAGCAGGCAGAACTCGAACCCGATCGTGCTGTGGTCGGTGACCATCAGGTCGCTGGCCGCCAGCAGGGGAGAGGCGTCGGCGTCTTCCACGTGCACGATGTGGCCGGGCTGCTCGAGCAGCGCCATGCGTGCGCGCCAGTCGATGGCGCCGCTGAACTTGTGCGTGCGCGCGTCGAGAGACAGCGAATGGAGTTTGACGATCACGTTCCAGCCCGCGCCGGCGAGCGCGGTGATGATCGCCTCGCCCGCGATGTTCAGCGACGATGCCGGAGACCAGGTCGGGGCATAGAGTGCGGTCGGCCGCGTGCGGTCGAGGCCGAGCGCGCGTTTGATCGCGTCGGCGTCGTACTCGCCGTTGACGAGACGATCGACCTTTGGAAATCCCACCAGCACGGCCCGCTCGCGCGACACGAGGCCGGCGGCGAGGTATCGCTCCATCCGGTCATGGTTGATGAACAGCACGCGGTCGAATTGGTCGAGCGCAATCGGCAGGTGCGCCGGATTGTCCAGATCGTACTTGCCCGCGACTCCGTGAGCGACGTTTGCGTACCGTGCGCAGCGGCGCAGGGCCGGACGCGTCCACGGATCCGCGCTGAGATAGAGATCCCAACGCCGCCACTTGATCTGCCGGTGTGTGAGCACGCGTCCCGCCGGTTTGTTCCCGAGGCGATCGCCCACCTGGTCCAGGCGCTCTGAGGTGTAGAACACGGCGACACGCGGATCCGCCTCGAGCGCCGCGGTCATCGGTTCCAGGACGGCGGCGTGCATCGAGTTGCGCACGTCGACGATCACGCAGCGGCCCCCGGTCCATTGCCCGACAGCCTGATCGATTCGGTGAGCCAGGGTGGCCGCACCGTGCCACGCTGCCCGCAGCGTCAGACGTTTGCGGTTCGAGTTCGCGGCCGGACCGACTCTCTTTGCCGCGCTTGTCGCATTGACCTCGTCACGCCCGGCTGGCCGGAGCGCCGTTCGCAGACGGAACGCCGCCACGGCCAATGCTGGTACCGCGGCCGCAATTCCCGAGGCGAGCCACAGCGTGCGGCCGCCACGGCGCGCGTGAAGCGCGGCCAGCTGTCGCGCCGCCTCGCGGCCTTCTCCGCGCTGAAGGCTCGCGCGCGCCTCCGCGGCGAGCAGCTCCTCCTCGAACCGCTCGACCTGGCGGTCGAGGATCGCGCGTTCCGGCGACTCCGGCGGCAGCACCGGGCGAGTCTTTGCGAAGACCCGCAGGATTCCCGACAGCATTCGCACATCGTTGGACGACAGGCTGCCGGATCGGCAGGCGTACCACCCGAGCGGCTTGGGATGCCTGGCGAACGTGAACCCGGCGAGCGACGCCCGAATCCACATCTCGTATTCCTCGTTCGTGAAGATCGCCGGGTCGAAACCACCGATGGCGTCGATGACCGTTCGTCGAAACACGCTCATGATGAACAGCGCACGTTCGTCGCCCAGGATCGTCGCCAGGCCGATCGGCCGCCCCTCGTCCTCCAGCGGGCGCGCGGGTTGGCCATGATGCGGACCGCCGCGATTGCGGGCATTGCCAATCAACACGTCGATGGACGGCTGCGCGTCGAGGATCGCGACGTGCTCGGCCAGAAACGTCGCGTCCCACTCGTCGTCGCTGTCGAGGAATGCCAGCAGACGACCAGCGGCGGCGCCGAAGCCCGTGTTGCGCGCGGGGCCGGGACCCGCATTCGATTGCTGCAGGACGCGCACGCGGGGATCGCGATCCGCGAGCCGGCGCGCGACCTCGACCGTGCGATCCGACGAGCCGTCGTCCACAATCAGCAGCTCGAGATCGGTGAACGTCTGACTGAGGACTGACTCCGCGGCCCTCCCGAGGTAAGCCTCGGCGTTGTACGCCGGCATGATCACGCTTACGACCGGCACACCGTCTCCAGGGGCGCGGGCGATTCGCGAAGGGGACATGGCGAACCGTGAATCGCAGGCGCTTCCAATTCAATCGCTTCGTACAGCGCTTCGGCGCAACGTGCGGTCGCCGATCCGGGCGCGAAGAAAAGGTCTTCCGCGACGGCGCGGCGAGTGTTCGAACGGGAGGCGGGATCGGCTAGAGCGCGGCCGATGGCCGCTACCGTGTCGTCTACCCCAGTCGTCGATTCCGACACGTCGCCGAGCATCCGCACGTAGTCCGGGTGGATGTTCGCGAGCGAAATGAGCTCGGGCACGTGGATGCGCACGAGCGGCCGATCGAGCAGCAGGTACTCGAAGCCGGCCGAGCTGTGATCCGTCACCATGACGTCCGCGGCTGTGAGGTACGGGCAGATGTCGGCGTGCGACGCCATCACCGCTGAACCCGGCGCGAGGTGAGGACGCAGCATCCCCGGCCAATCGAGGCCGCCTGAGTACTGCGGCCGCAGATCGAGCGACCGATCGTGCAGCTTCACGATGACGTTGACGGGCATCTGACGAAGGCGCGCGAGCAGCGCGACGCCGAGCAGGTTGAGCGACGAGGCGGGCGACCAGGTCGGTGCGTACAGCACCGTCGGGCGATCGGACGGAAGGCCGATCCCGCGCAGGATTTCTTCTCGATTCAGCGACCCGTCGACGAGGCAGTCGACCTTGGGCATGCCGATCATGCGGATGGCCGGGCTCTGCGCGTCGAGGGCGCCCGCCGCAATGCAGTTGTTCAATCGGCGGCGGTTCACGAAGAACAGGCGGTGCCAGGCGTCGAGCGGCTCGGTCGGCGCGTCGAAGCCGTACTTGCCGCCGACGCCGTGAAACATCTGGATCCGGCAGGTGCCGTGGAGGAGCTTCGTCCACGTGAAGTCCGACGTCAGGTAGGCGTCGAACCTGGACAGCGCCGCCGCAACCGGACCGATCACCGATCCGTTGCGTCCCGCGTCCTGAAAGATGTACTCGGCCTGGCCCGGCTCGTCGCTGGCGATGAACGAGAAGCGGACACGGTCGTCCTGTTCCATCGCGCGATGCACCGGCGCGAACATGGCGTAGTGCACCGGCGTTCGCGCATCGACGAGGATGCGGCGGCGCCGTCGACTCATGCGTGCACCCGTATCAGCCGGCTCCGCGGCGCCGCCTTGATGGGCGCGGCCTCCTCGGCCGCCCTGACGGCCGCACGGCGCGCGGCCAGCATCTCCCGACCAGCGACGGAGAGCGCCAGCACGTAGTAGAACGTCCAGTTGAACGCCACCGATGCGAACAGCGAGCAGACGGTCCAGCCAACCATCGCTGCCAGCATTCCCTTCGCATTCAGGTCGAGCGTCCGCCATTCTTCGTCGGTCAACCGCAGATCCGACTCGGCCGGCCGCGACGACGTGGGACCGGCGCGTTTCCGAGAGTGCCGCATGATGCGCATCGCCGCGAAGTTTGCGCTGAAGCCGCGGCAGACCAGATACGCGAACGTCAGCAATCCGCCGATGCCGAGCTCTGCGGCGACCTGGAGCCACACGTTGTGGGTCACTCGCCATTTCTCGACTTCGTCAGGTGAGTTGTAGTTCTTGAATTGACCGGCGCCGATGCCGGTAATCGGATTCTCGAGGAACACCTGAATGCCTTGATCGATCAGGCGGAGCCGCGCCGCGCGCGACCCGGTCTGATCCTCTTCGGCGTTCATGATGCTGTCCATCCGATCCCAGAAACTGGACGGCATCGCCGGCAGCGCCATCAGCCCGGCGACAACAACGGCGCCGACCGCCGCCGGATTCACGCGCACGGTGTAGTACATGACGACCAGGCCGGTGGCGAGCAGGCCCAGGAATCCGCTGCGTGACTTGGTGCAGACGATGGCGGCAAGCATGGCGACCGCCAGGCCGCACGCAAAGATCCGCCGGCTCGGTTTGCGTTCGTGGAGGATGACGATGAGCGTCGGCGCCAGAAACGTGACGAGGTTGAGCGCCAGATCGTTGGGATTCTCGAACATCCCACCCACGGCGCCGCGCACGCGATCGCCCTCGACGAGATTCACGCCTCTGACGTAGTCGAACACGGCCCTCGCGCCGATGTAGCCGGAGGCGACCATCATGACCCACGTCATCTGCCGCAGCCGGCGCGGGGAGGTGATCGTGCTCATCATGAGCGCGAAGATCAGGATGATCTTGACGTAGATGTCGGTGAAGACGTGCGCCGACCCGCCCGGCCAGATCGAAAACGGCACTGTGAGGACGATGATTGCGCCGAGGATGACGATCGCGATGACCTCCACGTTGACGTGAGCGATCGTGAGGCCGGCTGACATCCGGCGGACTGCCATCGCGGCGAGACCGGCAATCGCGGTCAACTCGGAGAGATGGAGGATTTCGAGTCCGGGAATCTGATCCTGCGGACGGAAGAACAACAGCGCCGTGAAGAGCAGCATCCAGAGGTAGTCCCAGTCGTACCGCTCCCGGATGGCGGCCACCGCCGCGGTGACGGCGTTCGAGGCCGGCGCTCGACGAGCGCCCGCGCGCTGATGGCGGCCCGATACGACGAGTGGGGCCCCGCGCGACGACCCGAGGTTGAATGTCAGACGGTCCATGGTCGATTCCTACTTCCAGACCTTTCTAGCGCGCGCGGCGGCGAAGAGCCCCGCGACAGCGGCGTAGTTCATCATCACGAACGTGAAGGCGATGCGGGCGGCCTTCGCTGCCAGGCGGCCCATCACGCCGTCTCCCGGATTGCTGCGTCGTGTGCCGGCGATACCGCGGGTTCCGTGGATTCGCGTCGCCAGGACACGAACTCGAGGACGGCGCCGGCGGCGGCCAGGAGAAGGAAGATCACCTGGCAGGCAAGGGCGAGCGCATAGAAGGGCCGGCCGGCCAGCACCGTGCTCGACACGAAGATCGCCAGCAGCGCCCAGGGAACGATCAGCCGGCCGATCTTGTGCGACACGTACTGCAGCCACACCCGGTTGCGCCATGGCAGGAGCAGCGCCGGCTCCAGCGCGAGAATCTGGTAGTTTCCGGCGAGCGTGCGAATCTTCCGCCGCGCTTCGGCGTCGGCATTGACCGACGCCCGATCGAACGCCAGCGCCTTTTCGTTGAACACCACGCGGTAGCCGGCAAGGACAATCCGCATGGGCGTCAGCACATCGTCGAGGATCGTGTCGGCGGGCAGCGGCTGGTAGAGTGCGCGGCGCACCGCGTAGATCGCACCGGTCGCGCCGAGCGTCGAGTCGATTCCGCTCTCGAGGCGGCGCAGCTGCTTCTCGTACTTCCAGTAGAGGCCCACGCCGTCCGCAACGGTCGAGCGGAGCGAGGAACGGCGCCGTTCCTGACCGCGGCGGTCGTACAGGGCTTCGCGCCACTCTGACCGGCGTCCAAAATGGCGCCGCTCGTGGCCGCTCCGCCGGCAGGGCATCTCGGCGTCCAGACGCAGCTCGCCGGTGACCGCGCCGACGCGACGATCGGCAAACGGCGCCAGCAATTCGCACAAGGCGTCGCGAGCGAACGTCTGGCGCGCGTCGGCGAACACGACGATGTCGAAGCGGGCGCGGGCGACGCCGGCATTCAGCGCGAGCGCTTTACCGCCCGCCGGAACCTGGACCACCTCCACGAACCGCCGGTATCGGGCGAGCACGTCGAGCGTCTCGTCTGTCGATCCGTCGGAGACGACGATGATCTGCCGCTGTGTGGAAGGGAAGCGAAGCGACAGAAGGTTGTCGAGACGGGCGGCGAGCCGCGAGGCCTCGTTGCGCGCGGCGATCACGATCGACACGCCGCCCTTCGGCCCGGTCAAGGCGGTCTGGGGCTGTCGAAGGCCGAGCTTCGATCCGTAATACAAGATCAGTGGATAGCCTGCGTAAACGTAGGCGATCAGCGCGACCGAGATCCAGAAGACCAACTCCATAGCGTCAGTACGCCATCGCCTTGTCGCCAGAACGGTCGCGTGCCGGCATCAGCGGAGCCGGTGCTCCCAGCTTGAACACGTGGTCGTGCTTGCCTGCGATGGCGTTGCGGGTGTCGACGATGAGGCGCGCGGACTTCAGCACCATGTCGTAGTCGACTGTGCGGTGTTCGGTGAGAATGGCGACGCAGTCCGCCTCGGCGAGCACGGCCGGCGTCAACAGCTCGGTTTCCATGTCGAAGCCGCCGTGCCACGCGCGCGCGGGCAGACGAGGCACGTACGGATCGGCGTAGCGGACGTTCGCGCCACGCTCGTGCAGCAGCGCCATCACATCGAGCGAGGGAGACTCGCGCATGTCGTCGATGTCGCGTTTGTACGCGAGGCCGAGGATGAGGACGTTGGCGCCGTTGACCGACTTGCGATGCCGGTTGAGTGCGTCGCCAATCTTCTCCACGACGAAATGCGGCATCCCCCCGTTGATCTGGCCGGCCAGTTCGATGAAGCGCGGATCGAATCCGGTCTGCTTCGCTTTCCACGAGAGGTAAAACGGGTCGATCGGAATGCAGTGTCCACCCAGGCCGGGCCCCGGGTAGAAGGGCATGAATCCGAACGGCTTGGTGGCGGCCGCGTTCACGACTTCCCAGACGTCGAGGCCCAGACGGTCGCACATCAGCGCGATCTCGTTCACGAGGCCGATGTTCACCATGCGAAAGGTGTTTTCGAGCAGCTTGACCATCTCCGCCGCCTGCGGCGAGCTGACGGGGACGATGGTTTCGATCGCGGCGCCGTAGAGCAGCGACGCCAGCTCGGTCGATTCCGCGCCGACGCCGCCGACGACCTTCGGCACGTTGTGCGTGTTGAACGTCGGATTCCCTGGATCCACGCGCTCCGGCGAGAACGCCAGGAAGAAATCGGTGCCGGCCTTCAGCCCGCCCGCTTCGAGCATCGGGCGCACCAGCTCCTCCGTCGTTCCGGGGTACGTCGTCGACTCGAGGATGACGAGCATGCCCGGACGAAGGTGGGCTGCGATCTTTTCGACTGCCGACACGATGTACGACATGTCGGGGTCTTTCGTCTTGCGAAGCGGCGTCGGCACGCAGATGTTGATCGTGTCGAGCTCGGCGACGACGCTGAAGTCGGTGCTTGCCCGCAGACGCTGGCCGGCGACGAGGCGAGCCACTTCGGCCGTCTCGACATCCGGAATGTAGGAGGTCCCCTGGTTGACCGCGTCGACCTTCCGTGAATCGAGATCGATGCCGGTGGTCACGAAACCGGCTCGGGCGAATTCCACGGCGAGCGGCAGGCCGACGTATCCGAGGCCGACGACGCCGACGCGGGCGCTGCGGTTGGTCAGACGGTCTCTCAGGGAAGCAGCACTGCTCACAGCGAATCCTCCAGAACCCGCTCGGGTGTTCCGAGCAGCGAGTTTTTGACGCGCCGCCACATGCTCAAGCGGCGTTTGGCGTATGGCGCGAATGCCGGTGCGTGGACCTGCGGCGCTCCATGCGCCGCAGCGGTTCTTCCGGCAGCGGCCGCATCGACGGGAGGCCAGGCCGCCGCTGCGGGAACAGGCGATTGCGTTTGCGTTTTGAGCAGACGGAATTGATCCGCGAGCACCCTGCGCTGCTCGGCGAGCTCGCGTTCGCGGAGCACCATGTCGTGTTCTCGCTTCCTCAGCTCCCGTTCGAGATCCGCGAGCTCGCGTCTCAGCTTTTCGTCCTCGGCCGTCCTGGCTCGCGCGGCAGCGTTGGCCACCGACGCCTGCGACGCCTCCTGGCGGACCGGCGCGTCCATCGCTGGTGTCGGCGGCACGACTGACTCGTGGCGATTCGGATTCGAACGCGGTCCCAGGACGCCGGTCGCGTCGAGGTCCTCGATGACCTCCTCGATCAGCGCCTGGTCGATCTCGGTGCGTTCTTCGCCGTATCCGAACACCAGGGTGGCGTCGGCGATGACGTTGACGAGGCGAGGAACGCCGCCGCTGCGCGCGTGAATCCGATCGGTGACCTCACGCGGAAATACCATCGGCGCGCCGATCGACGCGCGCGCGAGACGATGGTTGATGTAGTGCGACGTTTCCTCGGCATCCAGCGCGTCGAGGTGATAGCTGACGGTGATGCGCTGGCGCAATTGCTCGAGCTCCGGGCGGTCCAATTTGTCGCGCAGGTCCGGCTGTCCGACGAGGACAATCTGCAGCAGCTTGGACTTTTCGGTCTCCAGGTTGGAGAGCATCCGGATCTCTTCGAGCGCCGGGAGCGACAGGTTCTGCGCTTCGTCGATCACCAGCAGCACGAGGCGCCCGGCCGCGCGTTCGTTGACCAGGAACTCGCCGAAGTCTTTCAGCATCGCCGGCTTCGATCGGCCGTCCGGCTCGAGGCCGAGATCGATCATCGCCGACTCGATCAGCTCGCGAGGATCGAGCAGGGTGTTCATCACTCGCGCCACCGTCGTCCGGTTGTCCAATCCGCGCATCATCGTCTGGAGCAGAGTGGTCTTGCCGGAACCGATCGCGCCGGTGACGACCACGAAGCCGGCGAGGCTCTCGATGCCGTACCGGAGGTAGCTCAACGCCTCCTTGTGGACGCGGCTTGGATAGAGATAGTCGGGGTCCGGCGTCAGGGCGAATGGGCGCTCGCGCAGTCGATAGAAGCGTTCGTACATGATGCGTCTCCGTTATTCTCCTGAAGCGGGCGAGAGCGGCATGTTTCCCAGGCCCGGGCCGAGCCTGACGCCCCGCACGATGATCGTGGCGTCGGGCTGCTCGATGACCGCCGTATTCGACGTCGACCGGCCGCCGGCGGCGACCGTCACGTCGTCTTCGATGGCCGGCAGAATCGTGCGCACAGCGTGCACGTAGTCCTCGGGAAAATCGATTTCCGTCCACGGCAAGCCGCGCGTGCCGATCGCATGCAGCGAACGGAGCTGCGCGAAATCCGCGAAGGCTTTCGGCGCCCAGTCGCGAAGGCCGCCCGCGCCGACGTGCTGATCGAGCAGTCCGGCCAGCACGCGTGCACCGTCGCGGCCGAACTTCACGATGCCTACGTTCTCGCCGTCGGCATCGTCGGCCGGCAATGTCTTGGCGATTGCGGCGACGCGCCCGCGGCGCACTCTGACTTTCATTTCCTCGTCGCCGAGAGGATCCGCGTCGCTTTCCTGATAGGCGATGAGCAGCGCGTCTTCGTAACGCGACGTCACGAGGTCGCGCAGCATCTGCGGATGGAAGAGCACGTCACAATTCATCACGACGAAGCCGTCATACAGCAGAGGCCGTGCCAGCCACAGGGAGTAGAGGCTGTTGGTCTGCGCGAAGCGCGAGTTCTCGACGTAGGTGATACGCGCGCCGCATGTTCTCCGTACGGCCTCGGCCTGGCAGCCGACGATCACGGAAATATCCGAAATGCCGACCGCCTGAAGCGCTTCAATCTGGCGCTCGACGAGCGTCTTGCCGCCCACGCGCAGCAGGCACTTTGGCTTGTCGCCGATCGTGCCGTTCAGGCGCGATCCCTTGCCCGCTGCGAGAATGATTCCTCTCATCGCTCTCCTTTGTCAGGCTCCCGGAGGAGTTCGCGCGACCAGCTCGGCCGTCACGCTGCGGCGGCCGCCACGCGCCGGCGCGTCCGCATCAGTTCGTTCACTTTCTCCATATAGAGCCGCCGATCCTTGCTTTTCACAGCGAATGCCAGGAACGTGGCGAAGTACACGGCTGAGCCCACCGCCGCCGCCGCTGCGACGGCCCACAGACGCACCGGCAACGCGTTCCGAAGAGGGATGACGACTGCTGCCATCACGACGACGGGCCAGATGGTGGGCCAGACCGCCTGGAGGAACGCGGCGCCGACGCGCATGTCGACCCGGCGGCACGCGGCCGGCCACAACACGAAGATGGCGGCCAGCGCGACCGGCACGAGCGTGCCCATCGCCTGTCCGATCAGCCCGTAGTGTCGAATCCACAACAGGCTCAGCGCGATGTTGCCGAGCGCAGTCCCGGCATTCGTGTAGGCGAGGAGCCGATGGAGTCCCGCGCCTTTCAGCACCGTTGTCGCTGTCGCGTTCCCGACGCGAATGGCGACGACGCAGATGAGGATCTGCGCGACCACGATGCTGTCGACGAACTTCGGACCGACCCAGGCGCGGATCAACGGATCGGCGAGCAGTCCCATCGCCGCGGCCATGGGCACCACGCTCACCAGCGACAGGCGGGTCCCCTGGACGAAAATCGCGCGCAGCCGCTCGGGCTTCCCGCCCGCGTCGCTGTCGACGACGACGGGGAAGAGCACGCCGTTCAACTGGTTGGTGAGCCGCTGCAGCATTTCGGCGAGACGCTGCGGCACCGTCCACAACGCAACCGCCGCGCTCGAGATGAAAGCGCCGATCACGATCGCGTCGATCGAGTAATTCAACTTGTTCGACCAGTCGATGATCGAGACGTACACGCTGAAGCTGGTGAGCTCGCGCACGCGCGACCACTGGAAGTGTGACGGCCGGATGCGCAGTGCGGGGAAGACAGAGTAGGCGTTCAGCCGGTAGACGAAGTAGGTGGCGATGCGGATGGCCGTCGTGGCGAGCACGAGCTGCACCAGCGATGCGCCGGCCAGCAGCATCACGACGTTGACCGTGGCCACGACCACGCTGCTGCCGACGCCGACAACGTTGTTGAGGTCGTAGCGCTGGAAGCCGTTGATGATCCCGCCGAAGATGCTGAACGGCAGTCCGAGCGAGACGTAAACGCCGATGATCAGCAGGAGCCACCGGCCCATCGACAGCTGCTCCGGCGACAGGCTGAAGACGTGCGTGATGTTGAGGGCGAGGAGGACGAAAATCCCGTATGCGACCACGCCCATCGCGCTGAAGATCACGAACAGCGTGCTCGCGATGTCGTTCAGGCCGTTGACGTCGCGCTGCGCCCTGTACTGAGCGACGAACTTCACGATCGATCCGCCGAACCCGAGGTCGAGCACAGAGAAATACGTCGTCATCGACGCGGTGAGCATCCAGAGGCCGTAGGCCGACTGTCCCAGGTGGTGCACGTTGAAGGGCAACAGCACCAGGCCGATCAGCGCGTCGAGGATGATCGCCACATACCGTGTCGATACATTGCGCGCGACGGTGGCCAGTTGATGGTCGTCGTCACCCCACATCGTGTCCGGCTCGTCCGCTCCAACGGTCACTTGGCGCCCTTTCCGAAGAGAATGACCTTCACGGTGTCGAGCACGATGGTGAGGTCGAAGATGATCGACATGTGCTTGATGTAGTAGAGGTCGTACCGCAGCTTCTCCATCGCGTCCTCGACGGTGGAGCCGTACTGGTATTTCACCTGCGCCCAGCCGGTGAGCCCGGGCTTCACGGAGTGACGCTGCAGGTAGAACGGGATGTCCTCGGCCAGCTGCTCGACGAAGAACGGACGCTCCGGGCGCGGCCCGACGAAGCTCATGTCGCCGCGCATGACGTTCCACAGTTGCGGCAGCTCGTCGAGACGCGCCTTGCGAATCAGCCGTCCGACGCGCGTGATGCGGTCGTCGTTGTCGCGAGCCCAGACCGGCTTCCCGGCCAGTTCCGCATCGGTGCGCATCGATCGGAACTTGAAGATCTTGAACACGGCGCCGTTCTCGCCGACCCGTTCCTGGCTGTAGAGCAGCGGACCGGGAGAATCCAGCCTGATGGCGATCGCGGTCAGCGCCATGAGCGGCAGCGTGACGATGGCGAGGATGATCGAGAACGACAAATCGAGCATCCGCTTCACGAACCGCGTGACCCGCGAGGCGCGAAATCCATCCGAGAAGATCAGCCAGCTGGGCTTGAGGCCGTCGAGCAGAATCTTGCCGGTCAGGCGTTCGTAAGTCGTCGTGGCGTCTTCGACGCGAACGCCCGTCATCTTCGCGCGCAGCAGCTGTTCGATCGGCAGGTGCCCGCGCCGGTCGGACAGGCCGACCACGATTCGATCCACGTGGCGGCTCGCGACAATCCGGTCGATGTCCACCGCCGTTCCCAGCACATCGTGCTGGCGGATCATCGACGTCTCATCTGACTCCTCGACGAAGCCGATGAGACGATATGCGAAGTCCTGCTGGCGGCCAATCTGCTGCGCCAGCGTCCGCGCGGTCAACCCGGTGCCCACGATGAGGATGCGCTCCTCGAGGTGAGGAGCATGGGCGAGGCGATTGAATGCCAGCCGCCAGGTGAGCACGGCGACGACGAACACGCCGAGCGCCGTGACGAACGTGCTCGGATCGAGGAGCAGGGTGGGGAACGCCAGGCACGCCGCGGCGAGGACGATCGTCGCCGCGCCCGCAGCCTGAAGCAGCCGCACGACCAGTTCGCGATTCGAATGGACGACGGTGAGGTCGTAGAGGTCGTTGTAGTAGAAACAGAGCTCGCACAGCGCCGTAACGGCGGCGATCTTCCACAGGATCGCGCCGGCCGCCGGGCTCTCGAAGCCGCCATGGATGCTGGCGGCGAGTGCCATCGATCCTGAAATCAACACGGTCTCGAAGCCAAAGACCGTGAGCCCTCTCACCGAAACGTTGCGATTGAAAACCTGCATGTGTCTGGCGACCCATCGGAGCGCGAGGTGTGTGCCAGGCGCCGGCGCCCTGGTTCGGCTGCCGGCTCCTGGCTATCACCCTCTTGTTCCCGTTAGTGTCGCGTCGCCTCGTATCTGTAGTCGTGCTCCAGTCCCGAGTCGTTCAGAACGATGCCGAGCATGCGCGACGAATCGAACGCGCGGAGCGCGTTCTCGATTGCGGGCTTCGGGGTCACGCCGGCGCGAACCACCATCAGCGATCCGTCGACGAGCGGCGCGAGCACGGCGACGTCGGCCAGCGGCAGGACCGGCGGAGTGTCGAGGATGACGCGGTCGAACCGGGTTCGCAGCGCGTCGAGGAGCCGCCGCATCGCGGTGGAGCCAAGCAGTTCGGCGGGGTTGGTCGCGGCCGATCCCGCGGGGATGACCGTCAGGTTGTGATCGGGCAGGAAGCGCATCACGTCCATTGCATCCGCGGCACCGGAGAGATACTCGGTCAGCCCCGGCCCGGGCGGCAGACCGAAGAGCTGCAGCATCGATGGTTTTCGCAGGTCGGCTTCGACGAGCACGACCTTGCGGTGCAGCTCCTGCGCCATCGTCAGCGCGAGGTTTGCGGACGTGAGCGACTTCCCTTCGCCCTTCTGCGGGCTGGTCACGAGCACGGTGCGAAGGTTGTTCATGCCCTCCGTATGCGAGAGGCGTGTCCGGAGTTGCCGGTACTGTTCGGCGGCTGCCGACTTCGGAGCAAGGCCCGCGACGAGCAGCGGGCTCAAGCGGACGAAGTGGCTGGCCATCGCCTCGGTGGACGGCAGCATCGCCGAGCTCGATGACACCGTACTGTGTCCAGCCGTCGAAGGCCCCGGCACGATGCTGCGGTCCGGACGCGATTCCGCCGCGGGTTTGTCGATATCGATCGTGATCGGTACCGTTGCCGCGAGCGGAGCGGGCGCGTCGAAGTGCCCCGTGCGCAGCACCGCGCCCTCGCGCTCGGCCTTGTCGAGAATGCTCTGAATACGACTCATCTTCGTGTCCCTCTCGTCTCGCAGATTGCCGCTATCCAACCGTCGCTTCGATGCGCGGGATCTCCGCCAGCACCGGCAGCTCGAACTCGTCGCGCAGACCTCGAGCATCGTGCACGGAGCGATCCAGATACTCGCGTCCGAACGCGAGTCCGCCACCGAGAACGAAGCCGGCCGCCACGGCCATCAGCATCACGCGCAGCGGCTTCGGCTTGAATGGCTCGGACGGCAGGCCCGCAGGCACGAGCACGGAGAACTGCTCGCTGCCTTGTTTGCGCTGGAGCTCTTCGTCGAGCAGCGCTGTCTGTTTCTTGCCGGAGAGATCGGAGTAGGTGCCGCGCTCCAGGTCGTACTCGCGCTGCAGCGACACCATCTGCTGCTCGACGCGCGGCGCGCTCTCGACGCGCGTCTGGTACTGCGCGACCTGGCCGTTGATGTCTTTCTGCTGGCGCTGCAGCTCCGCGATCCGCATCTTGGACACTTCGCGGTCTTTCTGGAGCTGGCGATACTCGGGCGTGGCGTTAAGGGCGGCGGCTCGATCTTCCGCGGGCCGCGCGCGTTCGGCGGCGGCTTCCTTCTCGGCAGTCGCAAGCTCGTCTTTCAGGCGAACGACCTCCGGATGCTTGTTGGTGTAGTTCAGCTGTGCATCCGCGAGCTCGCGGCGCAGCGTCTGGACGCGCACCGATGGAGTGTCCGCGGCGCCGCCCTTGGTCCCCACGGCGGCGCTGTCGGAGGCTTGCTGCTGCTGGAGTCCCTCGATCTGCCGTTCGATCATCGACAGGCGATCCTGCTCGGCGTGCAGCGTGGTCGCATTGGACTCGAGCTGCCGCTGCATCGCGGAGACCATCGCCAGGTTTGCGTTCGTCTGCTCCGGCAGCCGGCCCATGAACGATTCCTTCATCGTCCGCAGCCGCGCTTCGAGCGCGTTGAGCCGGGTCGAGCTGGCCTGCAGCTGCGTGTCGATGAATTGCGAGGTGTCCTGGGCGCGGACTTCGCGCGACCGGCTGTTTTCTTCGACGAACACCTGCACGAGCCTGTTGGCGATTCGCTGCGCGTCTTCAGGCGTGTCGTCGAGCACCGATACCTGATACGTGTCGAGCTGAGCCTTCTGGTCGGGCGAGAGCTTGTCCGGTGCGTTGCTCCCCGTTGCGGAACTCGGCGTAATCGAGTCGGGCAACGCGACGCTGACGCTGTTGCGGATGTCGTTGATGGCCGACTCGATCGACTTGTTCTGGTCCAGGTGTTCGAGGCGTGCGGTCCGTTCGAGCACGGTTCGGCTCAACAGCTGCTGCGAAACGGCGCGCATGCGCTCCGGGCGGGCCATTTCGATCATGCCGGACACATTCGACGCCAGGCGAGCCGCGCTCACGGCGATCGTCGTGGTCGCCTGATAGGTGCGCGGCAGCTTCCAGACCAGCAGTCCACCGACGACCAGTGACAGCGCCAGCGGCACGATGAACCACCACTTTCTGCGATTGACTACGGATACGTAGTCGAGCGGGTCGAAACGAGGTTCGTCCATTTACTCAATCCTCATGGGCTTGGAAGTCACGATCTGGAAACCGACGCGATTGCGATCGAGGTAGCCTCCGGCGCGAAGGCTCGTCTGCTGAACCAGGGAATAGAACGCTTCCAGGCGGACCCATGGCTGCGGTTCCCAACCCAAAATGGTCTGCATCCGAAACGAGCGCAGCGGCAGCTGCTCGAGAAGGCCGGTGAGCGGATCGACGGCCACGCTGACGCCTTCGAGCGGCTGCGTGTCGCGGAACACGCCGCCGGCGTCGAGGTACACATGCCGCTGGTGGAAGAGCGGCGTGCGGAAGCCGGCGCTCACGTCCTGGCTGCGCACGGTGCCGCCCGCACCGAACGACGGGATGAACGTTCGCAGGTAGCCGACGTGGAACGTCGTTCCGGCGCGCGCGCGTTCCAGCGAGAGCCGCCACGCGGGTCCGAGGTTCCCGGCGGTCAGTGACGTTGGTTGCAGGTACACCACGCCCGCGGCGCCGCTGAACGACCAGGTTTCTGAGAGGACGTAGTCGAGCGCCGCTTCGGCCATGTGGAAGTCGAACGGCTCCTTGTCGCCGGTGACCATGGCCTTGCGATACGAGTAATCGCCGCCGATCGCCAGGCGCTCGCTGACCTTCTGCCGGTAGGCGTTCATCGATTCGAAGATCCGGCCGCCGCGCAGGATTTCGTCGTTGACCTCGGAGCGATCGAACTTGACGACCTGAAAGCTCGCCGAACTCGTGAGCGTGCTGTGGGCGCCGAGGGCGTAGACGAACCCGCCTTTGCCGTCGGCCGTTTGCGCGCCGGTTTTCCGGTACGGGATGCCGCCCAGTTCAATGAGGTCCGTGCTCGGGAGCAGCGCGGCGTTGGCATTGCCGAACCACGTCAGCCGCTCCGACTCCTGCCGGCGCAGGTCGAACTTCGCCCGCTGATCCCAGCGGTTCAGGGCCGAGAACTCCCGGTAGTCGAGGAAGGCCCCCCTGTAGTCCGTGTCGATCGTCGTGTGCTTTCCCGAATAGTGAAGGCCCGCGGCCGGCATCACCAACGCGATGAAGTCCTCGTTCCCGGTGTGCCCTTCGCCCGACAGCGAGACGTTGGTGTCGTACGTTTCTCCAACGCCCATCGTCGGCGTGAACGTCCAGCCGGCGCGGTAGTGCTGTTCCGGCGCGCCGGATCCCAGCTGCTCCTGGGCGGCCAGCGGCGCTGTTGAAAGCGCCAGCGCGGCGACAATCCACAGGGACGCGCGTGTCACGGGACCACCACCGTGTCGCCCGAGCGGAGGAGGAACGGCTTCGCGTCGCCGTTGAGGACGTCCTTGTAGTTGAACTTGATCGTCTGCACGGCGCCGCGATCGCCAGGTCGAAGCACCTTCACTTCCTTGGTGTTCGCGAACTCCTTGAAGCCTCCGGCCATCGCCAGCGCCTGCAGGATGGTCGTCGGACCGTGCAGCTCCATCGTTCCGGGATGGGTGACTTCGCCCATGACGTACACCTTCGAGGCCAGCGCTTCGACCACGATGACGGTGACCGTCGGGTTGGTCACATATTCCTTGAAGGACGTCGTGATCGTGTCCCGCAGCTCGATGGGCGTGTGGCCGGTTGCCTCGAGATCGCCGATGAGCGGCAGCGTGATCTTCCCGTCCGGCCGGACCTGTACCGACTGGGACAGCTGCGGATCCTTGTAGACCTCGATGCGAAGCTTGTCTCCGGGCCCGACGCGATACTCATCGCTCAGCGCGGGAGCCTGGGGCGCGGGCTTCTTGTCGTCCTTGTCGTTTGCGGAGACTTGAGCGAGGCTTGCGACCGAGATCGCGAGCGCCGCGGCACAGGCGGTGACGACGTGTGTGATTCTCATAGCGTGCAACCTCAGTTCTGATCGGCAGGCGGGTGCAGACCGCGCCAGTTCACGATGGGCCGCGACAGGGCGTGACGCTTCAACGACTCGGCGTCGACGGCGTGGGTTGGATAGCAGGCGGCGCCGACCGCGATGCGGAGCGCCGTCGGGAATTCGTAGTTCTCGATGCGCGACACGAGCCGGCCGATGACCCGCTCGGAGTGTTCGAGGTCGGCGTCGAGCAGCACGAGGCCGAGCGTGCCGCGGCCGGTATGGCCGATGAGATCCGTGTCGCGAACCTCACGGACGATCAGCTGGGCCACTTCGAGCAGCGTGCCGTCGTCGGCCGTCACCGTCATGCCGTCCCACTCACGGCTCGCTTCGACCGTGACCAGGGTGAGATAGGTCTGCGCGCGGACGGCGCGCTTGAGTTCCGACTCGAGGACGAACTCGAATGCGCCGGGAGTGAGCAGCTTCGAGTTTTCTTCGTAGAAGGTCATCTAGGAAGCCTTGTCAAGGCCGTTTTCCTTGATCTTGTAGAGGAGCGCCTTGTAGCTGATGCCGAGAATCTCGGCTGTCTCCTTCCGGTTCCAACGCGTGCGCTGGAGCATCTTGAAGATCAGTTCACGCTCGGCCTCGCGTGCGGCCGTGCGTGAGATGTCCTTCAGCGAGAAGTTGCCCGCCTCCGCGGCCGCGCTTGCGATTTCAGTCGGGGTCCGGTGCGTCTTCGCTCCAGCACTTCCTCCGACCACTGCAAAGGCTGGAGAATTCCGCGGAGCCGGAGACGATGCGCTGGCGGGAGCGGCCTGGCGGGCGCCGGCCGCCGCGTGGCTGGCCAGCGTCGACTGCTTTTGCGCAGCGACCGCGATGCCATGCGCGATCTCTTTTCTGATCGGTCCCTCGGCGCCGAGTACTACGGTTCGCTTGATCAGGTTTTCGAGCTCGCGAACGTTGCCCGGCCAGTCGTACTCGGTGAGCAAGCGCATCGTGTCCGCCGACAAATCGACGCACGGCTTGTTGTATTGCACGGAGTACTTCTTGAGGAAGTAGTCAGTGAGCGTCGGCACTTCCTCGCGCCGCTCACGCAGCGGCGGCATGCTGATGCTGACGACGTTCAGGCGGAAGAAGAGGTCCTCGCGGAACTGGTTCGCGGCGACCGCCTGCTCGAGATCCTTGTTGGTGGCGGCGACGACCCGCACGTCGACGCGGATGTCGTGCTTGCCGCCGAGGCGGGAGAACTCGCCGTCCTGCAGCACCTGGAGCAGCTTGGCCTGCAGCGGCAGGCTCATGTCGCCGATTTCGTCCAGGAACATCGTGCCGTGGTTGGCGAACTCGAACTTGCCCGGCTTGTGCTGCATGGCGCCGGTGAAGGCGCCGCGTTCGAATCCGAAGAGCTCCGACTCGAGCAACTCGGTCGGCAGGGCCGCGCAATTGACCTTGACGAACGGCTTGTCGCGGCGGAACGACGAGGCGCACAGTGCGCGCGCCACCAGCTCCTTGCCCGTGCCGCTCTCGCCGCGGATGAGAACGGTGACGTCGGTATCCGCCACGCGCTCGATCATGTCCTGCACCTCGGCCATCCGCTCGCTGTGGCCGAGCATCAGATACTTGGGCTGGGACTGCAGCTCGTCGCGAAGCGTGGCGACCTCGCGGGCGAGCTGATGCTGACGCACGGCATTCGCGAGAGGCGCTTCAAGATCCGTGTCATCGAACGGCTTGCTGACGAAGTCCGATGCGCCGAGCTTCATCGCCTGCACCACCGTCGTCGTTCGGCCAAGGCCGGAGAGCACGATGATCGGAACCTCGCGATCGATCTTCTTGAACGCTGCGAGTGCGCCGAGCCCGTCCATATCGCCCGGCATCACCAGATCGAGGATCACGGCGGCGGGACGCTCCTGCTGAAAGTGCTGAATCGCATCCGCGGCATTCCCTAGGGAAACGGCGTGATACCCGCGCTCGGCGAGAAACGATTCAAGAAACGATCGATGGGACGGGTCGTCGTCGACAACCATGACGATCGGCTTACCGTCGAGATGCATACTGGGCACGCAGTGCAGTTCAGCAATGCGAATGCCAGAGCCGTGACGAACCGTAGTGAGAAGAGAATAGGAGGGAAACGGAACGGAAGGCGTCTTCGGTGAAAAGAGAAACACCGAAGACGCGCGGAAGGAACTTACCTAACTACTGACTTCGGTTACTTACGTGAGATGCCACACTCTTTGATTTTGTTGAGCAAGGTCTTATAGCTGACCCCCAGCTGCTCGGCCGCTCGGCGGCGATTCCAGTGGACGCTGTTGAGCGTCTCTTCGATCAGCGCGCGCTCAGCCTTGATCGAGGCGGACTTCGCGACGTCGGCGAGCTTCGATCCGCTTTGCGGAACGGCCGGTCCCTCGTCGACGAGCAGGAGCTCCTCGTCGGCCTCGACTTCCTCGGGCGCATCGGGGAGCTGCGTGCGCGATGCTGAAACGGGCTGCGCCGCGGCGCCGACGCCCACGCCGGCGAAGGCGGGCTGCGGACGGCCGACGCGCGTCATCTCGCGGACGACGAGCGATTCGTCCTGGAGAATGACGATGCGCTTGATCATGTTCTCGAGCTCGCGAATATTGCCCGGCCACTCGTACGTCTGGAAGAGCTGACCGAGGGTGTCCGAGAGCTGGCGCACGGGCCGGTTGTAGCGTCGGGCATAGCGGTCGATGAAGAACCCGGTGAGGTGCGAAATCTCGTTTCGGCGTTCCCGAAGCGGTGGGACGGTGACCTCGATCACCTTGAGGCGATAGTAGAGGTCCTCGCGGAACTCGCCGTTGATCATCATCGTTTCCAGATCGCGATTGGTCGCCGCGACGACCCGAACGTCGACGTTGATCGACTTGTTGCTGCCCAGCTTCGTGAACTGCCCGTCCTGCAGCACGTGCAGCAGCTTGGCCTGCAGCGCGGCTTTCATCTCGCCGATTTCGTCCAGGAAGATCGTGCCGGTGTCCGCCTGTTCGAACTTGCCGATGCGCGTCGTGGCGGCACCCGTGAACGCACCTTTTTCATGCCCGAACAGCTCGCTCTCGAGCAGCTCGGCGGGCAGCGCCGCGCAGTTGACTTTGACGAACGGGCGCTCTTTACGCGACGAGCGCTGGTGAATCGCCCGCGCCACCAGTTCCTTGCCGACGCCGCTCTCGCCGCGGATGAGCACGGTCACGTCGCTGTCGGACACCTGTTCGATCACCGACGCGATGGTCTGCATCTCCGGGCTGTCGCCCCAGAAGAGGAACGCGCGGTCCTGATCGTCTGTCAGCTGGCGGCGAAGCTCGGTGATTTCCGACACGAGCCGCGTCTTTTCGATCGCGTTCTTGATGGCCGCGTCGAGCGCGATTTCGCCGAGCCCTTCGGGATCGTCCGGCTTCACCACATAGTCGGCCGCGCCCAGACGAACCGCCTCGACGATGGTCGCCGCCTGCTCGCGGCCCGACAGCATGATCGCCTGCATCTCCGGCCTGGCGGTTTTGAGCGCACGCAGCGTCTCGAGGCCGTTCATCCCGGGCATCATGACGTCGAGCAGGACGATATCCGGCGGGTCGCCCTGTTTCACGGACGCGATCAGCTCGTCGCCGCGCGAATAGGACCGTGTCTCGTACCCGCGGAGCGACAGAAACGTGCGCAGATAGTTCGAGAAGGCGGAATCGTCATCCACGATGGCGACGTAGGGTTTTTTCAAGCATTAACTCCCAGGGGGAACGAGAGAATGGCCGATCCGCGGGCGATCGGATCGGGGCTGTCAGGGACTCCAGAAGTACTGACAGGTGACCAGAGACGGCCGCCGTGTCCTTCGATCACGCGCCGCGCGAGCGGCAATGCCAGCCCCAACCCGCCACGGGCCTCGTCGAATGACGCGGCGTCGCGAGCGTATGCCTCTTGTACGCACCCGTCGTCGGCGACGATCAAAACGGCACACGGACGACCGTCTCGTGTATCGAGGCGGCGCTCCGCTACGACAGTCGCCGGTCCGGGCTTTTCGCGAAGAATTGCTCGGAAAATCCCGTCGACTGCTGTCCGGAGGCGGGTGACGTCGCCGGTCAGGCGAGCGCCTTCCGAAGGGCCGCTGAGTCTCAATTTCACGTCTCGATCCGACCCTTCATGCACGAGGTCGGCCATTTGTTCGAGCAGCGAAAAAAAATCGAGCGGCTGCTGAGCCAACCTGATCGCCCCACTGTCGAGCTTTCCGATGTCGCTCAGCTCCGCGACGATCGCCACCAGCCGCGCGCACGATTTCTCCGCCTCGTCGATCATGCGGCGCTGGCGCTCGCTCATCGGCGGTTCCTGATCCTTCTGCAGCATTCGCAGATAGCCGCCGACGATGCTGGCGGGCGTGCGGAACTCGTGGACCGCGAGAGAAATCAACGGAGGATAGGCGTTATCGGATGAGCCCACGCGATCAGCTTATCACCCGCGTCTTCTCACCTTGGCGAAAACTATTCCAGCAAAGGCGCGCACGCGCGGCGAAAGTGTTCCGAAACACCGGTGCGCCGATGGCACATCGCTTGAAGCACTCTGCCCTCATGAGGAAGCGGTATCGGGTTCTACTCTTGGCAGCGCTGGTGGCGGCTCTCGTCGTGCCCGTGGGGTTTGCATTGTCGATCGACTCGACTCCGATGACGTCACGATTTGCTCATCCCGTGGTCGCAGCGCCAAAGGTCCTGCCGTCGTGGTCGATGCCGGATGCGGCCAAGCTGTTTTTCGTCGGGACTGTGCTGTTTGGTCTGGCTGCAGCGGTTCGAAAAGCCTCCTGACGGGCTCAGGATTTGAGGAGCGGGATGTGACGAGGTAAATTCCTCAGAACCCCATATCCTTAGATTCGAACTTGGCGATCCTTCCCAGCGTCATCATCCCCGTTTATCGCGACGCGGCGGCCCTCGAGCGCACTCTGGCGAGCACGGATTTCTCCGCCGCGGAGCTCATCGTGTCTGCCACGCGCGACGATTCGTCGCTGTCCGATCTCCGCGCGGCGCGCAAAGACATCGTCTGGGTCGACGCGCCTCGAGGGCGTGCGTTTCAAATGAACGCCGGCGCGGCGTTCGCGCGCGGCGACTGGCTCGTGTTTCTTCACGCCGATACACGGCTGCCGGCCGGATGGAGCGATGCGATCGAGGACGCGAACCGCGATCCGAGTGTCGCCGCAGGCTGTTTCAGGTTCGCCCTCGATTCCGGATCATCGATGGCGCGCCTGATCGAGCTCGGCGTCCGCCTTCGCGTCGCCTTTTTCGGTCTGCCATACGGCGATCAGGCGATCTTCGTTCGCCGGGCCATTTTCGAAGCGATGGGCGGCTACGCGCATCTGCCGATCATGGAGGACGTCGATCTGGTGCAGCGATTGCGGCGGCGGGGACGGCTGTACCGATCGCCGAAACCCGCGCTCACCTCGTCGCGGCGCTGGGAGCGCGACGGGTGGATCGGCCGCACCGCCCGTCATCTGCTGCTGATAGCGCTGTATTTCTCCGGAGTGTCCCCGGAGCGGCTGATTCGCCTCGACGCGGCCAGGCAGGTCCATCCGGACCCGCCGGCCGGCCGTATTCCCTTACAATGAAAGGGATTTCCCCGAGGTGTAACCGGCGCCGGCCCGCTGGCGTCCAAAGGTTGACTATATGCTCATCAAACGCGCCGCGGATATTCGTAGTTCGGAGATCACCGACAAGAAGCTGTATCTCAACCGGCGCGAGTTCATCGGCGCGGCGGCTGCGACCACGGCCGCGGTTGCGGCGGGAATGGTTGGGAGCGAGAGCCTCGTGCAGGCCGCCACGCCGGCGCCCCACGGACGGAAGCTCGAGAACGTGAAGCCGAGCACCTTCAGCACGGACGAGAAGCCGAACAAGTGGGAAGAGATCACCACCTACAACAACTACTACGAGTTCGGCATCGACAAGGATTCCCCGTCGATGTTCGCGCGGAATCTCAAGACCGAGCCCTGGACGGTGGCCATCGACGGCGAATGCGCCAAGAAGGGCAACATGCCGCTCGAGGACGTCCTCAAGGGTGAGACGCTCGAGGATCGCATCTACCGCCACCGTTGCGTGGAAGCCTGGTCGATGGTCATTCCATGGGTCGGCTTTCCGCTCGCCAATCTGATCAAGAAGTGCGAGCCGACGTCGAAGGCGAAGTTCATCGAGTTCACGACGTTCTTCGACACGAAGCAGATGTCAGCCCGAACGTCGGCGATCCGCTACCCCTATGTGGAAGGCTTGCGGATGGATGAAGCGATGCATCCGCTGACGATCATCGCGGTGGGTCTGTATGGCGAGGTGATTCCCAACCAGGACGGCGCGCCGATGCGGCTCGTCGTGCCGTGGAAGTACGGCTTCAAGCACATCAAGTCGATCGCCAAAATCAAGTTCGTCGAGAAGGCGCCGCTCAACACCTGGCAGGATCAGGCCGCCAACGAATACGGCTTCTACGCCAACGTCAACCCGTCGGTTGATCACCCGCGCTGGAGTCAGGCGACCGAGCGGCGCATCGGCGAGTTCCTGCGCCGGAAGACGATCATGTTCAACGGCTACGGGGACCAGGTCGCGAGTCTCTACACCGGGATGGACCTCAAACGGAATTACTAAAGAGATGGTGCCGGGTGCCAGGTTCGAGCTGCTGCGTGCCTCGGTGTTGAGAGTCCGCCGTTGAAGCTGTCCGATCGTGCCGTTCGCTTTGGCCTCAAGCCGATCGTCTTTCTGGCCTCGCTGGGTCCGTTCTTCTACCTGGTCTGGGCGGCGCTGACGGGCAATCTCAGTGCGAACCCGCTCTCGGATCTCACGAATGAAACGGGCGTCTGGACCCTCCGGTTCGTCTGCATCACCCTCGCGATTACGCCGCTTCGCAAGCTGACGGGATGGAACGCGCTCGTCAAGTTCCGGCGCATGGCCGGACTCTATGCGTTCTTCTACGGGACGCTCCACCTGCTCACCTACGCGATCGTGGATCGTTTCGCCGGTCTCGATCAGGCGCCAGGCTGGGTTGAGGCGATTGGCGCCGGCCACGTTCCCGGGCTGACGCTCGTCGCGTCGACCGTCCACGGCTTGACGAAGTCGATCGGCGAGGACATCTACAAGCGCCCCTTCATCACGATCGGGTTCGCCGCGTGGCTGACGATGCTGCCGTTGGCGATCACGTCGACGGCGGGATGGATTCGTCGGTTGGGGGGCAAGCGGTGGAATCTCCTCCATCGCCTCGTCTATCTCACTGGTGTCCTGGCTCCGCTGCACTACTGGTGGCTGGTCAAGGCTGACGTCAACCGTCCGCTCACCTATGCCGCGGTGGTCGCGGTTCTCCTCGGCACCCGTGTGCTCTGGAATCGGTCGCGCCGGTCGGTCGCCGTCCCTGCGCGGGCACCTGCGACGCACGCGTGAGAAGCGCGGTCGGCGTCATGGCGCGGGCGCCGTCCGCAAAGGGAAAAAGCCGCCTCACCCCGGATCTCTCTTCTGAACGTCTCCACGCGCTGAAGAGCGCGTTGTTGGAGAACACGCTCCTCGCCCTCGAAACCGTTCCTGACGTCGTCGTCTTCTTCACGCCCGATGGTGCGGAGCGGGAAATCGCATCGTTGGCCGATGCGTGTGGCGCAGGCCTTCAGGCCTGCGTGGCTAAGTCGCGAAGTCGTGTTCCGCAAGGCAAGGGCGATCTCGGCGCTCGCATGCTATCGGCGATCCGGTATCTGCTCGAGGCTCGGAACTTCGACGCCGCGATTCTCGTGGGCTCCGACATTCCCTGGCTGACCGCCGAACGTGTGCGTGAGGCTGCGGACGTTCTCGAAGCCAGCGGTGGCGTCGTGCTCGGACCTGCCGATGACGGCGGCTACTACCTGATCGGGATGACACGCGCGCACGAGGCTCTGTTCGAAGGGATCGCGTGGGGCACGGCGACTGTGTTGAAGGATACGTTGCACGTGGCGGAGCGCAGCGAGATCGCAGCGAACCTGCTTCAAAGCGCTTACGACGTGGACACGATCGACGATGTCCGGCGGCTCGAACGCGACCTGTCAGTCGCGCCCGCCGGCGCGTGCGCTGCTTTGCGCCGATGGTTCAGGCAGGCCTGAAGGCCTGCACTACATGAGACTCTACGCGAACGGCCGATCGATCGACGGGCTCGGCTGAGAAAAGAACTTCGGCCCGCTCTCGGTGATGTACAGGCAATCCTCGAGGCGGAGACCGAACTCGCCGTAGATCGCGATCATCGGTTCGTCGCTGAAGCACATGCCGGGCTGGATCGGCGTCTTGTTGCCGCGGACGAAGTTGGTCCACTCGTGTCCGTCGAGCCCGATGCCGTGCCCGGTACGGTGCGGCAGGCCCGGAACCTTGTAGTCCGGTCCGAACCCGGCGTCGGTGATGACCTTGCGTGCCGCCGCGTCGACGGCCTCGCACGGCGCCCCGACCTTTGCGGCCGCGAACGCGGCCGCCTGCGCCCGGTGCTCGAGGTTCCAGACGTCGATCTGGCGCTGAGTCGGTTTGCCGAAGACGACGGTGCGCGTGATGTCCGACTGATATCCGTCGACCTGACACCCATCGTCGATCTGGACCACGTCTCCTTCGCGCAGCTTTTGCGGCGTGATACTGCCGTGAGGGAACGCCGTAAATTTCCCGAAGCTGACGGCCACCACGCCGTTCTGCGCGCCCAGCGCGCGATAGGCGGCCAAAATGTTGTTGCGCAGGTCGCCTTGTGTCATGCCCTCGCGCAGCGTGGCGAGGCCGGCTTTGTACGCCGCAATCGTCTGATCGTTGGCGCGCTGCATCAGCGCGATCTCCGCCGGCGACTTGATCATCCGGCAGCCTGCCGTCACCGGATCGGCGCTCACCATGTCGATGGCGGGCGCCGCCTGCTTCACGCCATTGACGATGAAGAAGCGCATACGCTCTTCGATGCCGAGGCGGCCGGTCGTGACGCCGCGATCTTTCAGAATCTGCGCGACGCGCTGGTACGGGCTGGCGTCCTCCTCCCACGTCCGCAGATCTTTGCCGCCGATTTCGATCAACTCCCGCGCGCGCTCCTCCTCGAACGCGGGAGAAACCCAGGCCATCTCGCCCTTCGCCGGCAGCACCGCGATGAACGGCCGCTCGCTCAGTCCCCAGCGCACGCCGGTGAAGTAGAACAGGCTCGATCCGCCTTCGAGGATCACCGCATCGATCCGATTCTCGGCCATCAGCCGCCGCGCCTTTTCGATCCGCGCGCGGCGTTCGTCGTTCGTGATCGGGACGATGCCGGCGGTCATCGGCTTCAACGCCTGAATCGAGGCGGGCACCGGCGCCGCGGCGTTGCTGTCGCCGCCACCGCCCGGCCGATCCGTTGCCCCCTGGGCGAGCAGCTCCTCGGCCGCCTTCGACGTGACCGCGAGGCTCGTGCCTGCGGCGGCGCTGGATCGGAGAAACGAACGGCGGTTCACGCGCATGACGGTCCTCTTCAATGGATGGTGATGCGTCCCTCGATGACGGGCGCGATCTCCGACTTGGTGGTGACGAATTGTTCGAGCGCATCCGAGATCAGGTTGCCGGCCTCCGGCCCGACCTGAACCGGCTGACCGGCAAACATCGTGTAGCCGTCGCCCTCTTTCAGCACGAAGTCGGGCATCGCGACGGTATATACCTTGTTGGGATCCAGCGGCTGCCCGTTGACTTTCACATCGCGAACGCGATTTCCTCGCGGCGCGCTTTGCTCGACCGTCATCGTCAGGCCCGAGACCTGCGGAAACCGGCCGTCAGGCGCAGGCAGCGAACCCACGCCGTGGTTCAGCGCATCGAGGATCACGCGTCCGGTCAGCGAGAGGACGCAGACGACGTTGTCGAACGGGTGCATTTCGATGAGCGTGCGGCGGGTCAGCGCTCCGGCGGGGAAGAGGCGATTGCCGCGGATGCTGCCGGAGTTGGTGATGGCGATGTCCGAGTGGGCATTCGCGCGCATCGCGTCGGCCAGCAGATTACCAAGATTCGTCTCGGATGTGCGCAGGTGCAGGCTGACTCCGTCCAGCGGCACTTTCGCGGTGCCGGCTACCTTGTCGAGAGCCGTGCCGAGTTTGGTCTCGTACGACGCAATCGCCGCAGCAGTCTTCGGATCATCTCTGAGGGTGCTGGTGATTGGGAGCAGCTCGTAGAAGCGCTCGATCGCGCCGGACGGACGCTGACCGACGTCGATCCGCGCGACGAATTTCGCGTCGGAGCCCGCCTTGCTGATGAACGAGCGCCGTTCGACGGCCGTGATCGGGTAGTGCTCGTGACCGCCGATCACGACATCGATATCCGGATACTGTTCGACGAGCGCCCGGTCGTCCGCGAAGGCGAGATGCGTGACCGCCACGATGACGTTGACGCCGGCTTGCTTCAGCACTTGGACGTATCGGCCTGCCGACGTCAGCGGATCGAGGATTTTGGTGTGCTTCAGCTTGTCGCCGGTGATCTCTTTCGTGTTCAGGCAGAGCCCGATGAACCCCACCTTCATCGCGCCGAATGTCTTCACCACGTACGGCGCGGCGCCGCCGATCGGCTGGCCCGTGTTCGCGTCGACGACGTTGGACACGACCCACTGAAAGGTCGCCTCGTGCATGCGCTGGATCAGCACATCGTCGCCGAAGTCGAACTCATGATTGCCGAGCGTCGCCAGATCGAGGCCGGCGGCGTTCAGCGCGGCGACCATGTGTTCGCCTCTGAAGACGCTCGATGCAACCGACGGGGCGAGAAAATCGCCCGCGATGACGAGGAACGGTGTGCGTCCGGCCTTCGCGAGCTCCTGTTTCAGCGTCGCGACCCGCGCCAGCCCGCCCAGGCCGTCGGTGGGTGCGGTGGTGTAGACGTCGTTGATTTGAAGAAGGGTGACCGCCGAGGCGGTGCGAGCCGAGAAATCCTGCTGTGCCGCGACGCGAACGAACGGCGACCAGCCGAATGGCGCGACGATGAGCGAGGCGGCGATGACCGACGCGGCCGCGAACGCCCGAACGACAAACGGCGAACGTCGAACACCGAACCTCGAACGACGCAACGTCGGCCGTCTCACCGATTCTGAACCCATTCCCCAACCTGATTCAGGTCGACGTTTCCTCCGCTCAAGATGATTCCCACGCGCAAGCCGCGAATCGGCGTCGTTCCTTCGAGCGCCGCCGCGGCGGCAAGCGCACCGGTGGGTTCAACCACCAGCTTCATTCGCTCCCAAAGGTAGAACATCGTCTTCAGGAGCGTCGGATCGTCGACGGTCGTCATGTTGCTGACGTGTTCCATGACGAGCGGGAAGGTCAACGATCCGAGCGACGGTGTGCGGGCGCCGTCTGCGACGGTCTTCGGATTGTTGACCGTCTGCAGCTGTTTCGTCTGAAACGATCGCGTCGCGTCGTCTCCGGCGGCTGGCTCGACGCCGATCACCTGGCAGCCGGGCGACATCCCTTTGGCGGCGATCGCCGAGCCTGACAGGAGGCCGCCGCCGCCACACGGCACGAAGAGCAGATCGAGCGGGCCGATCTCTTCGATCAGTTCTCGAGCCGCCGTGCCCTGACCAGCGATGATGTGCGGATGATCGTAAGGGGGGATCAGCGTCAGCCCGCGCTCGGTCGCAAGGCGCCTGCCGATGGCTTCGCGGTCTTCCGTGTCGCGATCGTAGAGGATCACTTCGCCGCCGTAGCCCTCGGTGGCGATGCGCTTGACCGCGGGAGCGTCTGACGGCATCACGATGACACGCGGGATGTCGAGCACCTGGCCGGCGAGGGCAATGGCCTGCGCGTGGTTGCCGGAGGAAAAGGTGACGACGCCGCGGCGGCGCTCGTCGGCATTCAGGCGAGAGAGCGCGTTGTAGGCGCCGCGGAACTTGAAGGCGCCGGCACGCTGCAGGTTTTCGCACTTGAAGAACAACTCGGCGCCGGTGCGCCGGTTGACCGTCCGCGAGGTGGCGACGGGAGTCGTGTGAGCGGCACCGGCGATCTGTCCGGCTGCGCTCTCGATGTCGGCAAACGTCGGTAGGGTCATGTCTCGGTTGTTCCGGCAGATGTGGTGCAGGCCTTCAGGCCTGCCGTGGTCGCGGCGTCCGTCCCCGATCTTATTTCAGCTTGCCGCTCAACTCCTCGTACACCTTCCGGATCGCAATCGGTCCTTGCGACGACGCGAGGGTCCACGACGCGTACTCGCCCCAGTTGGCTTGCTTGATCGCCTCGTCGACCGGCACGCCGGCTTTGTACAGGCGAGTCGCCTCCGCGATGACCGCCGTCATCGCCTTGTGGTAGGCGCGGAGTTCCTCCTGCGACACCGGACCGGTTTCGGTGAAGCCGTGCCCCGCGATGTAGATGTTTGCGTGCATCGCCTCCGCGCGGTCGAGCGCTTTCAGCCATTCCGTGGGGTAGGCGGAGCGCATGGCGGGGAACACGCGATTCAGATAGATCTCGCTCAGGAACAGGATCTTCTGTCGCGGGAGCCACACGGCCAGGTCGCCGCCGGTGTGCGAGCGGCCGAGGAACAGGATTTCGATCGGCTCGCCGCCCATCTCGAAGCTTTTCTTGTCGGCAACCAGTTCGGCGTCAGCGGGCAGTTTCCATCCGACTTCGCGGCCTGTCTTGGCCGCCGCTTCGGCGGACCGATCGAGGATCGCTTTCGAGTTGGGATGGATGATGTAGTGCACGCCGGCGGGGAAGGAGGCGTTGCCGGCGGTGTGATCGCCATGATCGGACGCGATCACCACCGTCGTGATCGGCTTCGGCGTGACTTTCCTGATCGCCTCGACCAGGCCTTTGGTCTCGGCCGGGCTGCCCTGTCCGTCGGCGACCAGGACGCCGTCGCTGGTCACCACGAACATGTTGGTCGTCGTGAATTTCTCGGGTCCCGCGTGGAAATCCTCGTACGTGTAGACGTTGTCGGAGACTTTGACCGTCCGTGGGAAATCGCTCAGTTTCATCCCGCGCGCGATCGGATCGGCGGTGCGGATGACGGCCTGCTGTGCGAGGGCCAGCGTCGAGATCGAGAGGAACGTGAGTGCTGTGAGGACAGAAAGACGACGGATCGTTCGCCGCAACATGCGGATGAGCTCCTTGTTGTGATGCGAACGCTTATGCTAACATCAGGGTTCCTCAGGTGACGCGGGGTGGAGCAGTCCGGTAGCTCGTTGGGCTCATAACCCAAAGGTCGCGGGTTCAAATCCCGCCCCCGCAACCAACATTATCTGCACGAGGTCGTCATCGTCTGGCGACTTCTCATCTCCCCAACGTCCAAGAGGCGCTAGCGATGTACCGCTACTCTGCGCCTGCGCCGCCTTGAGCATGGCCGCCAGGTTGCCCTGCAGCTCGATCTTGAGCTCTCCATCCTCCGGTGTGAGGACGATAGCGTCGATAAGGCCGCGCAATGCTTCAGCGGCGGCGGTACGGCTCTCTTCGTGCTCCAAACCTCGCGCCAGCTGCGTCACCTTCTCTCGGTAAAGGTCCGCCATGTTCGGGTGGAGCAAGGGAGGCGGTTGAGCCGATCGGTCCAGGCGGGCGCGAAGCTCTATTTGCTTCGCCTCCAAGGCAATCAGTGGGTCCTTGACGATGCTGGCTGGCAGAGCGGATTTCAGGGAGTTTGTCCGTCAGAGAGCGAGAGGACAACATGACCGGCTCGCCTCGTTTTGTGCCAAATTCACGAACCGGGTGGACCGCGCTGTTCACCGGGCTGGCGTTGATAGTACCGGCATGCGGCGGTGGGAGCGGATCCCAATCTCCCGCCGCGCCGACTCCCGCGCCGACGCCGTCGGTCTCGGTCACAGCGATCACCGTGACCGGTTCGTCGCCGCGCATCGGCCAGACGTCGCAGTTCAGCGCCGTCGCCTCCCTTTCGGATGGAACGACCCGGTCGGTCACCAGCGTGGCGACCTGGCAGTCGTCGAACCCGGCCGTGGCGACCGTCAGCGGTTCCGGCACGGTCACGGGTGTGGCGGCCGGAGATGTCGACATTAGCGCGATCTACCAGTCTCAGAGCGGACAGCTCCGCGGCACCATCGTCGCTGCCACGTTTTCGCTCGTCGGCAACATCACGGATGGAACGTCCGGCGGCGTGCTGCCCGGAATCGATGTCCGGATTACGTCGGGCGCGAATACCGGGGCCTCGGCGAAAACCGATGGCGCCGGCATGTACGCGATCGGTGACCTGGCGCCGGGTCCGCGGACGGTATCGGCGTCGGCTGTCAGCTATGAGACCGTCGAACAGACCATCACCATTTCGGGCAACACGCGTGTCGATTTCGTCCTGCCCCGAACGCCACCGCAGCCGAGTGTCGGACCTCAAATGGCGACGTACGACCCGTTCTTCAAGACGCCGAGTTGCACCGCCGTGTCGTCCGCATGCGATTCGGGCACCTTGTTGAACGGGCGCGGCCCGACCGAGAGTCATCAGCCGAATACTATTTTCTCGAGTTGCGCGGACGGTCTTGGTGGCGGCGGGTTGGGTGACAACGGGCAACGGATTGTCGTGCGCACGCTGGACGGTTCGCCGCTCACGACTGGAAAGTCGGTGGACATCTCTGTGGAATTTGGGCAAGGCGGCGGCTCGGCCAATCAAGTCGTGATCTGGCACGCTCCGGATGCCAATCAGCCGGTCTGGACTGCCCTCAGCACGCGCACGCCAGGGTTTACCAGCTCGCTCAGCGTCGCGTTCACCCTTCCGCCCGGTACTCTCCAAGCGATTCGCCTCGGCGTGAAATTTGGATCCGGTCCCCCATGCATCGGGTCGGACGATGATTTCGACGATCTCGTGTTTCGCGTGAAGTGAAGCCTGCCGACCGCTCAATCGTTCTTGCGCGTCCGCCCAGGTGTCACCGCTGCGCGACGAGTTCGACCGGCTGTGGCCGCAATTATTCCGTTCCGGCCGGGTCTTCCGGCGATGAGCTGACTCGGCGAATCGGCGGCCGCCGGCGGCATACGATTAGCCTTCATGGTGAAACCCGCTCGGCCTGTGCATGGCGAATTTGCCGATTTCCTAGGTATTTTGGAATTCGCCATGGACAGGACGTGGCGTGGCTTGGTCACCTTCTACACGGTCTTTGTCATCGACCTGGCTTCGCGGCGAGTGCAGATCCTCGGGTCGACGCCGCATCCTAACGAGGCGTTCATGGGCCAAGTCGCGCGGACCCTCACAATGGCCGACGGTGGGCCGTGTCGCGTGCTGATCTGCGACCGGGACGCGAAGTGGAGTACGCCGGTCCGCGAACGCTTGCGAGACGCGGGGATCCGCGTGATCCAGACGCCGTATCGGGCCCCGAAACGCGAACGCCCACGCCGAGCGCTTCGTCCGCTCAATCAAAGGGGAGTGTCTCAATCGATTGATTCCCTTCGGCGAGCGCCATTTTCGACAGGCTGTCGCGGAGTTTGTCGCTCACTATCATGGCGAACGTAATCATCAAGGGCTGCGCAACGAACTGATTGAAGGCGAGCCGGCGACCGATGTCGGTCGCATTCGCCGGCGCCAGCGGCCTGGCGGGTTGCTCAACTACTACGCGAGAGCCGCGTAAACAATTCGACTCCCGGCTCGGCGCAGTTACGGGACACTACGAGCTGTCGCTAGTTCCAATTGAGAAGGCGCCTCGCGTTGCCGCGGTAAATGGCGTCGAGTACATCGTCTTCAAGGTCCAAACCGTACAGCCTCCACCAGACAGGACCAGGGATGTATTCGTCGGCACTCTCCAGCAGCCTCCACCAGCCACGATACATTTGTGTGGCCGGCGTCGAGTCGCTCCCGTACAGCACGCGATCTTTGTATTTCTCGAGGAACTTGGCGGCGGCGCGGGGCTGGCGGCCGATTTCGTAGTCGCGAGCAGAGAGGTCCACGTACAGATTGGGAAAACGATCCAGCGCGTGGCTCAATGACGCGAGGTCGTTGCCCTGGTTCGAGAAGTGAACGGCGATGAACGTTGTATCGGGATGGCGTGTCAGCAGACGATCGCGTCGGGCCAAGAGCTCGTCGTAGGACGGCACGTCCGAACCATACTGGTTGTAGGTTTGGTACCTCGGCGTGCGTTCCTGATGAATGTCGGGCGGCCACCATGCGGACGGGTGATCGGCCACGTGAAGGCTGACAGGGATTTTCAATTGGGCGCACTTGTTCCAAAACAGGTCGAGACGCGGGTCATCCAGGTGCATCCGCCGTTCACGTGGGAGCCTGGGCGGGTCGCCATACGCGGCGACGACGCCACCGATGATCCCCCACCCCTTGTCGGAAAGCTCCCCGACACCGCGACCGCCTTTGCGGTAGCAGCGATCGAGTTCGGCGGCCGCGCGTTCCGGATAATCCGGTTTTTCGATGTCCTGCTCATCCAGGCCGCACCACAGCTGGAAACGATTCGGATAGGTCTTCTGATACAGGTCCGCCAGGCGGTCGAACTCGGCGCCAGTTGCTTCCGTGAGCACGATCATCTTGTCCACGCCCGCGTCGTCCATCGTTTTCACCCAGGCGGCGAGCGACTCTTGCGTATCGCCGCGATTGGCTCCGACATGCACGTGCAGATCGATCGCGGGAAAGCGTGCCTTGATGACGTTCGTTTCCGGAACAACCAGTGAAGAATTGGGGACCCAGTCCTTCACCAGGACGGAGTCCATCGCGTGGGTATTATCGACGCGCGTCTGGGCGGGCAGGAGCGCCGCCGCGAAACCGATCAGCGCCAACAACCTGCGTGGACGCATTCGATTTCTCCTTACCAGTCTGGGCTAAGTCTGCGATCGATCGTCAGGGCGAAGGCGGCTGGTCGAGAATGTCCTCGCGCGTGCGATCCCAGTACATCTTCTTGTTCTCGCGATAACTCCGCGTCGCCATGATCACCGCAACCGAGTGGGCGAAACCCGTCTCGATGCTTCCATTCGGCGTCTTCCGGCTTCGCATGCACTCCAGCCAGTTGTCGGTGTGCGCTTTGAGATTGTCGTCCTGCTTGATCGGCGGTGGCTCCTTCGTTCCGGGCAGGAGGACCGGTTCTGGCCTCGTCTTGTCGTGCCCTGAATTGAACACGACGTTCGACCCCCAGAGGCTTCGCGGTTCGGCGACGAACCACCATTGCGGACTGCCTTCCCCGCCGGGCGAATACAGCGTGCCTCGGGTGCCACGAATCACCGTGTAATCGCCGTACGCGTTTCCAAACGTCGTACTGTAGTCGTACAGCACCTGATTCTTTGCGAAGGCCGACACGCAGTGAAACGTGTCCGGGTTTTCGCGGACGTCGTGCCACGCGAAGATGCCGCCATTGGAAACGGTATCGTCAGGAATAAAGGTGTCGAGATAGAAGTGAGCCAGACCGGCGCCGTGGCTGTACCACTGGTCGGTAATGCCGCCCGAGAAATCCTTGAAGATGCGGAATTCAAAGTAGACGCGCGGATCGAACCCACGTTCGGACCGTCCGAGGAGCCACCGTTTCCAATCCGTGTCCCGCTCTCGGATCGCGGCGACGTTTTCATCCTTCGGCACGTGCCAGCGCGGACCGTTGTAGTTCCAGCGCTGGCTGATCGTGACGATCTTGCCTAGCTTGCCGCTCCGGATGATGTCGCGAACCAGATGCTGGTAGGGACAACTGAGCCACTGCGATCCCATCTGTACGATCTGTTTGCTGGAGAGAACGGCACGGCGCGCGAGCCTGGCATCCTCCACCGTATTCGCCATCGGCTTCTCGCAATAGCAGTCTTTTCCGGCGCGCACGACTTCCTCGAGGATTCTCGCGTGCTGGTGATCACCGGTGCCGATCATCACCGCATCCAACTCGGGATCGGCCAGCATCTCCTCGGAGTACTGATAGGTCTTCGGCCGTCGGCCGAACAGTCGCTTCGCATCGTCTGCCGCTCGTTCGCGATTCACGGACCACAGGTCGCAGACGCTGCGCAGATCGAAATTGGGATCCGTTTCGGCAGACATCCTGAGCATCTGCCGATGACCCGCCGCACGGTGACCGCAGCCGATCTGGCCGATCTGGATCCGATCGTTGGCTCCGACGATTCGCGAGTACGAACGCGCGGTGAGGAGAAGGGCGCCGCCGGCAAGAAAGTCTCTGCGCGAAACAGTGTCCATGGCTGACCCCTCGGGTGAAATCGCCAGCGTATGGTAGCACTCCACAGGGAGCTTCAACGGTCAATGCGCGCAGAGCTTCGAATGCTCGCGTTCCTGGAAGGCTTGAGCCCTGACTCGTGGCCGCGGATCCAGGCGGCCAGAACCTGCACGGCGTCCCGATCAACGGTCGTCTGCACGCGCACGTGTGGCATGTCTTTGTAGAGATCCTCGACCGCCGGCCCGGCCGGTTCGCCCAGCGGCGTCGCAGGATCGAGCAGCAGCACCGAGCGTGGTCCGACTATTCCCGCCACGTCCGGCAGATCGAAGTTGCGCAACAGATCGTATGCATAGATCCCGAATGGCTGGTTGTAGCGCTCAGCAACGGCCAGGGAGCGATAGTCCGTTACAGTTTGCCGCAGCGCTACACTGCGCACCCGATCATCGAGTGCGGCGGCATAGAGCCCGGCGACGCCATGGGGACCATCGCCGACAACAACGACGCCGCCACGGACATCCGCTCGCGATCCGAGGTAGTCCAACGTCCGAAGGGCGTCGTACACCTGTCCGCCGAGTAGTGGCTTGCCGAGCATCAGGGTGAACCAGGTGAGATACGTCTCGTCGGTGATGCGCTCTGGAAAATAGAACCGACCGCGCTTCGGATACGCGATGGCGCAATCGCCGCGTCCGCGGACGTCGATCGTTGCCACCTGGCATCCGCTCGTTCTGCACAACCTGTCGGCGATCCCATCTTCGGCCGCCGAACTCCACGCCGCCGCTTCGCCGATGTACAGCACAGTCGGCGTTGACGATCCTGCGCCGTCGGGCGTGAGCACCCAGCCTGGAATGCGAATCTCGCGATCACTCGTGAACTCGACTTGCTCGGCGCGATAGCCGGGCCTGCGAATCGTGGCCAGGACGCGGCTCGCCAGAGGTTCGCCGCGTGGCATGTCGATGCCGAGGACCGCGCGAACGCGCGTGCGCACATTGTCCACTGTGGTCGCCGGTGGTGTCCGGATGGCCCCGGCCATCTGCCGTGTCAGCGACAGCGCCGTTTCGCCGCCGAACGATGTCGTCACGAACCCTGTAGGCGTTACGAAGAGCGTCTCGTCCGTCTCCACAGCCTGCGACGATTCTTCGTCGCCGGCGTTCTTCATCTCGAACCACTGGTTGAACCACGCGTAGGTCGAACGGCGCAGCTCGTACACGAACCCGTGTTGTGCCGTCGTGACCTGAAGGGACAGGCGATCTTCGGCGCCCAACAGCTTGTAAACGCGTTTGTACTCTTCCAGGAAATCGAGTGAGTCGGCGACATACTCAGGCGAATAGGTGTGGCCGGCATCATGAAGGGTGACGGTCATGAGCAACGGCTTCGGCGCGAACGCGAGCAAGAGGTCCGCTCGGTCGATCCCATGAGAAAGCGCCGGCACGATGTTCTGCTCCGCATCATCGGCGGAGCCAGGGGGCTCGGTTTCGGCCTGCGCCAGATTTTCGGTGTTGCCTTCTGAGACGACGGCCACACGAATCCGACTGTCGAGGGCCGCCAGGAACTGCGTCAGTGTTCCGCCGCCGGATTGCCCGCAACAGCCGATCCGTTCAGGGTCGACTTCAGCGCGCGTCAGGAGGAGGTCGATCCCGCGGATGCCGTCCCAAACGCGAAACAGACTCAGGTTGGCGCCGAGAAGAATGAGCCGACGTCCCGCATACTCATGCTCGATCGTTCCACCGGCGCCGAGCGCTGACTGGCCGACCCTGGCTCCCGGGTACTCGATGCGTTCGCCTTGTCCGAACGGGTCGTACGCGAGCACGACATAACCCTTGCGCGCCAGATTCGAGAACAGCTTCTGATAGCTTGCCCACGCCTTGCCGTTCGTCGAATGGCCGAGCGGACCGAGGATCGCGGGATGACGTCCTGGCGCCGCTGGCAGATAGAGGTTCGCAGTGACGTAGAGTCGCGGCCGGCTTTCGAAGATCAACTTCTCGATGCGATAGCCGGGTCGCTCGACCGTGCCGGTGACGCGCGCATTGAGCGGAGCTCGCTCCAGCGGTCCGCCGAGCATCGTCCAGATCTGCTCGGTCACAGCGTTTTGACGTTCCCGGATGTCTTTCGGCGCGGCAATCGCCTCGATCACGTGCTGGCGCCGTGCTCGCGCCTCGCGCGCAAGGCGGACGAGGTACCGCTCGAGATCGTGCGAGTAATCTGGCAGCGCGCCATTTGCGACGTGGAGCTCCACGCCCTTCGCGCCCACGAGTTGGGTTGTCGATGTAGCCGCTCTGGAGCAACCGCTCGCGGCAACGGCGACGATGGCTCCAGCGGCCTCGAGGAATTCCCGACGCGTCTGCTCCATAGGGCGGCTGCGACGATTCTAGACGCTCTTCAGCCAGAGGCGTCAGAGATCGCCCGTTTGCGTCGAATTTCAATTCGAACCCCCGCCCGGCGACGGCAGGTAATGGCGCGGGTCGGGATTATCGCGCAGATTTGAGTTGTGCGCGGATTGTCGCTGCGAGCCCCCGATTTCAGCCCAGGGCCAATATCCGTTGCGACCCGGCCGCACGGAACGCGAGCCGTTGGTTCGTCCATCAGTTGCTGCATCGCCCCGGCGTGTGGTCTGAGCGCCCACGCCGACAGTTCGCGCGCTCATGTGCGACAACGATAGAAGCTAAGCGTCCCCGCACGGTTAGGGGCCTTGAGCCGTGACGCGAATTGTGACGGAACCCTCTTCGAACGTGGCGTCGCGTTTGTAATTTCTGCGGATCACAGGGTCCGTCACTACAACCGGGACCGGCCACACGCAAGCTTGGGACCCGGCATTCCGGAGGGTTCCATCGTTGCTGCGGTCGTCAATGAGTCAGACGGTCGCTCAATTCCTGCAGGCTGCCGAGTTGCGGCAACGCCAATCCTGAGCGGTCTCCATCATGAATACCGGCTCGAGCGACACGCCGCGTAAGCTGCGCGTTGGCAATATTTGCGGATCACAG
>Ga0070665_100000748_pt1 | contig 43148 bp, 37 predicted proteins | sample KBSS13metaG_FD_65862 | JGI IMG/M metagenome (GOLD analysis project Ga0070665, IMG submission 65862) | Switchgrass rhizosphere microbial communities from Kellogg Biological Station, Michigan, USA - KBS S1-3 metaG | ecosystem: Host-associated > Plants > Roots > Rhizosphere > Soil ...
CCCGCCGGGAGAAGGTGGCGAGCCGACCAACGCTTCGCGTCGGTGCCCGCTCGCCGGATGAGGGCAGAGAAGCGCTCAAGGCTTGGACTAGGTTGAAAACCCCAACCAGCTTCGGCCCTCACCCCAACTCTCTCCCGCCGGGAGAGGGAGGCGAAGCAGCCCGACAACTTCAAGTCAGTGGAGAGTCCTGAGGCGCCCGCTACTTCGTCGTCATCTTGTCCGGATAAATCACCATCTCCACGCGGCGATTGCGATCCTTGCCGGCGGGGGTGCCGTTCGAAACAATCGGATGATTCGGCCCGTGGCCGACGACGAACATCTGGTTCGGCTTCATCCGCGAACGAACAGAGAGATAGTCGTAGATCGCCATCGCCTCGCCGACGGATAGTTGCGTGTTGCTGGCCCAGCGACCACTGCTCGATGGATCATTGTCGGTATGCCCTTCGATGCCAATGATCTGATCCGGGTAAAGCCGCATGACGTCGGCCGAGACGGTGTCCAACATCGCGCTCGCCTCGGGCTTCAGTTGCGCCGTGCCGGGCGAGAAGATCTTCGAGCTCGGTAGTTCGATGCGCACCACGTCACCATCGGCGCGAACCTGGACGCCCGGAACGTTGATCGCCGGCAACTGGCCACGCAGGCTGCTGTTGGTGATCTTGGCTGGCGTCTGCGGCCGCATCGACGCGGTGAAGGCCTCGGGCTTGTGCTCCCCCGGCGGCGGAGTCTGCTGTTTGAGCTTCGCAATTTGCGTGGTGGCGCTGCTCAATTGATCTCGCAGCGCCGTCAACTGATCTTCGAATAATCGCGACTGCTGCTGCGACTGGCTCAACAGCGTCTGCAATTCCTGATTGTCTTTATCAAGGGAGCTGGCGCGTGATTGCAACTCGGTGTTGCGCATGGCCAACGCGGTTTGCTGTTGCTGCAGTGTTTGAACCTGGCTTTGGAACATGGGGCTTTGCTGCGCGCAGCCACACGCGGCCACAAGTGGCAGCAGGAAGCACCAGCGCGTGCGTGCGACGAATCGCATGCCGAGCCACTCCAATCCGGGAAAAGGGAACGAAACTCGCCGAGTCGCCAACGACGCTCGACCAGGCATCACGCGGACCGTAAACGCGGAAATGACGCCCCGACGACGCAATGGCCACGACGAACCGAAAGCGAATCGATCACCGCCCAGTGGAATTCTTCACCGCGCAATTCGCTCCGTAGCCCGTCGATTGGCGGCGGATGGTAGTCCGCGCGGACTAGCGGGACAAGGCCAATTGGCTGTTGTCTGCTTGGGGCGCAGCGCGATTGCGCGCCAGCAGCGACTCGTCGACGTCGTACTGGCCATAAAACCGCTTGATGTGGCGGCGATGCCAGCGGCTCGGCGCCAGCGGCTCCCAACCCCAGTGGGCCAACGCCCGGTCTGAAATCCGCGCGCTAGCCACATCGCACAGCAGCGCGTCGGTTCGCTTTCGCTCGGCCAGCAGATCCAGCAGCGAAAGCGTCACGCGGATCGTCGCCAGGCTCGTCTGGCGGGTCGAAAGCGTATAGCCGACGACTAGGAAGTTGGAGAACCTGCGCGGCTGATGAAAGTAAAGCCAGCAGTGGTCTCCCGGCAGGCGGCGATGCATTCGCCCGCCCCACAGCCAGGCCTCGAACTGTGAAGGGCGGCGGGCCCACAGCCTCGGCCGCGCGGCAATGGGTTGCCCGTCGGCGACTTCGATCACGCCGGCGCGGCGCCTGACGAGCGCGCGGAACTGCTGTGCGAAGTCATCGGCGGCAGGTTTCGTAAAACTAAACGACGACGCGGGGATCGCCCCCGCGCCGTCGCTTGTTGGTCGCGTTGTAGTCATATGGGTTTATCGAGTCAGCTTCTCGGTCCCGTTTTCCGTCGCGGCCGGAGTCGACTCGTTGCTTTCGGTTTCCGTCTCGGTCGAAGCCGTTTCGGCTGGCGCCGGAGCATTTTCCGGCGATACAGTCGGCAGCGCGCTCTCGGTCGGCTTGTCCTTCGCCAGGTTGAGCGCGATGCCGCCGCCAGCCGTTAGCTCGACGTCGGCTTCACGCTGCTTTGGCCGACCGTTTACTTCCCACACGGCCAGGACGTGGAACTTCTCGGGCTTGTTCTCGTCTTCGATCTCAGGCGTCAGCACCAAGCGCCGCGTGCCGACACCGAGCACGAGCTTGCCATTGAGAAAGACGTGCGTGTCCTTGTTCGGCAGGACGAGTTGGATGGCGCCGCGGTAGTCGATGTCGTTGTCCTCGTCGTCTCCTTCATCATCGTCGCCGTCACTGTCGTCGTCCTTGTCGTTGCTCGCCATCTGGTCGGCGTTGTCATCATCGTAGGGATTGATCTGCGCCACTTGATCTTTCGAGTCCTCGTTCGGACCAGACTGGTTGTTGTAGCTAGCCGTGTTATTCGCGCCATCGAGCCCGGCGATGGGCACCGAGATCGCGTCGTCCGCGGCATAGTTGCCCCAGCCGCCAACCGGCGCGCCCCACCCGTTCCCATAGCCGTAGCCGGCGTAGCCACCCCAACCGCCGCCCCAGCCTCCCCATCCACCATAGCCGCCATACCCGCCGTATCCGCCGTGGTGGCCATCATGGTGGCCGCTGTGGTGATGCGAATGATGCGACGAGTGGTGATGATGCGAGTTGTGGTGGTGACTTCCGTGGTGGCCACCATGATGACCGCCGCCGTGATGACCACCGTGGCCACCGCCATGTCCGCCGCCGCGGGCAAAGACCAGGCCGGTCGACAGCGCGACGCAGGCCAGGAAAGCAACCGCCGTAACAATGAACCGCGTTCCGCGCTGACGCATGGCAAACCTCTCCGTGTGACTGTGGGTAGCTTGTCTGGTGGCAGCCGCGCGCAGGTCAAGGCGCGCAGACAGCCGGCGATAGGCAACTCTATTTTGCAAATCGCCCACGCGCCGAACGCGAACGCCCAAAGAGCCGCCACGGCCCGCAGAATTGGCACAGTCGCGATAATCCAACACCGGGCGCGAAGCGCAAGCGAGCACTCTCCCGTTAGCGGAGCGGCGCAAGCCGCCCGGCGGAAGCGATTGTGGATCCGCAGTTCAAGAAACCGGATGGCGCGCAACGTCGCTGAATTTCGGACGAAGAACCCTCGTTTGCGCTTCGAGTTAGTGTGGTAGGCGGCACGCGAACAGAGCAGGCCGCTTCAATCCGCCAGGCGACCGCGGATTACCTTCAGCAGGCCCAACAGGGCGCCGAGCAGGCCCAAGCAAAGCAGTAGCACCACGGGCACCAGTCCAGGCAGAGCGTAGTACGGCGCGGCGAGTGCCCAGATATTCCACCAGGCAACAACCACGGCGGCCGCGGCCAGGCAGAGGAATGGGCCGTACGGCAATACGTTGTCGCGAAACCGAACCCATTGCACGACGCCGACAACCAGTCCGCAAACCGGCGCCAGGAAGAACACGATCGGCATTGCCTGCCAACCGAGATAGGCGCCGATCATGGCCATCAGGATCACGTCACCAAAGCCCATCGCTTCGCGTCCCATGGCCCAGCGACCGACGATGCGCACTGTCCAGATCATGCCGGCGCCAACGGCCAGTCCGACGAGCGACGTCAGCAGGCCGACCCAATGATTTCCGCCATGCCACCAAACAGCGACAATGCCGGCGGAGCCCACCGTCGCCAGTCCGGCTATAACGCGCGTGATCGGATCGCGCGCAATCCGCGCGGCGACCAATCGCGCTGCGCGCCCCCAGCCATGCCGCAACCGCCAGCGCGCTGGCAATAACGCAAGGCACCAGGCCCAGTAGATCGCCAGCGCAATCGCCAGCGACAGCGTCTCCGGTTTCGGACCAAGCATGGCCGGAAAGGCGCCCGGACTACCAAGCGTGAGAAAGTCGACAAAGAACCCGGCCCCCCCTCCACCGCCGCGCGGCGCCAGGACTGGCAGCAACGAGATCGGGCAGATTGTCGCCAGCGCCAAGCCAACCAACGTGCCGGGGACTGTCACCAGATCCGGAATCGTATGCTCGGCAATATCCACCAGCGACGCGACGAGCATCCAGACGAGCAGAATCAGGTGCGCTGAGAATTGCGCGTGCAACGCCCAATCGACGTCGGGCGCCGCCGGAGCTTGAGCAATTGCGCGGACCAGTCCCCGCTGGTCAACCTCCCACCAATAGAGTCCGGCGAACGCCAGACCCGTTAGCAGCGGGACGACGAGCATACGCCGTCGATGGCTACCGGGCGTCGCCACAACCGGCTCGAACCTGAGCCAATTCGCAAAACGCTGCGCCGCGGCTCCGACAAAAGCGCCAAGCGCAAACAGCACGAACAGCCGCAACCAGATGGGAGTCGCCAGCAGCCAGTTCACTGCGGGCCTCCGTCGATTGTGCCCAGACTGAGTCGATCGATAATCTCGGCGGCGATCTCGGCCGGTGTCCGATCGGTCGTGTCGACGGTCAAGGTCGCGCACTCGCGATACCAGGGCTCCCGTTCGGCCAGCAAGCGGCGAATTTCACTTTCCGCGCCGAGCGAAGTCAGGCTGGGGCGGCGCGCCGCAGTCGTCGCGTCGGCGGCGATCCGCTCAACGAGCGATTGCACCGTGGCGGTCAACCAGACGACATGCGACGCCTGGCGAATCGCCTGGCGATTCTCGGGGCGGGCCACGACTCCCCCGCCAGCGGCGATCAGGATCCGCTCGCGCTCGACCAGCTCGGCGATCACCGCTGATTCGAGATCTCGGAACGCCGGTTCTCCTTGCTCGGCAAAGATGGCCGCGATCGAGCGACCAGCGCGCATTTCGATTTCGACGTCGGCATCGATCCAGTTCCAGCCCAGCGCGAGGCCGAGCAATTGGGCAACGGTTGTCTTGCCGGTCCCGCGATAGCCGATCAAGACTACGTTCATCGCTTGCGCGCCGGGCCCGGTGGGCCTGCTCCCGCGGGATCCAAAAAGAGTGGGTGAGACTGCGAACGAAACCGCGCTGGCGTCATGCTCGCGCCGGACCGATCGCCCTGCGCAGCACATCGCGCATCAGATCAGCGGGGCCCTCGACTCCGGTGAAGAGCTTGAACTGCAGCGCCGCCTGTCGGATGAACATGTCGACGCCGGTCACGACGGTGCAACTGCGGGCCCGCGCGTCTTTGATCAACAGCGTCGTCTCGGGATTATAGACCGTGTCGAAGACCAACATCGATGGCTTCAGATGGTGCCGTTCGTAGGGTGTTTCGTCGACGTTGGGGTGCATCCCCAGCGGCGTGCAATTCACCAGAATATCGACCAGATAATTGTGCCGCGCGCTCCAGTCGACCGTCTTGCAGCCGACGAACTTCGCCAGGGCCTCGGCCCGTTGCGGCGTGCGACTGGCGACGATTACTTCGGCGCCGCGGCGCGCCAGGCCGTAGGCGATGGCGCGGGCCGCTCCGCCGGCGCCCAGCACCAGCGATGTTTTGCCTTTTAGATACGTGGCGTTCTCCGGGCTTTCGGTGATCTCCATCGCCTCGGCCAGGCTGTCCATCGCGGCGCGATAGTCGGTGTTAAACCCAGAACGGCCTTCGGGCTCGTAGAGAATCGTGTTCGTCGCCGCGACGCCGCGGACTGCGCCGTCCACTTTGGTCAGCCCTTTGAGCACGGCCTCTTTGTGCGGAATCGTGACGCTCAGCCCACGAATGCCGAGTTCCTTCGCGTCGTCGAGAAACGCCGGGAGGTCTTCGCGCGGGATGCGGAACGGGATGTACACCCGATCCATCCCCAGCTTCTGGAACGCGGCGTTATGAATCAGAGGGCTGAAGCTATGCGCGATTGGGTCGCCAATCAGGCCGAAGACTTCGGTTGCCTGCGTGATCTTCTCGTAGCGATAGATCTCGTGCATCTGCTGGTAACTGAGTTGCCCCGGCGCCAGCGTCCGCTCGTGATGAAACGTCGCGTAGCTGAACGGCGAACCATACCGCCCGCAGAGCAAGCGCGACGGCGTGCCGATATCGCCCATGCAGATGCCTACGGTCGGAATCTTGGCGTCGCGCACCAGCCGCAGCATCCGCAGGTTGTCGTGTGGGTGATTGGCCAGCGTTGAGATCTTGACGATGTCCGCGTCGAGGCTGGCCAGCCGGGCGTGAATTTCTTCCAGGTTCTCCGGCGTCTTACGGAAGTCGTGCAGGCTGACGATGCGTTTGGTCTTGCCGTAGCGCGGGATCCGCTTGGCGACATCCTCTTCCAGATCGACGTACTCGACCCCTTCGGCGATCGCCGTCCGCAACAGCACCACCCGCGCGTCTTCGTCTCCCAGGTACTTGCCGCCGTCTGCCTGACGGCGAACGGTAATGATCACCGGGCATGGACGCTCGGGCAGCACCCGCTTGAGGTTGATCTGGCCGTTGATGTAGTCCAGCCGGAGCTCGACCAGCTGGGCCCCCTGCTCGACCAGGTGCTTGTGCTCCGCGATCACATGGCGATGGCGGCCGCGTCCGATACTTACGCAAATCATAGTCACGGCGCCAGGTTCTTCTTGAGGGGAATCCGTGTGGGCATGTCAACGAAACGGGTACCCGCAATTATAGACTGCCGAAGGCAAATTGCGGACGGGGGGAGGGCCGAAAACCGCCTGCCCAAGGTAGGGCATGAAGGTGGCCTGCCGCAGCAGATCCCGGCGAAAGTCCGGCGCCGAAGATCACGCTCCGGACCGGTGGTTGTAGGCAGTCGATCTCTGCCCTTCGCCAGCTTCAATACTTCTCTGCGCCTCCGCGCCTCGGCGGTTCATCCTTTGTCGTTCAGAGGGACGAAGTGGTTGAACCGCAGAGACGCCGAGACGCGGAGAGGCCGGCAGGTAGTTCGCTGAATCGCGACGCAGATCGGAAGACACTCAATCTTGGTCCTTGATCTGAGAAGTCTGTGCAATCTGCGGTTTAGAATCTTGCCTTGATGCGTTGTCGAGCGCGCTTCGTTGCTCGGCGGTCCCGGCGCGGCGGGATCGCACTCCCGATGATTGGCCTTCGTCCTCAAGTCCTCAAGTCCTCAAGTCCTCAAAGCCTCAAAGCCTCAAGTCCTCAAGTCCTTCCCCTCACGTTCGCTTGAATTGCCGGTCCAGGTCTTCGCGCGTGAAGACCAGCGCCGTGGGGCGGCCGTGGGGGCAGTGGTGGGTGTCTTGGGCCAGGTGCCGCTGGGCCAACAGCGCGTCGATTTCTTCAGGCGTGAGCCGGTCGCCTGCCTTCACGGCCGCTTTGCAACTCATCATGTGCAATAGCTCGTCCAGGAGGTCGCGCCGCTCCGGCGTGCGTGATTCGTTTAACAACAGCTCCACCAGGTCGTGCAGCAACTGGCCAGGACTCACCCCTTTGAGCATCGCCGGGTAACTCGACACCAGGACCGTGCCGCCGCCGAACGGTTCGACCTTGATGCCCAATTGCGCTAGCACTTCGGCGTTCGCCAACACAGCCGCCGCTTCGGCCGGGGCGAAATCGAGCGGCTCCGGGACGAGTAGGTGCTGCGTTTCGAGGGCGCCGGCCAGCGCCTTCGCGCGAAATTGTTCGTAGAGGATCCGCTCGTGCAGCGCGTGCTGGTCGATTACCAGCACGCCTTCGGCGCTTTCGGTGACCAGGTAGCGGTTATGAATCTGCACAGCGGCCGAGGGGCGACCGGCAAATGAACTGGCCACGCTGAAGGCTGCCCCAGGCGCAGCATCCTCCGGCAATAGCCGATCGAGCGCCGCGGCCAGCGACGGCGCCGCGGCCATCTCGGCGTCGTTCGACAATTCTGACTCATCAGGCGTTTGCTCTTCAACGCCGATCGGCTGCCACGTGCGGTTGAGCGGTTGCAAAGACAATGGCGCCGCGGCCGGTGGCGTTTGCCAGGTGGCGCGGCTGCCCGGTCCGATGTTGGCAAATGGAGCCGCGCCCGCCGGCGCAGGGACGCTGCGGCCATTCCCATCCGGGAACGGAATGAACTCGGCGTGAGGCGCTGGAGTAGCGACTCCGCCCAAGCGCGTTTGCAGTTCTCCTTTCGCCCAGGCGGCGAGATCTTCAATTCCGGTCGGCGACGGCGCTGGCCTGGCGGCCGCCGCGTGGGGTTGTGGAATGTTCGCAGAAGACGCGTGCGCCGCGGCCCGCTCTGGGCTGAGCACATGCGTCAAGTCGGTCGAGAGGAACTTGGTGCGGATCGTGCCCAGCAGTTGGCTATAAAGCCGGCCGCCATCCTGGAAGCGGACTTCCATCTTGGTCGGATGGACGTTGACGTCGACCATCTCGCTCGGCATGTCGAAGCACAAGAACGAGATTGGGTAGCGACCGTGGAGCATCAGCCCACGATAGGCTTCGCCCAACGCGTGCTGCAGCGAGCGATCGCGAATGTGCCGGCCATTTAAGAACAGATACTGCATCCGGGCGTGAGGGCGGCTTTGGCTGGGATGGGCGACAAAGCCGGCCAGCCGAATCGGCGCGTCTTCGCTTTCGATCCAGATCAAGCCATCCGCCAGTTCGGCCCCAAAGAACAACCGAATCCGATCGCGCCAATCGGCCGAAGGCGGGAGATCATGCACCACGCGGCTGTTATGGCGGAGCGTGAAGTGGACCTGCGGGTGCGCGAGCGCCAGCCGAGTGAAGGCCTCGGCGACATGGCCTACTTCTGTCTGTGTCGAGCGGAGAAACTTGCGGCGGACCGGCGTGTTGAAAAACAGATCGCGGACTTCGATCGTTGTGCCGGGTGGGCAACCACACGGGGCAACCTCTCCAGCGACGCCACCGACGACCGCGAGTTCGCAGCCGGCCGTCTCCGCCCCGGGGCGGCTGCGGAGGGTAAAGCGACTGATCTCGGCGATCGACGCCAGGGCCTCGCCGCGGAACCCAAGCGTCTGCACGCGAAACAGGTCGTCGGCCGTGACCAGCTTGCTCGTGGCGTGGCTGGCGATGGCCAGCGGCAGGTCTTCGGCGGCGATGCCGCCGCCGTTATCGACGATCCGCACCAGGTCGACGCCACCTTGTTCGAGCGAGACTTCGATCCGCGTCGCGCCGGCGTCGAGCGAGTTCTCGACCAGCTCCTTCACGACGCTGGCCGGGCGCTCAATCACCTCGCCGGCGGCGATCTTGTTGATCACACTCGAAGAAAGTTGACGAATCCGAGCCATGCCAGTCCGTTGGGGCTATTTAGTGAGTCGTTCGATTCGAGGACGAAGAATTTTTTTGCCACAGAGGGCACAGAGGACTCAGAGAGGACGAGGATACGGATAGTCGATTCACACAAATATCAACGAATTCTGTGGTCCGCAGATCTCGCGGATGACCGCAGATGTTACGAGAGTAAGCTCTTGCTCGGCGGGAGCCTCGCACTCCCGTACTCCAAGGCTTTCGTCGTCTCTGTGTTCTCTGTGCCCTCGGTGGCTAAATCTTCTTCTGAGCCGCGTTACATGTCGTACTCTTTGATCTTGCGGTAGAGGGTTCGCTCGCCGATGCCCAGCATCTTGGCGGCTTCTTCGCGGTTGCCGCCGGTTAGCTTGAGCGTCTCTTCGATGAACAGTCGCTCGACGTCCTCGAGCGACTTGCCGACCATGCTGGCCAGGTTGGTCCGCGGCGGCTCTTCGCCGGTCGCTTCGGCCGTCGTTGACAACTCGGCCGGCAAGTCGTCGACGTCGAGGACGCCATCGTAGTCGACCACGACCATGCTCTCCACGACGTTGCGAAGCTGCCGCACGTTGCCAGGCCAGTCGAAGGCCATCAACTGCCGCCGCGCGGCGGTGGTCATGCTTTTGATCTGCTTGTCGTGCCGCTTGGCGAAGTACTTGATGAAGTGTTCGATCAGCAGCGGAATATCCTGGCTGCGCTCAACGAGACGCGGCAGCACGACAGTGATAACCTTTAGCCGGTGATAGAGGTCGCTGCGGAACGTGCCGGCCGCGATCTGCTTTTCCAGGTTGCGATTCGTCGCGGAGAGGATCCGCACGTTGACCTTGATCGGCTCATTGGAACCGACGCGGGTGATCTCGCTGTTTTCCAACACGCGCAGCAGCTTGATTTGCGTTGCCAGGGGCATGTCGCCGACTTCGTCGAGGAACAGCGTCCCGCCCTGGGCGTACTCGAACTTGCCGACGCGATCGGTCGAGGCGTCAGTGAACGCTCCGCGAACGTGGCCAAACAGCTCGCTCTCCAGGATGTTCTCACTGAGCGCGGCGCAGTTGAGCGCCACGAACGGCTTGGCCTTGCGCGGGCTGTTCTGATGGATCGCCTGCGCGACCAGCTCCTTGCCGGTGCCGGTTTCGCCTTGGATCAGCACCGTGGCGTTGGTCGGCGCGATTCGGGTCAGCAATTGGATCACGTCGTGCATCTTGGGGCTCGACCCAATGACGCCATCGAAGCCGAACTTTTCGTCGAGCCGGCGATTCAGTTCAGCGTTGGTCCGCCGCAGCCGGAGATTAGCCGCCGCGTTCTCCGTAATCGCCCGAAGCTGCCCCAGATCGAGCGGCTTGGTCAGGTAGTTGAAGGCGCCCTGCTGCATGGCGGCGACCGCCGATGAGACGCTGCCATGGCCGGTCACCAAAATCACCTCGGCGTCCGGCAGGTTCTCTTTGGCCTGCTTGAGGATGTCGAGACCGCCGACGTCGTTCATCATCAGGTCCGTGATGACGATATCGAACGGCTCCTGCTCGATCCTCCGGGCGCCTTCGGCGCCGCTGCCGGCCACGGTGCAGGCGTAGCCAACCCGTTCCAAGGCTTCGGCTTCGGCCTCGGCGTGGGCGATTTCGTTGTCGATAATCAGGACGCGGATCGGCGGCGATTGGGCGTCAGCCGCCGCGGTTGCGCCAGGCGAAGTGGTAGCGGCGGTGGATGTCGCGGACGGCTGAGAGGTCATGCGTTCGATAATACAAAACCCTCCGCCGATCGGCCACCCGGCGAAGCTTGGCCCTGGTCGTTGATTCGAACGCAATCCGAGACCGGGTCTACGGTTACTTCGCATGGCCGTGAAATGGCCTACGGCGCACTGTAGCGCAAAGAGACCGCGCCGTCACTTGCCGCGGCGCTGGCCCTTGATGAACTTGCGAAGATCCGCGCGGGCAGAGTCCCAGTCGCCCCCTTCGGCCTTGCGGACCAGGCCTTGCAGATACTCGGTGACCTCGGGCGTTAGATCGCCCGACGCCGACAGCCTGGCGATATTGTCACTGCTGGCCTTGAGCAATGTCGTGTTGCGCGTGCCGATGGCCGTCCAGAGGGCGTCGCTGGCTTTGAGCCCCTCGACGCTATTGCCGAGCTGAGGTGGCTTGCCGCAGCCGGTGATCAGCAGTAGCGAGATTGCCGCGCACGTCGCTAGTTTTGCTTTCTGCCCTGCAATTCGCATACGCTTCCTTGAAAAGTCGCTTTTGGAAAATCCGGTGGAGTGGTTACTCGATTTTGCATGCCCACGCGAGCGTGGGCATGGCACGGAACGATTACACGCGTTCGGAGAGGGCGCTAATTCCCGCCGACGCCGTCACCTTGGTTGCGCGTTGAGAGCGCCACGAACGTGTTGAGGTCCATGTCTTCGTGCATCAGCCGCACGGAGCCATCCCCCATCATCACGTTGCAGCCGCCGGGGTGCTCGGCGTGCATCTGGTCCGTATGGCCAAAGGGATTGTTGGGGGCGTGGATGATCACCTGCGGATGGTCGTGCGTGTCCGGTCCACTGTGGGCGCCGACGAAGCAACCGGCCGTATTGCACTCGCTGGGCCACGGATACAGGTCCATCCGCGGACAAGTGGCCGCGCCGGGCACAACGCCCACCCAGGTCTTGTGGCTCAGCGCCGAGGTATGCTCGCCGAGAAAAATCGTGTTCGATAATCCGTCGGTGACGTCAGCGACGCGTGTTCGCGAGTTGCGATAGAACGGGCCGTCGAGCGTTGCCAGTTTGTTGCCGTTCTCGACGATCGGCTCAGGGATCTCGAAGTCGTACGAATAGGCCGTCGTGCGTCCCCAAGGTTGAGCAATGCCGGCGTTGGTCACATAGTGCGAATGGGCGAAAAAGATCCGCGGAGTCATCGGAGTACCGTGGATGAAGTCGCCTGAGTCCTTCTCGATTTCAAATCCTTCACTCCCGCCAGTCGCCGAAGGGCAGAGGAACATCGGCAGCGGAGTGGCGGCGGCCGTGGCGTTCGCTGGCGCCCAGCAGGGAAGGTTGTAATTGAACGCCGCCGCAAGGGCCCGTTGCTCTAGCTGCGGCAGGATCAACGCGCCCCAGGCCCAGCCCGGCGGGCCATTGCGGTTGTCGTCGCCATAACTAACGCCGAACTGCGAGCCGTCTGGCTTGGAACTGCCGACGTAGGCCGACGGAAACGTCCCGAGCGAACCTTCGTAATTGAGCAGGGCCAGGCCAAGCTGCTTGAGGTTGTTCGCGCACTGGGTCCGCCGTGCCGCCTCGCGGGCCATTTGCACCGCAGGGAGCAATAGCCCGATGAGCAGGCCAATGATCGCAATTACCACCAGCAGCTCGACCAACGTAAACGCCCGACGCGACATTGCTTGAACCCCTGCAAAATAGCCTAAGTTGCCCGTAACGGCTGCATTGTAGCAGACTATTTTGAGTCGTCAAACATTATATTTTTAACGAAAACAATCCTAATCCCCAGTCAAGGAAAACTGTTTATTTGAATCAGTCTCAATGAGGTTTTGGCCTGCCTGCACTGCGGCGGCTTTGGAGACGAGATTTCGACGTTATGCTACGACGATCCCACGTGGGACGACCGTCGAGGTCGTTTTCCGGCAGGGGCGGCCATCACCAGCTCAATAAAACCGGTTTCAACCGGTAGGAGGATGAAACGCAAACAGACTTCGACAGGCGCCAATGCGCAACTTCTCGCCCGTGTGCGGGCACTCTCTCATCGCGCGGTCCGCGATCGCGAAGATTCTTTTTGGATCGAAGGCATTCGCCAATTCGTGCAGGCGTATGACGCGCGGTTCGATTTTTCGGCGGTCGTTTACTCACCGGTCCTGCTAAAGTCCTCGCTAGCCGAAATGCTGCTCCGCCGCTTGGCGGCGGCCGGGGTTCCTCGCTTCAAAGTTTCGCCCGAAGAGTTTCGTAGCGTTGGCGCTGCGCTGCATGCCTCTGGCGTGGGCGCGATTGTGCGGCAGCGCTGGACTCCGCTCGATGTGGCGGCGCGTCGTAGCGGACTCGGCTGGCTGATTGTCGAGTCGATTCGCTCCCCGGGCAATTTGGGAACGATGCTGCGCACCGCCGAAGCGGCCGGCATGACCGGCGTGATCTTTGTGGGCTCGCAGTGCGATCCATTTGATCCGGTCGTCGTCCGGTCCTGTATGGGCGGAATGTTTCCGTTGCCCATGGTCCGCGCCACGCCAGAACAACTGGCGACGTGGGGAATGCGAGACGGAGTGCAATTCGTGGGGCTTTCGCCAACTGCAGATCGGTTGTGGACGCAGGGGCCGTCGGGGCCGAAGGTGGCCATCGTACTGGGCGAAGAGCGCTCTGGACTGTCGGCAGCCATGCAGAAACTATGCACGACCACCGTGCGGCTGCCGATGACCGGCACGGCCGATTCGTTGAACGTGGCCATGGCCGCCAGCGTGATGATGTACGAATTTGTGCGCCGCGCGCAGCCACCCAATTGAGTAGCGGGAGTAGAACACGGCGAGAAACGGCCTCAACCACCCAGAAGCGCTGACGTAATGATCCGCGCCGGTTGATCCAGCCCAACGCCGTTCGCTTTGAAGTAGTTGATGTAGTGAAACAGGCAAGGCGCCACGATCAACAGGCTGTCGAAGCGGTCGAGCAGCCCGCCGTGTCCTGGGATGATGGTCCCCATGTCTTTGACGCCGATGTCGCGTTTAATCGACGAGATCACCAGGTCGCCACATTGACCGAGCAGGCTGATCAGCAGGCCCATCATGATCAGATGAGGCCAGTGGTTAAGCGTTGTGCCGCGAAACACAAACGCGCCAATCACCGCCGCCAGCGTGGTGGTCAGCACAACGGCGCCGATGGCTCCGCCGATTGTTTTGTTCGGGCTGGTGTGCGGTAGCAGCTTCCGCCGGCCGAACGACTTGCCGGAGAGATACGCGAAGACGTCATTCAGTTCGGTGCAGACAAGCAACCATAACAGAATCGGCCGAAACAGCTCGTCATTCGAAATGAACGCCAGGTGGCCGAGGCTGACGCCAAACAGCGCAAACCCCACCACGGCCAGCGAAACGCGCCGCAGATAGCCTTGCGGATGATCCGGGAACAGGCCCACCACGGCGATCAACAAAATGCCCAGGGCCCAGGATGTCGTGAACAATCCCATCCAGTGATCGAGGACGGCAAAGTACGTAATCAGAATCGCCAAGTAGACCGAGAGCATCGCCGTTCGCTCGGTGTTCAACTGCGTCGCCCGCGCAAACTCGCGAAAGCAAAACAGACTCAGTAGCAAGAAAAACCCGCAGACCCAGGCGGCGCCGAGCAGGATCGGCACAAGCATCAAGGCGACGAGCACATACCACGAACGCGTCCGCGCGAGCAGTTCGCGATATGTGGCGTCGTTGATCCGTCCCGCGTGTTTCAGGATGCGCACCAGCACGGTGGCGACGACCAGCCCGAGGACCACGGCAGCGACGATCCCCACGGTGACTGGATGATCGAGCGCATGCCGGGGATCGAACAGCCGTTCTTGGGTCGTCATTGCGCGCGACTCCGCAGATAGTTCGCTGCCCGCAGCAAGCGGCGGATGGCCGTGACGATTCCGCCGCAGATCACCACAATCAGAACCACCAGCGGCAGTCCCCATCGGTCGCCGAACGGCAGTCGCCACGCCTCGGGCGCGAGCCCCAGGTAGGCGCCAAGCCCGGTAGCGAGCGCCATCCGCTGTGGCTTGGCCATCGGGCCGCAGAAGTCGTTCGGTGCGCCGAGTGATTTGGCCATCGCCCGCACGTACGCGACAAACACGGCCATGATCGCAGCCAGGTAGCCGTGCGCCGGGTCGCCGCCGGCCGCGTAGCCCAGGCCGATGAACACAGCGGCGTCCGAGATACGATCCGGGACTTCGTTATATAGCTCGCCGGTCCGCGAGGCGGTCTTGCGCGCCACGGCGACCATGCCATCGAACAGATTGCAAAGCAGCCGAACCTGGCACAGTGCGGCGCCCAGCAGCCACAGCCCGCGCTGGGCAAGCCCATCGGTGTCATTCGTCGCGGCAAACGCCACGCCGGCGACAATGGCGGCGAACATGCCGAACAGCGAAATGAAGTTGGGCGAAGCGCCGACGCGCACCAGCACTTCGGTAAACGCTCGGGCCCAGCGCGTGTCACGGCTGGCGATGGGGCGGCGTTCGAGCGGTTCGTAGTTCGACTCGTTCATGTCTGGTTTCGCTCGTCGGACCGATCAAATCACCCGCATCACGATCAATGTCTGATCGTCGGTCGGTGGCGCGCCGCCGCTGAATTCGGCGAGGCGGGCGCGGATGCGGTCGACGCATTCCATCGCGCCACAGGCGCCGCATTCGAGCAAAAGTTGGTCGAACCGCGCGACGCCGAACGTCAGATCGTCCGAGCCGGGCGCCATGGCTTCGGTCACGCCGTCGGTGTACAGCACCAGCAGATCGCCGCTGTCGAGCGCGATCGTGCATTCCTCGAATTCCTGGTCTGCCAAAACGCCCAGCGGAAGCCCACCAATCTGCTCGAGCGAAAACACGCCGCCGTCCCGCACAATCCGCGGTGGATTGTGGCCGGCGCGGGCGAACGTGAATTGCCGACTCTTGGGATCAAGCACCGCGTAGAACGCGGTCACAAAAGTCCCCTCGCGCGAGTAGGCGCCGGCGAACTGATCGTTCAAATGTGCCAGTAGCGCGCCCGGCGGAGAGTGCGTGCCGGGCTGCGAATGCGCAATCGCGTGCGTGATCGCCATCACCACGGCCGCCGGCGTGCCATGGCCCGAAACATCGGCAATGAACAGGCCCCAACCGCCATCGGCCAGCGGAAAGAAGTCGTAGTAGTCGCCGCCCGCGCGAGCGCTCGTTTCGTAATGAGCGGCCAGCGAATAGCCTTCGATCAGTGGCAACTCACTGGGAAGGAGTGAACGCTGGATCTCGCCGACGATCTGCAACTCGCGATCGAGGTCGCCGAGGGCCGCGGCCAATTGGTTCCGAAGCACCAGGTTTTGCGTGCCTCGCCCGAACAGCCCCCCTTGCCAGTGGAGCATGGGGATCATCGAGTGATCGATTTCCTCGCCCGGCGGGAGCAATAGCACCGTGATGTTGAGCGCTTCGCCGCCATCGTATTGCGGCATGGCGACCAGCGACTGAAACCCGGCGAGATAGAAATGGGCCGGATCGTCGGCCGCCAGGCGAGACGGCAAGTCTTCGATCACCACTGGCGCGCCGGCGTAGGCAATTTCGCCCAGCAGCCCGCCCGCGAGCATCGGCAGCCGCTCGCGCTGCGTCCAGGGATTGAAATGCTCGGTGAAGCGCGAGGACCGCGTGATCAGGTAGTTCGGCGCCGCCACGCCACGGCGCGAGAGGGCCACGTAATTGTCGACCTGGATCAGGTCGCCGACGCCACTAAAGTAGATTTCAATCAATTCTTCCGGATCGGTCACGCCGGAGATGGCCTTCATCGTGCGATCGATAATTGCCAATTCCTCACGCCAGGGGAGCCTTTTTTTCAGCATCTGCAAATTCCGCTGCGAACGTTGGCACGGTTGAATCGTTGGCGCCGGCGAATTAAACGATCGGCATATAGTTGAAGCGCGCGAATCGCCATTCCAGGCGTGTTTTCGGACTTGGTCCGAGCGGGTCCACAGCCTAGCGCACTAAGGGGGCGGATCCAAAACATTGATGGTATAGCAATGTCTGCCGGCGGGATGGTTCCAGAAAACGTCGGAATCCCAATCTCGGGAACGCGCGAACTGGGCGCATACCTCGAATGTCGAGTCGTTTTTGACGGTGTACTCGTACGGGGCGCCGGTATCCGGATCGAGCGAATTGATCTGTTGACCACGTGCCCTTTCGACCGCCTCGGCGAGGGTTTTCGGCAACGCTTCCTTCAACTCGTTTTTGTCGCCGTGCGAGTCTACGACCATCTGACGGATCTCTCGGGCGATGGTCTGCAAATCCTGCAGCCGTTGCTCGTCAAAACGAACTTGTCGCCGATCCATGGGCGATCCAACCAGATAAAAGCCCCAGGCCAGCGCGGCAGCCACGACGGCCGAAGCGGCCAATGCGAAGGCCGCGTGAACTCTCGGAGTCATGCCGTGGCCTCGCCTTCTGAGCGCAGCGTCAGCGCCAAATAGATGAATAGCGCGCCGGTGACGATGAACAGCGTCAGGACCTTGAGCAAAAAGCGGACGGTCAGGTCCCCTTCGACCAGGTAATAGACTGCCGTGATGACGTCTCCCATGATGGTCACAGCGCCGACGAACAGCGTCAGAAACGCCAGCCAGCGTCGCACTTCCCCCTTCGCCTTTTCCGGAGATCGGCGAACTTCTCGGAGCAGAAACCACCAAACGCACAAAAACAGCGGGAATGAAATCATGAGCGCCGCTAGTGAAGCGCGGACGCCCGAGAGGGCTGATTCCACCACGTACATCGAAGTCCGGTTGACCGGATCAGGGAACGCGAACTCGATGTAGGCGAAGAGCAAAAAAATCAGGTTGAATGCCGCCGTGTACATCGCGGTGAAGGCCAGCAAGTGAAAAAACGCTTCACTTGCTGATCCAATGCCTGCTCTCTGCGGAACGGGCATGGACAACTCGCGCGCGGCAATAGCCTCGGCGATCTCCTGGTCCTTCCAACCGGCAGACCGCAATAGCAGAAAGATGGTCGAGTGATCCATCCCTTGCTGTCGCGCATGCTCAATAAAACCGGCGAGTTTCTGCACCATGTTCCATAGCCCCCGGGCACGCAGGTTTTCGGCGCAATTACAATCGGTTGGTCACCGGTTCAATCAGCTACGGCGGCGCGCCGCGCTTGCCTGCCACTACGCGCTACTCCAGCAGTCCAAGCGCCCGCGCGCCCTCCCGTGCAGACTACTTCGAGTCCGGCAGTTCCATCACCTCGATGTTCTTGATCGCGACCTTGCTGCCTGGATCGTGTTGCTGGAAGGCAAAGTAACCTTCCTTGAAGGTGTTGGCGAAATCGAAATACTCGTACAGCTCATCGCCGTTGACGGTGATCTTGATCTTCACGCACTTGCGGCCGCGCCAGACGGCGTCCTGGACCTGGATCTCGTACTTGAACCACTCGTCCGGCTTCGTCAACTGCTTGTAGACGTGGCACATGCCGTACAGCGAGCCGGTGCGGATCGGGTCCGAATGGGTGCTGTCGATTTGAGCTTCGTAACCGTCCACAAATCCAGGCTTGGCCTTGGTGCGGAAGTAGAGGCCCGAGTTGCCCTTGTCGTTGATTTTGACTTCGCAGCGGTAGCGGAAGTTCTTGTACGACTTTTTCGTGTACCAGATCATCGAGGCCTGCCCCGACCCATTCAGGGCGCCGTCGGCGACTTCCCACTTGCTGTTGTCGCCGCCCCCCTGCTTCTCCCAGCCGTCGAGCGACTTGCCGTCGAAGATCGAAACCCAGGCTGGTTCGTCCGCCCGGGCCGCCTGAGCAGCGCAGACAACGGCAAGCACAGCAGAAATCATCCACAGCGGGCGGAGCACACGTGTCATCATTCGTTCCTCAACAGGTTGAATCGTAAGTGTTTGGGCGTTTTTTCAGGCCACACTAGCTGCCACCTTACATGGCGGACTTGCCACGTCAAGCGGGCCGAACTGACGCCGAACCGCGGAAAGCAGCACACGCCTAGAAACTGCGCACTCGCACGATGACGCTTCTGCGCGCCGCGCAGCGCCATTTTGATTGAACTCGTTCCGGCGGGACCACTTGCGCGACCGACGAAGAGGCGCGCGCACGGTCGTGAATTGTCCTGGCCCGGCATTTGCTTCCAGGTTTTTGGTTCGAGCTCCCTCGATTGCGGAGCCCACGCCCCGCGGTTAGACCGCCACTGCGAGTTGCCCATGAATAACGCCGTCCGTCGCATGTTCGTCGGGGCGGCTATTTTCTCGACGACGTGCATCATCGCCGTCATCGGCTACATGATTGCCGGTTGGCAATTGCTCGACGCCATTTATATGGTGGTGATCACCGTCTTCGGCGTGGGCTATGGCGAAGCCAAGCCGCTCAGCCATCCAGGGCTGAAGCTCTTTACCATGGGGGTGATCATCGCCGGCTGTTCGTCGGCAATTTACGTCGTGGGGGGATTCGTAACGATGCTGGCCGAAGGAGAAATCAACCGCGTTTTGGGGAGCCGTCGCATGTCCAAGGGTATCACCGAGCTGAAAGACCACGCCATCCTCTGCGGTTTCGGCCGCATTGGGCAGGTGCTGGCCGAAGAACTATCCGCGGCCCACGTCCCGTTTGTCGTGATCGATAACGAAACCAGCCGGGTCGAAAAGGCGCAAGAGGCCGGCTACCTGGCCTTGCTCGGCAGCGCCAGCGAAGAGTCAACGCTCGAAACCGCGGGCATCAGCCGCGCGAGGGTGCTGGCGACCGTGCTTCCCTCAGACACGGCGAATGTCTTTGTCGCGCTGACGGCCCGCGAGCTGAACGCGACGATCCAAATCATCGCCCGCGCCGAGGCGGCTTCGACCGAGAAGAAATTGATGCGGTCCGGCGCCAACCGCGTGATCCTGCCGGCGGTGATCGGGGCCACACAAATAGCGCACATCATTGCTCGTCCCACGGCCGAAGATTTGCTGATGGAAGTAGTCGACGCCAAGGGACTAAAGACCGAGTTGTCGCAGATCGGCCTGGATCTGACCGAAGTGGAAGTCGCCGCTGGATCTCCCGTGGCCGGTCAATCGATTGGAGAAATCGAAGCTGGCGGCGCCGGATTTGTCATCGTGGCCGTCAAACGCCGAGATGGCTCGCTCGAACGCGCCACGGACCCCGCTCTGAAAGTCAACGTCGGCGACGCAATTGTGCTGCTGGGACACAATGAAACGGTTCCGCAACTGATCCGCAAAGCGCGGGCGTCTCTGGGGCAAGTCTACCGCGGCGTGCGCGTGTAGCGCTCGTTTCTGAATGCGTTGACCATATCGTGGTAGACGGCTGGGCCCCTATTCGGGACCGGTCGATCCGGCTGGAGATGTGCCAGCCGGCGACGAGCGCAGCGGATCCGTGCGATAGACCAGGTAGGAATAGACGACGATCAGGATCGCGCACGCAACGTCGACCACCATCATGGCGACGAACATCCAAGTGGTTTGCACGAGCGCCCAGATAAACGCCAACAATCCCATGGCGATGAACAGCCAGCCAGCCAAGCGATGCGTCTTGGTCCACGACATTTTGCTCGACAGCGTCCACGGAGTGCGCACCCCGACGAACCAATTGGGGCGAATCTTGCCCATGACATTGCCCAACATGATGAACATCAAGCCCAAGCCAATGCCGACACCCAGGTTCATATTGGCGTGGTAGCCAAGGGCAATCAGCACGGTGATGGCGTAAATGGTTCCCAGAAACAGAGCAATGGAGAACCGAATGACGTTATAGCTGCCGGCGAACGCTGGGTAATTCGCCTTGCCCGGATCAAACAGCGGTATCACCAGCAACAGCAAATACGTTCCCAGTGAGACCAGCGGCATCAACAACAGTCCGACGAACTTGCCGCCATAGCCATCGACCTCACCGTGCACATTCCAGTGGATCGGCATTCGGTCTGGGACCTGCGACCAGCAGGCCGCCGCCACGAAAAACATGAGAACTATGGGCGCCAGTTGGAGGAGTTCGCCGCGCAGAGAGTATTTCATGACTTGGGTTTCCGTTTCGATGGTTTGCCAACACCGAACAGGTCGAACACCGCGGTCAGCGTTTCTTCCGCTGCCGAGACGTTGAGGCTATAGACGATTGTCGTGCCGTTCTTTTCCGCGACAATCAGGCCGGCGTGCTTCAGCACATTGAAGTGCCCTGACAACGTCGACTTTGCCAGCGGAAATCGTTCGGCCAGCTCACCGGCCGTCAGATCTCGGGCGCGCAGTAGCCTGAGTATCTCACGACGCGTCGGATCGCTCAGCGCTTGGAAGACTTCGTTCATCGTCTCGTATTTCGTTATTTCGCCAATTACCGAAATATAGTCGAATATCAGACCGCTGTCCAGCGTGAAAGATTGCTACCTGTCAGGATGAACCCCGCAGCCTAAATCCACTTCCGGTGCAGCAGCCAGGTTTTCACCAGTTGCGTCAGCACGACGTAACACAACATCATGATCATCAGCAGCGGCCAGTACATCGGCGGTAACGGCAAAAAGTCCAGATAATGCCCTAAGGGGGAAAATGGGAGCGCGACGCCGACCATTGCAATCACCACGGACGTGACCAGTAGCGGCCATGACGCCCGGCTCTGCAAGAATGGAATTCGGTACGTCCGGATCACGTGGATGATCAGCGTCTGCGTCAGCAGGCTTTCGACAAACCAGCCGGTCTGAAACAAGTGCTCGCTATGCTCCGCGGTGGCTGGCGTCGAGACGTCCCAGCATTTGAAGACGTAGAGCATGATGAAAAACGTGCAGTAGTCGAAGATCGACGAGCACGGCCCAATGAAGACAATAAACCGTGTCAGCTCGCGGATGTCCCACGGCCGTGGCTTTTTGACTTGCTCGGGGTCGACGTCGTCGGTCGGGATCGCCGTCTGGCTGACATCGTAGAGCAGGTTATTGGCCAGGATCTGGATCGGCGCCATCGGCAGATACGGGACAAACACACTAGCCCCCAGCACGCTGAACATATTGCCAAAGTTGCTGCTCGCGCCCATCCGCACGTACTTGAGGATGTTGGCGAACACCTTACGGCCTTCGATGACTCCTTCTTCGAGAATCATCAGTGACTTTTCCAGCAAAATCATATCGGCCGATTCCTTCGCGATATCGACCGCGGTGTCGACGCTGATCCCCACGTCGGCCGTGCGGAGCGCCGGCGCATCATTGATGCCGTCGCCCATGAAGCCCACCGTGTGGCCGCGCGATTGCAGCGCCGTGATAATTCGCTGCTTCGAAGCGGGCGAGGTGCGGGCAAACAGCGTGGTCCGCTCCGCCGCCGTGGCCAGGTCCTCATCACTCAGCTTTTCCAGATCGGCCCCCAACAGCACATGCTCTGTCGACAGCCCAACCTCGTGGCAAATCTTGCGGGCGACCAATTCGTTATCGCCCGTGATCACCTTCACAGTGACGCCATGCCCTTCGAGCGCTCGGATCGCGGCTGTGGCCGTGTCCTTCGGCGGATCGAGAAACGCGACGTAGCCATTGAGCGTCAGTTCGCTCTCGTCACTTTTTGAATAAGGGGTGAGGTCGCCAGCCAGCTCGCTGCGCGGCGCCACGTCTCTACTGGCGATTGCCAACACCCGAAATCCATCCGCGCTGAGCTGTTCGTATTCGTCCTTCAATTCCTGGATCAGCAGATGATCCATCGAGAACAAGTCGCCATCAAGTTCGAACTCCTTGCAGCGTGGAAAAATCTCTTCCGGGGCTCCCTTGCTGATGATCCGATCCTGCCCTTCGGGCGTGCGAACGACAACCGACATAATCCGCCGCTGAAAATCGAACGGAATCTCGTCGATCTTGGCGTAGCCGGGCACGCAGGCGCTGGAATGTAGCTCCGTATGAGTAAGGATCGCCCGATCGAGGACGTTTTTCAGGCCGGTCTGAAAATGGCTGTTCAGATAGGCCAGCGCCAGGACCCCTTCGTCTTCTTCGAGCACCACGTCGCAGTACTTTTCGAGGATCACGTGGTCCATCGTCAAAGTGCCGGTCTTGTCGGTGCAAAGGACGTCCATTGCGCCCAGGTTTTGGATGGCGTTGATCCGCTTGACGATCACCTTCTTCCGGCTCATCGCCAGGGCGCCCTTCGAGAGGCAGACCGTGACGATCATCGGCAGCATTTCCGGCGTCAGGCCAACGGCCACGGCGACAGCAAAGAAAAAAGCGTCTGTCCAGTTCCCCTTCGTGAAGCCGTTGATCAAAAAGACCAGTGGGACCATCACCGCGATGAAGCGGACCATCAGCCAGGTGAACTGCGAGATCCCTTTGTCGAACGATGTCTTGGTGGTCTGCGTCAAGAGCGACTCGGCCATGCCGCCGAGGTACGTCTCGGCACCGGTTGCAATCACCACGGCTGTGGCCGAGCCACTCTCGACGCTGGTCCCCAGAAAGGCCACGCTGGTAAATTCGATTGGCGCTGTCGTGGTCGGATGTTTTTCGACTTCGAACTTTTCGACCGGAAAGCTCTCCCCTGTTAGCGGTCCCTGAATGACGAACAGATCTTTTGCTTCGACAATCCGCACATCGCCGGGGATCATGTCTCCCGCGGCCAGTTTCACGACGTCGCCCGGCACGAGTTGCGCCACGTTCACTTCGGTGGGGACGCCATCGCGGAGCACCGTCGCTTTGACCGAGATCATCGCCCGCAACTTGGCCGCGGCGCTATCAGCCTTGGCCTCTTGGATCAGCTTCAGGCCGACTCCGAGCACGATCATCGAAACCATGACGACGCCGGCCCGAATATCGTCGGTGGCGAACGCAACCGTCGCCAGCACGGCCAGCAGAATCACCAGCGGGTTGACGAGCGCCCGCCAGAAGAGTTTTGGCAGCCCAACGCGGTGATCCTTGGCCAAAGCGTTCGCGCCGTACTCGCGCAATCGAGCGGCGGCCTCTTGGGCCGAGAGCCCGGCGGGCTGTGTTTCGAGATGAGCAAAAACGCCCGACGGCTCGAGCGTCGCCGAATCGATCAGGATCGGCGAGACCTTGATCGACGGTTTCTCGCGCCGAATGGCGGCGAAGAGCGTCTTGGTGAGCACCTGCGATCGATCGGTCCTAGGCATGCTGGCTGCTCAATCGATCGGAGGGCGCTCTCACGCGCCGAGACTTATCTCGACGCTTTGTGAATTGTCGTCTTAGTGAGTTTACCCTTAGTGTCGTAGACGCGCCACTCGCCAACTTTCTTGCCGGAGATGAATTTTCCTTCATCCATGAGCTGGCCGTTTGGATGATACCGCTTCCAGACGCCCGACTTTTGTTCCGCGGCGTCGAACGATCCGGTCTGCATCAACTCGCCATTGTCTCGATACCAGGTCCATTTGCCGGTGAGCTTGCCGTCTTTGTATTTGCCCACGGCCTTCAGCTTGCCGTTGACCAGATAGTACTTCCACAGCCCGGTCTTGAGGCCACTCGTGAATCGGCCGACGGAGCAGAGCGAGCCGTCTTTGAAGAATTCCTTGACGACGCCGTTTTTGAGTTTGCCGTGGGCGTCGTGCTTGCTGTTGTCGATTTTCATTTGCGCAATCTTGTCCGTCGAACCCGGATTCGTATCGATCCCTGGATTAACCAACGATCTCTTGCAGATCGTTGGCCGGCCAACTCGTTGTTAGACTCTGAAGATCTTTCGCCCCGATTTTGGGACTTACGACGATTTCTTTGGCGTGATCGATCCCAGGGCTTACGCCCTGGGCTATTGACTTTCGTCCCTTCGGGACTGAGCAGCCACACGATCGGCGGAAATCAAAATGGTTTGAATTGATTCTCGGTTCAATTCGTTTGCGAAGCCAGTTCGTGCCACCTGGCAATAATCTCGGCTTCGCCCGCGATCGCCTCCTGGCAGGTAAAGTGCTCGCAAGCGTACAGCGTGGGGCCGGGTGAGGCCGCCTGTTTGCCCTCGAACATTGGCGCTAGCTCGGCGCCGCCAACGGCAGGATCTTGCCGTAGCGCCACGACTTTGTTCGGCCAGAAGCGACGGCGAAGGTCAGCAAGCACGGCGCTAGTCGCCGCATCGTCGCCCGCCAGGATCGCCAGCTCGGGCGTGGGGCCAAGATGGAAGTCGAGGGCCAGCAGCATTTGGCCTGTGGCCGTTGGATACTCTTGCATCATGGGTACAAACGCCCGCACGGTTTCGATCGCCGCGTCCAAATAGTCCGCGCGGCCGCAGAGCCGGCCCAGGCGCAACAACATTGTCGCCGCCATGGCCGAGCCGCTGGGGACGGAACTGTCCTGTATGTCCTTGGGCCGCGCGACCAGTTCTTCGTGATCGTCGGCCGTGTAGAAGAATCCGCCGCGTTCCGTGTCGCGGAAGTGGGCGAGCACAATGTCCGCGAGCGACACCGCGTCTTGGATCCAGCGTTCGTCGAACGTCGCCTCGTAGAGCGTGACCAGCGCGTCGACCAGGCAGGCATAGTCGTCGAGATACGCGTCAAACCGCGCCTGTCCCAGGCGGTAGGTGTGCAACAAGCGGCCGTCGTGGCCACGCATCTCGTCGAGGATAAACTGCGAGGCCCGCGCGGCTTGCTCGACGTATCGCGGCTCGCCCAACACGCTGCCGGCTTGCGCCATGGCCGCAATCATCAGGCCGTTCCAGCTCACCAGCACCTTGTCGTCGAGCCCCGGCCACACGCGCTGGGAACGCGCAGCCAGCAGCTTGACGCGGCCTTCGGCCAACTCGGCTGCGAGCTCCGCGGGCTCACGATGCAGGATTTGCGCACATTGATCGAGCGTCTTCGGCAGATTGAGGATGCTCTGCTCTTCGAAGTTCCCCTCGGGGCTGACGTCGTACACGTAGCAAAAAGTCTTTGCGGCAGCAGGGCCAAGGATCTGCTCGATCTCGGTCGGAGTCCAGACGTAGAACTTCCCTTCGACCCCTTCGCTGTCGGCGTCTTGCGTGCTACGGAAACCACCGGCCGGATCGCACATTTCGCGTAGGACATAGTCCAGCGTTTCGCGGACGACGCGTTCGTAACGCGGGGCGCCGGTCGCCTGAAAGGCTTCGAGGTAAGCCACGGTCAACAGCGCGTTGTCGTAGAGCATTTTTTCGAAGTGGGGGACCAGCCAGCGCTCGTCGACACTGTAGCGATGGAAGCCACCGCCAAGTTGGTCGTAAATTCCGCCCGCGGCCATCTTGTCGAGTGTTTGCGTGGCCATGTCGAGCAGATTCTGACGCCCACTTTGTCGCCAGAGTCTCAGCAGCAACCGCAGGTCCATTGGGTGCGGGAATTTCGGCGCGCCGCCGAAGCCGCCGTTCGTGGCATCGAATAATCGGGCTAACGTCTCGCCAGCAGCTTGTAGTGGCGCGCGATCGAGCGTTGCGTCGCCCGCCGGCAGATCGCCGAGCGCGCCCAATCGCAACGTGAGCTGATCAGCCTGGCTGGTGAGTTCCGCGCGGCGGTTCTTCCAGGCGTCGGACACGGCCGTCAGAATTTCATCAAAGCCTGGCATGCCCATCTTGCGCGTAGGGGGCCAATACGTGCCGCCAAAAAATGGACGCAGGTCGGGCGTCAGAAACATCGACATCGGCCAGCCGCCGCGGCCCGTGATCATTTGCACGGCGTTCATGTAGACCTGATCGAGGTCCGGCCGCTCTTCGCGATCGACCTTGATCGGCACGAACTCGGCATTCAAGATCGCCGCCAACTGCGGATTCTCGAAACTCTCGTGCTCCATCACGTGGCACCAATGGCAGGCCGAGTAGCCAATCGAGAGAAAGATCGGCTTATCCTCACTCGACGCGCGGGCCAGCGCCTCTGGTCCCCAGGGATACCAGTCAACGGGGTTACCAGCGTGCTGCAACAGGTAAGGGCTCGTTTCCTGAGCAAGTCGATTGGGCATGCGAGACATCCTGTCAGGACCACAGCACTACTTACACTTACTTAAACGTCTCGGCTTCGCCTGGAAAAGCGCCGGAGCGGACCGCGTCACGATAATCGGTGACCGCCGCGGTGATGGCGGCGCCGAGCTGTGCAAACGGTTTGACGAATTTTGGCACATAGCCGGCCGTGATGCCGAGCATGTCGTTGATGACCAGCACCTGACCATCGCAGCCCGCGCCAGCGCCAATGCCGATCGTGGGGATCCGCAGGGCCTGCGAGATCCGCGTCGCCACGGCAGCCGGGATGCATTCGAGCAGCACGCCAAACGCGCCGGCGTCTTCGGCCGCTTTGGCGTCGGCCATAAGGCGTTCTTCTTCGCGCTGCACTTTGTAACCGCCCAGCACATGCACGCTTTGCGGCCTTAGCCCGCAGTGGGCCATCACTGGGATGCCGGCCGCGGTCATCGCCGCGATCACTTCCGCCTGCTCGGCGCCCCCTTCCAACTTCACTGCCTGACAGCGAGTTTCCTTGAGAATGCGTCCGGCGTTTTCGACCGCCTTGCAGACGCCCAGATGGCACGTCGGAAATGGCATGTCGACAATCACCAGCGCCCGGTGGACGGCGCGTCCGACCATCTCGGCGTGATAGATCATCTCGTCGAGCGTCACCGGCAGTGTGTTTTCATGCCCCTGCACGACCATGGCGAGACTGTCGCCGACCAGAATGCTGTCGATCCCCGCGGCGTCGATCAGGCCGGCCATGGCGTGGTCGTACGCGGTCAGCATGCTGATCTTCTGACCAGCGGCCTTCATAGCCGCAAACTTTGGCGCCGTGACTCGACCGTCGGACTTACTCATCGGGGGCGGGCTCGCTAACGGGAAAGGACAACCAGAAGACAACTCAGAGTAGCGCTGCGATCGCCAAACGATTGGCGGAGCGCGAAGGGCGCCAGCGTGCTTCATTCTACGCAGTAGGCCGACGAGGGGCGCTCGCCGCAGGCTGCCGCGGCGGAAACGCGACCATTGGCATTGTGACTCGACCGGCTTGGGCTGACAACGCCGGACCACACGGCCCAGCGGGCAGTGGGCCGAAAAACTGGTGGCGACGGCGTTCTATAGCGGATATGGTGAACGTGCTGCGAGCATCTAGCGGGCGAATCCTCACCCGCACGAACGAAATATCGTCCGCAGCTTCATCGTCCGAGCCGAAACGGCCGAGGCTTCGGCCTCAAGAATGCGGCCGAACATCAAAGTAACTCGCAAATCGCTTAGAAAACCAAAGGCATGCCGATGACACGCACGATCTCGTTCGCCGCAGCGGCAATTCTATTGGCAGCATGTGTAGCGCAGGCGAATGCTCAGCAGGAGCTACGTCCTGTCGAGTTGAAAGGGACGGTCGAGGAAGTATCCGGCGCGGTGATCAACGTGAAGTGCGACGGCAAGGACATTTATCTGCAAGTCGACCCTCGCAAGACGAAAATTGAATGCAACGGCAAGGCGAAGGCCTCTTACTTGCAGGCTGGGTTGCTCGTTCGCTTTCGCGGTGAGTTCGATAAGAAAGGCATCGCGAAGGAGGAGATCTCGGAGTTAGCGATTGTCAGCCCTTCGGAGACCAACGAGCCCGGCGTCGCCGCCGACGAGATCGGTGGTGATGACGAGAAACGCAAACCGAAAAAAGACGGCGGATCAAGGTTGGTCGTTGGGACGATCAAGCAGTTCAAAGACGGTCAGCTAATCGTGCAGGCCGACGGCCGCGCGATTCGAGCCACGCTGGCCGAAGACGCCGAGATCCGCGTCGAACTCGACGACTACACTTTGGCTGAAGCTGGCGACAAGATCCAATTCAAGGGGCGCACGCCTGCGCAACAGCCAGCCGAAGGACCGTCGCAGGCGATCGCCGACGAGATCACCATCACGTTCACCGAACCCTTCGAAGGGGATACGAAAGCGAAGCCGAAGGGAAAGTCCGGCAAAGCTGGCAAAGCGTCGAAGGCTTCGCCGAAAAAGCGATAAGTCGGGCGCCAATTCGATTGAACCAATCCGGCGATTTTTGACTTGATACCAGCTGTCGCGACTGATACTCTGACCGCGTGTCAGCGCGGCGCAGATTTCATTGATTCGCAGCAAGGAGAACGCTAATGGGGCAGAATAGATCCTGGCTAATTTCACTCTTGAGCGCCTCTCTCGCGCTATTCGCCGCGACGTCACAAGCGGCGCCGCTCATCTTTTTTGAGCCGGTTGAATGGTTCGTCGACACCACTGGCGACAATACAGGATTGACCCCCATTGCTAACACTCCTGGCAACATCGGCGCCTACGCCGCCGGCAGCTGGCTGACGGTGAGCGGGAACGTCACTGGCGCGATGACCGGCGGAATACCGCTGGCTGGCAACTTTGCGGCCCAAAAGGCGCCCTCGGGCGTTTTTTCGACTGGTAATCCAGGGTCGCTGGTCTCGTACTATGATGGCAATTTTTACGGAGGGGTTACGAATAATTCGTTCGGTATCAGCGTAGGTGGTTTCGAGAGCGCAAGGACTTATAACGGGCTCTACCCACAAAAAGCAGGACCAGCAATCGCACTTTCGCCGGAAAGCGGTGGCGGCATATCGGGACTTGCCGGCAGTTCTGCGGCAGATTATGGCGCGAACCTGTCAGTCAAAGCCCTGGGAAGCTTCACCTATGCCAGTGGAACCATCGCCCTACGAGATTTCAACGTGAGTCTTCGTTCCAATTCAGGTTCGATTCCTCTTTCGGGCACGTCGCCTAGTCAGACCTTTGACGTGCTCAACAACTTCCAGATCGAAGTCGCAGGGGCGCTGGATTACAACCTCAAAGGGGGCGTCGTACTTGGAAATACAATGCCGGATATCATTGGCTCGCTGCACTTGTACGATACGCCAATGTCTCTTACGGGCGCTGGAACCGGCACATTGACCAGGGTCGACCTCCCTGGCAGCCATTATTATTTGATGACGATGCCGATCACGACCACATTCGTGACCACGATACCCGGCGATTCGCCGCTGACCGCTTCGTTCACGCTCACCGGCCAAATTGTGGCGCAAGGATTTCCTTTTCCTGAGCCTTCGTCGATAGTTATCGCTGGCTCAGCAGCCATACCGCTGGGACTCATGGCCTGGCGCCGTCGCAAACGAGTGACTGCCCGTTAGCCTCAAATCGCAAAACTGTGCATGTCGTGACGCAGGGTATCGACCCAACTCATTTATTGTGCCATAGGCGAGTCACCCGCCTGCAGTTTCCGCAGTCCTGTGGTTGCGGCGGCGTTGTTAGGATCGATCGCTAGCGCAATTCGGAATTCCTGCGCTGCGCCGTCACGGTCTCCCTTTCGTGCGAGCAGTTGGCCGAGTACTTCGTGCGCGCTCGCCGACGATGGTTTGAGTTCGATCGCTCGGCGCAAATTCTCTTCGCTCTCAGCCAACTTTCCCAAGCCCAAAAACGTAGCTCCAGCGTCTTCGCGCACTTGTGGATCGTCCGGTGTCATACGAACGGATGCCTGGATCGCGGCCTCGACATGCGAACGACTTTCCGCCGCGCGATTGCTAGCCGAAAGGAGCTGGAACAAATGAAAGTGCGCGATATACAGTTGCTCATCGTCCAGTTCGCCCTTCAACGCTTGCTCGAACTCGGCCATGGCTTCGTCTTGGCGACCTAGCGCAAGGCACTCCAGGCCAATCTTGTTGTGCAGCGGAGCATGCTGCGGAAACAGCCGCGTCGCTTCACGGTACTGCTCCCGTGCTTCCTCGTGCTGATTGTCGTTGCGCAACCAATCTCCCAGATTATTGTGCCCCGCCCAGGCGTCGGGATGGTTCGCCACGTTGTTGCGCAGCATCGATTCGTTGTCCTTAAACGCGTACACGCGGACATGCGACATGGCGGACAAAACAATCAACACGATCACGGCCGCGCCGACTGTCGCCCGATATCCGTCGGCTGGCAACCTGCTGGCGTAATGCACCCCCAAAGCGGCCACGAGCGCAATCAAGGCCATGCAAGCGTGATATTGAAAGTGATCCGCCACGAACGAGTAGAGGAAGTAATACACGTCGAAGTAACCCAATGTCGGCGAAAGGACGCCGCCAAAGATTAGCACGGCCGCGAGCGGACCCCGCCCAATTCGCCCGCGCATCGCCCACAGCACGCCAAGCAGGGCCAGCGCGGCGGCCGGATAGAAATATTGCCATTCCTGGCGCGGATCAATCTGCCAGCGCGGGTATGTAAATGACAGAGGGTAGGGGCAAACCAACTTGAAGACGTAAAACCAAACCGCGCGTCCGGCAATTAAAATCCTGCCGACGAGCGAAAACTCCCACTCCGGGCCAACCGCGCCAATCACTCTTCCTTCGAGCCAGACCGTCACACTGGCCAGAGAGATACCAATTGCAAAGAAAGGAATGAGGCAGGCCACTTCGGGCCAGGAGATTCTCCCCCGCTTCCACCAGATCAACACCAGGATCACTGCCGGCAGGGTAATCGTCGCCGTCTTCGCCAATAGCGCACAAGTAAAAAGTCCGAGGGCCAGCAAATAATAGCCGACATGACCTCCCGGCGAAGCCATCGGATCGGTCGGGGCGTCGGGCTTATCTAGCGGCCAGAAACGAATGTATGCCAACAGCGACAACAGCGCGAACACCGCCGACAATAGGTTTTTGATCTCGCTAAGCCAGGCAACCGTTTCGACCTGCACCGGATGGACAGCGAAAACCGCTGCCGCGAGCCACGCTCCAGGAACACTCAGTCGCGCGAGCAACCGCCACAACAAGATCACCACAACTGCGTGCAACACGATGTTCACGGCATGGTAGAGCCGAGGTTGCAGCTCGCAAATCTGGTACTCGACCCACAACACGGTTTGCGCCAGTGGATTGTATTGCGGAACCGTTCCCGGCTTGAACCAGATGTCGGCGAGCCCGGCCGGCGTGCTGAGTTTGGCGATGCCCTGAACAAACCAGGCGTCGTCCGAGACGAACGTATTGTTGAGCGCCGGAAAGTAGACGACTGCCACCAACGCAACCAGGATGGCGCCCGCCGCCCAGTTGGGCAGAGAAATAGGCGTGGCCGTTGGCCTGACCTGCGGTTCGATCGTTGTGGTGGCCGATCCCTCGCGCCGCTGCTTGCTCTTCGTCAAGTCCCGGCCCTCATATGGCGATACTTCTCGCGTTCCGATCTATCCTACCACGCCCACCATCATTCGGGTTACTCCAAAGCACTCGAGTACACTACGGGCGCTCTACGGCGCCTTGGCCCGGCTGCGAAGGTCGATCAATAAGGCTTCGAGCTGTTTGATTTGCTCCGGCAGGGCTTGCAATTGCGCAGCCTTCAACCCTCCTTCGGCAACAGCGATTGCGTCGGGCAGCCGATCGGCTTTGCCATAGAGATTCGCCAATTGAATGTGCGCTGCGACATTCTCAGGTTGTGATTGCACAACCCGCTGTAGTTGCTCGATTGCTTCTGGGTCTCGCTCAAGTTTCGCCAAGGCGAGGGCCAATTCGTAGCGGGCCTGCACGGCGTCTGGCGCAAGTCCCAAGGCGTTTTTGAACTCGATTATCGCCTCGCGCGGTTTGTTTGCGCCGGCCAGGGCGTGCCCCAAAAAGTATCGCTCGACGGGCGTGTCCTGAACTCCTCGCAACGATTCGTCGTACTGCCGGACCGCCGCGTCGGCCTGGCCGGTCATCGCCAGCGCGAGCGCCAATCTCCGCTGCACGGTCGCTCGGGTGGGGGCCGAGTCCGGCAGGGCCTTCAAAACCTGCTCGAATTGCTCAATCGCTTCCTGAGCCTGGCCGGCGTTCAGCATGGCCGTCGCCAAGAAGGTGCGACTATCGATCGCCTGCGGTTCGAGCCGTAGGGCCTCGCGAAATTCTGCGATTGCCTGCTCTGATTTGCCGGCGTTCAATAGCACCGCGCCCAGTTCGTGGTGAAAGGCCGGCGAATTTGGATCCATGCGCACCGCTTCCTCAAACCGCGCGATGGCGTCCTCGTGTCGCCCGGCGCGGTTCAGCGCGATCCCCAGCTTGTAGTACAGCTCAGGCCGGTCTGGTTTCAAGCGCAGCGCCTCGAGGTAGTGCTCGATGGCTTCCTGCGGGCGCCCGGCATTGTTTAACGCCGAGGCGAGATTCGCTCGAATGATCCAGTCCGAAGGCTGGTACAACAGCGCATCCTGGTAGAGCGTTACATTGTCGTCGTACAAAGCCACCCGGCGTAGGCTCGTCAAACCACAGATGGCGACGACGATCAAACCGCCGGCAGCCACGATCGCCAGCGATGTCCTCGCGGCCGACTCTGGCGCCGGTTCCGTTGCGGTCTTTCTGGCCATTCTTGCCGCCAGGGCGTATCCGCCAACAACGACCAGCGACACGATCGCCGCCAGCGGGAGATACATCCGCCGCTCCGCCGCGATTTCATCGGTCATCGGCACCACCAGCGTCGGCGACAGAATCACGAATAGCCAGGCGCCCAAGAAGCCTGCAGACGCGCGGCGCGCGATCAACACCAGTGTCACCAGACCAAGCGCGGCCGCCGGCAGCACGTACGGCAGCGCCGCCGGAATGGTATCAAGCAGCGGAATCTCGTAATGAATCACCAGCGGCCACGGCCAAAGCGCGAGTCGCAGATACATCAACAGCACCATGGCCTGCGTCGCCCAGTACGCCAAGACCGGCGCGCCGTGGCCGAAGCCTGCCGTGCGGGCGCGCGGGCCATCAATGTTCAACGCCAAAAGCAAGCCCCAGCTCAAGAGCAACCCGGCGTACAACGGCCAGGATTTCTCCAGTGCCCGGCGAAACGAACCGGAGATAAATGTCCGCTCGAACAGCAGCACAATTACAGGCGCCGTGACCATAACCTCTTTGCAGGCGGCGCCGGCCAGGCACGACAGGATCGCCGCGACCAGCCAGGAGTGGCGACGTTCGGGCGACGTAGCCGCCCAATATTGCAAGCTGCAAAATAAAGTCGCGAAATAAAACAGCCCCATCATCAGTTCGGTGCGCTGCGTCACATACGCCACGCACTCTGTCTGCAACGGATGCAGTGCCCAAACCAACGCTACCAACAGCGCCAACGCGTCGGCCGCTTGCGCAGACTTTGCGTTGAAGAAATCCAGCCGCAAAGTTTCACTGACAATCGCCCACAGGAGGATGGCCGACAGCAGATGGACCACGACGTTGAACAGGTGATACCCCGCCGGACTCAACTGGCCGAGGCGGTAATTCAATGCCAATGACAGGTTGACGAGGGGGCGGCCTCCTGTGATTGGGTTGCTCGCGTTCAGTGGGCCGGGACCACGCTCGTCTCCCAGCAGCGGTCGCAAGCGTTGGATCGAAGAGTTTTCCAGCACCGAGCCCCGGTCATCAAACACAAATGGCTGGCGGAGCGTTCTTCCGTAGACCATTGCGACGGCACAGGTCAGCACCAGCATGGCCACTGTCGCCGCGGCGCCCCGCGATAGCCCGGCCTCTGGCAGCGTGGGCGAAATGTGTGGCTTGTCCGACATTTCCGCCGCGCCCGCGTGGTCTTCCGTCATAGGACGAGATGTTTCTCGAAGAGGTTTGCCGCCGGCGATGATCCTACGGATGGGGCGACATCGAATTATGGTGTGCGACCCTTACGATTGCAAAACGACGTCTCGATCCGACAGCGCCATACCGCCGGCAAAGTCGGCCTCGAGAGGCCCTTTGCCGCGTCGTTAGCCGCATGCTAGGCTTCCAGGACCGGGGCTCTCCTCCACGGCCGGCAGCCTCTGCGCTGGCCTGCCAATGGTCTGGAACTTTCAAATGATTGTGCGCTCCTTGGTCCGCGGAACCCGATCGTGAGCGCAAGGACCGCCATTATTGTTGGGGCCGGGCCGGCTGGGCTCACCGCCGCCGCCGAGCTGCTCGACCGCTCGGACGTGCGCCCGATCATTCTCGAAATGAGCGACGAGATCGGCGGCTTGTCGCGCACCGTGAACTTTAAGGGGAACCGCATCGATATCGGCGGGCACCGCTTCTTCTCGAAGTCCGACCGAGTGATGCAGTGGTGGCTCGCCCGGCTGCCGATCGAGCGCGACGCCGCCGGAGTGAACTCGATCGCGTATCAAGGCAAATCCCGCGACGTGAACGCGCCCGCCGATGGGCCCGATCCCAACACGACCGACGAGGTCATGCTGGTGCGCTCGCGGAAAAGCCGCATCTACTTTTTGCGGACCTTTTTTGATTACCCCATTCAGTTCAGCGCAGACACAATCGCCAAGCTCGGTCTGACGCGAATGGCCAAGATTGGCGTCAGCTACTCCTGGGCGATGCTGTTTGCCAACAAGCATCCCAAGAGCCTCGAAGATTTTTTCATCAGCCGCTTTGGGCGCGAGCTGTACCTGACGTTTTTCAAGTCCTACACCGAGAAGGTCTGGGGCGAGAGTTGCTCGAAGATCAGCGCCGAGTGGGGCGCCCAGCGCATCAAGGGGCTTTCGATCGCCCGGGCGTTGACGCACTTCCTCAAGGGGCTGTTCGGCCGCAAGAAGCAGGACATCTCGCAGAAGGATACTGAGACCTCGCTGATCGAGCAGTTTCTCTATCCCAAATTCGGCCCAGGTCAAATGTGGGAGACAGTGGCCCAGGACGTCGTCCGCCGCGGTGGCCAGATCATCCCGCATCAGAAGGTCACACAAGTCCACGTGACCGATGGCCGCGTCATTGCGCTCAGCGCGGTGAACCTGCAAACCGGGCAATTGACGCGCTACGAAGGGGATTTCTTCTTTTCCACAATGCCTGTGCAGGAGTTGATCCAGGGGATCGACGTCGACGTGCCCGCGAATGTTCGCGAAGTTAGCCACGGACTGATGTACCGCGACTTCATCACCGTCGGGCTGTTGGTGAACAAGCTAGCCATCAAAGATTCGCTCCGAAGCGGCGCCCAGGCGATCAAGGACAACTGGATCTATATCCAGGAGCCTGACGTCCTGTTGGGACGGTTACAGATTTTCAACAACTGGAGCCCCTACATGGTCGCCGACCCCTCCAAAACATGGCTGGGGTTGGAATACTTCTGCTATGAGACTGATCCGCTCTGGAAAATGTCAGACGACGAGATGACGACACTGGCAGTCGAAGAACTAGCGCGGATTGGTATTATCGATCAGGGCGACGTCATCGACGCGACGGTGATTCGTGTGCCCAAGACGTATCCGGCTTATTTCGGTACGTACGATCGGTTCGACGAAATTCGCAGTTACCTGGATGGCTATGCGAACTTATTTCTCATTGGCCGCAACGGCATGCACAAATACAACAATCAAGACCACTCGATGCTCACAGCCATCGAGGCGGTCGATAATGTCGTGGCTGGCCGCACCGACAAATCGAACATCTGGGACGTGAACACCGAGCAGGACTATCACGAAGAGAAGAAGTAAACATCCTCTCCACATCGCTTTTTGTCTACTGCGCCACCTGGGTCAGTGCCGCTTGAAGTACTGGACTTCACGTTCATGCTTTTCGGCGGCCGCGCGTGAGCCGAACGTGCCAAGGTTACGCCGCTTGCCGGTCTTGGGGTTCAGCTTGCGAGAGTAGAGGCGATACTCGCCACTGGTCAGCTTGCGGATCATTGTCTGGAGTTCCATTTTGTTAAATGGGGCAATGTCAATGCGTTGATTGCTCAGTCGCGCCGGGCACCGCCCCAGTCTGCTTGCCGCCGCGGGCGATCCTTTTGCCTGTTTGCAGCCGGTCGCCCCATTCCACGGCGTTGTCCTTCTCCAAGGGATGATCGCTGGCAGGCTCTTTCTCCGGCGCTGCAGGGCGTTGCGTTGGAGTCTTCCGAGAGGGAGCTTTGCTTCGTTTTGTCATGGCGCCGTTATCCAGAGTTGAGGTGAGAACGCTCCACACCACTCCAAATCTCGTGCCAAGCTAGAGAGCCGTCGCCTGCCAATCCGCATCGTGGGTGAATTAGCCCAGGTTGTGGGCTATTGTTGGCCGCGCTGATCCGGTCCCGGTCAGCTTAGGTAGTGGCAATCCCGCCAGTGCAGTGCTACGCTCCTAGCGAGGGCCGTCGGCGCGTAGGTCGGACGTCGCGCGAGCGCAGAGCATTTTGTTGATGGTATCCAAGCCGGAGTGGGACATATTGCATGTCGCACGTTGTTGACGAACCCCGACCGGCCGTTACGGCGATCGACCTGCAGATGGTCGCTGCCGGACTTGGCTCCATCACGCTGGTCATCGGGCTTTCGCTCGCGCTAGCCAACTCAACCGGCGAGATGCTCACGCGCAACACCGTGCGGCTTTCGCTCGCCTGGTACGCCGTGGCGCTCTGCTTGATGATGCGTCTGACGCCGGCCGATCGTCGCGCGGCCACGACTTTGGGTCGAATTGCTCGCTGGTGCTGGACCTTGAGCCTGGTCTCGTTCCTGGTTCACTTGGGCATGGCGTTTCACTTCTACCACCAGTGGTCGCACGCGCACGCGTTTCAGCGCACGGCCGAAGTGAGTGGGGTCGGCGAAGGGGTCTACATCTCGTACCTCTTCACCTGCCTTTGGGCGGCCGACGTCGCCTGGTGGTGGACTCAGCCTGATGCTTATGCGACTCGCTCGCGCTATATTGACCGGGCGCTCCATACGTTCATGCTATTTATTGTCTTCAACGGCATGGTGATCTATGAGAACGGGCCGATCCGTTGGGCGGGGCTGGCGATGTTCGCCCTGCTGGCCGCGGCCTGGTGGCAAGCCCGCAGCGCGCGCCGATCGGCCGACCGGTGGGCCAACAGATGAGCACTACTTCGCCAACCTTGCCAACGCTGGATGGGCCACGATCCATCGTCAAGTCGTTGCCGTTCTATTACGGTTGGGTCAACGTCGTCATTGCGTCGCTGGCCATGACCGCCACACTGCCGGGCCGCACACACGGCCTGGGATTGATCACCGAGCCACTCCTTGCGGGCCTTGAACTCGACCGGCTGACGTTTGCGCAGATCAATCTCGTCAGTTCTCTGATTGGCGCGGCGTTTTGCCTGCCGATCGGCTGGTTCATCGACCGCTTTGGCGTCCGCGGCGTGCTGAGTTGTGTGACCGCAGCGCTAGGGCTCTCGGTCATCGGCATGGCCGAGGTTCGCGGCGGAACGTCTTTGTTCGTGGCGCTTGTCCTAGTGCGCGGCTTTGGCCAAAGCGCGCTGTCGATCGTCAGTATTGCCATGATCGGCAAGTGGTTTCGTCGTCGGTTGGGCACGGCGATGGGCGTGTTTGCTGTGCTGCTGACGTTTGGGTTCATCGCCAGCGTCCTGGCGATGGGTTCGGCCGTTGAAACCTGGGGCTGGCGTTTGGCCTGGCAGAATCTGGGCTGGGCCATCCTCGCCTTAACGCCGGTCTTCGCCGTGTTCGTTCGCAGCACGCCAGAAGGTTGCGGCGTGCGAGCCGATGAAGCGCCTGCGATCGAGCGGGACGACGGTCAGGCCGCGCGTGACTTCACGCTACGGCGCGCCCTCTCGACCCCGGCGTTTTGGGTGCTGGCGCTAGGAAGCAGTGCTTTCAACCTGGTTTGGTCAGGCGTGACGCTCTTCAACGAGTCCCTGCTGGCCGAGCGCGGCTTTGACGCGAATATCGCGGTGGAGATTATGGCGATTCTGACCGGCGTTGGGTTACTCGCCAACCTGATCGCAGGCGCGATGGCCACGCGGGCCCGCGTCATCAAGCTGATGGGCGTGGCGATGGCGCTCTTGGCCGGCGCTCTGGCGATGTTCCCGACGATCGACGGCAAGATAGGCGTTTACCTGTACGCCACAGCGATCGGATTTAGCGGCGGCGTGATCACCGTCGTCTTCTTCGCCGCCTGGGGGCACCTCTTCGGCCGCGCTCAGCTTGGCCGGATCCAAGGCGGAGCACAGCTTGCGACCGTATTGGCCTCGGCGCTCGGCCCAATGGTCATGGCGCAAGGCCAGCAATGGAGTGGCTCGTACTCGCCAACGTTCTATGGGCTGGCGGTCGTCGTCGCGCTGTTGGCAATCGCCGCATTCGTGACGCCGCTGCCGAAAGACGCTGTTATTTGACGTTGTGCAGAATTGCTAACGGTGAGCGAAGCGTCTCAAATTTGCGGTGAATACCCGCGCGCCGCGGTTCGAACCAGTCGCCGCGACGATCAAGCCCCGTCGGGGCGATCCAATCACAGCCCAGGGCCATGCCGGCCTCGGCCGGCGCTGCCCTGGGTTTACACTCAGCTAAAGATGGCAAGCCCTGAAGGGGCGGTCCAAAGCGCAACCGTCGCCAAGGAGCACGCAGTTTTCGCGCGCCCCTTCAGGGCTTACGTTTACTTGGACGAACCTACCTAGGGCGACGTCGGCTGCGCCGACTTTGCCCTAGGCTACCGTAGAACGCCCCGATGGGGCTTGAAAACGGAAGCCGCACTCACCAGGGCGCGACTCACTCTCCAAACGTCAGCGGCGCCAACGAAAACTCGCAACATCGAGAAGTTGTTCACACCGGCGGCGGATTTCGCTCGGCGAAGCCGCGTTGATGCCAGTAGGGATAGGCAATCGGCGTGGCGCTGGCGGCGTCGAGCCGAGCGACCTGCGCCGGGGTCAGGTTCCAACCGACGGCCTCGAGATTCTGCCGCAGTTGCTTCTCGTCGCGAGCGCCGATGATCACCGAGGCCACGCTTGGCCGTTGTAGCAACCAGTTCAGCGCGATCTGCGGCACACTCTTGCCGGTCTCCTTGGCGACTTCATCGATCGCGTCGACCACGTTGTAGAGATACTCTTCCGGCACTTGCGGTCCAGTGTCGGCAACGCGCTGGTTTTGCAGCCGGCTCGTCGCCGGCAAAGGCTGCCCACGGCGGATTTTGCCAGTCAGTCTGGCCCAACCTAGTGGGCTCCAAATCACAGCGCCAACCTTTTGATCGAGCGCCAGCGGCATCAGCTCCCACTCGTAATCGCGACCAACCAAGGAGTAGTACGCCTGATGAGCCACGTAGCGGGCGAGCCCGTACTTCTCGGACACGGCCAGCGACTTCATCAGATGCCAGCCCGCAAAGTTCGAGCAGCCGATGTAGCGGATCTTGCCGGCGCGAACCAGGTCGTCGAGGGTCTGTAGCGTCTCTTCGACCGGCGTCATCGCGTCGAAGCTGTGCAGTTGATAGAGGTCGATGTAGTCGACCTGCAAACGGCGCAGGCTCCCTTCGACGGCCCGAATCAGGTGATACCTCGACGAGCCGACGTCGTTGATCCCGGTCCCAGAGCGGAACGTCCCTTTGGTCGAGATCAGCACCTGGTCGCGGCGACCTTTGATCGCCTGGCCCAGGATTTCTTCGGCCATGCCGCCAGAGTAAATATCGGCCGAGTCGAACATGTTTAGGCCGGCCTCGAGACAGACGTCGACCAGGCGGGTGGCCTCGGCGACATCGCTCGCGCCCCAGGCTTTGAAGAACTCTCCGCCGCCTCCGAACGTGCCGGTGCCAAACGTGAGGACGGGAACGCGAAACCCTGACGCGCCTAGTTGCCTGTATTCCATGATCGCAGTCGCCAATCGAACAAGCTGTAGTGGTTAAATCGAGCGACGCCGGCAGCGAAGATGCGCGGCCGGCGTCACTTTGGTTTTTGAACAACAGTCTATCACAGACTCGCTCAGATCTGCCCGCGACTGCGCCGCTTCAGCGCCACGAGCGACACGGCGCCGAGCACAAGCAAGACAACACTCGTCGGCTCAGGCACGGGGGTCCACTTTTCCTGCAAGTAGGAAAAGACCTCGGCTTGCTGTTCCGGAGTTAGCAAGGCGTTGTAGACCAGCACTTCGGCAATCTGCCCTTGCCAATACTCGCCGGTGAACGTTCCTTGTCGTCCGATAAAGGACTGTGTGGTCAGATTGCGCTGGCCGTTTGGATTCAAACCATCCGCCGGGAGATTGTTCTGCGGATTCGACCCGATGGAATTGCCGTTATAGAAAAGCTCTGCGTTCACGCCACCCTGGTAAGCGCCCCACAGGATGAATGGCGTCGTCGGCGATAGAACCTGGTCCACGGAAAGCAGGCCATCGGTAAAGCGCGCCGAACGAACAGGGTCGGTCCCAACCGTCGTGCCGATGAACGTTGACGACCAGCTATTACCGCCGTCCCAGTTCGAATAAATCTCGCGGGAGTCGCCATTCGCAGGACCGGTATCCACTGCGACTGTAAAGATCGTGAAATTGTCACTCGTCAGCACTTGGCCACCGGCCAGCTCAAAATGGTCGGTGTTGCCGCTGAAGCTGATCGTAGGCAGCCCATTGATCGTTGGACCAACTTGTGGTTCGCCTGACGTGTACGACCCATCATGACCGTTGCCGGATTGATCGGCCCAACCGGTCACCGTCGAGCCTGATGTGGTCACCCCCAAGTCAGACGCCAGCCAGAGCGCAAGGTCCGTGGTGTACGTCAACGTTGCAGCCCGCGTAGCGCCCGTCAACGCAATGGTCAGGCAGCAGAATAGTGACAGTCGAATCGAAGTCTTGATGATGCTCATTGGCCCGTAGCTCCCAGTTGCCCTGCGGAGAAAATCCGCGGTGTTCGTGATGGCTGACTTGCTGATGCACTGCAAAATGCCTGGACGCGGAGCAGAATGCTCAACCGCAGATGGATGCAAGCCAAGCGAGCGCACTGGAAGTTCAGCAGGGCAGAAAGGCGTAATCGCCAAATAGAGCTACTGGAACCAGGTCTGCGCTAAGAATTGCAGATCGTGGCGAACTTTCGTTCCGTTTCCAGTAGCGTTCCCCTGATTGCGTTTTGGGGTCCGACGTCCGCTCACGCCAGTTGCCGGCCCTGATACTTTGGACCTCCCCCTACCGCCCGTTAGTGTAGGAACGGATCGGGGCGCGTCAATCGAAAACAGCGAGCCGTGCGCCGATTACCGTCGGTTTGAGCGGCTCGCGCGGCATATGCCCGACGATTTCCGACGTCGTCGCCCTATTTTTCCAGCGTGACTTCGGCCACCACGCCGTAGTGGTCGGCCAGGTCGATCGTCTTCCCTTCGTGTTCGCGGCGGGCACGCTGCACCGTTTGCCGGGTTATGGTCGACTTTGTTCCGCGTGGGTTCAGCAGTACGTGGTCGATCCGCCCGCCCCCCTTTTTCCGTTTCCCTTCCTTCCAACTGTTTTCCGAATCGACGGTATATGGCGACGGGTCGTCGAGCGGAAAATCGCCAGTCTCGGTCGTCTTCAACAGCAGCGCGTAGCGGTCCTTATCGGCGGTGTCGATGTTCATATCGCCGACCAGGAATTGCGGCGTCCCCTCCTGCTTGTGCTTTTGCAGAATGCCTGCGATTTCGGGGATTTGCTTGTCCTTCACTTCGTTGAAGCCGGCTTGCAAATGCGTTCCGGCGATTTGAAATGGGACGCCGTCATGTTCGCCGGAGACCAATACGCAGCCCTTCTCAGCCAGGGCGTCGACTCCCTTCACGTTCTTGTAAACAATGTGGTCGACATATTTGATCGGGATCCGACTGGCGAACAAAATACCGCCGCTCGTGCCACTGAAGCCCCCTTTGGCGTCGGCCGAAACGACGTACGGAAACGTCTTCTTCAGGCCTTCTTTCAACAGCGCCGTCATCTTGGGATCGATCACTTCCTGAAGGCAAACGATCGAGTAATCGCTGGCGTTGAGATAATCGATGATCCACGGCGCCCGCATCGCCTGCCCTTTGTTCAGCGCGGCCACACTTGGGAACGTCGGCAGCATCTGGATATTCCACGTGAGAACCTTCAGCGGCGCAGGATCGGCGTCAGCTGCGTTCGCCTCGACGCGAGGAAAGACCGTCGCCGCCATCGCTACAATCAGCACAAAGTGTCGTCGCGTGCAGATTCCGGCAGACAGCCATCGTGTATTCAACATGTAGATTTCGCGCAATGGTGGAGCGGGTCAGACCGTCAACAACCGTCACGTTAGGCGGCTCAGCTCCCACGGTCAACGAGCGGCCCCGCTTCTCTGCCAAGCAGCATAGGAGATGCAACTCCATGGCCTGCGGTGCTGCCTAGATGCTAGGCGTGCATCGCCACCCCCCCGAGCAGAACGGGAGCTGGAGCATTCTTCGGATCAGGCGTCCAGAAAGAATCTATTTGATCAGCAACCTCTCACTCCCACAAAAGTTAGGGCGACGCCCCCGCGTTCTCCAACGGTCATCTACCGTACGCTGGCGCCGAGATTGCTAAGTGATCAGTCCGGCCATTGATCTCGTTGCGCGCAGTCTGAGCCCTGGCGGCTCCCTGCGCCTACAGGCGAGACCACGCGGCGGCGCGAGATGGCCCCGATCACCATTGTCCTTCTGGTTCGAGGCGAGATTTCGAATGGTTCCGGCCTGGCAGCGGAGCGTCGTGGTGCGCGACGACATGGAATGTTGCGCTGACGCGTCTCGCCGGAATACCCGCCGTCAGGCTGCATGAAACAATCCGTCCGCCAATCGGATTTGTTGCAGCGGCCTTCGATGGTCCCTCCGTCCTGTGAGCGAGGTTGTCTGGTTACCGCCTAACCAGACGAATCACCCTGTGGCTTGGGCGGGCGGTTCACTCCGCCCGCTCAAGTCTGGGTTTGTCTCGCTCGTTTGCCAATTGATTGGAACCAACTCCTGCTGACGACGTTTCAAGCGTTTGTTGGCTTCCTGGTTTCTTCGGCCTCTTTCTGCCACCGCAA
>Ga0070665_100000755_pt1 | contig 42946 bp, 43 predicted proteins | sample KBSS13metaG_FD_65862 | JGI IMG/M metagenome (GOLD analysis project Ga0070665, IMG submission 65862) | Switchgrass rhizosphere microbial communities from Kellogg Biological Station, Michigan, USA - KBS S1-3 metaG | ecosystem: Host-associated > Plants > Roots > Rhizosphere > Soil ...
CGCGTAGTGCGCATCCGCACCCGTCGATCCGGGACGGAAGCTTCCGGGCAGCATGTGAGCGCCCAGGCGTCGAAATGCCCGGCGCAGCCGCCGCGCGGTTTCTGTTCGTAGTGTCGGAAGCCCTGGCGCGTCCGCGCCCTCGACGCGCAATACGCCGTCATCGTCGAGCGCGACCGAGTTCGCCGACAGGTGTGCGGGGAAGAAGCAGTTCGCGACGACGACTGACGACAGCAGGTGCGGAAACAACCGCGCCGCACTGCGCTTCGTCCAGCCGACACTGCGCACGAATTCGGAAACCGGCAGCCCGTGTGTGGAAAACGTGAATCCGCAGATGGCATCGCGGGTGTCTGCGTCGAGCGCAAACGCGAGTTGTGCGAACGCCGGACCACTCGCGATGCCGGCGCCGAGTCGTCCCGGCAGCCACAGCGCGAAAGCTGCGAACGGAAGCGCAAGCAGCGGCGCGCGGCGATACGAGGGAAGCGAACGCATTGCGATGCGCGTCGTCGCCAGGGTTCCCGCCGCCAGCACGACGCACGTCGCGTCCACGGCGTCACCCGCGCGGGTCGATGCACCAGCCACGTGCCCGGCGCGTACGTCCAGTCGATCGACGACGAAGCCCGGCCGGTGCGTGAAATTGGAATATCCCCGCAAGCGCCGGAGATCCTGCTGCGCCGAGTAGAGCGAGCCCTCGGCGCAGCCCCACAAACAGAATCCCGAGCGCGAGCAGGCCTTGCGCTCCTCCCGATCCTGGCTCAGCACCGCGACCCGCGCGCGTCCGAGCGCGAAGCCGGCTGCGGTCAGGGCAACACGTTTCCTCGCGTAGCGATGGACCAGCTCTCGATGTGCATCGTCGAGCGCGACTGGCGGATCAGCCCAGGCATCCACGCCGAAGTAGGCAGTCAGATCGTCGCTCCCTGCGCCGCTGATGCCGATGCGCCGGCAGACGCGCGCATAGGAGGGTCCCAGTTCGGACTCGTCGAAGGGAAATGCCGACATCTCGGCAGGCGAGAATCGCGCGACGCCGCATCCCCATGCATTCGACAGTCCCCCAACGGCGAGCGAACCGATCGGAACGAAACCGCGGGCCGCGATCTGGTTTGCCTCCACAAACTCACGGAACACGTACGCGAGGGTCGGCGCGCGAAACTTGGGCGACACCGCGCCCGCGTTCCGCAGCGCCTCGAATTCGCGGCCGATCATCCATTGCCATTGGTTCGGATCGTCGCGGCGTATCGATTCGTAGTCGCCCCGTGGAATGGATTGGTCCGGCACCTGTCCGCCGTCGACCATCAGCACATCGTGCCCCGCTTCGACCAGCGGCCACGCGGCGGCAACACCCGCGGGTCCGCTGCCGACGATCAGAACATCGTGAACGCGGGGCGTCTTCTCCATGTCGGTCAGGGCTCGCGCGGCGGTCGTGTCATCGAGCGCATCAACAGCGGCCGCGCGAAAAATCCCGCCATGCGCCAGAACGCTTCTCCGGCGAGCGCAGCGCCGACACATGCGACAGCGAGGAGTGGCGATTCCCTGCGCGGCAGGAGTCGCCGCGCGCCAGCGGGCGTAGCCTCCGCGAGCACCACGGCCGCGTCGAGCCGCCATTGGAGCTCGACGTTCTCCGCGGTATCCTCGCGCCGGTCGACGAGCGCGAGGAGCAGCGGCCAGCACGTCAGCGTGCGCGGCAAAGCGAGGGGCTGCGCCCCGCGCATCCGCTCGACTGCGCGCACGTAGCGACGACAGACGCTGGATCCCGGGCGCTCGCGCAACACATACCCCAGCAACGCATGCGCTTCGCGCAACAGCTGCCGGCGGCGATCGTCGCCACTCGCGCACATGCCGGAGCGGAGCGGTCGAAGTACAACATCGAGCGCCGCCATATCGGCCGCGGTGTGCATGACCGGCAATTCGCGCAGCGAGCGCACGCGATCGGGATCGACGGATCGTCCGAACAGACGGGCGACGGCCATCGCAGCGTTGACGCAGGCGAACGGCACCGGCACCCCGGGCCGCAACCGGCGCAGACGCATCCGCGCAAGCACGCGCAGGAACGCGGTGAATGTGATGGGTACAGCGGCCCCAAGATTGTAGGCGTGTGCGCCGGCATCGCTTCGTTCGGCGATCGCGATGAGCGCCGCCGCGAGATCGTCCACGTGAATGGGCTGGACATGGGGCGCCGGCCAGAGGGCGGGCAGCAGCGGCATTCGCTGGACCAGCTGCAGCAGATCGGCAAACACGCCGCCGGGCGCGCCGCCATACACGAGTCCCGGACGAACGACCGATCCGCCGGCGCCGAGGACGAGCGATTCGATCCGCCACTTGATGCGTCCGTAACGGGTGGGCGCATCCTTTCGTGCCGCCTGGCTCGACACGAAGATGATCCGCGATCGCCGTACGCGGGACGCTTCGACGAGGCGCATGGCAGCGTCGATCTCAATCGTGTCGGTCGCCTCGGAAGACGCCCGCGTCTCGGCTGCCAGGTGCACGAGAGTCGCGCCGTCGGGCAGTATCGCCGGATCGACCGCATCGGCCAGGTCGTAGCGTATCCACTCGGCCGGTGTGGCGGGCCGCCTGCGGCTGGCCGCGACGATCCGAATTCCGCGCTTCTGTGCCGCGCGCACCAGCGCACGCCCGACGTAGCCCGTCGCTCCCGTGACAACGAGCGTCGTCATCGGGGTCTGCGGGCGGAGCGGTCGGCTTCGGGAGGCATGCGCTGGCCGAAGACGAAATGCTTGGTCACGAGAAACGTGAGCCCGACCGAGATGACGTCGGCGAGAATCTTGGCGGCCGTCGGATGCGGAATGACGAGGAGCAGCAGCGCCAGGATGAGCGACGACAATGGAGCGTTCACCGCGAGCAGGGCGAAATAGCGCGCAGCCTCGTGGGGCGCGCGGCCCGAGCCATGCGCGCCGAACGTGAACCATCGATGCGCGACGAACGCAAAGAGGCCCGCGGGGAGCTTGCCGATCAGGTTGGCGGCAACGGGCGACGCGATGCCATTTCGCACCAGCGCCTCGAACGTGCCGAGATCGAGGCCGTACGCGACAATCTGCACGAGCAGGTAACGCGCGAGCTGCATCGCGGCGGCGCTAACGCTTGCGCAGGACGACGACGTGATGCAGCGCGAAAAAACGATTCAACGGCGCAAGCGCGCGCTCCACTCCGCGCAATCCCCCGGCGGCCCAATCGGGCGCGAGCTGGCGGAAGTTGAGACCGCCCGAAACGACGTAGCGAATGTAGTTGCCTATCGGTTCCTGGTGCACGAGCTCCAGCCCCGGGAACGTCGTGTCGAACTTCGCGCGGTCGCGCACGAACACGACGTAGCTCTGCGCCTGGTTTGCGCCGTGCATGGGGCCGGTCGCGGGCTGAATCCAGTCGGCAGCGTGCTTGTCGAAGCCCTCGCTCGCGAAAAGACGCGGATATACGAAGCTCGCCACAGGGCCGTGATAGGGCTCGATCAGAAGCGCGCCGCCCTTGGGTGCCAGCACGCGCTCGAGCTCGCGCAGGAAGCGCGCGGGATCGGGCAGGTGATGGAAGCTGTTCTGCGCATACAGCACGCGCACGCTCGCATCGGCGAACGGCAGGCGCTGCGCATCGACGACGCAGTCGAGATTCGGGTCGTGGACGATATCCGTGCACAGCACGTCCGGATACGAGCTTCGCATCGGCGCCACGCCGGCGCCCACCTCCACGGCGAGTCCGCTTGCTTCCAGATACTTCCGCTCGAGATCCCGGAAGAGCCGATGGAAGTCGACGAACACCTCGCGGATCATCGGCTTCCGCTCGAGGACGCTGCGATGGACGTCGAGACGCGCACGCTCGTCGTGCGGGAGCGTTCCCACCACGGGATCTTGCAGCAGCTTCGCGAGCATGCTCACGGGAACCACACAGCCGACGAGCTCGCCGCGCGATGCGGGCGCGGGCTCATGGAGTCTCCGCGTCCTCGTCGGGGGCCCCGCGCTGCAGCGGCTCGCGCGGCACGTTGTGAATGTCGAAGTTGAGCGCGGCGAGCAGCAGTTGTGCGCCGATCAGGATCGGCAGCGCCGCGAGCATGACACGCCCCGCAGTGGTCGGCACGCCGTTGACCGCGGAATGAATCCAGCTCACGACACCGACGACGATACCGGTTCCCGCCACGAGCGCTCCCAGTGCGAGCTGCAGCGTGCCCGCGTTGAAATCGCGCAGGAAGTAGGCGTAGAACAGGCGCTTGATCATCGCGCCGAGATATTTTCCCGGAAATGCCATCGCGATGCGCGAGACGCGCAGGCTGCTCGACTCGTCGCCGTAGCGAGCGGGCATGGGCACGTCGCGCACGACCGCGCGGATGATGTACAGCCGGAACAGCATGTCCGACTCGAAAAAATAGCCGCGGTCGAGCTTGTCCAGGGGCAGCAGCGCAAGCGCGCATCGGTGAATCGCCGTGTAGCCGTTGGTGGGATCCATCACGTCCCAATAGCCGCTCGCGAACTTGCTCACGAGCGACAGCATCGAGTTGCCGAAGAGGCGCAATCGGGGCATCGTGCGCAGGAACTCGATCTCGTAGAACCGGTTGCCCTTCGTGTAGTCGGCGCGGCCGGCGAGGATGGGTCCCACGAAACGGCGGATCAGCGCGGGATCCATCTGCCCGTCGCCGTCGACCTTGACGACGATGTCGGCACCCGCGGCCATTGCAGCGCGATAGCCCGTGATCATCGCGCCGCCCACACCCTGGTTCTTCTCGTGCATCACGACACGCACGCGTGGATCGCGGCAATCGCGCTCGATCAGCGCACCGCTTTCCTCGGGGCACGCGTCATCGATCGCATGAATGGACGACACCTCCGGACCGATATGCGCGATCACGTCGAGCACCCGGCGCGAAACGCGGTAGCACGGGATCACGACGGCGATTCGCGGCGTGCCGTCGGGAATGGCGGCGGGCGCCGGCGCAGCGAGGATCCCGGCGTGGAGCGCCATCGAGCGCGCTTAAGCGACGCGCCGCCGGCGCATCGCCTGCCACGCCGTGACGACGTAGCCGGAGATCGCGTAGGCGACGAACCCGGCGAAGAGCACGATTGGCGGCTGCCAGGACACGAGTGCGAGTATCAGCACCGCGAGGAACACCACGACGAACGGAACGCTTCGCTTGAGGTTCAACGTCTTGAAGCTCCAGTACTTGAAATTGCTCACCATCGTGAGACCCGCGAAGAGCGTGATGAACCACGCCCACCAGCGAAGCGGCTGCGGGTCGTAGCCCAGGTCGTCCACGATCCAGACCAGGCCGGCAACCAGGGCTGCCGCCGACGGACTGGGCAGGCCCGTGAACCAGCGCTTGTCGGCGACCTCCAGCAACGTGTTGAACCGCGCGAGCCGGAGCGCCGCACCGGCGACATAGACGAACGCGGCGATCCAGCCCAGCTTGCCCAGGTCGCGCAACACCCATTCGTACATGACGAGCGCGGGCGCGGCGCCGAACGAGACCATGTCGGAAAGGCTGTCGTACTCGGCGCCGAACGCGCTCTGCGTATGCGTCATCCGCGCGACCCGACCGTCCAGGCCGTCCAGGACCATCGCGACGAAAATCGCAATCGCGGCGTAGTCGAAGTTGACGTTCATCGCCTGCACGATCGCGTAGAAGCCCGCGAAGAGGGCCGCGGTGGTGAACAGGTTGGGCAGCAGGTAGATGCCGCGTCGTCGAACGCGGTTCTTCCGCATCACCCTCTGCGTCTGATAGTCGTCGTGCACGGCGAGGAAGCCTAGCAGCAAAGCGGCGGCGCGACCAACGCGCGCGCCGTCACCGGAGGGTCGCCAGAATGGATTCGGTGGCGTGCACGATATCTCCCACGGCCGCGCGGGGCGTCGCGTCGGCCGGAAGGTAGACGTCGACCCGCGATCCGAAGCGGATGAACCCGTAGCGCTGGCCACGCGCCAGCGAGTCGCCGGGCTTGACGTAGCAAAGGATCCTCCGTGCGATGAGGCCCGCGACCTGCACGCAGGTCACGTCGATGCCCTCGGGCGTGCGAAGGTGCAGCGCATTGCGCTCGTTCTCGAGCGACGCCTTGTCGAGCGCGGCGTTGAGAAAGCTGCCGGCGTGATACCAGAGGTTCGCCACGGTGCCGTCGACCGGACTGCGGTTCGAATGCACGTTGAATACGTTCATGAAGACGCTGATCTTGAGCGCGTCGCGATCGAGATACGGGTCGCGGGCGTTCAACACCGCGACCACCTTGCCGTCGGCGGGTGCCAGCACCGCGTCTACTTCCGCGGGAACGGTACGCGGCGGGTCCCGGAAGAACTGCCCGATGAACAGCACCGCGATCCACGCGAGAAGCGTCAGCGGCCACCACGAGGTAAACGACAATGCGACCGCCACGGCAATCGCAATGCCGAGAAAGGGCCACCCTTCGCGGGCGATGATGGGATGCGGATACGTCGGCACGGCGAACCGGAAAAGGGAAGCGGTGTGGCGGGCGGCCGAATTCTAGCACCGCCTGCCGCCGCCCCATGCCCGGCACCACGGCGTTCGCGACCGCACTCCCCGCTGGGCTCACGCGGGGGCGTCGTCCCGCTACTTCAAGGCGTCGTCGATGCGCTTGGCGTTTTCGACCGCCTGCTGCTGCACCTGTGCTTCCACGCCCCGCGCGCGCTCGATTGCGTTCATGGGCGCGGGCGTGGTGACGGTCGCATCGGGCATCATCGGGTCGAGCGGCGTGCCCCGGGTGGCCGGCTGCGCCGTGCCGGTGAGGCCATATTGCTGCAGCATCGTCTTCATCAGCATGCCGATGATGACGAGCGCGATCAGGAGCACGATGAGACCGGCCCAGCCGCGCTGGCGCGACCGCGGAGATCCGCCGCGCGCGCACGCCGCACCGCCTTGCCGAGGCGATGACGAGGCGACAGCGCGCTGCGGCCGCACTGACCGGCTGCTCAGTTGCGCGTCTGGTCGACGAGCTTGTTTTTCTTGATCCATGGCATCATCGAGCGAAGCTTCTCGCCCACCTGCTCGATCGAATGCTCGGCGGTCAGCCGGCGGCGGGACTTGAGCGTCGGCGCACCCGCGCGGTTCTCGAGGATGAAGTCCTTTGCATACTCGCCGCTCTGGATGCGCGCCAGGACCTCCTTCATCGCCTGCTTGGTGGCGGGCGTCACGATCTTGGGACCCGTGACGTACTCGCCGTACTCGGCATTGTTGGAGATCGAATAGTTCATGTTCGCGATGCCGCCTTCGTAGATGAGGTCGACGATCAGCTTCACCTCGTGGAGGCATTCGAAATATGCCATCTCGGGTGCGTATCCGGCCTCGATCAGCGTCTCGTAGCCCGCCTTGATCAACTCGACCAGACCGCCGCACAGCACGGTCTGCTCGCCGAAGAGATCGGTCTCGGTCTCCTCGCGGAAGTTGGTCTCGATCACGCCCGCGCGCGCCCCGCCGATCGCAGCAGCGTACGACAGCGCGACGTCGCGCGCCTTTTTCGACACGTCGCGATGCACGGCAATCAGCATCGGCACCCCGCCGCCCGCCGCGTAGGTCGAGCGGACGGTGTGTCCCGGCGCCTTCGGCGCGATCATGACGACGTCGAGATCGGCGCGCGGAACGACCTGCCCATAGTGGATGTTGAATCCGTGCGCGAAGGCGAGCACCGCGCCTTTCTTGATGTACGGATCGACGTCGCTCGCATACGTCGCCGCGATGCCCTCGTCCGGCATCAGCATCATCACGACGTCGGCGTCCTTGACGGCCTCGCTGACCTCGGCGACCTTGAGGCCGGCCTTCTTCGCCTTCTCCCACGAAGCGCCGTCCTTGCGGAGGCCGACTGTCACCTTGACGCCCGAGTCGTTCAGGTTCTGCGCATGCGCATGACCTTGCGAGCCATAGCCGACGATCGTGACCTTCTTGCCCTTGATGAGCGACAGGTCGGCGTCCTTTTCGTAATAAACCTTCATTATCCACCCCTTCTAGTTAAGTCGGCGCCGCGCCCGCGAACGTGGGCTTCGGCGCCGCCGAATGCCGCGAACGCGTCCCCTACGGTGTGGGCACGACGGATCCGCCCTGCCTACACCCTCAGAATCCGCTCCCCGCGTCCGATCCCCGACGCGCCCGTGCGCACCGTCTCGAGGATCACGCCCGGCTCGATCGCGCCCAGGAACGCATCGAGCTTTTCGCCGGGACCCGTCAGCTCGATCGTGTAGCTCTTGTCGGTGACGTCCAGGATGCGGCCGCGGAAGATGTCGGCGAGACGCTTCATCTCGTCGCGCTCCTTCCCCGCAGCGCGCACCTTGACCAGCATCAGCTCGCGCTCGATGTGATTGCCCTCGGTGAGGTCGACGACCTTCACGACTTCGACCAGCTTGTTCAACTGCTTGGTGATCTGCTCGATGACGTCGTCGGAGCCCTCCGTGACGATGGTCATCCGCGACATCGTCGGATCCTCCGTGGGCGCCACGGTCAGCGATTCGATGTTGTACCCGCGCGCCGAAAATAGTCCCGAAACACGCGACAGCGCACCGGATTCGTTTTCTACGAGAATCGAGAGGATATGCCTCATGGCAGGAATGCCCTCGCGCCCGTGAAACACCCGCTTGAGCTACCACCGGCCCCGCTCATAGCTCCTCCGCCAGGATCATTTCGGTCAACCCCTTGCCGCCCGGAATCATCGGAAAAACGTTCTCCGACTGGTCGGTGATGAAGTCGAGAAAGACCAGCCGCTCCTTTTGCGCGAACGCCTCCTTCAATGCGCCTTCGACGTCGCCCGGCTTCTCGATCTTGAGGCCGACGTGCCCGTAGGCTTCGGAAAGCTTCACGAAGTCGGGCAGCGCATCCATGTACGACTCCGCGTACCGGTTGCCGTAGAAGAACTCCTGCCACTGGCGCACCATCCCCATGTAGCGGTTGTTGAGGTTCACGATCTTGATCGGTAGATGGTATTGCTTGCAGGTCGACAGCTCCTGGATGCACATCTGGATCGACGCCTCGCCGGTCACGCACGCGACGGTGGCATCGGGATTCACCATCTGCACACCCATCGCCGCCGGCAGTCCGAAGCCCATCGTGCCCAGGCCCCCGGAGTTGATCCACCGGCGAGGCTTGTCGAACTTGTAGTACTGCGCGGCCCACATCTGGTGCTGGCCGACGTCGGAGGTGATGAACGCGTCGCCCTTGGTGATCTCGTAGAGCTTCTCGATCACGAATTGCGGCTTGATGAGCTTGCTCGCGCGGTCGTACTTGAGGCAATCCTTGCGCTGCCATTCCTTGATCTGCGACCACCATGCCTTCAAGGCTGCGGGATCGGGCCGCTGTGGCGACGACTCGATCAGCTTCAGCATCTCTTCCAGCACATCCGCGACATACCCGACGATCGGCACATCCACCTTCACCCGCTTCGAGATCGACGACGGATCGATGTCGATATGGATGATCCTGCGATCGGCCCGATAGAAATGCTTGGGATCGCCGATCACGCGGTCGTCGAAGCGCGCGCCAACGGCGAGCATGACATCGCAGTCCTGCATCGCCATGTTCGTTTCGTACGTACCGTGCATCCCCGGCATGCCGGTGAACTGCGGGTCGGTACCCGGAAACGAACCCAGACCCATCAGCGTGTTCGTGCAGGGGAAGCCCAGGAGGCGCACCAGCCGCGTCAGCTGCGACGACGCGTTGTTGAGGATCACGCCGCCCCCGGTATAGATCATCGGCCGCTTCGCCTCCAGCAGCAGCTGGACCGCCTTCTTGATCTGGCCGGCGTGGCCCTTGGTCACCGGGTTGTACGAGCGGAGCGATATTGTCTTCGGATAGACGAACTCCGTCGCTGCCTGCGTCACGTCCTTGGGAATATCGACCAGCACCGGACCCGGACGCCCCGTGGTCGCGAGGTAGAACGCCTTCTTCATCGTCGAGGCGAGCTCTTTCACATCCTTGACCAGGAAGTTGTGCTTGACGCAGGGACGCGTGATGCCGACCGTGTCGCATTCCTGGAAGGCATCCTGCCCGATCGCGTGCGTAGGCACCTGGCCGGTGATGACGACCATCGGAATGGAATCCATGTATGCCGTCGCAATGCCGGTAACCGCATTGGTCACGCCCGGCCCCGAGGTGACGAGCGCTACGCCGATCTTTTGCGACGAGCGTGAATAGCCGTCGGCCGCGTGCACCGCGCCCTGCTCGTGCCGCACCAGGACGTGCTTGACCTTGTCCTGCTTGAAGAGCTCGTCGTAGATATTGAGGACCGCGCCGCCCGGATAGCCGAAGACGTACTCGACGCCTTCTTCCTGGAGGCAGCGGATGGTGATTTCCGCACCTGTGAGTTGCATGTTTTGCCCGCCTTGTGCCGATGAAGGAATGCCGCGGCGACGCGTAAGCGCGCGGCCGCGAATGCTGCAAACTCAAGGGACGCGATGGCGTTGGTACGCGTCCACCAAGGCTTTGATCGGGTAGAAAGCCGGATCCGTCGCGCCCCTAGGGGTTTCTCCGGAAACGCTTATGGCACCGCCGGAGGGGATGCAAACGGCCGTTTTTGCAGTACAACATTCCGAGCCGCAGCCCGGAAACAAGACACTAGCGGCAAAGCGGCAGGTTGGTCAAGTTCTTCGGTGCTGCTCCGCAATATCGGATTCGCTTGGTTGTTGCGCAGGTGCTGGCAACCATTGCCTCTATAATCGACCGCGAGCGAGAGGAACGGCGGCAAACTGGCCTCACACCAAGAAATTTCGGCGTTTCTGGCGGAAGTCGAACGGCGGGCGTTCAAGCAGGCGATGTTCGCCGTGCGGGACGAAGACGCCGCGCTCGACATCGTCCAGGACGCGATGCTCAAGCTGACGGAGAAATATGCCGACAAGCCGCCGGAGGAGCTCCCGATGCTCTTCCAGCGGATACTTCAGAATACGATCCACGACCACTTTCGACGACAAAAGGTGCGGTCGACGTGGACCGTGCTCCTCTCCGCGTTCGGGGATAAGGGCGACAAGGACGACGATTACGATCCGCTGGAAACTTTAGCCGCAAAATCGGATTCGAACGCTACTGTCGATCCGGCCGTGCAGCTCGGCCAAGCGCAGATTATGGGATTGATCGAGCAGGCGCTCGCCCGTCTCCCGGCGCGTCAACGCGAGGCCTTCCTGTTACGTTACTGGGAAGAGTTCGATGTGGCGGAAACCGCCGCGGCGATGGGTTGCTCCGAAGGCAGCGTGAAGACCCATTGCTCGCGTGCAGTCCACGCATTGGCTGAAATGCTATCCGCCAAAGGGGTCAAGCTATGACCACCCGCGAATCAGATATCGCAAACAAAATAACCACTTATCTCGACGCGAGCGCCGCCGACCTCAAGGCCGGAACGATCTACCGGCTGCAACAGGCGCGCCAGGAAGCCCTGGCCCGGCTGGGCGAGCCCGAGCGCGCCGTCGGGATGCAAATGGCGCGCGCGTTCGCCGGCGGGACCGCCTCCGGCGGCGGGCGCGGCGGGCGAGTGAGTCTTCGCTTATGGCTCGGCATCGCCTTGTTCGTCGCGGTCGCCGGATTTGGATGGCAACAATGGCAGGCCGTAAAACAGGTGAGGGAATTCGAGGATCTGGACGTTCAGATCCTGAGCTCGGATCTGCCCATCGACGCCTACCTGGACCGGGGATTCCAGAATTGGCTCAAGGCATCGTTCGAACGCTGATGACCGTGGCGGCCGCGGGCGCGTTGCTCGTTGCAGCACCGGTCACCCAAGGCCAGATTACCCTCAAGTCACCATCCTGGGCCGAGCTCTCGGCTCAGGAAAAGCAGGTTCTCGCCCCGCTGGCGCCCGAATGGGACAAGCTGGAAGCCACTCGGAAGCAAAAATGGCGGGGCGTCGCACAGCGCTACCCCGCCATGACCGCTGATGAGCAGCAGCGCATCCAGCAGCAGATGCGCTCGTGGTCGGATCTGACGCCGGAGCAGCGCAACGCCGCGCGGGAGCGGTACAAGTCGCTCAAATCGCTGCCCCCCGAAAAAAAGGCCGAGGTCAAGCAGAAGTGGCAGGAATACCAGAACCTGCCGCCCGAGCAAAAGCAGGAGCTGGCGGCCAAGCCCGTCCCGGGCCCGCAAGGTCCGGTGCGACCCTCCGGGGGCATCAAGCAACCGGCCTCGCCCCTCACGGCACCCGGTCCCACGCCGGCGAGCGTTCCGCCGAAGTGAGCGACCCGGCGGCGCCGGCGTCCGTTCCCCCTGCGACTACCATTTCACGCCCGGCCTCTCGGCCGGCGGGGCTCTACCGGCGCCTCGCAAGCCTCGCCTATGAAGCGCTGCTCCTGACGGCGCTGCTCTTCATCGCGAATTTCATTCTGCTGCCGCTCGTTTCCCCGGGCCGGCCGCTACCCGCGCGCGGCCTGGTCGTGCCCGACCTTCCTTCGCGCGTGCTGATTTTCGCAGCGTTGTTTGCGGTCGCCGCGGCGTACTGCGTCGGTAGCTGGACCGGCGGCCGCCGTACCTTGCCAATGAAGACATGGCGGCTTCGCGTCGCCGATCGTGCCGGCCGGCCGATCGACTATCGGCGCGGATTCGTGCGCTATCTGGCCGCGTGGATCGGCCCCGCGCTCGCACTCGCGACGTACGTGGCGATGCGTCCATGGGGATTGGGCGGTGTGGCGCTGGTGCCGCTCGTGCTCAACTACCTTGCTGCGTTCGTCGATCCCGAACGGCAGTTCCTGCACGACCGGATAGCCGGCACGCGCATCGTGCAGGACCCCTGATCGCGCGTGCCGCGCCCGCTGAATTCCCAACAGCCCGAGCTCTCCTCGCACACCCAGCCGAATCTGGCGGGAACGAGCTCCCTGGTAGTGGCCGTTTGGAAGCGATCGCCCAGTCCGAGTTCAGCCGGCATCTTCACGAGACGACCGTTCCCGTTCGAAATGGCGCGCAAGCCTGGCACCGCGAAACTGGCGCAGTCCTGCGGGCGCTCGAACGAGAACGACTAAAATGGAAGGCACATGTCGAAGCCGACGTCGCACCACAGCACATGATCACCGCCGAACTGCTGGCGGGCGTGCCGCTGCTCGCAGAGGTTCCGGCCTCGGAGCTCGGCGTCATCGCGTCGCGCGCGGCGGACCTCGTGCTGCGCACCAACGACTGGCTGATCCAGGAAGGCGAGCTGCCGTCGTTCTTCATCGTGCTGTCGGGACGTCTCGCGGTCCTGAAGCGCGTCGCGGGGGCCGATCGGAAGATCACCGAATACGGCCCCGGCTCGTTCGCGGGCGAACTGCCGCTCCTGCTGGGTTCGCCTGCCATTGCGAGCCTGCAGGCGATCGAGCCTTCGCGCATTTGCCGGCTCGAGGAGCACGATTTTCGCGAGCTGATCGTGGCATGTCCGCAATTGAACGCGCAGGTGATGAAGGTGATGTCGGCGCGCATTCAGAACATCCAGCGACTGAACGTCGACACGCCGACCGCCATCGTGACGATCATCGGACATCGCTTCGATCTCGCGTGCCATGCGCTCCGCGATTTCCTGTCGCGCAATCACGTCGAGTTCCGCTTCCGCGACGTGCACGATCCCGCAACGCGCATCGGGCTTCCGCCCAAGCCGAGCCCCGATGAGCAGTTCCCGGTCGTCGAGTTCACCGATGGCACGCGCCTGGTGACCCCCACCTTCCGCGAAGTGGCCGCGCGGCTGGGGCTCATGACGGCACCGAAGGAATCCGCCTACGACGTCGCGATCGTCGGCGCGGGACCGGCGGGTCTCGCCGCAGCCGTGTATGGCGCTTCCGAAGGACTCAGCACGATCCTGATCGAGCGCGAGGCGCCGGGCGGCCAGGCCGGCACGTCGTCGAGGATCGAGAACTACCTCGGATTTCCGACCGGCGTTTCCGGCGACGATCTTGGCCGCCGGGCACATCGGCAGGCGGAACGCTTCGGCGCTGAGATCCTCGTTGCGCGACATGTGACGGGGGTCGTGGCCGACCCTGAAGGGGCTTTTCGCGCCGTCCTGCTGGATGACGGCGACCAGGTCGAAGCGAAGACGATCGTGATCGCCACCGGTGTCGCATGGCGCCAACTCGAGGTGGCCGGCGCCGAGGCACTGATCGGTCGCGGGATCTACTACGGTGCCGCGCGCACCGAAGCACCTGGTACGCGCGGCCGCGACATCTTCCTGATCGGCGGGGGCAACTCGGCGGGTCAGGCCGCGATGTTCTTCGCGGGGTACGCGCGCACCGTGACCCTCCTCGTTCGCGGCCGTTCACTCGCGACCAGCATGTCGCACTACCTGATCCGGCAGCTTGCGACACAGTCGAACATTCGCGTGGAAACACAGCGCCAGGTCGTGGGCGTCGAAGGCTCCGATCACCTCGAAGCGATCGTTGTCGAGAACCGCGCGAGCGGCGAGCGCCGGCGCGAGGAGACGGACGCGCTCTTCGTGTTCATCGGCGCCGATGCCGAAACCGACTGGCTTCCGCCCGCCATCATTTCCGACACGCGGGGCTACATCTGCACCGGCCGCGACGTGCTCGATCTCGTCCACAACCAGCAGGGCCATTGGCCGCTCGCCCGCGATCCCCACCTGCTCGAAACGAGCGTGCCCGGCGTATTCGCCGCAGGCGACGTGCGGCACGGATCGATCAAGCGCGTGGCCGCGGGCGTCGGCGAAGGCAGCATGGCGATCGCCTTCATCCATACCTACATGGCCGAAATGGCGGCGCGCGCCGCCGAGACAGCCTCGATCGCCCCGCCGACCGTCACGCTGCCGGCGATGTCCGGCCCGGTCCGCGTCTAGAAAAACTGCTTCGACGATGGCGGTGCTGACGACGGCGCCCGCGACGCGGGTCGCATTGGCGGAAGCCGTTGCCGATCCGGCGCGCATCACGGTGGTCGCGTTTTGTGCCGCATGGTGCGACACCTGCGCCCAGTTCCGCGCGACCTACGAGCGCATCGCCGCCGCTCGATCCCAGGCGTCGTTCGTGTGGCTCGACATCGAGGACGACGAAGCGGTTGCCGGTGACGTCGAGGTCGAGAATTTCCCCACGCTCGCCATCTACCACGGCGCCGTGCCCCTCTTCTTCGGCATCTCGCTGCCGCACGAGCTGACCGTCGCGCGCCTTTGCGATGCGTATGCCGCGAGCCGTGTGCCGATGACCGACCCGCCGGCAGCCGTCAGCGCGCTCCCTGGTCTGCTCGCCGCCAAGGGGTAGTGGCAAGGCCTAGCGGCGCGGTCGCGCCATCGCCACGCCTATCGCGATCGCCACCATCCCGGCGAGCGCCAGCGCGTCGAGACGCTCGCCGAAAAACAGATACGCCATCGCCGCGGTCACCGGCGGCACCAAATAGAAAAGGCGCGCGACGTCGGCCGCGGCGGCGTGACGCAAGAGCCAGTAAAGCAGGCTGATGGCTCCGACGGAAAGGACGACGACCGACCAGCCCAGCGCGAACACGAACTGCGGCGTCCATCGCACCGGCTCCGATTCGAGCAGGAGCGCCAGCGGCAGGTAGACGAGCGCACACGCGGCGAACTGCAGCGCGGCGCCGCTGCGGAGATCGACGTCGCCGCAATGCCGCTTCTGGTAGAGCGTCCCGATGCTGATCGCGACGAGCGCGACGGCGATGGGCGCGAGACCGCGGGCATCGCCGCCGAAATCGATCTTGTGTCTCACGACGAAATAGACCCCGACGAGGCCCAGCACAAGTCCCGCCCATTGCCGGGGCACGACGCGCTCCCCGAGCCACATGCGCGCGATCACGACGGTCAGGATGGGCTGCAGGCCGACCAGCATGGCGCTCGTGCCGGCCGCCATCCCATTGGCGATGGCAATGAAGACGCCGCCGAGATAGCCTCCATGCACGAGCAAGGCGGCGATGGCGACGTGGCCAATCTGGCGGGGACTCCGCGGCCAGGGTGCACGAAGCACCACCGCGACGACCGTCATCAGCGTAGCGACGCACGCGAAGCGGAGCAGCAGGAAATGAAAGGGCGGCGCGTAGGGCAACCCATACTTCGCGGCGATGAAGCCGGTGCTCCACAGCGCGACGAAGAGCGCAGGGAACGCGGCCGCATGCCCGCGCGGTGCGACGCCCGCTACCTTGACAGTGGCGCTGGCAGCGGACCGCCGATCGGGTCGAATCGCCGTCAGACCGCGCTCGGCGCCTTGGCGACGAAGCGCGCGACGCTGTCCACGATTTCCTTTTTCGCTTCCTCGGGGCCGACCCAGCCGCCCAGCCGCACCCATTTGCCGGGTTCGAGATCCTTGTAGTGTTCGAAGAAATGCGCAATCTGCGCGAGCTGTATTTCCGGCAGGTCGCGCGGCGTCTCGATTGTGCGGTAGAGCGACGACAGCTTGTCGATCGGGACTGCGAGGATTTTCGAGTCGCCGCCCGCCTCGTCTTCCATTTTCAGCATGCCGATCGGCCGGCACCGCACGACGACGCCGGTGATAAGCGGCATCGGCGACAGTACCAGCACGTCGCAGGGATCGCCGTCGTCCGACAGCGTTCGCGGCACGTAGCCGTAGTTGCACGGGTAGTTCATCGCCGTGGACATGAAGCGGTCGACGAAGACCGCGCCCGTGTCCTTGTCGACCTCGTACTTGATCGGATCGGCCCGCATCGGGATCTCGATCACGACGTTGCAGTCGTTGGGAATGTCCTTGCCGGCGGGAACGCGATCGAGGCTCATGGTGGGTTACCACGCGAAAAAGGGTACGTTATCATGCCCGCACACTCCCGGCCGACAGCCATGCCATCGGCATGACGCAGGGCGGGACCTCGCGGAAAGCCTTTCATGCAACCTTTCACGACGGCATTCCATGTCGCAGTTCTCGCGATGCTCGCGGCGCCGCACGCGCTCGCACAATCGATGACCGCCGCGCCGCTCGTCACGCCCTTCTCGCAGGCGAAGCCCGGGACTGCACTTCCGCAGGGCTGGCTGCCGATCAAGATCAACGACCAGAAGAAGCCGACCCTCTACGAGTTCGTCGAAGAGCAGGGCGCGGTCGTCCTGCATGCCAGCGCGGACAGTGCCGCGAGCCTCGTCGGCTACAAGACGTCCTTCGACCTCACTGCCGCTCCGATGATGAGCTGGCGCTGGAAGATCAGCCGCCTGATCCCGGGTGCCGACAACACCGTGTCGTCGAAGGAGGATTCGCCGGTTCGCATCGTTCTCGAGTTCGACGGCGACAAATCCAAGCTCTCGCTCTCCGACCGCAGCACCATCGCGACCGGCAAGATTCTCTCGGGACGCGAGCTGCCTTATGCCACGCTGATGTACATCTGGTCGAACAAGGAGCCCATCGGCAAGGTCGTTCCCAATCCCCGGACCAATCGCGTGCAGATGATCGTGGCGTCGAGCGGCGGGGCGGGCGTCGGGGCGTGGCAGACGCTGTCGCGCAATGCGGTCGACGACTACCGCAAGGCATTCAACGAAGAGCCGGGCAGGCTGACGGGCATCGCGGTGCTTACCGACACCGACAACACGGGCGAAAGCGTCGAAGGCTGGTACGGCGACATCGTCTTCAGCGGAAAGTGATGCAATCCCTCCCGCCGCAGACCACCATTGTCGAGCAGGCGTATCGCGCGATTCTCGATGCGATTTGCGAGGGACGGCTCGAGCCTGGCGAGCGGCTGACGCAGGAGAGCGTGGCGGCCAAGCTCGCGGTGTCGCGGCAGCCCGTGGGGCAGGCGCTGCTGTTGCTCAAGCAGCAGAAATTCCTGACGGAGGCAGGACGCCGGGGCCTCATGGTGGCGCCGCTCGATCGCGACTTCATGCGGTGGATCTACGAGCTGCGCCTCGGCATCGATCCGCTCGCCGTCGCGCTCGCGGCCATGCGCGCCACGGGTGCCGCGCTCGTCCAGGGCGAGCGCATCGTCGAGGAAGGGCAGCGAGCCGTGCGCGAAGGCTCGATCGCTCAGCTGATCGCCGCCGACATGAGCTTCCACATGTATCTGTACCAATTGTCGGGCAACCAGCTTTTTGTCGACATGATGGGCGAGCGCTGGAACCATCTGCGGCGGTCGATGCGCGAGGTGCTCCAGCATCGCGCGTACCGCAAGGCGATCTGGGTCGAGCACGAGCAGATCCTGCGCGCAATCGGCGAACGCAACGCGGAAGGCGCCGCGGCGCTTGCGCGGGCGCACCTGCGTAACGCCGCGGACTATGTGCAGCTGGTTCTGCCGCCGATGAGCGCAGCCGCGGCGCAGCCCGCGCAGCTTCAGCCGGCGCCGCGATAGGCGCGGGTGTAGCGAACGTAGACTTCTCCGGCGCGGGCGAAGCTCCTGCGCTCGTCGGGCGTGATCTCGCGGAATGGCATGGCGGGCCGGCCTGCCCAGATCCAGCCGGATTTCACGACGGTGCCCGGCTCGACCCATGCGCGGCCGCCCACGCACGCGCCCGCTTCGACCACCACGCCATCGCCCATCTGGGCGCCCATTCCAATCAGTGCGTCGTCGCCGATGACGGCGGCACCGATGCGGACGTTGTGCCCGATCGTCACGCCGCTGCCGATCACGAGATTACCGCGCGCCGCGTCGGTGACGAGGACTGCGTTGTCCTGCACGTTCGTCGCTGCGCCCACGGCGATGCGCGCGCCGCCGGCGACGATGGCACATCCGAAATAGACACCGGCGTCGTCCGCCGTCGTCACCGCACCGGCCACGAGCGCCGTCGGCGCCACGAACGACCGGGAGTGGAGAGGCGCATCGCCCCCGATGGCGAACGAGCCGGCGGTCGCACCCGCCAGGTCATAACCGGCATTGGATAGCGCGGGCAGATCCGCCTCCCGCACGGCGGGCGATGACGCGTCGTCGCGGATCGCTCGGGCGGCCTGTGCGAGCTCGACTGCGGACACCTCGCGAACCTTGACGGCGGGACTTCCCGCATACAGGGCGCCGCCTGCGAGCACCTTGCGCGGCGCCACCAGGGCACCCGGCGCGATTAACGCGTGAGATCCAACCACCGCCCCGTCCATGACGACGGCGGCGTCGCCGACAACCACACCGTCACCCACCGTACACGCGTGCACGAGCGCGTAGCGGCCCACCGTCGCATCGTCGCCGATGACCGCGGGCAGCATGCCGTCGACGATGTGCACCGTGGCGCGCTCGGCGAAGAACGCGTTCGCACCGATGCGGATCCACTCTCCATCGGCCCGCAGGGTCGCATTCCCGCGCAGCACAAGACCGGGACCGGCCTCGACCCGGCCGATGACGGCAGCGCTCGGAGCGAGGTCGAACGGCGGCGCGACGCGAGGCAGGAAGTCGAGATAGGGAAGAAACACGAGGTCAATTGGGCCGCGCGTCAGAACACCGGCTTTTCGCGATACGTGCCCCAGATCGTCTTCAGCTTCTCGACGATGTCGCCCATCGATGCACCTGCCTCGACCAGCTCGATCGTCACCGGCATGAGGTTCTGCGCGGGGTCGTTCGCAACGCTCACCAGTCGCTCGAGAAGCGCCGCAACTTTCGCGTTGTCGCGTTCCGTTCGGACCTGGCGGAGCCGCCCGATCTGGCGGTCCGCGGTGGTCGCATCATAGGGATGGAGCTCGATGTCGAACTTCTCGTCGGGATCGACATACTTGTTGACGCCGATCACCGGTTTGCTGCCGCTCGCCTTCTTGAGCGCGGTGTCGTAGGCGAAATCCGCCACGCGCCGCTGGAACCATCCTTCCTCCGTCAGCTTGAGCGTGCCGCCGTTCGCGTCGACCTCGTCGATCACCGCGAAGATCGCGCGCTCGTATTGCGTCGTGAGGTTCTCCACGAAATACGAGCCGCCCAGGGGATCGGCCACCTGCGCAACCCCCGATTCGTCGGCAATGATCTGCTGCGTGCGAAGCGCGATCTTCATCGCCTCCTCGGTCGGAATCGCAAACGCTTCGTCCATGCCGTTGGTGTGCAGGCTCTGCGCTCCGCCCAGAACGGCCGCGAGCGCCTGCAGTCCCGTGCGCACGACGTTGATCGGGTACTGCGGCTTGGTGAGCGACGCCGCGGCCGTCTGGCAATGGAAGCGGAGCCGCATCGACTCGGGATTCTTTGCGCCGAAGCGCTCCTTCATGATCTTGGCGTAGACGCGGCGAACCGCGCGGAACTTCGCGATTTCCTCGAAAAAATCCGCCTGGCAGACATAGAAGAACGCGAGCCGCGGCGCGAACTCGTCGACGTGCATGCCTGTCTTGGTCACCTCCTCGACGTAGGCGATCAGGTTGCACATCGTGAACGCCACTTCGTCCAGAGGCGAGCCGCCCGCCTCCGAGATGTGATACCCGGAGATGTTGATCGGGTTGTAGCGCTTCGTGTGTTGCGCGCAGTACGTGATGCAGTCGCGCACGATGCGCACCGACGGTGCGATCGGAAAGATCCATTCCTTCTGCGCCTGGTACTCCTTCAGGATGTCCGCCTGGATCGTTCCGGAGAGCTTGTTCAGGTCGTAGCCGCGGCGCCGCGCGAGCGCGATGTACATCGCAAGCAGGATCCACGCGCTCGGATTGATCGTCATCGAGACCGAGATCTGCGTGAGATCGATGCCGTCGAAGAGGTGTTCCATGTCGGCGAGCGTGTCGATGGCAACGCCCTCGCGGCCGACTTCGCCTTCGCTCATCGGATGGTCGCTGTCGTAGCCCATCAGCGTCGGCATGTCGAAGTCCGTCGACAGCCCGGTCTGCCCTTGCGCGATCAGGTATTTGAAGCGCTTGTTGGTGTCCTCCGCCGTGCCGAAGCCGGCGATCTGGCGCATCGTCCACAGGCGGCCGCGATACATCGTCGGATACGGACCGCGCGTGAACGGATATTGCCCGGGCAGCCCGATGTCCTCAGGGGGCGTCGTCTCGACGTCGAGCGCGGTGTACGTGCGCTTGACCGGAAATCCGCCCAGGGTCGAGAACTCGGCCGCGCGCTCGGGCGCTCGCACGAGGAAACTCGCCACTTCGTTCTTCTCCCACGCTTCCACTTGCGCGGCGAGGCCGCGCGTCGCCTGATCGTTCATGCACTCTCCGAATCGGTTGCACTCATTTCCTTCAGCAGTCGCTCCGCGGCCGTATGGGGCGACACCGCGCGCGAGCGCAGCTCCGCGAGCAGCGGTGCGATTCTGCCCTCGCGATGGCGCTCGAACCGGTCGCGCAGGATTTCCTCGCCGGCTTTCAACAGCCGCCGCTCCGCGATCGTTGCGCGCCGCGCGTCCATCGTGCCGCTCTCGTCGAGCATCGCGCGATGCCGGTCGATCACCTCGAGGAGCGGCTTGACGCCTTCCTCACGGTACGCGCTCGTCGGCACGACCGGAGGCCGCCAAGCGACGCCATTTCCACCCTGCACGCCAAGCGTCAGCATCGCCTTCAGCTCCGCAATCGTCTTGTTCGCGTCCGGCTTGTCGCACTTGCTCACGACATGCACATCCGCGATCTCGAGAATGCCTGCCTTGATCGCCTGGATGTCGTCGCCCAGGCCCGGCGCCGAGACCACCACGACCGTGTGGGCCGCGCGCGCGACTTCGACCTCGTCCTGGCCCACGCCGACCGTCTCGATGATCACGATGTCGTAACCGGCGGCATCGAGCACATCGACCGCCTCGAGCGTGCCGCGGGCGAGACCGCCCATCGCGCCGCGCGTCGCCATGCTGCGGACGAACACGCCAGCGTCGCCCGCCAGGTCGCTCATGCGGATGCGGTCGCCCAAGATCGAGCCGCCGGAAAAGGGACTCGACGGATCGATCGCGACAATCGCCACCTTGCGTCCCGACGCGCGAATGGCCGCCGCGAGCTTCGCGACGAGCGTCGATTTGCCGCTGCCGGGGACGCCCGTGATGCCGACGATATGCGCCTTCCCGGCGCGCGCGAAAACGTGATCGAGCGCCGGGCGCGCCTCGCGATTGCCGGCCTCGGCACGCGACAGCAGGCGCGCGACCGCGCGTGTCTCGCCCGCCAGCACGCCGGGAATCAGTTGGGCCGAGGGGATGTAGGGCATGGGTCTGACGCGTGGCGGCGGCGCGACGGCGATCCGTCTCACTCGAGCCGCGCGTTCATTTCGCGAAACACCTCGCGGTCGTCGACGACGCGCCGGGCCTTGAAATCGGTACGGGGGAACGTGCCGGGTGCGACGATCTCGACTTTCGCGCGCAATCCGAGCATGCGATGGAGCTGCCGCGTCGCTTCGTCGCGAAGCGCCGCGCCGCCGCTCGCGTGCGACTCGGCGGTCGCCTCGATGCGAATCAGGAGCTCGTCCATCGTGCCCTCGCGCGAGATCACGATGCGATGCTCGCCGCCATACCCCGGCAGCTTGCTCACGACCGCGTCGACCTCGCTCGGATAGACGTTCTCGCCGCGGATTGTGAACATGTCGTCGATCCGCCCGAAAATACCCTGTGGCAGGCGCGGATAGGTGCGTCCGCACGCGCCCGGCCCGGCCTCCCACTGCGTGAGGTCGCCCGAGAGAAGCCGGATCATCGGCTGCGACGTACGCTCGAGATGCGTATAAACGGGTGTCCCGCGCTGGCCGTAGGGCACGCGCCGAAACGTTGCCGGATCGCAGACTTCGGTATAGACGATGTCCTGCCAGCAGAGCATGCCGTCGGATTGCGCGGTGCCGCTCACGTTCATGAACGGCGTCATCTCGGCCATCGAACCGCAATCGATCACCCGCGCGCCATACGCGTCACCGATCCGGTCGCGCACGCCCGGTACCGATGCGCCGGGCTCGCCGGAGAAGAACATGGTCCTGAGGCCGAAATCGCGCGGGTCGTAGCCTTCTCCGCGCGCGACTTCGGCGAGATGCAGCGCGAACGAGGGCGTGCCGTAGAAGCCCTTCGGCTTCATCAGGTCGAGCCACATCGCCGCCCGCGCGGTCATGCCCGGCGCGCCGGCCCCGAAGGGAAATGCCTTGGCGCGAAGCCGCTCGGCTGCCGCAAGCGAGCCCCAGGACCCGAGATAGAGGCTGAAGATCGCCGCGATGAAAATGGTGTCGCCGGGCCGCAACCCCATTGCCCAGAGGATCCGCGCCTGCGCATTGGCGATCGCGTCCCAGTCGGCGCGGCCGATACCGAAGGCGGTGGGGCGACCGGTGGTGCCGGAGGTACCGTGGATATGAAAGATCTCGCTCTCGTCGACGCAAAGGTAGTCGCCGAAGGGCGGCGTGCGGGACTGCGCTTCGCGCAGGTCCTTTTTCGCGATGACCGGAACCCGGCTCTCGAAATCCTCCAGCGAGCGCAGATGATCCGGATGGAAGCCGGCCTCGTCCCATTTGCGGCGATAGAACGGCGAGCAATCCCATGCGTAACGGGTCACCTGCTGCAACCGCTCCAGGATGGCCTTGTCGCGTTCGCCCGGCGGCATTGTTTCCCGGCGCGGATACCAGTACCGCGCCTCGAGCGGCGGGAGGTAGCCGGCGTCGTAGCGCGGCGGAAAGCTCCACTCTTCCATAGGGAATCAGCGCGGACCGCGTTCGGCAACGATGCGGCGGACCATCTGCACGATCGCATCCGGCGGCGTGTCCTGCAGCATCAGTTCCGCGACGCCCATCGACTTGAGCGCCACCACGTCGTCATCCGGAATCACGCCGCCCCCGACGACCAGGATATCGCCGGCGCCGCGTTCCTCCAGGAGCTTGAGGAGGCGCGGGAACACGGTCATGTGGGCGCCGGAGAGAATGCTGACCCCGATCACATCGACGTCCTCCTGGATGGCCGCCTCAACGACTTCCTCGGGCGTCCGATGCAAGCCGGTATAGACGACGTCCATGCCTGCGTCGCGGAGCGTGCGCGCGACGATCTTGACGCCGCGATCGTGACCATCCAGCCCCACTTTCGCGACGATCACCCGGATGCGTTCCGTCTGGATTTCCAAGATGACTTCCTCCCGCGGTGTCCTGCGTCCAGTCGTGCGCGTCGGCATTGCCGACGGGATGGGCCGCAATTTATTGAATACCGTATACAGTAAATAAGGGGCCCGGCGGTGTCAATATGCGAAATCCACAGGCCGGCCTGCGGCATCTAACCGCTCGGAGGTCACGCCGACTCGACCATGCGCCGCACCGTTCTCCCCCTTATCATTCTCGCCGCAATCGCCATTGCGGTCGCCGCTGCCTGGTTCACGCTGATGCGCGGCCCCGGCCCGGGTGCCGCGACGACTGTCCGGACGCACGAAATCGAGCCCTTCCACCGGCTCGAGGTTCAGGGCCGCGCCGAGGTCACGCTGGTGCAGGGAACGGCTGAGACCGTTTCCGTCGAGGCCGCAGGGCGCAACCAGCGCGGCGTCCGCGTGCGGGTCGCGGACGGCACGCTCGTCATCGATTCGAGCGACGCCCGGCGCTGGTGGAGTTCCCTCGTCGGGGCCGGCCGCAGCGCCGCACCTCCGCGCGTCACGGTCACGTTCAAGTCGCTCGACGCCATCTCGCTGTCCGGCGTGGTCAGACTCACCGCCAGCCACGTCGAAACACCCGAGCTTCTCATTGCAGCTTCGGGCGGAAGCTCGGTCCGCATCGACGACCTGCAGGCAAAGTCGCTGCGGATCGCAGGTTCGGGTGCGCTCAAGGCGACGCTTGCCGGCAATGTGACCGAGCAGAACATCACCATCTCGGGCGCCGGCGATGTGCGCGCCGACCGGCTGGTCAGCCAGGCGGCAACCGTCACCGTCAGCGGCGCGGGGAGCGTCGTCGTCAACGCACAGAAGCGCCTCCGCGCGACAATATCGGGCGCCGGCAACGTCGAATACTACGGCGATCCCCAGGTGACGCAGCGGGTAAGCGGCGTCGGTGGCGTCAAGCGGCGCCCGACCGCGTTGATCGGCGGTCCGCCCATGGCAGGCCGCCTGTCGGTCCCGACGATTTCGGGTGCGGCCTGAGAAGGGAGCATCGCACCGGCCGACGGGACAATCGCAACGGAGGCAACCCATGGCACAGTCGCGGCACTCGCTGCCCCAGATGCAAGGCGATCTCTTCCTGGCCGATGGCGGGATCGAAACCACGCTGATCTTCCTCGAAGGACACGACCTTCCCTACTTCGCCGCGTTCCACCTGCTCCAGACGCCCGAGGGTGAAGAGGCCCTGAGAAAGTACTTCCGCACCTACGCCGAGTTGGCCCGGGAACACGATCTGGGTCTGGTGCTCGAGACCCCCACATGGCGAGCGAGCGCGGATTGGGGCGACAAGCTCGGATACGGCGCGGAGGCGCTCGCCAAGGCCAATCGGCAGAGCGTCATCCTTCTCGAGGAGATCAGGAACGCGTATGCGACCCCGCGAACCCCGATCGTCATCAGCGGCTGTATCGGTCCCCGCGGCGACGGTTATCTGCCGGGCAACCGGATGTCGGACACCGAGGCCGCGGATTACCATCGGCTGCAGGTGGAGACGTTCGCCGACACCGCCTGCGACCTGGTCACCGCGATCACCATGAACTATGCGGAGGAAGCGATCGGGCTCACGCGAGCGGCGAGGCGTGCCGGCCTGCCTGCGGTCATTTCATTTACGGTCGAGACCGACGGCAAACTGCCCACGGGACAATCGCTCCGCGACGCGATCACCCAGGTGGACGATGCAACCGGCGGCTACCCTGCCTACTTCATGATCAACTGCGCGCATCCGACCCACTTCGGGAGCGCACTCGCCGGGGATGAGCCGTGGGCGGCGCGCATCCGCGGGCTTCGCGCGAACGCCTCCGCGATGAGCCACGCAGAGCTGAACGATGCGTCGGAACTCGATGCAGGGAATCCCGGCGAACTCGGGCAGGCCTACGCCGCGCTCAAGCAGCGGCAGCTCAGGTCCCTCAACGTCCTCGGTGGCTGCTGCGGCACCGATCATCGCCACATCGACCAGATAGCCCTGGCGTGCGCGCCCCTTTTCCGCGGCACGTCCTGAGACTCGCGTTCAGGGCGCCGGCCGCCGTCAATGCAGTGCAGGAAGCGCCCCGGGCTTGAACAGCAGGGGCGCGCCCGTGGCGTCGTCCCGGTCCGCATGCACACCGGGAAGCACCTGGACGTCGTTCACACGGCAATCGCGCATCAGCGTCACCAGCATCTCCACGACCTCGCCGACGTGATCGGCCGCGTAGAGCGGACAGCGAAAGCCTTCGGCATCCGCCGGATCGAACACCGACGAAAGCGACAGCCGCAACTCCCCGCCGGTCTCGGATTCCGCGCTGTAATGCGCGCTGATGACTACCGAGGGCTCGCCCGTGGCGGCCCGGAACCGGCGTATCGCATTGCTCGCGAAGAGCTGCGCTGACACCTCGCGCTGCGCGCCACGCCCGCGCTGGAGCGCGACCACCAGATTCGAAGGCGCGTGTGGCAGCGCGAGCACGGTCGTCCCCGCAATCGCGAGCCCTTGCGCGAGCCAGCGCGCAGCGGGCATTCCCCAAGCGCCCACCGTCCCGTCGACGTAGAGATCGGCGCCCGGCGCAGCGAGCGCTGCGCCGACCAGGAAACGCAGGTAGACGCGGGCATCGCCCCCATGGGCTTGCATGGGCGCCGGCGGCAGGTCGTGCGGTGCCGCGGGCGCCTCGTGCGTTCGGGGAAACGCGCCCCAGCGCAGAAGTATCGGAATGCGTTTCATCGCGAGCGCATCGGCCGCGACGAGCGTGGGCGCAAGCGTAAACGCCTGGTTGCCGCCCAGCGCCCCGTGCCCGCGCAGCATGGCCGTCAACGCCGCCGCCTCGTCTAGCACTCCTGGTAGCTCGACGGGCGCGTCACGCCTCTCCTCGGAACCTACGATAAGTGTCAGCGGCAGGGCAAAGATGCGCGCGCTCAAGCCCGCAGCACGAGGAGCGTCCTCGACCCGGGCCAGACTGCGCCAGAGATGCCGGTAGACCGCAGCCGAGGGCGCCGAATCGAACGCAAGGGCGAGCGCGTCGCCGTCGACCGCTGCGATCATGGCCGCGAATGCATCGGCGATCCGCGCATCTTCACGGTCGGCGTCCTGCGATGTAGCGGCGCCGAGGCTCGCGAGCGCGAGGGCGTGCATCCGCGCGCTGCCCTCGGAAGGCGCGACGACGGGAAAACGGCGAGGGTCGGCGATGGTATCCAGGACTCGAAGCACGAATCAGCGCATTTTCGGCGGCCGCCGATTCTCGCACGCGGCGTGCTTCGCCCGGCTGCGGCCCGGTTTGCCGGTTCGAATCGTCGAGTGCAGAATGTCGAGTCCGCATGCGTGGGTCACTGCGGCTCTTCGCTAGCGGCGACCCCGGTCGCGAAAGGAACATCCATGTATCAGCACCTGCTGGTCGCCACCGACGGTTCCAAGCTTTCGAACAAGGCCGTCACGCACGCGATCGCGCTGGCGCAGGCACTGGGCGGGCGCCTCACCGCGTTCTATGCGTCACCCGAGTATCCGATGCCCGCGTTCGCCGACGGCGTCGTCTACGATCCGCTCCCGATCGAGGATTACAAGAGTCTCGCGGCCAAGGAAGCCCACAAGATCCTTTCCGCCGTGAAGATCAAGGCCGAGGCGGCGGGTGTCACCTGCGACGAGTTGCACAGCGTCTCGGGAAGCGTGTGGGAAGCCATGCTCGTGGCTGCAAAAAAGGCGCGCTGCGATGCGATCGTGATGGCCTCGCACGGGCGCCGAGGCGTAACCGCGCTCCTTCTGGGCAGCGAGACGCAGAAGGTGCTCACGCACTCGAAGCTTCCGGTCATCGTCGTCCGCTAGCTCGTCCGTCGCACCGACTCCTTCACGCCCGGCGTCGGGCTCCGCCGGTAAGGGCGGTACCCGCGCGCTACAATCGCGGTTTTGTCTCGAAAAAACCGCGACATGCGCGTATCGAAGTATTTCATCTCGACCCTCAAGGAAGCCCCTGCCGAAGCGGAGACCGTGAGCCATCGCCTGATGCTCCGGTCGGGCATGATCAAACGTCTCGCGGCGGGCATTTACACGTGGATGCCGCTCGGGCTGCGCGTGCTGAAGCGAGTCGAGGCGATCGTGCGCGAGGAGATGGACCGGAGCGGCGCCATCGAGCTCCTGATGCCGGTGATCCAGCCGGCGGAGTTGTGGCAGGAATCCGGTCGCTGGGGCAAGTACGGGCCGGAGCTCCTCCGCCTGAAGGACCGGCACGAGCGGGACTTCGTCGTGCAGCCCACGTCGGAGGAAGTCGTGACCGACATCGCGCGGAAAGAGCTCAAGAGCTACAAGCAGCTTCCGATCAATTTCTATCACATCCAGACCAAGTTCCGGGACGAAGTGCGACCGCGGTTCGGAGTCATGCGATCGCGCGAATTCGTCATGAAAGACGCGTACTCGTTCGACGCGGACAAGGAATCGCTCCGCAAGTCGTACCAGGCGATGTATGACGCCTACACGCGGATCTTCACCCGGATGGGTCTCAAGTTCCGCGCGGTCGAGGCGGACACCGGGAACATTGGCGGCTTCGCATCGCACGAATTCCAGGTGCTGGCGGAATCGGGCGAAGATGCCATCGCGTATTGCCCGACGTCCGGTTACGCAGCCAACGTCGAGCTGGCCGAAGCCCTGGCGCCCGTGGCGGCGCGACCCGGGCCAACGGAGACGATGGAACGGGTGCCTACGCCCGGCATCGCCACCTGCGAAGGCGTTGCGGCCCTCCTCGGGCTTCCTCTGACGCGCACCGTCAAGTGCCTGATGGTCCATGCGCAGGACAAGGTGCAGATGCTGCTGGTGCGGGGCGACCACGCAGGCAACGAAGTGAAGTTCGGAAAGCTCCCCGGGTTCGAGTCGTGGCGCTGGGCCAACGACGCCGAGATCGTCGCGGCGACCGGCTGCAAGCCGGGGTACCTCGGCCCGGTGGGCACTCCGGCGGACGTCCCGATCATCGCGGACCGCGCCGTCGCGGCAATGGCGGATTTCGTGTGCGGGGCAAATGCGCCCGATTTCCACCTGCGGGGCGTCAACTTCGGCCGCGATGCGCGCGAGCCCGACCTTGTAGCCGACATCCGCAACGTGGTGAACGGCGATCCGTCCCCGGACGGCCAAGGGGTGATCGAGATCCTGCGCGGCATCGAGGTCGGTCATGTTTTCGCCCTGGGCAATGTGTATTCGTCGGCGCTCGGTGCAACTTATCTCGACCCGAATGGTCAGTCCCGGGTCATGGAAATGGGGTGCTACGGCATCGGGATCACCCGCGTCGTGGCCGCCTCGATCGAGCAGAACAACGATCCGAAGGGCATCATCTGGCCGCAGGCGCTAGCGCCGTTCACTGTGGCTATCGCTCCCATCGGCTACGATCGCAGCGACGCCGTTCGCGGCGTGGTCGACCGGCTGTACGACGATCTGACCAGCGCCGGAGTGGACGTGCTCCTGGACGACCGCGGTGAACGTCCTGGCGTGATGTTTGCTGATCTGGAACTGCTCGGTATCCCACACCGGATCACCGTGGGCGAGCGCGGCCTGAAGGAAGGGAAAGTCGAGTATCAGGAGCGGCGCGATACCGCCGCTACCACCGTGCCGGTCGAGGACATCATCCGTTGGTTGGAGTCCCGTCTTGGCCCGATTTGAGCGCAAAATGCCAAAAGCAGGACCCGTCGACCGATGATCGCCAGCACTCTCCTTCGCAGCGCCCTGCCCGCCCTGGTCGGCGTCGCGCTCGCGCTCGCGCCGCTCGCGGCCCGATGTGGCGCGCAGGTCGAAGAGCGCCTGGCACCCTCCGTGGTAGCGGGACTGGCCAGGGCGATCGCCGACAATCCGGTTCCTGTCGATTTCTCCCAGCAAACCCCGATCGGTGCCTGGGTCACCGAAATGTCTCGCCGTCTGACGCCGAAATTCGCAGACGACCGCGAGCGCCGCGATTTCCTTGCCACCGTCTACTACGAGGCCACGCGGGCCGGCCTCGATCCGCAGGTTGTTCTTGGCGTCATCCACCATGAGAGCGGGTTCAAGAAATACGCGGTCTCGAGCGCCAGCGCGCGCGGCTTCATGCAAGTGATGCCCTTCTGGACGCGCCAGATCGGATCCCCCGAGCACAACCTGTTCAATCTCCGCACGAACCTCCGCTACGGCTGCGTGATCCTCCGCCACTATCTCGACATGGAAGCCGGCGACTATTTCCGCGCGCTGGGACGCTACAACGGCAGCCTTGGACGCGCGGAGTATCCGAACGCCGTCCTGGGGGCGGCCGCACGCTATCGCTTCGATCCCGCGCCGCTGACGTTGATTAGCGCTGGCGCCATGCCGCGCTGACCCGCCGCCGACCTCCGCACGACGCCGTGACCGCGCGTTATCGCGGCCGTTTTGCCCCTTCGCCCACGGGTCCTCTCCACTTCGGCTCGCTCATCGCTGCGGTCGCGAGCTACGCGGACGCGCGCGCGCACGGCGGCGAATGGCTCCTGCGGATCGAGGATGTCGACGTGCCGCGTACGCGTGCGGACAGCGAAGCCGACATTCTCGCGACGCTTGCGCGGTACGGTTTCGAATGGGACAGCGACGTCGTGCGGCAGTCGGATCGAGTGGCGCGCTACGAAGAAGCCTTGACCGTGCTGCGCGCGCGGGGCATCGCCTACGAGTGCGCCTGCACGCGATTGGACCTGCAGCGCGCACCGCTCGGCGACATCGGCGAGCGCGTCTATCCGGGCACTTGCGCGCGAGGCATACCCGCGCATCTCGCCACGCGGCACGCTCATGCGACGCGGGTTCGCGTGCCGGTGGAAACGATCGCGTTCACGGATGGATTGCAGGGCATGCACGCGCAGCGGCTCGCCCAGGATGTCGGCGATTTCATCGTCAAGCGCGCGGACGGGCTTTTCGCGTACCAGCTGGCGGTCGTGGTCGACGATGCCGACGCGGGCATCACGCACGTCGTGCGCGGCGCCGATCTGCTGGCGTCGACGCCGCGGCAGATTTTCCTGCAGCGTGCGTTGTCGCTTCCCACCCCCTCGTACCTCCACGTTCCGGTCGCCATCAGCGTACGCGGCGAGAAGCTTTCCAAGCAGACGCGCGCGGCCGCGTTGCCGGACGACCCGTTGCCCGCGCTCGTCGCCGCGTGGCGGCTGCTCGACCAGCCACCTGCGAACCGCCCGATGGGAAGCGCAGCGATGTTCTGGCGCCATGCCGAACGCGCATGGTCGCGGCCCCGGTTGCCGCCGGTGCGAATGCTGCCCTCGCCGCCTGCATTCGATCCCTGTATCGCCTTCCGTCATGGTCGCGCCTGATCGTGCGTGCGTCCCCCCGGCCATCAACCCCGGTATAATTCGACTTCGAATCTCCTCGCGCACGCTTCACGCGGCGCGCTGCCTTTCGCATGACAACCCTCGTCGTCGTCCGCAAGGGCGACACCGCGGCCATCGCCGCCGATTCGCTGACCACCTTCGGCGATACGCGACTCGCCGCCCATCATGACCGCGCGTACGACAAGATCGTCCGCTATCAGGACACTTATATCGGGCTGTGCGGATCGGCCGCCCATCAGCTTGTGTTCGAGAGCCTGCTTGCGAAGCACGCCACCCTCGATTTCACCCACAAGGCAGGAATCTTCGAGACATTTCGCATGCTCCATCCGATCCTGAAGGAGCAACACTTCCTGAACCCGAAGGAGGAAGAGGACGATCCCTACGAATCGACGCAGATCACGGCACTGATTGCCAACCCGCGCGGGATCTTCGGCGTCTACTCGATGCGCGAGGTGTTCGAGTACACGCAATTCTGGGCCGCTGGATCCGGGCGCGAGTTCGCGCTGGGCGCGATGCACGCGCTCTACGCCAGGTTGCGCACCGCCGAAGCGATCGCCAAGGTTGGCGTCGACGCCGGCGCCGAATTCGACAAGAACTCCGCGCTGCCCTTTACGATGTTCACCGTCAAGCTCGCGCCATGACACCGACCCCGACCGCACGCGACGCGCTGTCGCCCTTTGTCGTCGAAGGCGCCGCGGTACGCGGGGCATGGGTGACGCTCGGGGCGACCACGCGGTCGATCCTCGCGAGCCACGCCTATCCGCCAGCGCTTGCGCGCGCGCTGTGCGAGCTGTGCGCGGCGACGGCGCTCCTGGCGTCCACGCTCAAGCAGAACGGCAGTCTGGTCGTCCAGCTCGCCGGCACGGGTCCGGTGCGCCTCGCGGTCGTGGAGTGCAGCGACACGTTCGATCTTCGCGCTACCGCGCAATGGGACGCCGAGGCCACCGCTTCGCTGGGTGACCGCGCAACTCTCGTCGACCTCGCCGGCGCCCGTGATCGCGCGCGCCTCACCATCACGCTCGATCCCAAGGGCGGCGGCCCTCTTTACCAGGGAATCGTTGCGCTCGATTCCACCTCGATTGCGGCCTCGATCGAGCACTATCTGGCAGCCTCCGAGCAGTTGCCAAGCCGCATGTGCCTCGTCGCGCATGACCGCACCGCCGCCGGCCTCCTGATCCAGCGGTTGCCGGGCGGTGCCGCGGCAGACGAGGCCACGTGGAGACGCCTGGTGGCGGAAGTCGACGCGCTCTCGCCTGCCGACCTCCTGGCGCATCGCGATGCCGCCGCGGCACTCTCGGCGCTGTTCCCGGAAGAAGAGCTGCGGCTCTTCGACGCCTATCCGGTGCGCTTCCACTGCTCCTGCTCGGAGGCGCGGGTCGAGAACGCCCTGCGGATAGCGGGCCGGGCGGAGATCGATGCTGCCCTGACCGAGCGCGGCCACGTCGAGGTGACCTGCGAGTTCTGCACCCGCCACTACCGCTTCGGGCCGGACGATGTAGAGCGCGTGTTCGCGCATGGCGCGACGTTGACCGCCGCATTGCCCGACTGAGGACATCGTGTCGGTTTATATCCCTCCCTCGTTCGCCGCCGGCAAGTCCGCCGCGATCGCGCGGCTGATGCACGACTATCCGTTCGCGACGCTCATCACGCCCGGAACGCCGGAGCCATGGGTATCCCACCTGCCCTTGCTCTTTACCGCGACCCCGGAACCAAACGGCTCGCTGATCGGCCATTTCGCGCGCGCCAACCCCCATTGGCGTCACGCAGGCGTCGTCCCGTCGATGGCGGTGTTCCACGGCCCCCATGCGTACGTGTCGCCGTCGTGGTACGCGGAGCCGGCGCTGGCGGTGCCCACCTGGAATTTCACCGCGGTACATGTCCACGGCACGCTCGAGATCCAGGACGACGCGGTGACGGCGCGGGGCGTCCTCGACGCGCTGGTGGAGCGCTTCGAAGGTGAGCGCGTGTCGCCGTGGAAATTCGCCATGCCCGAGCGCCAGCGCGATGCCATGGTGGGCGCCATCGTCGCCTTCCGGATTCCGATCGCGCGAGTCGACGCCAAGCTCAAGCTGTCGCAGAACCGCCCGCGCGACGATCGCAAGCGCGTGATCGCTGCGCTGAACGGAGAGGGCTACGCCGAGGCAACGGCGACAGCCGCGTGGATGCAGCAATACGCGAATCCGGACGATGAGCCGCGCTGAGCAACGCAGCGAAAAACCCACAGTGGCGGCCGACGATCGAAGTCCCCGCCAGCGCCTCGACAAATGGTTGTGGGCGGCGCGCTTCTACCGGACGCGAAGCCTGGCCGCCGCGGCGATCGAGGCCGGGCAGGTCAAGGCCTTCGACGAGCGTGTGAAGCCGGCCCATGCCGTGCGTGAGGGTGAGCGGATCGCCGTGCGCAGGAACGGACTGACGTGGTCGGTCGATGTTCTTGCGCTCTCGGAGCGGCGCGGCGGCGCACAGGATGCGGCCCGACTTTATCGCGAGACGCCTGAAAGCGAGGCTGCCCGGACGCAGGCTATCGCCGAGCGGCGTGCGGCAAGGGCGACCGAGCCGCGCTTCGACGGCCGGCCGACCAAGCGCGACCGGCGCAAGCTGGAGGATTTCCTGAACGAGCCCTGAGGACGCGCCGCTAGCAGAGGCGCATGTTGGCGAAGTCGAGCAGGAAGTCCGGCTGGCGATAGCCGCGGAAGACCAGCCATGCAACCAGCACGGCGGCGATCAACCCGACGGAATGCCAGACGAGGCGGCGCGAAAGGAGGTTCACGCCGCCGAATCTAGCCCGTTATGCGGTCTCCGACAAGTTCTCGACGCGCGAGCCCGATGCCGGCGGCAGGACGCCTTCCGCCCGCATCTGCGCGATGATCGAGCTGAAATCCTGCGCAGCGTGCGTATCGTCGATGGGCTTCGCTAGGAGGTTGACGGCACGGCCGCTCACGATCAACGGAACGTCAGCCGGCAGCGCGTGGCGCAGGCCGCGTATCTCCTGGCCGGCAATCTTGCCGGAAATGCCGCGATCGAACAGGAGCAGCACCAGCGCGACTTCGTACGCCTTCGCCGCGCCCCCGATCTCCTGCGCCGGGATGCCGGCGCCGAGCGTCAGGCAACTCACGCCTTCGGTATGCAGCAGGAGCTCCAGGATGGCGAGCCCCAGCTGGTTCGGATCGTTCGGTGGCGTTGCGAGCAGCACTTGGCGCGACTCGCGCGTCTGCCGGACGGCGCCACGCGCATCGCGCAGCAGGCGAAGCGCGAGATCGGCAAAGCGCAGCTCCTGGAAGGTCTGCATCTCGCCGCGAACCACGCGCTCGTGGACCGTTTCGTTGAGCGGGATCAGCGTTTGTTCGAGAAACTTGCGCAGCCCCTGGCTTCCGAGCAGCTTCGACAGGTGGCTTTGCAGATCGGCCGTCCGGTGCTGCGCAAGCAGCCGGACCGCCGTTTCGATTTCAGGGGGCAGCGGCGCAGGTTCCTCCACCGTCAGGCCCAGCATGGATTGCAGCGCGGTGTCGGCCAGGGGCACCACGGCGCCTGCGCGCCAGCCCTCGGACAGGAGTTGCTTGATGAGGCGCAGGCGCGCCACCTGGTCGGGCGGATACACGCGATCGCCAAACGGATCCCGGAGCGGCGCGGGAAAGCCGTAGCGGCGCTGCCACATGTAGAGCTGCTCTCGCCGCAGCCCGGTGATACGAACGACTTCGCGGATGTGCAATGCGTCGGCCGTCTCTTCGCTTTCCGCGAGCGCGCTGACCGGCGGGAGCGGTCCTTCGCGACGGCGTGCCGGCGCCTTGATCAGAATGCCCATTTATGTCGTTCCTTGCGCGTTCTGCGTCAGTTTCTATGTACCAACCCGTAATTTGGGTGCCATCGGCGGGGTCGGGTGGGACCGCCGCGGCAGGATCTCGGATTCGACAGCCAAATGACGACTGTGCTCCACGACGGGTGTCATGCACGATGTGTGCCAAGTGAAAACTCGCACGCTTGCCAACGCGTTGTCTTTTGCGCCATCATGCCACTGCCGTCTTCAACCGGTCGAGTCACAGGACTCCCCGTCATCCGCGTCTCGACAACAGTCCTTCCGGCCCTTACTGGCTCGGTGCGGTTAACGGCGCGGCCCGGTGCTTGCATGCGCTCCGGGAGGAGCACCACGGCCTATCGAACAGCAGCGATCGATGATCGGATTCTTCCACTCCCGCAGGGATCCGCTGGCGGACGCTAGAACCGCCCAGCGCTGGATGTCCTCGGGGCTGTCCTCGGATACGCTCGCGATGCATGGCGAGCTGATGGCGGCGCTTGCCCGGATTTCCGCGCCGGCGGCCAAGCTCACGCGGCGCAGGCTTGCCGCTCTGTTCGTCGTCGACGCCCATGCCGATCAGCTTTTTCGCTCCCTCACCGCGCAGTACATCGAGCACGCGAATCGCAGCGCAAAGATCGAGCGGCAGCTCTGGACCGCACTCTCGGATCTCACGAACGCTTTTCTGACCGCCTACCAGGCCTATGCCCACGAGGTCGAGCAGCGCGCGTCGCGATGGCAGACGCAACTGGCCGAGCTGCTCTGTCGGCAAATCGTCCATCGGGGTCGCGACGCCAAGGCGCGCCTTTACCGCTACGAGTCGTGGATGCCGGGCAAGTGGGCCGAGCTCCATGGACTGCTGGCGATGGCCACCTCGCGCCAGCTCGAGCGCCACCCCGTTCAGCTCGTTCCCGAGCGTGCCGCCACGACGATCGAGCACCAGTACCTGATGATCCTGGCGCTGCAATTGATCGACACGGGGAACCTGACGCCGCGCCAGATCGAGCAGGTATGGCAGGAGCTGGACGGCTGGTGCGCGCAGCTGCGCCTTTCGCTCGCGCCCAGGACCGTGACGTCGTTCTACGTCGATCTGGCGGGACGTGAAGGTCTCAGGCGGCGCACCCATGGCGCGCTCGAGGGCAGCGTGCTGTTCGTCGACACGCATTCTCTCCACGCCCTCATGCAGCAGCAGCAGGCGTCGCTGCAGCACGAGATCCGGTCGCATTCGCGCTTCGCGGACACCGCGAGAATGGCCGAGCAGCTCTCCCTGCTGAATCGCTTTGCGGTCAAGGTCGATCCCGATTACAAGCCGCTGGCGCGCCGTGGGGAGCGCGAGGCAATCTCGGGCGAGGCTGACGCGATCGTGGGGCTCACCAAGATCGCGAGCTATCTCCGCGAGGAGGATCGCGACCCCGACTTCCAGCTTCAGGCCGATCACAGCTATGGCCGATCGACGGATATCGCGGTGTTCGGCCGTTTCCGCAGCGAAGGCGACCGCCAGGTCGAGCTGGCGCGCCATCGCCTCGCCCAGTACGCCGCGGCGGGCCCATGGGAGATGAAGGACATGTCGGCGACCGGATTCCGGCTGATTGCGCCGATGAAGAGCGCGAGCGTCTTCCCCATCGGCATGCTCGTGGCGATCCGCCCGTCACTGGACGCCAAATGGACGCTCGGCATCGTCCGCCGCATGCGCCGCCAGACGTCGGACCGCACCGAGGTCGGCCTCCAGGTGGTTGCGAGCTCGATCGCCGGCGTGGACCTGATCGAGCAGCGGCGCAGCGCCGGTGCCGACTACATGGTGAACGGCGAGGAAGGCCTGATCAACGGCCGCAGCTACGTCGCGCTGTTTCTCACGCTCAAGCGGAGCGACAGCAATCCCGGCGTTCAATCCCTGATCGTGCCGGCAAGCGAATACCAGCAAGGCAAGCGCCTGACGCTGGTGACGTCGAAGGCCATCTACCGCGTCGTGCTGGGCGGCCCGATCGAGCAGCAGCCCGAGTGGGTGTGGACCGCCGTCGAACCGCAGGAAATCGGAACGCAGTTCATCGTCCCGGATGTGCGCAACGCCTCGTCGGGCGCGCACTAGAAACTCTCTGCGATTCGCGCGCGACGATCCTCCATGAGCGTCGATCGATACCGCGAGCTGCACGCAGGCCATCGCTGGAACGTACCCGAGCTTTTCAACATCGCGCACGCGTGCTGCGGCCGGCATGCGGAAGATCGCTCGCGCTTCGCGCTGTACTGGGAAGACGAGACCGGCGCGCGCGCCGCCTGCACATTCTGGGACCTGCAGCAGCAGGCCAACCGGCTGTCGAACGCGCTGGCCGCGCTGGGAGTGGTCCGCGGCGACAAAGTCGCGCTACTTCTGCCGCAGCGGCCCGAGACGGTCGTCGCGCATGTCGCGGTCAACCAGATGGGCGCGGTTGCCGTCCCGCTGTCTTTCCTGTTCGGACCCGAGGCGCTCGAGTATCGGCTCGGCGATTCGGCCTCCGTCGTTGCCATCGTGGATCCGCAGTCGCTGCCGAACCTCCTGCCGGTTCGGGATCGCCTGACGGGCCTGCGTCACGTCGTGGGCGTTGCCGGAGCCGACGCGCCGGGCGTGACGTCGTGGGAAACACTCCAGGCGTCCGGCGCGCGTGATTTCGCTCCGGTCGCCACGCGCGCGCTCGACCCTGCGCTCCTCGTCTATACCAGTGGGACAACGGGCCCTCCGAAAGGCGCGTTGATGCCGCAAGCCTGCCTGCTCGGCAATCTCCCGGGCTTCACGCATTCGCACAACGGCTTCCCGCAGGCGGGCGATCTCTTCTGGTCGCCGGCCGATTGGGCATGGACCGGTGGCCTGATGGATGCGCTGTTGCCGACGCTTTATTTCGGTCAGCCGATCCTTGGCTACCGCGGACGCTTCGACCCGGAGCGCGCGTTCCGCCTGATCGAACGCTACCAGGTGCGCAACACCTTCCTGTTTCCCACCGCGCTCAAGATGATGATGAAGGCCTACCCACGGCCGCGCGAGGCGTTCGACTTCCGGCTTCGCAGCGTCATGAGCGCCGGCGAGGCCGTGGGTACGACCGTCTTCGAATGGGCGCGCGACGCGCTGGGCGTCACCATCAACGAGATGTTCGGCCAGACCGAGATGAACTACATCGTCGGCAATTCGAGCGTTAACTGGCCCGCGAAACCAGGCTCGATGGGACGGCCGTATCCGGGTCATCGGATTGCCGTGATCGACGACGCAGGGCACGAGCTGCCGGCGGGCGAACAGGGCGAGGTCGCGGTGAATCGCATTGCGCCGGACGGCACGGCCGACCCGGTCTTCTTTCTCGAGTATTTCGGGAACGCGGAAGGCACGCAGCGAAAGTTCACTGGCGACTGGTGCCGGACGGGTGACGTCGCGGTGATCGACGCCGACGGTTACCTCTGGTATCGCGGCCGCGCTGACGACATGTTCAAGGCGGCGGGATACCGGATCGGCCCGTCGGAGATCGAAAACTGCCTCATCAGGCATCCGGCGGTGGCCAACGCGGCCGTGGTCCCGTCACCCGACGAAACGCGAGGCAATGTCGTCAAGGCGTTCCTGGTGCTGGCACCCGGACATGTACCCACCGCGGCGCTCGAGGACGAGATCCGGCAGCATGTGCGGAGCCACCTTGCACCCTACGAGTATCCCCGGCTGATCGAATTCATCGACGCCCTGCCGATGACCACGACCGGGAAGGTCCAGCGCAAGGTCCTCCGCGACCGGGAGTTCGCCCAAAAACGCGCGGTCGTCTGACGCAGAGGCGCCCGACGGCCTGTTTCGGGTGATAGGCGGCGTGTCGTCGCGCGTCGGCGCGTTCGAGAATCATCGGCGCATGGCGTTCTGTCCGCTCGGATGACCGGCGTCGAGTTAGGACAAACACCGATATTCAGGCGCGGACGTGAAAGCTATGTTGCATTTGCAGCGCGACCGGTCAGAGGGACGACGATCGGACGCCGCCAAGCGGTAACGTGAATTTTCGACTCGACGATCCGGAGCGCGTCCCGCGATACTTCCTTCCATGTCGACCCGGCCAACCCGCAGCGCGCGACTCGAATGCGCGCCCGATGAAAGTGGATCGGCGCCCGGCGCTGCGTCCTTGCATGCTCCCGACAAGCGGAGAACGACGCGGGGGTCCGCGAGAGGTGTTGCGCCCGCGCAATCCGATTTCAGCCTCCCTGCCTCCCTTCCGGGATTCGAATTGGCGGCAGCTCAGGATCGGCTGGGCGGCAACCGGCGCCTGCACGCGGAACTGCTGCTGCGGTTTGTCGCGGAGCATGCCGATGGAACGACGGCAGTCTGCGCGTCGCTCCGCGCGTTACGCCCCGCCGAGGCCGTGGCAGCGCTGCATCGACTGAAAGGCGCCGCGCGCATTGTCGGTGCGCATGCCGTAGCCGAAGCCGCGGCCAGGGCAGAGGACGACGTGAGCCATGGCGGCACGCAATCGCTGGACGCGCTCCACGATGCGCTCTGCGATGCGATCGCGTCGATCAGCGTGCACGTCGCCGTAGCGCCGGCGCAGCAAGACGCTCCGGCCGTCCTCGATGTGGATCGCGCGCTGGCAGACGTCGCCGCCGCTTTGCGCACGCATGATGCGTCCGCGATGGATGCGATCCGGCAATTGCGGCACGCATCGCGCCACGAGCTGCCGCCCGAGCAGCTCGTCACCCTTGAGCAGCACCTGTCGCGTTTTGATTTCGAGCGTGCACGCGAGGCGCTCGACGAGATTGTCGTGGCGCGCCGCCACGCCGGCGTGCGATGAGCCTGGTGCGCGCGCACCGGCCGTTGCTGTTGATCGCCGACGACGAGCCCGTCAACCTGCAGCTGCTGGTCGACGGGCTGCGCGACGACTTCCGGATTCGCATTGCGACCGACGGCGAGCAGGTGCTGGCGCTGGCCGCGAACGACGAGCCTCCGGACCTGATCCTCCTCGATGTCGTGATGCCGGGGTTCGACGGGTACGAGACGTGCCGGCGCCTGAAGCAGCAGGAGCCCACGCGCGAGATCCCCGTGATCTTCGTCACCAGTCTCGGGCACGAGGACGGCGAGATGCGCGGCCTCGAGCTCGGCGCCGTCGACTACATTACCAAGCCGGTGAACCTCCGCATCATGCGGGCGAGGATACATACACACCTCAAGCTTAAGCAGATACAGGATCATCTCGCGGCGCTGAGCAACGTCGATGGCCTGACCGGCATCGCCAACCGCCGGCGCTTCGACGAAGTCCTGGCGCTCGAATGGCGGCGCAACCTGCGTGCAGAAACGCCGCTCGCGCTCGTCATCGCGGATATCGATTTCTTCAAGCAGTTCAACGACAGTCACGGTCATCTCGCGGGCGACGACTGCCTGCGCCGCGTCGCGGCGGCGATCGATCGCTCCATGCGCCGTCCGACCGACCTGGCCGCGCGCTATGGCGGCGAGGAATTCGTCGCACTCCTGGCCGACACGGACACGGAAGGCGCGTGCCTCGTGGCCGAAGCGATGCGCGCCAACGTCGCTGCGCTCGAGATCACCAATGGCGATGCGACGCCGCTGCGGGTGACGGTGAGCTGCGGCGTCGCCTCCGCCATTCCCACCAGCGAGGATGCGGCAGTGGATCTCGTCACCCAAGCCGACACCCGGCTCTACGCTGCGAAATCCTCGGGCCGAAACCGCATCGCGTGCTGAGCGCGTCGACGAAAGCCCTCAGCCGCCGTCATTCGCCTTGAGTTTCGTCACGAGCTCGACGTAGGCCTTCATCGCGGCGTCCTGCGCCGTGCCCTTGCGCGACGCCCAGGCGTCGTACTTGGCGCGACCGACCATGTCGAGCGCGCTGGGGCGCGCACCGGCGACGTCGCCGGCGCTGGCCTGCTTGTAGAGCGCGTAGAGCGCCAGCAGCGTGTCGTTGTCGGGCGCGGATTTGAGCGTGCGGGAAAGAGCGGTGGCGGCCTCGAAATCCTGTTCGAGCGGCGTCGGTCCGCTCGACGCCGGATCGGGCGGACCAAAAAACGCATCCTCGCGCGCGACCTCGTCGGCGAACCACCGTACTTCCAGCAGTTTGCCGCCGTGCCATGCGCACAACAGCGCTCCTTGCGATTCGAGCGCGTCGCCCTCGCGCTCCGCGACCAGCGTCGCGGGGACGAGCGCGATGCCGCGGTTCCATGCAGGATTGCCGATGGCGGTGAATTTCGGCGTGCCCGCAAGGGCGTCGCTCATGCGGCTTGCGAACGACGCCATCGACTTGCCCACATGCGCGCCGGCAATGCGGTTGATGCCGGGATGCACCCATGCCAGGTCGGGAATGCCCAGCGCGCGCACGCCCGCAAAGTCGCCGTTCGCGAGACAGGTCGAGAGTGCTGTCATCGCCGCCTGCAGGTCTTCTGCGCTCATCCGGGGCTCGTTGGCGAGCGCCGACGTGGCGCCCGGAAGCGCCGCGCCGAGAAATTCGAGGACGTTCTTGGCGACGATCTCGCGGTCGTTGTCGACGCACACCATGTGATAGCTGTCCTCGAGCACGACCATGCGCGCGCGCGCGCCACCGATCTTCTCCACCAGGAAATTGGCGGAGCGAAGGCTCGTAAGCTCGTCCTCGCGCGCGTGAACCACGAGTGTCTGGCAGCCTATCTTCGGCGCGCCTTTCATCACGATCGCGCGCAGGCGGTCGACCTGCCGCAGGCAATCGAGCGGCACCCAGCGATAGTGGAAGTTCTCGCCGCGCTCGAACTTGGCCTTCACGATGGCGCGCAGCTGCTCGTTCTTGATGCCGTACGGGTCCTCCTCCTCGACCTTCATGGACTTGCGCAGTCCCGGCACCAGGTAGAGGAGCGGCCGCAGCCCGCGATACCATGGCGTCGCCCAGCCGTCGATGAACACCGGGGGCGCCAACAGGATCAGCCGCCCCTTGGCGTGCGCCTCGCGCTGCGCGAGCGTGGCGGCAAGGAGCGCTCCCATGCACATGCCCATGAGATGCAGGGTGGGATGCGCATCGCGGATCTCGCGATATTTCGTGACGACGGCGTCGATCCAGTCCTCCGCCGTGACGCCGACGAGATCCTCGGGCTTCGTGCCGTGACCTGGAAGCGTCAGCGAATGCGTCACCAGGCCAGCGTTCTTGAGCCTTTTGTGCATCGAGCCCAGGTCGTACTGCGTCCCGCCGAGTCCATGGATGAGAAACACGCCATCGGGCGTTTGCGCGCCCGCAGGCGGCGGCGGGACCGCATGCTTCGCCGCGGCCGTCGTTGCCGGCGCTGCCACGGTGTCGGTTGCATCCGGCATGGTCATGGCGCCCGCACCTCGAAATGGCCCGACGCGCTCACGATGCGCGCACGATGCCGGTGATCCGGTGCAGCGAGCCGTCGTGGTCGCGGATCGCCTGGGCCTCGTCGGTCAGCGTGACGGGCGCGCCGTCGCTTCGCTGCATGCGATAGCGCAAGGGTGCCAGCGCGGTGCCGTCGGCGCGCAGCGCGAAGGCCGTCTGCGTCGCGTCGCGGTCGTCCGGAACGACGTGCGCCAGCCAGTCGGCGAGCGTGGCGATCTGCGGCGCGGCAACACCGACGAGCGGAAGCGTATCGCCCGATATCGCGAGCGTGCCGCTCACCGGGTCCCACTCGTACGCAACGAGACGATGTGCACCGATCGCCGCTTCGAACCGCGTGCGCCAGTCGCGTGCCGAGCGCCACAACGCGCGCTCACGCGCCGCCAGCGACGCGATCAGCAGGCCAGTCAGGGCGACGGCAGCCGCATATCCCTGGACTTCGAGGTTCGCCTCGCCGACAAAGCTATCGACGGCGGCAAACGGCCCGTGGCCGTGGGCGGTATTGAAGAGCGCGATCATCGCACCCGCGAATGCCGCGAGCGTGGCACCACGCGCGCCCCACGTGAGCGCGACGATCGCCATGAAGAGAATGGGGGGGTAGGTAAGGGTCATCCCCACCGAGCCCACCATCCGCCCGAATGCCGGGCCGAAGAGGAGCTGCAGCGTGACGAGAAAGAATGCGCAGGCTATCGCGCCGCCGATGAAGAGCGGCATTGCGAGACCGCCCGAGCGCTTGACCCGAAAACCCGACCATGCGACCACCAGCGGCGCGACTAGTCGCGCCGCTGGTGGTCGCATGGTCGGGTTTTCGGGTCAAGCGCTCGGGCGGTCTCGC
>Ga0070665_100000760_pt1 | contig 42649 bp, 39 predicted proteins | sample KBSS13metaG_FD_65862 | JGI IMG/M metagenome (GOLD analysis project Ga0070665, IMG submission 65862) | Switchgrass rhizosphere microbial communities from Kellogg Biological Station, Michigan, USA - KBS S1-3 metaG | ecosystem: Host-associated > Plants > Roots > Rhizosphere > Soil ...
GAACCACCCCTTCGGCACGGGATGCCGCCGCGCGGAGCACGTCGAGGTCGCCGAGCCCACCGCTCACCGGCCGCGCGCCCAGACCGCTGACGACTCCGGCCGCCCGCTCGCTGCGCGCCAGAGCCTCCACGGTGTGTCCGTGGCGGACCAGCGCGGTGATCGTGGCCCTGCCGAGGTAACCCGATCCGCCGGTGAGGAAAACCTTCATGACTCTTCTCCGTCGCTCGCTCCAAGATCTCGCTCCTTCAGCCTGGGGCAGCCGGGCCTCGCCGGTCCAAGACCTGTTTGCTCACTTTTGATACCCAGGAGGTATCAAAAGCGCCCCGGGGCCGCGCGCAACCGGGCCAACAGCGTCGACATGACGTTCTACGACGCGGCCGTTGCCGCCGCCGGCCTGGTGTCCTCAGCAACGCGCTGGAACCCGGTCACCCGGCCTCGTTCCGCCCGGTCAGCTCCGTGCGCGGGATGCGGCACCGGCCGGAGGCCTGGCCGGGGGGAACAGTTCCTGGGCGATGTCCACGATCGCCTTGAGCACCGGCGAGGATCGTCGCGCCTCGCAGGCCAGTGCCACTTCACTCTCGGGCAGGCCGTCGATGGAGCGGTAGGCGATGTCGGGGCGGGTGTAGAACGCCGCGGTGGATTCCGGGAGGATCACGATCCCCCGGCCCACCGCGACGTGTTCGAGCTTCTCCTCCACCGTGTTCACGATGGGCAGCCCCGCGCGGTCGATGGACAGCGCGGCCGGGCGGGCCTGTGCCGCAGCGTCGCGCCATTCCGGTACGGCGTCGGGATTCTGGAGCAGGTCGAGGAGGGCCAGGTCCGCCATGGTCACCGTCTGCTTGCGGGTCAGCGGGTGGTGCGCGGGAAGAACGGCGACCCGCGGCTCGGTGAACAACGGCACGATCGACAGGCCGCGCCGGGGGATCGGCAGGCGGACGAAGCCGGCATCGACCCGGCCGTCGTGCAGTACGTCGAGCTGGTCGTCCCACCCGGTTCGCACCACCTCGACCTGCAGGTCCGGGAAACGCTCCTGGAGCGCGCGGACGACTGTCGTCACGATGATGCCCGGCATGAACCCGATCGTGAAGCGTGCTCCCGCGCGGCCGGAGATCCGCGCCCTGCGCTGCAGGGCGGTTGCCGTGCCCAGCAGCGCCCGCGCGTCCTCCACGAGCAGTGCGCCGGTTTCGGTCAGTGCGGTTCCCCGCTTGGAACGCGCGAAAAGCGAGACGCCCAGGTCCTTCTCCAGGGCTGTGATCTGCCGGCTCAGCACCGGCTGCGCGATGTGGAGCCGCTCGGCGGCGCGACCGTAGTTGAGTTCCTCGGCGACGGCCAGGAAATAGCGCAGCTTCCGCAGGTCGAGGTCAGGCATACCGGCAAGCCTATTCCGGCGCCGTGACCGGCCCGCGGCGCTCGCCGGCCGGCGGCGGTCGGGCCTCACCCGTCGGCCGGTGCGCCGAGCAGCAGCTCGCACACCAGGCGGACGGCGGGACCATCCAGATCGATTCCCCCGTGATCTCCTGGATGCGCTTCATGCGACAGCGCAGCGTGGTGCGCGGACGCCGACCACGCGTGCGGCCTCGACAGCGTTGCCGCCGGCGTTCAGGCAGACCCTGAGGGTCTGGGCCTGGTCCGTGCCGCGCCGACGGCCCTCCGCGGTGAGGGCGAGCAGGCCGGGCAGCCTCACGCAGAACGGGTACCGAGCGGTTCACGATCTCCTCCCCCAGCCGTACCAGGCTCTCGTCCGCGGCCCCCTCGGGTACCACCAGCAAGGCGAAGACGGTGCGCCCGACACGGCTGACGGCGGCACACCACCGGTACACCTCGCAGGCGAGTGAGACATGGTCGGTGATGCGGTCCCAGACCTCGTCGGACAGACCGTCGTCGTCCGCCGGGGCGACGGCCAGGACCGCCGGGGCCGAGTTCCTGGGTGTGCCGAGCTCGTCGGCGTACCTGTGCAGTTGTCCCCGGCCGTCGAGGAAGCACCTCTGCCCGCCGTCGCCGCGCGGCAAGGTGTGCTGCCGCTGCTGGAACACCTGGTCAGGATGGGGCGGCGCGCATACGAGAACGCCATGGCTCCCGGTGGGCTCCGCCCCCGGCACCTGATCGCGCTGCGGTTGCTCGACGAGCGCGGGCCGCAGAGCCGGCAGGGTCTCTCGGGAGCCCTCAGCCTGATCCGAGCAATGTCGTCGGGCTTCTCAACGAGCTCGAGGAACGGGACCTGATCACCCGTCGGCGCGACCGGACCGACCGGCGTCGGCGCATCGTGGAGCTCTCTGCGGCGGGCGAGGAGGAGGTCTCGCCGTCGAACGCGCGGGGCGGTCGTCGAGGACCAGTTGCCGGCCGCGGCCGCCGCGGTGACCGCCGGACTGCTGGCCGCGACCGGGATCGCCTCGGTCGTCGCCCTTGCCGCGGTCACCGCCGCGACGGTCACCGACCGGCTGACGTCCGGCCGGCGTCACGGCAGCCGGAACCCGGCCTGAGCACACGGGCCGCGCTCAAGTGGTCCGCACCGGCAGGGGGGCCGCGACCGGGACGGTGGTGGAGGGGGTCCGCTTATCCTGTCGAACGCGGAGTACGGCCCGGTCCTCTTCGTGTGCGGTGTCCGCCGGCGCGGTGTGGCTCGATCGCCCGCGCCGGGCCGAGGACCGGCGGCTCCCGTCGTCCTGCACCACCCCCGCTCGTGCAACCCCCCACCGTCGAAAGGGGATCAGGTGTTCTCCATCCGATCGTTCGCACGCTTACGGCCGCGCCGCCGCGGCCAGGTGGCCCGCCGGGCCGAAGCCGCCGTGGTCGCGGCGGCCGCCGCGCTCGCGCTGACCGTGTTCAGTGCCCTGTCGGGCCAGGCGGACGCGGCGGCCGGCGTCCAGCACCTCGCCGTGCCCGCGTACTTCGACCCCTCGGGCTCGGGCAGCGGTTTCTGGACGCAGATCGACCAGGCCGGGTCCGGCGTCGGCATCGCCGTCGCCAACCCCTCCAACGGGCCCGGCAGCGCGGCCCAGAGCGGCTACGCCTCGGCCGTGCACGCGGCGGCCGCCGCGGGCGTGAAGGTGCTCGGCTACGTCGACACCGGCTACTTCGGCACCACCGGCCGTACCACCCGCGGCGGCCAGACCACCGCCGCCGCGTGGACCGCGCAGATCAACGCCGACGTGGCCGACTGGTACGCCTGGTACGGCTCCTCGGGCCTGGCGGGCATCTTCTTCGACGACGCCCTGGGCGACTGCGGCACCGGCAACGCGCACGTCAACCTGTACACCGGCATCAACTCCACCACCAAGCAGGCCCATCCGGGCGCCTTCACCGTGGACAACCCCGGCTCGCCGGCGGAGTCGTGCTACGCCTCGGCCGCCGACGTCCTGGTGATGTTCGAGAACACCTACAGCGCCTACGTCTCGTGGACCGCGCCCGCCTGGGAGCTGAACTACGCCGACCCCGGCAAGTTCTGGCACCTGGTCTACGGCACCGCCGCGCAGGGCGACATGGACAACGCGGTCGCGCTGAGCAAGCAGCGCAACGCCGGCTACGTGTACGTCACCCCGGACAGCCTGCCCAACCCGTGGGACACCCTGCCCACCGGCGCGTACTGGTCGGACGAGCTGGCGAAGGCGGGCGCGGCCGGTACGGGCGGCGGCGGGTGCACGACCACCGCGGGTTCCGGGGCCATCACGTCGTACTCGGCGTGTGTCTCCTCCGGCACGGCCGTCTTCAAGGCCACGTTCAACAGCTCCGAGAGCTTCCACCACGTCTTCGTCGACACCGACGGCAACACCGCGACCGGCTACCAGCTGCCCTCCCCGTCGCCCTCGCCGCTGGGCGCGGACTACATGATCGAGAACGGCTCGCTCTACCGCAGTACGTCGACCGGCTGGGCGTGGACCGCGGTCACGCCGGCCCCGGCCCTCACGGTCAGCGGCTCGGCGTACACCTGGACGCTGCCGGTCAGCGCCCTCGGTTCGCCGGGCGGCACCCTGCAGGCGGAGTTCAACGCCGGCACCGCGTACACGCCGGTGGTCTCCTTCAGCGCCGGCTGAGGACGCACCTGGCCGGGACACCCGCCGGCCGCGGCTCCCGGCCCGCGCACAGTGCACGGGCCGGGGGTGCGGCCGGCGCCGGGGCGGCCGGGGCCCCGGGGGGGTCAGGAGGAGAACAGCATCCGGGTGAAGCTGTGGTGACCGCCGTGGTGATGGCCACCGTGGTGCCCGCCGTGGTGGCCGCCCTGGTGGGGGGCGCCCCAGGCGGGGGCCGCGGGCTGGGGGTAGGCGGGCGGCGCGGGGTAGGCCTGCGGCGGCGGGGCGGGCTGGCTCCACTTCCCCTCGAGCTGGGTCAGCGCCTCGAGCTCACCGTAGTCGAGGAAGATGCCCCGGCAGTTGCCGCACTGCTCGATCTGGATGCCGTTGCGGTTGTACGTCTGCATGTGGCCGTGGCATTTGGGACAGACCATCACTTCGTCTCCTCCTGGTAGAACGTGTTCACTCTAGTTGGGCGATGCGGTCGCAGGCGGCCAGCAGCCGGTACTCGTCCTCGTCGGGTTCCCGGCCGTCCCGTGCGGCCTTGGCCAGGGCGGTGGCGGCGCTCTGCACGGCCAACGCCCGTGCGGGCACGTCGAGTCGGGCCCACGGGTCACCGTCCGGGGGGACGGCGGTCCCGCCCGCCGCCCGGTACGCCCCGAGGAACCGGGCCCACTCCCCCGGCCCGAGCAGGCCGGCCCCGAACCACATCGCCGGGCGGGCCAGGTCCCACGCCGGGTCCCCTGCCCCGAGGTCGTCGATGTCGATCAGCGCCCATCCGTCCGTGTCCGGTGCGCCGTGGCCGGCCCGGCGGACGAGTTGGCCCAGGTGCCAGTCGCCGTGGCACAGGGCGGGAGGGCCGGGGTGGGGGGCCTGGCCGCGGGCCCAGGCGGGCAGCCGGTGCCAGGCGGCGCGGACGGTGCGGGCGGCGGGACGGGACGCGGCGCCGGGGACGGCGGCCATCCGGGCCATCGCGGCGGCCGCCTTGGCGGGGCCGCGCATCGGGGGCAGCGGGCCGGGCAGCGGCTCCGGCGGGGTCGTGTGCAGGCGGGCCAGCAAGGTGGCCGCCGCCTCCCACGGCGCGGCGCAGGGCTCACCGGGGTGGACGGGTTCGCCGTAGGGCCACACGGTCACCAGGCGCCCGCCGGCGGTGGCCGGGCGGGCGCCCGGTGACCGTGTGGCGGGGTGCGGGGGCAGCAGGATGCCGCGCAGCAGCGGGTGCGCGGCGACTTGGAGGCGTACGGCCAGTTCGGCGGGGTCGGTCTGCGGCGGGTGGGCCTTGGCCACCCGGGTCCCGATCCGTATCACGGTCGCGTCGGCCCGGTCGGCCAGCACCGTGTACGGCCGGCCGGGTCCGGCCGCCGTCTCGGCCAGCAGGGGCGCGAGCCCCGTGGTCGTCTCCACCGCTCCCCTTGGGGCCGACAGTCGTCCCCGGGCCCCCGGGGTGCGCTGGACGTCCGTGCCCCGGGGGGCCCGGGTCGCAAAGGGCGTCAATCATAAGGGGGGTTGGCCTCTTCGCGGGCCCCGGCGGCCGGTGCGGTCGCCGCGTGTTCGCCGGCCGTGCGAACACCGGTATTCGCCGGAGGTGCGGAGCGGGCGCAATCGCGGGGGTTTCTTTCGCCCATTGCATGGCGGCTGTGCGGAGGTGGGTGCGGTGGGGTGCTTCCGGCGGGTTGCTTCGGCCGCACCTCAGCGAAAAGACACATAAGACGACACAAAAAAGGACATGTGAATCATGTTGCTATCATTAGCTATAAATCTCCCGGCAATAAGCGGCCGATCGGAGTGCGCACGCAATTGCACCCCCGCCCGGAGTCATCTCGAACGCGTTGAGTCGATTGCCGGGTCACACTTCTTGCGGCGCGCTCCGGGAAAATGCGCAGCGATTACGTTAGGTCCGGCTAGATGAACTCCTGGCGTGCGGCATGATGACCTATGCGCAGATCGCATAGGAGGGAACATAGCTTTGTCTATCGCCGTCTTAGAGAACTCGATCCGTCGCCGGGATTTCGATGAATTTGCGAGAGAGATATTCTCGTCATTCCTGCGTGCGGACCAGAGACGCTGGGCCAGGGTCTACCTGCGCGGACTGCTCTCTGTGGACGGGAAGAAAACGATAAGGAAGATCGCCGAGACCGGTCCGGCGGACGCGCGGGTGGGTGCGATCCAGTCCTTGCAGCAGTTCATCAGCCAGAGTCCCTGGGACTGGGATCCGGTGCGGGAGGCGCTCGCCCGGATCGTCTACGAGCACGCGGCGCCGCAGGCGTGGATACTCAGCGCGGCCACCATGCCCAAGCGGGGAATCCATTCTGTGGGGGTGACCAGGAGGTTCGTCCAGCAGGAGGGGAGGATGATGAACTGCCAGCGGGGCTTGGGCCTCCTGCTGGCCACCGACCACGGCGCACTGCCGGTGGACTGGTGCCTGGAGCTGGACGGTGTCTGGATCAACGAGCCCGAGCGCAGGGAGCGCACGAAGGTCCCCGCGGGCGTCGACCGGAAATCGCAGTCCGACCATCTTCTGGAAATGGTGGACCGGATGAACTGCCAGTGGCGTCTGCCGGTGGCGCCGATCGTCTCCGAATTCCCGCACAGCCAGCCGGACGCGCTGCGGCTGATCGCCGGACTGACCGGCCGGAAGTTGAACTTCCTCATGGAGGTCCCGGCCTCTTTGGCGGCGCTGGTCGAGGTCCAGGCCGTCGACGCCCGCGCCGAGGGGTCGCACACCGGATTCGGCCGGTTCCATGAATTCGGTGTCGTTTCAGGGACCGGTGTTTCCGGGGCCCGCGGCGTCGTCGGCAGCACGGCGGCCACGCTCCGTCTCTTCGCCGGGTGGACACCGGCCGACGGAAGAGCGAGGCGTTTCTGGGTCACCAACCTCTCGGGTTGGCGCCCGGACGAACTGCTCAGCCTGGCGCTGGTGCACCGCCGGGGTGTGGCTGACGTGCAGGAGATGCAGGAGTCTTTCGGTCTGCGTGACTTCGAGGGCCGCTCCTATCCGGGCTGGCACCATCACACGACATTGGTATCGGCCGCCTTCGCCTACCACCGGCTGTTGTCCGGCGGGCATCTCCGGCCGGGCTCCGACGATCTCTTCCGGCCCGGCCCCTGGTGTCCCCGGGCGGGGGCGGGCGCCGTCTGATACATCGTCAACTTGTCACACTGGCACCTTCCTTCACACCAGTCGCTCATCGGCGGCCGGACCGCGGCATACAGTCGAGCTCGGCTCAAGGTCAGGCAGTCGTGGATTTCCGGACCGAAAGGTGAGGGCGTGCTGGTACGTGCGCAGAGGCTGACAGACCTGGGGGATTTCCTGCGCACGCGCCGGGAGCGGATCAGACCGGACAACGTCGGGCTTCCCGCGGGGCCCCGCCGGCGTACGCGCGGTCTGCGCCGTGAGGAGGTGGCCGTGCTCGCCGGTCTGAGTCCGACCTGGTACACGTACCTGGAGCAGGGGCGGGACATCCGGGCCTCGTCGGAGGTCGTGGAGAGCCTGGCGCGGGTGCTGCGGCTGGACGAGGACGAGCGCAAGTACTTCTACCTGCTGGCGCACGGGCGCAATCCGCCGGTGGGCACCTGCCAGCAGGCCGTCGCCCGGGGTTCGGCGACCGACCAGGTGATCGAGGTGGTGCGGGGCGCCGACCATCCGGCGTACGCGGCGAACCTGTACGGCGACATCGTGGCGTGGAACGACGCGGTGGCGCACTGGTACACGGACTTCTCCCTGCTGCCCCCGGCCCGCCGCAACATGCTGTGGTGGGTGTTCGCCGACCCGCTGGCCAGGAAGCGGCTGGCCAACTGGGCGGAGGACGCCCAGAACCTGGTCGCGTGCTTCCGGCTGGCCACGGCCACCCGGCCGCACGACCAGCGTTTCCGGGAGCTGACCGAGGCCACCTGGGCGGTGAGCGAGGACTTCCGCAGGTGGTGGTCGGCGCACGAGGTGAAGGACAACCACCCCCGGGTCCGGGTGCTGCGGTCGGCGGACGGCCGCACCCGCGAGTTCGAACTGGTCGCCCTGCGTACGGTCGAGTGCTTCCACTCGATCGTCTTCCACATGCCGCGCGAGACAAGGGAAGGAATCTGATGATCCATCAGCTGATTTTCGCCGCCCCCCGGCCGGGGATGTCGGAGGAGGAGTTCCAGCGGTACTGGGTCGAGGAGCACGCGGTCCGGTACGCCAGCCGGATCCCGCAGATCCGCAAGTACCTGATCGACACGCGGTTACCCTTCGGCGAGGAGGAGGGCGAGCCGCTGTGGAGCGGCGTGGCCGAGATCTGGCTGCGCAACGAGCAGGAGCAGTTGGCGTCGCTGCAGACCCCCGAGTTCCTGCAGGGGGCCAGGCGGGACGAGCCGAACTGGGCGGCGTTCTGGCGGACGGTGGTGCTGGACACCGACGCGCACGAGATCGTGGCGGGGCCCGAGCAGGGCGGCGGGCCGGCGGGCGTGAAGGTGATCTTCCTGGTCAAGCGGAAGGAGGGGCTGCCGCTTGAGGCGTTCCGGGAGCTGAGCCTGGGCTCGCACGCCACGGAGATGGCGGCGCTCCCGGGGCTGCGGCGCTACCTGCAGTGCCATACCCGGGACGGTTTCTACGGGGTGGGTGAGGCCGTGCTGGACGCGGCCCACCTGCTGTGGTTCGACGACGAGGACGCGCTGGCCCGGGCGTTGAAGTCGCCGGAGTTCGAGCGGGCGCGGGCGGGCATGGCGCGGATCGTGGAGGAGCGCTACGTGCACCGGCTCGTGACGCGGGAGCACTGGATCATCGGGCCGGATCCGCGGTAGCCGCGGTCCTTTCCGGGTGTGCGGGCGGCGGCGGTTCCGGTCCCGGCGGAGCCGCCGCCGTTCTCGTGCCCTGTTCCTGGTACTGCCGGTGACCGCATAACTACGCGCTGGAAGAGGGTGGTCGGCGTTGCGAGCATGAGGGGGTCCGGTCCGCGCCGGCCGGCAGGAGGCCGGGGCGCGGGGGTTCGCGGCGACGGGAGTACGGATGGGCACCTCAGGGCTCGGTGCGCTCGACGGAACGCTGGCGGTCTTCTGCGAGGAGATGCTGGCGTCGCTGAACCGGGTGGACCAGCGCCGGTGGGGGACGGCGTACGTGCGGGGTCTGGTCCATGTGCCGGGCCGCAAGTCGATCAGGCGGATCTCCCAGTTCGGTGCGGGGCAGGACGCGTACCAGTCGCTGCAGCAGTTCCTCAACCAGAGCCCGTGGTCCTGGTCCCCGGTCAGGAGGGCGCTGGCGGACGCGGTGGGCCGGGAGCGGCAGCCGCTGGCCTGGGTCGTGCGGGAGGTGACCTTCCCCAAGAACGGCAGCAGTTCGGTGGGGGTGGCCCGGCAGTACTCGCGTTCCATGGGGCGGATGGCCAACTGCCAGCTGGCCACGGGAGTCTTCCTGGCGGGGGACTTCGGCGGGTGCCCGGTCAACTGGCGGCTGCACCTGCCGCGGGAGTGGGACGGCGACGCGGCGCGGCGCGGCAAGAGCAAGGTGCCCGAGCCGGTGCGCTGGCGTCCGTCGTGGCAGATCGTGCTGGACGCGGTGGAGGAGATGGCCGCCGGCTGGCAGTTGCCGCGGCTGCCGGTGGTGGTGGACCTGACCGACGAGGACGCGGCCGAGATGCTGCTCGGTGCGCTCGAGCGCAGGGGTTTCACCTATCTGGCGCAGGTCGCTTCCGGCAAGGACCTGGCGGGGGGCGGGCGGTGCGGGGTGACGGCGGGGCAGGCGGTGGCGGCCGCGCTGCGCACGGGGGGCGGTACGGCGGTGGCGGTGCGCGGCGGCGGGCGGCCGCGTTCGGTGTTCACGCTGGCGGCCGCCGCGCAGCCGGGGCGGGCGGGGTCGGGGCGGGCGGGGCGGCAGCGCCGGGTGCTGGCCGACTGGTCGTGGGGGCCGGCCCGGCCGCGTGCCCTGTGGCTGACGAACCATCCCGGCGGTGACGCGGCCGACCTGGCCCGGGCCGCGGGGATGTGGGACCGGTCGGCGGAGGCGCTGGAGGCTTTGGAGTCGGAGGGCGGTCTGCTGCACTTCGAGGGCCGCTCGTTCCGCGGATGGCACCACCATGTGACCCTCGTGGCCCTGGCGCACGGTTTCCGCATGCTGAGCCGGGCGGCCGCCAGGCGCCTGGTGGGGTGAGCACGCCCGTACCCGTGCCGGCGGGCCCGTGGGGCCGGTCCGGCCGGGTGGCACGTGACGGCACGGCCCATCGAGCACAGGTGCGCAGGGAGACGGCATGTCGGCGCTTCAGACCCATTTGTACTTTCCCGAGCTGGCGATGGACGAGGTGGCGGTGTTCTCGCAGGCCATCTTCGCGTCGCTGGGCAGAGCCGATCAGCGGCGCTGGGCGGACCTGTACCTGCGCGGGCTGATGTGCCTGAAGGGGAAGAAGTCGATCAGGCGGATCGCCGAGGGGCTTCCGTATCCGGCGGCGCAGTCCCTTCAGCAGTTCCTCAACCAGAGCCCGTGGGACTGGAATCCGGTGCGGCGGGCGCTGCACGACTATGTGGCGCGGGTGATGGGGCCGGTGGCGCTGTCGGTGGGGATCGTGCACATACCCAAGCGGGGCAGTCATTCCATCGGGGTGCGGCGGCGTTTCGTCAAGGAGGCCGACCGGCTGGTGAACGCCCAGGTCGGGGTGGGGCTGTTCCTGACCTCGGAGCGGGCGAGCGTGCCGGTGAGTTGGCGGATCGTGCTGGACGGGCGGTGGGGTTCGGACCCGGAGCTGCGGCGGAAGGTGGCGGTGCCCGGGGAGTACCGGGTCGACTCGGTGTCCGGGGCGGTGCTCGACGTGGTGGACGAGTACGGCGAGTACGCGTACCCGGGGTGCGGGCGGGCGCGGCCGGTGCTGGCGGATCTGCGGGGGGTGCCTTTCCCGGCGGATGTGGCGGCGGGGCTGTCGGCGCGGGGGCGTGAGTTCGTGGTGGAGGTGGACGGGGCGCTGCCGGTGCGTCAGGTGGCGGGCGGGCGGGGGCGGGACGGGTTGCCGGCGGCGCCGGTGCGTTCGCTGTGGGAGGGTGACGGGCGGCGTTTTCCGGTGCTGCCGGTGGCGGTGGACGGCCGCCGCAGCCGGCCGGCGGTGACGGTGCTGGTGCAGTTGCCGGACGCGCCGGGGCCGGTGCGTACCTTCCGGGTGATCGCGCAGCGGGCGGCGGGTGCGGGTGGTGAGGGCCGGTACTGGGTGACCAATGTGGTGGACCAGCAGCGGTGGGGGGACGCCACCGGGATGGTGCTGCTGCATGCGCGGCACCAGGCCGAGCTGCGGGAGTTCTGCGGTTCTTTCGGGGTCGGGGATTTCCAGGGCAGGTCGTTCGTGGGCTGGAACCATCACATGACGCTGTCGTCCGCGGCGTTCGCGGGCAGCCGGCTGGTGTGCGGGGGGCGCGGCGCGGTCGCGCGGCCGTCGTCGTGGGATGTCGCCGGGCGGGTGCGGCAGTACGCGGGGGGCTGAGTGCCCGGCCCCGCGGGGGCGGGGGCTGGTTCAGGCCGGGGAGAGTGCGGGGGTCTGCCCGGCCCGGGACAGGCCGAGCAGGGCCTGGTGGGAGGGGGAGCCGGCGGGTGCGGTGTAGGCGACCAGTCGCTGGCCGGGGACGGTGGGGGCGGCCAGCACGGTGTAGTTGAGTGTCATGCGGCCGGCCTGCGGGTGGTGGAGTTCTTTGCGGCCTTCGACTTTGTGCCGCAGTTGCCGGGCCGCCCACAGCCGGCGGAAGTCGGGGCTGGTCTCGGAGAGCTGGGCGACCAGTTCGGCCAGTTTTTTGTCGTCGGGGCGGTGTCCGGTGGCGGCCCGCAGGTGTGCGACGGAGTCGGCGGCGATCTCGGGCCAGTCCACGAACAGTTCGGCGGCCTGCGGGTGGGTGAAGACGAACCGGACGTTGTTGGGGCGGCGCGGGCCGGGCACGAGGTGGCCGAACAGGGCCGCGGCGCTGCTGTTCCAGGCCAGTACGTCGCTGTGGCGGTCGATGACGTAGGCGGCGGTGGGCGGGGAGAGCAGTTCCAGCATCCGGCGGGCGGCGGATGCCAGGGTGCCGGATTCGGGTTCGGGGTGGGCCTGGCCGGCCAGGGCGAACAGGTGCAGGCGTTCGGCGTGGGTCAGGCGCAGTGCGGTGGCCAGGGCGTCCAGTACGCCGGCTGACGGCTGTGGGACCCGGCCTTGTTCGAGCCGCTGGTAGTAGCCGGGGCTGACGCTGGCCAGGTGGGCGAGTTCCTCGCGGCGCAGGCCGGAGGTTCGGCGGACGCCGGCGCCGGGTAGGCCCACGGTGGCCGGGGTGAGCAGTGCGCGCCGGGAGCGCAGGAACGCGCCCAGTTCGTGTGCCTTCCGGCTGGGCCCGGTCACCCGGCTCCCCCTTTCGGCGGTCGTGTCCAGGGTGGCCCTGTCAGGTACACCCTGGCGCATTGTTTCAGGGCCGGGGCGGCCAGCACGCTGGTGTGGTGACTGTCAAACAACTCACTGCAGAATCCGTACCCGGTGCTGCCGTCACGTCAACGGCGCGGTGGACCCTGTTCGCCGCGTCGTTCGGTTTCCTGATGGTCAGCCTTGACGCGACGATCGTGAACGTGGCGCTGCCGACCCTGGGCGACAAGCTCGGCGCGGGGCTGACGCAGCTCCAGTGGGTGGTCGACGGCTATACGCTTTCGTTCGCCGCTCTTCAGCTCATCGGTGGTTCGCTCAGTGACCGGCTGGGGGCCCGGCGGGCCTTCGCTGTGGGGCTGGGCCTGTTCACGGCGGCGTCGCTGGTGTGCGGTCTGGCGGTGTCGCCGGGGATGCTGATCGCGGCGCGGTTCGCGCAGGGGCTGGGTGCCGCGGTCCAGTTGCCGGCGTCGCTGGCGATGATCCGGCACGCCTATCCCGATGACGCGGCCCGGACCCGGGCTGTGGGGGTGTGGGCGTCGGCCGGCGGGGCGGCGGTGGCGGCCGGTCCGGTGCTGGGCGGGCTGCTGCTGGTCTGGCTGGGCTGGCGGTCGCTGTTCCTGGTGAACCTGGTGATCGGCGGGGTCGGTCTGCTGGCGACCCTGCGGGCGCAGGGCAGCCGGGTGGGGCGGGCGCGCCGGGTGGACGTGCCCGGTCAGGTTCTGGTGATCGCGGCGCTGGGCGGTTTGGTGTTCGCGCTGATCGAGGGCGGGACGCTGGGGTGGGGTTCGCCGGGGGTGGTGGCGGCGTTCGCGGTGGCGGCGGTGTCCGGTGCGGGGTTCGTGTGGTGGGAGCGGCGGGCGCCGGATCCGATCCTGCCGCTGCGGCTGTTCTCCCATCCGGTGTTCTCCTCGGCGAGTGTGGCCGGGTTCGTCCAGAACTTCGCGTACTACGGGATCGTGTTCCTGCTGAGTCTGTTCCTTCAGATCGAGCGGGACTACTCGGCGCTCAGGACGGGTCTGATCTTCCTTCCGATGAGTGTCGCGGCGATGGCGTCGAACCTGATGGGGGGTCGGCTGACGGCCCGTCTGGGGCCCAGGATCCCGATGATGGGCGGTCAGTTCCTGTTCGCGGCGGGGTTGCTGGGGCTGCTGGCGGCCGGGCCGCACGCGAACAACTGGGAGATCTGGGCGGCGACGGTCCCGGTGGGGATCGGCGGCGGTGCGGTGGTTCCGGCGATGTCCAGTGCGGTGCTCAAGGCCGTCGAGCCGGAGTATGCCGGGGTGGCGTCGGCGGAGCTGAACACGGCCCGGCAGGTGGGCGGTGCGGTGGGGGTGGCGCTGTTCGGGACGCTGGTGGCGGGTGCGTTCGTGCACGGGCTGCGGGTGTCGCTGCTGCTGGCGGCGGCCGCGCTGTGCGTGGGTGCCTGTGCGACGGCCCGCTGGGGTGCCCCGCGCGACTGAGTGTGTGCCCCCTTGTTTTCGAGGGGGTTGGGCGGGCGCCGGGCCGGCCGGGAGGGGGTTTCCCTTCCCGGCCGGCCCGGCGCTGTCGCGGGACGGCGGGGGGTTCAGAGGAACGCGCTGTCCGGGTCGAGGCCGACGGCGACGCGCCCCTGGAGTTCGAGGTTGGCGGTGGGCAGGAACAGGGCGTGCAGGGACAGGCCGGTCAGGTCGCGGAAGAACCGCTGGAAGGGCACGTCGCGGTGGATGACGGACGCGCCGCTGGCGGAGTGCAGGATCTCGACCGCCTCGCGCAGCAGTTGGACGCAGAAGCCGATCTGGCCGCGGAGGGTGGCGCGCTGGGCGAGGGTGGGCTGTTCGCCGGCGTCGGCGAGGTCCTGCAGGACGGGGATCCAGCTCTCGGTCAGCGCCCGGGCGGCGGCGATCTTGTCGGCGGCGGTGGCGACCTGGATGTGGGTGAGCGGTGACTGGCTCTGGTCGGTCCAGGAGGTGTAGGTGATGCCGCGGCCGGGGAGCCGGTCGAGGAAGAGTTCGTAGGCCCCCTGGGCCATGCCGAGGTAGACCGCGGCGCCGATCACCATGAAGTACGGGACCATCGGGTAGTTGCGGCCGGTGGCGCCGGTGTTGCTGCGGTCGGGGGAACCGGTGCCCAGCAGGTCGGGCAGGCGCATCGTGCGGTGGGCGGGGACGAAGACGTTGGTGGCCACGACGGTGGCGCTGCCGGTGCCGGCGGCCGAGGTGGTGTCCCAGTCGTCGACGATGGTGACCTGGGAGGCGGGCACCATGGCGCCCATCGGTATGGGCGGGCCGTCGGTGCCCTCGGGGACGGCGGAGAGGTTGAACCAGTCGGCGGCCGCGCAGCCGGAGATCCATTTCCAGCTGCCGTTGAGGGTGTAGCCGCCTTCGGCGGGGGTGAGGGTGCCGGTGGGGGTCAGGCCGGCCGAGACCCGTACCGAGCCGCGGGCGAAGATCTCCTCCTGGGCCTGCTCGGGGAACAGGGTCGGCACCCAGCTGGCGGCGGACCAGATCTGCGCGGCCCAGCCGGTGGCGCTGCATCCGCGGGCGACCTCGGCCAGGATCCGGTACTGGTCGGCCAGCGGGAAGTCCAGTCCGCCGAACCGGTGGGGGACGGTCATGCGGAAGACGCCGGCGGCGTCCAGGAGGTCGATGTTCTCCCGCAGGACGGAGCGCTGGGCTTCGGTGGCCTTGCCGTTGGCCCGCAGGGCGGGGACGAGGTCGCGGACCGCGTCCAGGGTGGCCTGGGGTCCGCCGGTCTCGAGGGCGGTCATGTGTGTCTCCTTAGGGCGGTTGCCGCTGGTGCGGTCAGGCGGAGCGGCGGGCGCCGATGAGGACGCTGGCCATGAGGGCGGGGCGGTCGCCGCGGTTGTGCCAGGCGTGGCTGGCGCCGCGCTGCACCACGCAGTAGCCGGGGGTCAGGCGGGTCTCGGTGCCGTCGTCGAGCTCCAGCCACAGTTCCCCGTCGAGGATGAGGTTGATGTCGACGGTGTCGGTGCGGTGCAGGCCCTGCTCGTCGGGGGTCATGGCGGCCATGACGCCGGGGAAGAGGCGTTCGACCTCGGCGAGGGCGTCCTGCGGGTCGACCTCGGCGGCCGGCGGCGGGGCGTCCTGCGGGGGCATCGTGACCAGCACGTAGCGGATGCCGCCCGGCTCGGGGAAGTAGGGGTCGAAGCTCAGCTCCTGCTCGCCGGGGCCGACGACGGGGGTGCTGTCGGTGCCCCAGATCTGGAAGACCTGGGTGCCGCCCAGGGCCGCGGGGGCCAGGGCCTCGACCGGCCCGGCGGTGTCGATGCGGGCCTTGGCGCCCGCCTGTGAGCCGATGGATATCCGTCGGATGTCGAGGATCACGTGGGGTCCTTTCCGGACAGTGGAGGGGTCCTCGGGCCGCGCAGGGGCGGCCCGGCGGGAAGGGGCCCGGCGCGCGGCCGGCGGGCCGTGCCGCCGGCGCGCGCCGGGCCCCGGGAGGTGGTGTGTCAGGCCGCCGCGGACGGGACGCGGGCGCCGGGGGCCAGCACCTCCAGGGCGTGCTCCATGAGGTCCATGGACGCGGCGGGGTCGGTGTGCGGGCCGACGACCTCGTGGTCGAAGTTGAAGTCGGCGAACACCTCGGTGGCGCCCAGCTCCCGCATCTGCGCCAGGTCGGCGGCGATCTCGGGGAGCGAGCCGTGGAAGAGCTGCCGGTCGTGGCGGCCCTCGGGCCTGACGAACGCGGCAGCCCGCACCACCACACGGGCCGCGTCCGGGTCCCGGCCGGCCGACTCGGCGCCTTCGCGGACCGCCCGGGCGGCCTGGGCGATCTCCTCACGGGTGACGAAGGCCGGTCCCACCCAGCCCTGGGAGATCCGGCCGGCGCGGCGCCACGCCTTGTCGCCGCTGCCGCCCATCAGCAGCGGCAGGACCGGCTGCACCGGCCGGGGCCGGACCAGGGAGCGGGGCAGGCGGGTGAACTCGCCGTCGAAGGAGGCGATCTCCTTCTCCCACATCTGCCGGAGCACGCCCACGTACTCCAGGGTCCGGCCCAGCCTGCGCTCGAAGGGGACGCCGACCGCCTCGAACTCCTCGGGCGACCAGCCCTGGGCGACGCCGGCGTCCAGCCGGCCGCCGCTGACCCGGTCCAGCGCGATGAGCTGCTTGGCCAGGACGGCCGGCGGGTAGAAGGGCGCCACGATCGCCGAGATGCCCAGGCGGATACGGCTGGTGGCCGCGGCGAGGTAGGACAGCGTGACGATGGGCTCGCACACCTGCCGGAAGACCTGGCCGAAGTGGTCCTGCTCGCCCTCCCCGTCGGGACCGACGGGGAACAGCAGCCTGCTGAGCGTCCACAGGGACCCGTAGCCCAGTTCCTCGGCGCGGGTGGCCACCCGCAGCTGGTTGTCGGGGGTCGCCCAGGGGCCGGCGAACGGCGGGGCCACCCCGATGGTCAGGGGCCGGCTTGTCGGGGACATCGTGTTGGTCTCCCTGTCGTCGGGTGTCGTCGGGTCGGCAGTGCCGCCGGGCCGGCGGCACCGTCCGGGGGTGCCGGTCAGCCGGTACGGAACATGGCCGCCCGGTCCTGCTCGGACACCTCGGCCTCGAACACCAGCGGGTCGTAGATCTCGCGGTAGATCCGGATGCGGCCGCCGACGACCTTGAAGAAGGTGAAGTAGTGGTTGGAGTAGTGGGCGCCGCTGGGCTGCACCAGATGGGCCTTCCACTCCACGAACGCCCACTGCGGGTCGGTGAACTGGCGGACCTCGACGATGGTGAAGTCCATCGCCTGCGTCGCCTGGGTCAGACCGGTCCACAGGCCGCGCAGCGTGTCGGCCCCGTGCAGCTGCTTGGGGTAGCCGGGCGGCGAGTACGGCATGTCCTGGACCACGTCGTCGGCCAGGCACGCGATCGCCGCGTCGACGTCGCCCGCGTCCAGGCTCTCCAGGAAGCGGCGGGCCACCGCCGGGGCACTGTCGTCGACGGCACGGCCGCCGCCCAGGACCCCCAGGTTGCCGCTGCTCCAGGTGTGACGGATCGTCAGGTCGTCGATCAGCCAGCGGCCTTCGCTGCGGTTCAGGCCGAAGCGGTAGTGACCGGCGATCACCAGGCCGGGGTCGCCGGCGGCCGACGGCGCCAGGTGCTGGGCGTGGTACTGGGCCACGCACTGCGCGGTGTCGCCGTCGACGGTCACCAGGTGGTTGCCGGTCAGGTGCTGGGTCGGCCCGAGGGTGTCGAACAGCGCCTCCCAGCCCTTGATCATCTCGGCGCGGTCCAGGATGACCTGGCCGCCGCCGGGCATGCCGCGGGTGTCCAGCCGCACGCGGTCGGCGAAGATCTCCGCCATGCGGTCCCATTCGCGCAGGTCGGCGTGCCAGCTGTAGCGGGTGCAGGTGTCCAGTACGGCGTCACGGTCGCTGGTCATGGCGGCTCCCGGTCACAGGGTGGAGGTGAAGTGGGCCGCGGCCGCGTCCAGCGCGGCCTCGACCTGGGGCTGCTGGTCGTAGAAGTCCATCTGGCCGCCGGTGGTCCAGATGAGTTCCTTCGGCGCGGGCAGCACCTCGTGGAAGCGGCGGACGCCGTCGGGCACCGCCGCGTCGGGGCTGTGCACGATCACGGTGGGCGCGGTGACCAGCGGGGCGACGGAGATCGGGTCGAAGCCCAGCCAGCCGGGCCACGACATCACCGCGAAGCGGTTGCCCCACTGCGGGACGGCCCCGCGGGCCGGGTCGAGGTAGTAGTCGAACGGGCCGTACATGGCCGCGTCCGCGTCCTCGGTACTGACGCCGGGCACGGACAGGACCGTGCCGGTCTCGGCGTACGTGCGCTGGGCGGCCAGTCCCGCCCCGCGGCGTTCGGCGACCGCCTGGGCGCCGCCGTAGACGGCCTCGACGAGTTCCGCGTCGTGCAGCCAGGGGGCGACCAGGGCCAGGGACTTGACCCGGTGGTCGACGGAGGCGTTGACGACGCTGTAGCCGGCTCCCGCGCAGATGCCCAACTGTCCGATGCGGTCGGGGTCGACGGAGGTGTGCCGGGCCAGGAAGCCGACCGCCTCGTGCAGGTCGGCGGCCTTGCGCTGCGGGGACTCCAGGCCGCGCGGGGCGCCGCCGGACTCGCCGAAGCCGCGGAAGTCGAAGGCGAGGGCGGCGATACCGCGCCGGGCCAGGCCGGCCGCGTACAGTCCGGCCATCTGCTCCTTGACCGTGGTCCAGGAGCCGGCGACGACGACGCCGGGCACGGCGGTGCCGTCCTGGCCCGCGGGCAGGTGGAGGTCTCCGACCAGGGTGTCGCCGCCGCTGGTGAAGGTCACCCGTTCGTGTCGGGTGTCGGGCATGGCAGGTCTCCTCGGTAGTTCGGGATCGGGTGCCGGCCGGGCACGCCGGCCAGGGGGTCGGTGGTGGGCGCGGCGGGCGTCAGACGCGGTAGTGCCGCATCACGTCGTCGGCGAAGCCGAGGTAGTCCCGCAGCGGCCAGACCTCCTCGAACTCGAGGTACTCGCGCATCGGGAGCCGGCCCAGCGCGGTGCGGTCCAGTTCCTCCGCGTCCGGCGACTCGATGATCGCGATGACGCGTTTTTGGGCCGCCACCTTCCAGATGCCGACGCAGAAGCCGGAGTCCACGGTCGCCTGGGCGGTCGCGGCCTCCTCGGCCTCGATGTCCCACAGCTCGTCGAGGGTGATGCGGCCCTCGTGGTTCCAGCGCATCTGTACGTAGAAGAGCATGGTGGTCGGAACTCCTCAGCCCCGCAGGGCGGCAGTGAGCGGGTGGGTGCGGCCGAAGACCTCGACCGCCAGGTCGTGGGGGCGCTTGCCGTCGTGGCCGACGAGGTCACGGCGGGCGCCGGCGTCCATGACGATGCGGGCGCAGGCCTCGTAGCCGTGCCAGATCGCGTCGTGCAGGGGCGTGTAGCCGTTGGTGGCGCCCTGGAAGTCGAGGTTCACCCCGGGCCAGGCGGCGAGCAGCGCGGTGGGCTCGGTGTGCCCGTTGTACACCGACTTGTGCAGGGGTACGGCGCCGAAGGTGGGTTCGGTGGCGTTGACGTCCGCGCCGGCCTCCAGCAGCAGCCGGACGATGGCGGTGTGGCCGTCGCGGGAGGCGACCAGCAGCGGGGTGTGGGCGTCGTTGAAGCCGTTGACGACGGGGTAGCGCTCGTCGACGGCGGCGCCCTCGCCCAGGAGCCGGCCGACGGCCTGTGCGTCGCCGGAGGTCACCGCGGCCATCAGGTGGTGGCCTTCGGCGCGGGCACCGTCATGGGCCAGGCGTTCCTTGAGGTGGCGTTCGGCCAGCAGCAGGCGGTCCTTGCCGATGGTGTTGACGTTGAGTTCGTAGGCGAAGTGCTCCTGGAGCGAGAACCCGTAGTGGGTGGACAGGTTCAGCCCGGCGTCCTGGTCCAGCAGGTAGCGGGCGATGTCGGGGAACTTGAACCACAGGGCGTCCATCAGCGGGGTGTGGCCGGTGGTGGGGGCCACGGAGTCCACGAACGCCCCGGCCTCCACGAGGATCCGGACGACGTCGAGGCTGCCGCCCTGGCACGCCTTGTGCAGGGCGGTGGCGCCCGCGCCGCTGTCGGCGGTCAGCACGTCGGCCCCCGCGGCGATCAGGGCGGCCGCGGTGGGGGCGTCGGCCTGTCCGGCCGCGATCATCAGGGCGGTCAGGCCGGTGGCGGTGTCGCGGGCGCCAGCGTCCGCGCCGGAGCGCAGGAGCGTCTCGACGAGCGCGACGTCCCGGGCACGGACCGCGGCGAGCAGGTCGGTGTTCGGGGAGCGGGCGGTCACGGTGCCTCCTGGCGAAGGGCGCGGACGATCGCGGCGGAGTCGCTGTAGGAGCGCCACTGCACGATGCGGCCGTCGCGGACGGTCAGGCGCTGGACGAACTCGATCTCGAAGCGGGCGCCGTTGCTGCGCACGGCGCTGATCTCGTGGATGATCCCCATCGCTTCCTCGCCGTCGACGACCAGGCCCACGAGTTCCTCGTGCTGCACGTCGCAGACGCCGGTGAACACCCCGAAGCTGTCCAGGGCGGCCTGGCGGCCGGTGTGGGTGCCGATCCAGGTCATGTCGGTGTTGAAGCCGGGTACCGGGGTGTGGTTGATGAAGCGGACGTCGGGGGCGAGGAGCGCGCCGGCGGCCTCGATGTCGCCGCGCAGCAGTGCGTCGAACCAGGCGCGGGCCACCGCGCCGGTGGTCCGGTCCTCGGTTTGCTGGCTCATGTTTTTTTACCTCCGCGGATTCCGTCGCTCTGACGGTTCTGAGAGGGGCCTGTCACGAACAAGGATCAGCGGGTGTGAATAGCGACGGCAAGGCGGACATCACTTAGTGCCTCGCACTATTTTCGGCGGCCCGGATTGCCTTCCGGGCATGCTGACTTGACGAAGAATCGGGAACCGGGAGGTTTTTTCCGGGCCGCCGGAAACCCGCTGCGGGGAGCGCGGAAGGTGTTTTCCGCAGGTGGCCGCCGGAATGGTGAATCGTATGGCTGTGGTGGAAGCAGGAATACCACCATGGAAGGTCGCTGGTTTTCCCGGGGAAGATGCGGCGAGGATTGTACGGACAGCAGGGGAAGTGAGCACTCCGGCAGAAGGATTTGAACGATGAGCGAAAGGGACGATCCCGGTGGGGCCCCCGGCCTGAGACTGCCCCCGTCCGCGGTCGAACTGCTCGGCGGGCCGGTGCTGGGGCACGTGGTCAGCCTCAACCCGGACGGCAGTCCGCACGTGACCGGCGTGTGGCTGGGCATGGACGGCGACGACATCGTCTTCGCGTCGATGTACGCCTGGCGCAAGACCAAAAACCTGATGCGCGACCCGCGGGTGGCGGTCTCCGTGGAGAGCGGGGCCTTCCACGCCAGCGGCCTGCGCGAGTACCTCGTGGTCCGGGGCCGCGCCGAGGTGGTCGAGGGCGGCGCGTTCGCGCTGCTGCGCCGGCTCGCCGAGACCTACATGGGCCCGGGCACCGCGTTCCCGCCGGACGAACTGGCCGGGCGCACCGGCTATGTGATGCGGGTGCGGGCCGAGGAGATCGGGGGCGTCGGTCCGTGGACCGGCGCGCCTCCCGGGCTGCCCGAGGGGCACCGCGGGAGCGGGTGAGCCCGCGGTGCCCGTGTGTTTCAAACGACCGTGTGAAGGGAGAGCGACTGTGAGCAGCACGAACGACAGTGCCGTGCGGGCCCGCAACGTGGCGGCCGTGCGCACCTTCTACCGGCTTCAGGAGGCCATGGACTTCGAGGGGTGGCTGGAGCTGTGGGCGGACGACGCGGGGCAGGACATCCCGTACGCCCCGCCGGGCTTCCCCTCCCAGGCGCGGGGCAAGCCGGCGCTGGACGCGCTGTACCGGCCGCTGTTCGAGGGGTTCGCGGAGATCCGTATCCAGGATCTGCGGGTCGAGCCGCTGGCGGCGCCGGAGCGGGTGCTGGTGCGCTGGCACACCCACGGGCCGCTGAAGAACGGCGAGGTGTACGACAACGATCTGGTGGCGGTCTTCGAGTTCGCCGCGGACGGGCGTATCGCGCACCTGACCGAGTACTTCAACCCCCTGAAGATCAACATCCAGCCGTGAGCGGGCGACGACGGACGTGAGGCCCATGCAGACGACGACCATCACCTCCCAGGACTACCGGCGGATCTTCGGGTCCCTGCCGACGACCGTGGCCGTGGTGACCACCCGGGACGAGGCGGGCGGGCCGACGGGCACCACCACCAACACCGTGACGGCCCTGTCGCTGGATCCGCCGATGCTCCTGGTGTGCCTGGACCTGGGGTCGGCGACGCTGGCCGCGGTGCGCCGTCACGGGTTCTTCGCGGTCAACTTCCTCGCCGAGACCGGTGCGGAGATCTCGCGGCGGCTGGCGCAGCGGGCGGCGGACAAGTTCAGCGGGGTGCGCAGTGCCTCGGTCGAGGGGATCGCCGGGTCCCCGGTCTTCGCCGAGGACGTGGTGGCGCACGCCGAGTGCACCCTGCACGAGGAGATCGTGGTCGGTGACCACGCGATCCTGATCGGTCTGATCTCCGGTGGTTCGGCGCACGAGCGGGCTCCGCTGATGTACCACCGCGGGGTGTACTCGCCCTGGCGGCCGGGGGCGCCCGCCCTGCCCTGAGCCGGGGTGAGCGCGGCGCGGCGCGGGGTTGCGCTGTGGGGGGTCAGGCGGCGTCGTCCAGGGCGACGGAGTGCTCGACGTCGGTGACCGATGTGGTCAGGCCGGCGGCGTGCAGGGATTCGCGGACCGCCGGTGAGGCGCCGTGCAGGGAGATCTCGGCGCCGGGCGGGAGTTGCTGGTGGGCGAAGGCCAGGCAGCGGGCGCCGGCGGAGCCGAGCGAGCGCAGGCCGGCGACCTCCAGGCGCACCTGCCGCACGCCGCGTGCGCCGGCCTGTTCCAGCAGGCGGTGCAGGGCGGGCAGGCCGCGTTCGTCGAGGGTGCCGGTCATGCGGAGGGTGGCGGTCGGGCCGGCGAAGCCGAGGCTGGCGTCGAAGGACATGGGTTCAGTGCTCCTTGAGGGGTAGGGCTGCCAGGACGACGGCCGTGTGCGCCGCGACGGGCAGCGGGGCGGCGGTGTCCAGGGCGGGTTCACGGCCCGGCGGGTGTGCGTCGGCCGGTGCGGGCGCCGCGGTGTCGGCGAACAGGTGCCACCGGGTGCCGGCCGGCGGTGCCGGGAGCCGCACGTGCAGGGGGGTGTTCCCCCGGTTGGCGGCCAGGAAGACGGTGTCGTGCCGGCCGGCGGTGTCCTGGTCGTGGAGGACGGCGGCCAGCAGCGGGGCCTGCTCCGACCAGTCGGGGCGGCCGGGTTCGGTGCCGTGCCAGGTCACCGGGGGCAGCAGCCAGCCGGGCGGGACCAGGCCGGTGGGGTGGGCCATGCGGTGGACGGCCGGGTGGGCCCGGCGGAAGGCCAGGCACAGGCGGGTGAAACGCAGCAGGCCGCTGTTGCGCCGGGTCAGGTCCCAGTCGAACCAGCTGGTGGGGTTGTCCTGGCTGTAGGCGTTGTTGTTGCCGTGCTGGGTGCGGCCGCACTCGTCGCCGGCGGTCAGCATGGGTATGCCGCGGCTCATCATCAGCAGCAGGAGCGCGGTGCGTGCCTGGCGGTCGCGCAGCGCGGTGACGGCCGGGTCGTCGGTGGGCCCTTCGTGGCCGCAGTTCCAGCTGTCGTTGCGGGCGATGCCGTCGCGGCCCTGCTCGCCGTTGGCCTCGTTGTGGGGCCGGTCGTAGGCGGCCCAGTCGGCCAGGGTGAAGCCGTCGTGGGAGGTGACGTAGTTGACGGCGGCGGCCGGGCCGCGCCCTGCGTACAGGTCGGCGGAGCCGGCCAGGCGGGTGGCGAGGTCGGCGGTGGCGCCCGGCCGGCCGGTGAGGAAGCGGCGCAGCCCGTCGCGGTAGCGGTCGTTCCACTCCGACCAGCGGGCGGGGTGGGGGAAGCGGCCGACGAGGTCGAGTCCGGCGGCGTCGGTGGCCTCGGCGATCAGGCGCCGGCCGGCCAGTACCGGGTCGTGGGCGATGGCCTCGATCAGCGGCGGGTCCGGCAGGGGCTGTCCGTGGCCGTCGCGGGTGAGGGCGGCCGCCATGTCGAAGCGGAAGCCGTCGATGTGGAACTCGGTGACCCAGTGCCGCAGGGTGTGCAGGATCAGGTCGCGCATGTGCGGGTGGTTGGCGTTGACGGTGTTGCCGGTGGCGGTGAGGTTGCGGTGCCGGCCGTGGTCGTCCAGGAGGTAGGCGGTGTGTTCGGACAGGCCGCGCCAGGCGTAGGGGCGGCCGCGGTGGTCGCCTTCTGCGGTGTGGTTGAAGACCACGTCGAGGATGATCTCGATGCCGGCGCGGTGCAGGTCGCGGACGAGTTCCTTCAGTTCGCGGTGGACGTGGTCGGGGGCGGCGGCGTACGAGGCCTTGGGGGCGAGGAACGACACCGGGTTGTAGCCCCAGTAGTTGGGCAGCGGGCGGCCGGTGGCGGGGTCGGTGTAGGTGTTGTCGGTCTCGTCGAACTCCGCGACAGGCAGCAGTTCGACGCAGGTGACCCCGAGTTCCCGCAGGTAGGGGATTTTACGGCGGAGGGCGGCGAAGGTGCCCGGGTGTTCGGTCGCGGAGGTGGGGTGGCGGGTGAAGCCGCGTACGTGCAGTTCGTAGACGACCAGGTGCTCGGGCGGGTGCCGGGGCGGGCTGTCGTCCTGCCAGTCGAACGGGTCGTGGGCCGGCAGCAGGCTGCGGTAGCGGCGGGGTCCGCCCCAGGTCGGGGCGCCGGCGACGGCGGTGGCGTAGGGGTCCAGGAGCGGTCCCCGCCAGATGCCGCCGGGCCCGCCGGGGGCGTCGGGGGCGTGGGGTGGGGTGGGTCCGGGTTCGGCGCGCAGGCCGTAGTGGACCGGTCCGGGTCCCAGGCCGGGTACCACCATGGTGAACACGTCGCCGGTGCGGTAGTCGTCGGGGAAGGGCAGTTCGCGGCGGACCGTGCCGTCGTGGGGGTCGAGGAGCTGCAGGTGCAGTCGCCGGGCGTCGGGGGCGGCGACGGAGAAGCGGATGCCGCCGGGTTCCCGGTGCGCGCCCAGCGGCAGTGGCCGGCCGGGGGTGACGGGACCGGTGGCGGTGCGGGGGGTGGTGCGGCCGGCCGGGGTCACGGGCGGGGCTCCCGTGCCGGGCGCAGGCGCGCGGTGACGGTCAGCCGGTCGGCGCTGCGGGGCAGGCGGACGGTGAGCTGGTCGGCGTCGAAGTCGGTGAAGGGTGCGCCGTCGACGGACACCGATTCCAGGCGGACGCGGCCGGGGGTGAGCAGGTCGGGGGCGACCCGCAGCTGCCGGTCGGGGAAGTCGGCGTCCGGCTGGGGGCGGAACCACAGGTCGAGGGGTTCGCGGTGGACCAGCAGCCGGGTGTAGACCTCGGCGAGGAAGCACAGTTCGGCCATGTGGTAGAAGCTCATCGCGTGGCTGCCCTTGAGCCGTTCGTCGTTCATGAGGTAGGGCAGGCCGTTGGCCAGGACGGTGAAGTAGACGCCGCCCTCGTCGTGGTCGAGGAAGAAGGAGTTGTAGAACGCCGCCGACTCCCGTGCCTGGCGCAGGAAGTCCGGTTCTCCGGTGCGGCCGGCCAGGATGAGGTAGGCGAGGATGGCCTGCTCCTGCTGCCACCAGGTCTTGCGGTCGTGCCAGACGAAGTCGTGGCGGCCGTGGCGGGCGGTGCGCTGGACCATGTCGTACCAGCCGGCGCGCTGGGGGTCGCGGCCGGCGGCGGGGAGGGTGTGTCCCAGGTGTTCGGCCAGGTCGCGGTACTCGGGTTTGGGGCGGGCGGTGTGCATCCGCATGAGGTTCCAGGCGATCTTCAGGTTGTGGCCGACCACGGCGCGGTCCTGCTGCCATCCCCAGTCGGGGTCGGGTGTCCAGTCGCCGTGGAAGCGTTCGCGTACGAAGGGGCTCGCGCCGGGGCCGCGTTCTGGCATGTGGGTGACGATCATGTCGAAGGTGTGTTCCAGCATGGCCAGGTAGCGTTTCTCGCCGGTGGCCAGGTAGAGGTTGAACAGGTAGGCCGGGGCGTGGTCGCCGACGGAGTTCCAGTTCTTGCGGTAGCGGTTGGCGCCCAGTGACTCGTGGCGGGGGCTGAGGGTGACCGGGTCGATGTGCGAGAAGTAGCCGCCGAGGCGTTCGTCGGCGAAGAACCGGTCGAACAGCCGGACGGTGGCGTCGATGTCGTGGCGCAGGTAGGGGGCGCCGGTCAGGCGGTAGGTCTGGGTGAGGCCGACCAGGGCGTAGATCTGTTCGTAGGCGGGGATGGCGCGGTAGTCGTCGCCGAACTCGGAGGCGAAGAGCTTGCGTTCGCGTCCCTGGTCGTGGTCGATGCCGTGGTACCAGTAGACGACGTCGTGTTCGGTGTCGACGAAGCGCATGTGGTCGTGCAGGTAGCGGGCGCCGCTCTCGGCGACGTCGGCGAGGTCGTCGTCGCCGGTGAGCATGTAGGCGCTGGCCATCCCGTAGACGAGGCGGGAGAGGGTGTCGGTCTCCTGCAGGTGCTGGGGTGCCTTGTGGCCGTCGGGTCCGATCCGGGTGCGGTACTGGGTGAAGTCCGCGGGGCCGTCGCCGAACTGGGAGCGGCGGTAGAAGCGGGCGAGTTGGTGGAGCTGGTGGGTCCACCAGCCGTCGTGCTCGTAGGGGTGGGGGTCTTGGGGGGTGCCGACCACGGTGAGGTGGCCGGCCTGGAAGTGCAGGCCGTCGCGGTGGGGGTAGACCGGGCCGTGGCTGAAGACGAGGACGCCGGGCTGCAGGACGTCCCACAGGTGTGCGGTGACGTCCTGGTAGGGGGCGCCGAGGTTCCTGAGCATCTGCCCGGAGGTGGTGTCGGTGAGGTGGACGGTCAGCCGGCGGCCGTCGACGGTGCGCAGGCCCACGCGGGTGCCGTCGCGGTGGGTGACGTAGCCGGCGACGGTGTCGGAGAAGGTGAACGCGGGGTCAGGCACCGGTGCGCCTTCCGGTGGCCCGGCCGCGTTTGGCCGGGGTGGTCCTGGCCGGGCGGGCGGGGTCGGTGAGGCGGGCGATGACGGCGCGGGCCAGCAGGTGGCAGTGGTCGACGGTGCGGCTGGTGATCAGGTCGTCGTCGGTGACCAGGTCCTGGTCGACGTAGTGCGCGCCCATGTTGCGGATGTCGCCGACGAGGTTGTTGTGGCAGGCGACGGGGCGGTCGCGGACCAGTTCGGTGGCGGTGGACAGCAGCCACAGTCCGTGGCAGGAGAACGCCTTGACCATGTGGCGGATCCGGAAGGCGCGCCGCATCAGGGCGACCGCGGGGGCTGTGGCGGTGGGGGTCTGGCTGTAGCGGAGGCGGTCGGCGACCATGCCGCCGGGGACGATCAGGGCGGCGTAGCCGGTCAGTTCCTGGTAGGTCAGGGCTTCCAGGTCGCCTCGGACGGTGATCGGTGCCTGCTGCTCGTGGCCGGTGAAGGTCAGCGCGTCCTGGCCCCACAGGCGGCTCAGGAGGACGACCTCGGCGCCCTCTTCGGCGAACCTGCGCTGGTAGTAGGCGATCTCCTCCTCGACGTAGTCGCTTTCCATGAGGATGCCGATGCGCCGGCCGCGCAGCGGCGCCGCTGGGTTCGCCGTGGTCATCGCGAACACCTCCCGGGTCGGTCCGGGGGCCGCGGAGGGGCGGCGCCCCGGAAAAGGGGTGAGCAGGATCCGCTGGTTCAGCTGATGCGGTCCAGCGGGGCGGAGTTGGCCAGCAGGTGGGTGTGGTCGACGGCGAGGGTGCGCAGGCGGGCGGTGCCGTCGCGCAGGACGACCGACCAGTGCTGGGTGGTGTCGGCGCCGATCCAGCCCTGGGTGCTGTGCGGTCCCCACATCTGCCAGCGCAGGGTCAGCGTCACCTCGGCGTGCAGGGGTGAGGTGAGGCGGACGTCGGCCTGTTCGACTTCGTGGCGTTCGCGGGGGAAGAGCTGCTTGGTGCGGGTGTACCAGTCGCCGAACTCCCGGCGGCCGCGCAGGGTGAGGTGCGGGAAGTGCACCACGAGGCCGTCCTCGGCCAGGCACTGCAGCACCTCCTGGGCGGGGCGGCCCTGGTCGCGGGTCTGCAGCCAGTGCCGGACCAGGCGCTGGACCTCGTTCTCGTCCAGGACGGTGCCGACGGCGGCGGGGGCGGGGGTCATCAGGGATGTGGTCATGGCTGGGTGATCCTCAGGTCCACGAGTACGGGGGTGTCCTGCCGCAGGAGGGCGTCGACGGCGTCGTCGATGTCCTGCGGCCGCTGCACGCGTATGCCGTCCGTTCCCAGGGCGCGGGCGAGGCCGGCGAAGTCGGTGTCGGGGCGGGAGAGGTCGAAGGCGTCGGGGTGGACGTGCGGGCGGGTGCCCGTCTCGCGCCGGTAGACGTCCAGGTTGTCGTCGAGCAGCTGGTAGCGGTGGTTGTTGCACACCACGAAGCCGGCGTTGATGCGGTAGCGGGCGGCGGTCCACAGCGCCTGGAAGGTGTACATGCTGCCGCCGTCGCCGGTGAAGCCGATGACCGGCAGGTGCGGTCGGGCCAGTTTCATGCCGAGGGCGCCGGGGATGCCGACGCCCAGGGAGCCGCCGCGGGTCTGGAAGTAGTGGCCGGGGCGGCGGGGCGGCAGGTTGCGCAGCAGCGGGCCGGAGGCGGTCAGTGCCTCGTCGAAGACCGCCAGGTCGTGCGGGGCGCGTTCGGCCAGGCGGCGGGTGAACGCCTCCATCAGCGGGTGCCCGCCGCCCGCCGGGGCGGGTGCCGGGGCGGGCGGCGCCGGCCGGGGCCGGGCGGCGGGGCGGCGGGCGAGTTCGTCCGCCAGGGCCGCCAGGCCCGCTTTGGGGTCGGCGACCATGCCGAGGGTGACGGGGAAGTTCTTGGCGATCTCGTAGGCGTCCAGGTCGAGGTGGACGATGCGGGCGTCGTCCCGGAACGGGCTGCGCAGCGAGGGGAACACCTCGGGGAAGACGTAGGTGCCGACGATCAGGACGGCGTCGGCGCCGGCCACCACCCGCGCGCTGGCGGACCCGAACATGTGGCCCAGCTGGCCGGCGTACAGCGGGTGGGTGGTGTCCAGGTTGACCTCGGAGGAGTCGACGCCCCACACCGGGGCGCCCAGGTGCTCGGCGACCGCGGCCAGTTCGGGCTGCGCGCCGCTGGCGGCGATCCCGTCGCCCATCAGGACGATCGGGTTGCGGGCCCCGGACAGCAGGTCCGCGGCCTGCCGGATGTCCCGGTCGGCGGGCACGGCGCGGGTGGAGGGGACGGAGGTGGCCACGGCCGGCTCGGTGGTCACCTGGTCCAGTACGTCGGCGGGCAGCACCAGCACGACGGGGCCGCGCGGTGGGGTCATCGCGATCTTCACCGCGCGGCGCAGCATCCGCAGTACGGAGGAGGGGTCCACCACCCGGGCGGCGTACTTGGTCACCGGTTCGGCCATCGCCACGAGGTCGGCGGCCATCTGGCCGTCCATGGACTCGTAGCGCACGCCGGCTTCGCCGACCAGGACCACCAGCGGGGAGTGCCCGCGTTTGGCCTGGTAGAGCATGCCGATGCCGTTGCCGAGCCCGACCCCGCTGTGCAGCTGCACCAGGGCCGGGCGCTGGGCCGCACGGGCGTAGCCGTCGGCGATTCCCACGGCGGCGGCCTCGTGGAGGGTCAGGACGTAGTCGAGCGGTGAGCGGTCGACGAGGTCCAGCCAGCCCTGTTCCACGGTGCCGGGGTTGCCGAACATGTGGGTGATGCCGTCGGCTGCGAACTGTTCGAACAGGGCCGCGGTGCCGGGCCTGGCGAACATGGTGGCTCCTTCCTCGGACTTCCTCGGACTTCCTCGGACTTCCTGTGGTGTGCTCGGGTGTTCCCGGGTGCCCGGGTGTGCCCGGGTGCCTGAGAAGAGCGGGGCGGGTCTACCAGCCGTGCCGGCGCAGGCCGTTCTCGAGGACCTCGACGAGCAGTTCGCCCGACGGCCCGGAGTCCGGGGTGGAGCGGGCGGTCACGAACGGGAAGTCGACGATGACGGAGATCTCCTTGCCGACGTTGCCGTGGAAGCCGCCTTCGGGCCCGGTGGCGTCGCGCAGGATGTACTCCAGCGGGTACGGCGGCGGGCCCATGTTGAACTCGACGCCCAGGAACCCGGTGCCGTCCTTGTAGTCGTACTCCTTGGGGTGGCCGGTGACGTGCTTGCCCCACAGCAGGCTGGTGCGGGTCTCCAGGTCGCGGGCGAAGGCGAGGGCGGCCACGCCGTAGCACTCGGCGAGGATCGGCTTGTCGGCGTCGGCGAAGGCCAGGATCAGTTCGTGGAGCCGCTCGTTGTTGGCCAGGTCCACGATGGGGCCGCTGCCGCCGACGACGACGAGCGCGTCGAAGCTGCCGACCAGGCCCTCCAGCGCGTCGTCGAGCCGGCGGTGGTAGTCCTCCAGTTCGCGCAGGTGGTTGATCGCGCTGTAGTAGGGGCGTTCGGGGATCAGGTCGGCCAGGCTGAGGGGGTTGTCCAGCCGGTCGGAGTCGTCGGTCTCGCGCACCCGGCGGGCCATGTCGGCGGTGGTCACCGAGCGGCCCAGCGGCGGGTCGACGTAGTCCGGGTCGGTGCTCGGCGGCAGCGCGCGGGCGCGTTTGCCGGTGGGGGTCAGGAAGGTGGTGCGGTAGCCGCGGGCGTCGAAGTGCTCGAGCGGCCCCACCAGTTCCTCGCCCCAGTATCCGTACTCGGACAGGACGACGAGAATGCGTTTGGACACTTTTTCTCCTTCCCTGGAAGGTCGGAATGATCCGGCGTGCCGGTCCGGCCGTGCCGCGGCCCGGTGCCGGCACTGCACTTCAGTCAACGGACCGCCGGCCGACAATCCAATGAATCCGCGTCAGGCGGCAGCGAATCAGGCGAGTCGACGGGTTTGCGGATTGCCGGGGCCGGTTCCTGCCCGGCGCGGTGTCCGCCGCCGTACGGTGCGCCGCGGAAAGGCATCCGGTGTTGTGCCGGAGGTGCGCCGTGGGGCGACTGTGGCAAGTGGACGCAGTGAACCGGATATTCGGGCACAGGGGTATTCAGCGGTGCCGGATCTGAGAGAACTGGGCTAAGGAATGCAAACGACGTCAGGCGGTAACGTTTATGGGCAGGCTGGTGATCGAAGACGTTCACCCCGTGGTCGACGGCGCGGGCCGGTTCTCGGCCAAGGCCGTGACGGGCGAGCACGTGCCGGTGCGGGCGACGATCTGGCGGGAGGGCCACGGGGCGATCGCCGCGGCGGTCGTGTGGCGGAACACCTCGGGCCAGGGCGGCGGGACCACGCCGATGACCCTGGTGAACGCCGGGCTCGACCGGTGGGAGACGGCGGTCGTCCCGGACCGTGAGGGCGAGTGGACCTTCCGGGTCGACGCCTGGGCGGACCCGTGGGCGACCTGGCGGTCGGCCACCGGGGCCAAGCAGGCCGCCGGCCTGCCGGCGGCCGCGCTCGCCAACGACCTGGAGAGCGGGGCGCGGCTGCTGGAACGCCAGGCCCGGCGGGTCCGGGGCGCGGGTGTGCGGGCGGTGCTGCGCGCGGCGGCGGGCCGGCTGCGGGACACCTCGCTGGACCTGGACGCGCGGCTGGCGGCGGCCTCCTCCCCCGAGGTGCTGGGGTCCTTCGCGGCCGACCCGCTGCGGGAGCTGCGTACCCGGGGCCGTACCCACCGGCTGCGGGTGGAGCGGCCGCGGGCTCGGTTCAGCGCCTGGTACGAGCTGTTCCCCCGCTCCACCGGAGGGGTGGACGCCGACGGCCGGCCGGTGCACGGCACGTTCGCCACCGCCGCCGCGCAGCTGCCGCGGATCGCCGCCATGGGCTTCGACGTGGTCTACCTGCCGCCGGTGCACCCGATCGGCGAGGTCAACCGCAAGGGCCGCGACAACGCGCTGCGCGCGCAGCCCGGCGACGTCGGGTCGCCGTGGGCGGTCGGCTCCGCCGCGGGCGGCCACGACGCGGTCCACCCCGACCTGGGCACGCTCGGCGACTTCGACGCCCTGGTGGCCGCGGCCCGCGAGCAGGGCCTGGAGATCGCCCTGGACCTGGCGCTGCAGTGCGCCCCCGACCACCCCTGGCTCACCCGGCACCCGGGCTGGTTCACCCGCCGGCCCGACGGCAGCGTCGCCCACGCCGAGAACCCGCCCAAGAGCTACGAGGACATCCACCCCCTGGACTTCGACAACGACCCGGCCGGGCTGCGCGCCGAGATCCTGCGGGTCGTCAGGTTCTGGGCGGCTAGGGGGGTGCGGATCTTCCGGGTGGACAACCCCCACACCAAGCCGCCGGACTTCTGGCCGTGGCTGATCGGGACGGTCCAGCGCACCGACCCGGACGTGCTGTTCCTGGCCGAGGCCTTCACCCGGCCGCCGGTGCTGCACGGCCTGGCCAAAGCCGGATTCACCCAGTCCTACACCTACTTCACCTGGCGCACCGGCAAACAGGAGCTCACCGAGTACCTGACCGAGCTCGCCGGCACCGCGCACTACCTGCGGCCGAACTTCTTCGCCAACACCCCCGACATCCTGCCCGGGCACCTCGCGCACGCCGGGCCCGCCGTCTTCGCCGCCCGCGCGGCGCTGGCCGCGACGCTCTCACCGAGCTGGGGCATCTACTCGGGGTTCGAGCTGGCCGAGAACGAACCGGTCCGGCCGGGCAGCGAGGAGTACGCGCACTCCGAGAAGTACCAGCTGCGCCCGCGGGACTACACCGGACCCGACGCGGCCGCACTGACCGCGTGGATCACCTTCCTCAACCGGATCCGGGCCGGGCACCGCGCGCTGCAGGAACTGCGCACCCTGCGCTTCCACGACATCGACAACGACCACCTGCTGGCCTACACCAAGACCGACCCGCACTCCGGCCACAACGTGCTGGGCGTGGTCAGCCTCGACCCGGCCACCGTGCAGCGCGGCACGCTGCGCCTGGACCTGGACGCGCTGCGCACCGGCGCCGGCACCCGGGGACGGAACCTGATGACGGATGAGGACATCGTGCTCGACAAGGAGATCCCGGTCGTGATCGACCCGGCGCGGGCGGTCGCCCTGTTCGCCGCCTGGAGCGCGTCGTGACGCCTCCCGTGCGGGCCGGGCAGCGGCCGGAACACCGTACGGCCGGCGCGCACCCGGCGCCGGTGGAGCCCGAGTGGTTCAAACGCGCCGTGTTCTACGAGGTGCTGGTGCGCTCCTTCCACGACAGCAACGGCGACGGCATCGGTGACCTGCCCGGCCTGACCGGGAAACTGGACTACCTCCAGTGGCTGGGCGTGGACTGCCTGTGGCTGCCGCCGTTCTTCCGCTCCCCGCTGCGCGACAACGGCTACGACGTGTCGGACTACCGGTCGGTCCACCCCGACATCGGCACGATCGACGACTTCGTGGCGTTCCTGGACGCCGCCCACGACCGGGGGATGCGGGTCATCATCGACATGGTCGTCAACCACACCAGCGACCAGCACCCCTGGTTCCAGGCCTCGCGCACCGACCCGGACGGCCCGTACGGCGACTACTACGTCTGGGCCGACGACGACAAGCAGTACGGCGACGCGCGGATCATCTTCGTCGACACCGAGACGTCGAACTGGGCCTTCGACCCGCAGCGCAAGCAGTACTACTGGCACCGGTTCTTCTCCCACCAGCCGGACCTGAACTACGACAACCCGCGGGTGCAGGACGCCATGCTCGACGTCCTGCGGTTCTGGCTGGACCTGGGCATCGACGGCTTCCGGCTGGACGCCGTGCCCTACCTGTTCGCCCAGCAGGGCACCACCTGCGAGAACCTGCCGGCCACCCACGACTTCCTCAAGCTGGTGCGCAAGGTGATCGACGACGAGTACCCGGGCCGGGTGCTGCTCGCCGAGGCCAACCAGATGCCGCAGGACGTCGTCGACTACTTCGGCGACTACTCCGGCGGCGGCGACGAGTGCCACATGGCCTTCCACTTCCCGATCATGCCGCGCCTGTTCATGGCGGTGCGCCAGGAGTCGCGGCTGCCGGTCTCCCAGGCCCTGGCCGGCACCCCGGCCGTCCCCGAGGGCTGCCAGTGGGGCATCTTCCTGCGCAACCACGACGAGCTGACCCTGGAGATGGTCACCGACGAGGAACGCGACTACATGTACGTGATGTACGCGGCCGATCCGCGGATGCGCGCCAACATCGGCATCCGCCGCCGGCTGGCCCCGCTGCTGGACAACGACCGCGACCAGATCGAACTGCTCACCGCACTGCTGATGTCGCTGCCCGGCTCGCCGATCCTCTACTACGGCGACGAGATCGGCATGGGCGACAACATCTGGCTCGACGACCGGGACGCGGTGCGCACCCCCATGCAGTGGACCCCGGACCGCAACGCCGGTTTCTCCACCGCCAACCCCGGCCGGCTCGCCCTGCCCGCCGTGATGGACCCGGTCTACGGCTACCAGGTCACCAACGTCGAGGCGCAGATGAGCACCCCCAGCTCGCTGCTGCACTGGACCCGGCGGATGCTCCAGGTCCGCCACCGCCATCCGGCGTTCGGACTGGGCGAGTTCACCGAGGTGCGCGCCTCCAGCGTCACGGTGCTGGCGTTCCTGCGCCGCTGGGAAACGGAGGCAGGCGGCGACCTGATGCTGTGCGTGAACAACTTCTCCGGCCGGCCCCAGCCGGTCGAGGTGGACCTGCCGGGCCTGCGCGGCTGGATCCCGGTGGAGGCGGTGCACAACGTGCCGTTCCCGCCGGTCGGGGACGGACCCTACCGGCTGACGCTGCCCGGGCACGGCTTCCACTGGTTCGCGCTGCACCGCCCCGAGGACCTGGCATGACCCGGTTACCGCTGCCCACCGAGCAGTGGCTGGGCCGGGCGATGGAGTCCTGGCTGCCCGGCCGGCGCTGGTTCGCCGGCAAGGGCCGGGCGTTCTCCCCGCCGCGGATCGTGCACCGGGTCACCTTCCCCCACCCCGGCGGCGACCCCGGCAGCGACGGGTCGGCGGCGGCGTGGCGGGCCGAACTGCTGGTGGTGCGCGTGCACCACACCCAGGTGGAGGCACCCGACCACTACCTGGTCCCGATCGGGACGCGTACGGTCCTGCCCGCCCACCTGGGCCCGTACCTGATCGCCCGGCACGGCGACTGCGCCGTCTACGACGCGCTCGCCGACCCGGAGATCGCCCGCCGGATGGCCCTGGACCTGCTGACCGGCCGCATCGGCCACCCGCAGCTGACCGTACGCGGCGGCGGACCCGGGACGGCCCTGCCCGCGGCGGGCACCGCCCGCCTGCTGCCGGGCGAGCAGAGCAACACCTCCCTCGTCGTGGACGAGACGGTCCTGGTGAAGGTCTTCCGGCGGCTGCGGACCGGCGAGAACCCCGAGTCCGAACTGCTGCGGCTGCTCACCACGGCCGGCGCGGCCGGCGTCCCGGAACTGCTGGCCACGCTCGACGGGCCGCTGGCCGGCGGGCGGGCCACCTACGCCGTCGCGCAGCGGTACCTGCCCGACGCGGCCGGCGGCTGGGACCTGGCCCTGGCCGACGCCGAGGTCGTGGCCCGCACGGACGGCGCGACGGCCGGCGGACTGGCCGCGGAGGCCCGGCGGATGGGGCGGACGGTCGCGGGAGTGCACCGCGCGCTGGCCGACGCCGCCCCCCGTACCCGGCTGACCGGCCAGGACCTGCGGGAGACCGGCGCAGGCATGCGCGGCCGGCTGGCCGCCGCGGCCCGGGCCGTCCCGCGGGTCGCGGACCTGGCGCCGCGGATCGCCGCGGCCTACCAGGCCCTGGAGCACACCGCCGGGGGCGTGCCCGCGCAGCGGCTGCACGGCGACCTGCACCTGGGTCAGATGCTGCGCACCGCGGCGGGCTGGTCGGTCATCGACTTCGAGGGCGAACCGGACCGCACGCTCACCGAGCGCCGCAGGCTCCAGCCCGTGGCCAAGGACGTGGCGGGCGTCCTGCGCTCCTTCGACTACGCCGCCCACCACCTGCTGCTGTTGCAGCAGGCCCCGGGCGGGCGGGCCGGACCGGACACCCGGCGGATCCTGCACGAGTGGACCACCCGCAGCCAGCGGGCGTTCTGCGCCGGGTACGCCGAGGCCGCGGGCAGCGATCCGCGCGACCACCGGGACCTGCTGCGGGCGTACCTGATGGACAAGGCGGTCTACGAACTGCTCTACGAGATCGGCAACCGCCCCCGGTGGGCCGCGATCCCGCTGCGCGCCCTGGAACACCTCGCGCGTGACCCGTCCGCACTGCCGGGCCGATGACCCCCGGGCGCCGGCCCACCACCACACACGCGACCCCGCCCACACCACCACACCGACACCCCTCGGGTGTCGGCACGCCGCCACTCCCCCGCTCCCCCGCCCCCGCACCTGTACCCCGTACCCGGAGTGCCCGGCACCCGGCGTGGCCGGGCCGGGCGGCGTCCGGGCCGGGCGCGGCCGACGCGGCCCGGCAGGACCACGGGCGGGCACACCGATGAGGAAAGGACCCTCGTGAACACGGACAGCACCGCCCCGGCCGCGCCGGGCACACCGCAGCCGGCCGGGGACCTCGCCGGCCTGGTCGTCGGCCTCCTCGGCGGGACGGGCCCCCAGGGGCGGGGGCTGGCCTACCGGCTGGCCCGCGCCGGGCAGCGGGTCGTCATCGGCTCCCGCACCGCGCGGCGCGCGGCCGACGCGGCGTCCACGATCGGCCTGTCGGTGACCGGCACCGACAACGCCGAGGCGGCCCGGCTCAGCGACATCGTCATCGTCACCGTGCCGTGGGACGCCCACGCGGCGACCCTGCAGGCGCTGCGCGGCCCGCTGGCGGGCAAGCTGGTCGTCGACTCGGTCAACCCCCTCGGGTTCGACGAGCGCGGCGCCTTCGCGCTGCGTCCCGAGGAGGGCAGCGCGGCCGAGCAGGCCGCCGCGCTCCTGCCGGACTCCCGCGTCACCGCGGCCTTCCACCACGTCTCCGCCACGGTGCTGTCCGACCCCGAGGCCGCGTCCGTCGACACCGACGTCATGGTCCTGGGGGACGACCGCGCCGACACCGACCTGGTGGCGCGGCTGGCCGAACGCATCCCGGGCGTACGCGGGATCTACGGCGGGCGGCTGCGCAACGCCCACCAGGTCGAGGGCCTGGTGGCGAACCTGATCTCCGTCAACCGCCGCTACAAGACGCACGCGGGCGTGCGGGTGAGCGGGCTGTGAACCGTGCGGGCGGCCAGCGCCGGTCCGGGCCGGCCGCCCGCGGCCGACGTACTCCGGCCCGCCGGGCGGGACGGCCGGGCCGGTGCCCGCGGCTCACCGCGCCACCGGCTCCTGCTCCGCGAGCAACTGGCCACCGGGATAGGCCAGTTCACGAACCACCGCGGCGAACTCGGTGACCAGCGGGTTGCGCGAGGCGCGGGGCCAGCCGATCGCGATCCGCAGCGGATCGGCGTCGGCCAGCGGAAGCCACACCAGCCCGGGGCGCGGGTAGTACTCGGCGATCGACTGCGGCACGATGCAGATGCCGGGGCCGGCCGCGACGTACTCCAGCAGCTCCTCGACGTTGTCGTTCGGCGGCCCGAAGACCGGCTCGGAGCCGTCGGGACGCGGGGAGACCGCCCACCAGTTGATCCACTCCCGGGGGGCGCGGCGGGCGAAGGGCATCGGCTCGCCGCGCAGGTCGGCCAGGACCACCTGCTGCCGGCCGGCCAGCCGGTGACCGGCCGCCATCCCGACCACGCGGGGCTCCCTGCACACCTCTTCGGTGACCAGCCCGACCAGGTCGGCCGGGAGCCAGATGAACGCGACGTCGACGACGCCCTGCCGCAGCGCCTCGACCTCGCCGGCCCACTCCAGGCACTTGGGTTCCACGGTCACGCCGGGGAACCTCGCCGCGAACAGCGACCGGGACAGCGTCGTCAGCTGCCCCGCGCCGGTCGCCTGGTAGCCGACCCGCAGGACCCGGGTGTGCTGCGCGGCCGCGGCCCTGGCCGCGCGCTGCGCCGATTCCCAGGCCGCCAGCAGTTTCCTGGCGGGTTCCAGGAACGCCATTCCGGCGAAGGTCAGCTGGACATCGCGGCTGTTGCGCACGAAGAGATGCACGCCGAGGTCGTTCTCCAATCTCTGGACCTGGCGGCTGATTGCAGACTGCGAAATTCTCAGACGTTCGCCGGCCCGGGTGAAACTGAGCTCATCGGCCACGGCGACAAAGGACTCAATATTCCTGGAGACAAAATCCATGTTCTCACCCGTCAACCGCTTGTCAGCTCCATCACAACATGCCTGTGCGAACGGGCGCGTGGTCGGAGGCCGGCGGACCCCCGGCCGGCGGACCGCCCTGGCACCGGGGCGCTGACCGCGACAGTACCCTGGTCGGCGGATCCGGCTCCCGCCCGGCCGTCGTGGACGGCACGGGATACGGTCCGACCGGAATACGGCATCGACTGAGCGTTGTCCACCCATAGATGCTGAATCACGCCTCCATCCCGCGGCACCGGACCCTGACCGCCCGGGGCGTAACACCAGCCGGGTGAAACGCGGGCCGAAAAAGCGCGCTCGGTTGCAAGCCCACCCGGAACCCTGCCGACTCGGAACGGTCATCACTTCGCACCGTCGCGACGGCGGTCAACGGTATCACACGGACCTGGGTATTTCCTGCCCCGGCATGAATCCGTTGTAATGGAGCGGGAAGTAACAATTTCCCGACACCATTCACCGGGCCCGGCCGGATACCGCCTGTCCCGCCGGGGCGGACCGGACGTCCTGGAGGGGGCAGAGGTGTCCCGCGCCCCCGAGGGGAGGACGCCGTGGGCCGGGCCGGGCGCGTTGTCGGTCTTGCCGCCGGGAGGCCGCCGCACTTGGAGGAGGTGACGTGGACGTCTCGGGGGTCAGGTCGGTGACCGACGAGGCCGCCTGACAATGGGGCGGCCTTTCCCGCCGGGCGGTGTGGCACCGGAATTGGCGGGTCGGTAGGGCAAGATACGAGCCATCCCCGGCATTGCGAAAAGCGGAGTGCCCGGGCGGGCGGAGGATGCGGCGTCACGCCGGGCGGAACCCCGGAAAAGGGAATCGCGCGCCGTCAACGCGGTCCGGCGGGTTCCGGGCCGCCGTGTCTGCGCCGGGGGCCGGCCGAACCGGCGGGCGCGGCACCGGTGAGGGCCACGGCGTCGCGGGGGGGTCGTCGCGGCGGGGCCGGTGGGGGGTGATCCGGGGTGGCCGTGAACGGTCCGGGATCGCCGGGGGTGTTCTTCGTCCTGTGCCGGCGGTCGGCCCGGCCCGGTCCGTGCCCGGTCCGTCTTCGACGCGGGCGGCGTGGTCGCCTCCGCGGCCCGGGCCGCGCCGGTGTGCGTCGGCCAGGGGGCGCAGCGGAGCGTGGTGCGAGCGCGGGGGAATCACGATCGGTGAAACACAGCCCGCGGGCTTTCCGTATGCACGAAATCCGTCCCCCATATCCTCGGCCCGCCCCGGAACTCCAAGCCCCTGCCCGGATTTGACGCCGGCCCGCCCCCGCCCCCGTCCCCGTTCCCGGGTTCGGGCCGGGCCGGGCCGGGGGTCGGCACAGAACGGCGGGCGCCTGTTACGGCCTGATCGTCGGACCGGCCGTCAGAAGAGGGAAACGGGAATGGCGGAATTCCCTCGCAGGCCGGTGCCTGCGGCCGGGGCGGGACTTCTCGCCGTGCCGGTGCGGCGCCCCGGGGGGCGCCGTGCCCGGCGCCGGTCCGGCGGGGAGGTCCGTGATCCGCGAGGCGGGGCCGGGAAGGGCAACCGGCGGTGGGCCGCCCGGTGTTCACCGTCCCGCCCGGGCCGGCGCCGGGGCTGTCGTGGGACGGATGGAGCTCCGCTCGTTCACGTGACGGGAGATCGGGGACGGATGTCGGTGCCGTCGGGCCGCCGCAGGCGGGTGAGCGACGCCACGGGGGAAGCGACCGTGGAGGAGACGGCCGCCGCCGTGGAGAGAGAGCGGGGCCTGGACCTCGGCGCTCTCCGTGGGGGAACTGGCCGCGATCGGCTCGGTCGGATTCGAGCCGGTGGGCCGGGTGATGGGGTCGGCGGTCCTGCGCATCGGGCGCACCGGCAGGTACTGGGGCTACCACGACTGCCGGTTTCCCCGGCCGGACCGGCCGGCGCCCCGCCGCGCCACGGCCGAGGCGGCGCCGGTCCCCAACCCGGTCGCCGTGTCGGGGGCCGGCGCCGCCTCGGCCACGGTGGTCGAGGTGTTCGACCGGGCCCGGCACATCGTGCTGGAGCGGATGTCCGCGCAATGCGCGGCGGCCGGCGGCCACGGTGTGGTGGCCGCCGCGGTGACCGTGGCCCCGACGGCCGCCCGGCCCGACTGCCTGGAGTTCACGGTCGTCGGGACGGCGGTACGGGCCCGCGGGTCCGAACGCCGTTCACCTCGGACCTGTCCGGGCAGGACTTCTGGACGCTGATCCAGGCCGGTTACGCGCCGCTGGGCATGGTGATGGGCACCTGCGTCTACCACGTCGCGCACCAGAAGATGAGCGCGGTGCTCTCCAACCTGGGCAGGAACGTCGAGATCGAGCAGTTCGCCCAGGCCCTGTACGACGCCCGCGAGTTGGCCATGGCGCGGATGCAGGCCGAGGCCGCGGAACTGGGCGCGGAGGGGGTGGTCGGGGTGCGGCTCGACGCGCACAACCACCGCTGGGGCGGGCACACCACCGAGTTCTTCTCGATCGGCACCGCGGTCCGGCCGCTGCGGCCGGACCACCGGATCGAGAGGCCGACGATGGTGCTGAGCCTGGACGGGTGACGGGTGACGGGGCGGCCGGGCTGCTGCGGGCAGCCGTCCGCCGGCCCGGCGGCGGCCGGCGCAGGCGGATCCTTCGCCGGGCGTGGCCGGCGGTTCCCGTTCGCCCTCACCGTCCGCGTCGCCGCGGTGTCCCGGCCCGCCGCCGGAACCGGCCGCGCGGGCGGGCGGGCAGCTCGCCGCGGTCCCGCAGGTAGGTCTCGAACGCCTCCGCGTCGGCGTGTCCCGTACGGCCGGCGGGCAGCGGATGGGCGCGGGCGTAGGCGGTGAAGGCAGCCGTGTAGCCGGGGCCGAGGGCGTCCGCCAGCCAGGTGTGGTGGGCGCGGGCCACGCGCTGCCGCTTGGTGAGCAGGGCGTGTGCCTGTGTCCGGATCCGCGTCTCGTCGAATCCGGGCGGCGCCTGGCCCCCGGCGGTCAGGGCCGCCAGGAGTGCGTACTGCGCCGCTGCCGTGGTCGCGCGGGGGTCAGCGGTCATGGGCCGTCTGCCCGTCGGCGGGCCGGTCCCGGCGCCGCGGTGTGCGGGGCGGGGTGGGGCGGGTCTGCGGGTTCGTCCGCCCGCGGGCCGCGGGTGTGCGGCGCGGGTGTGCGGCCGGTTCCCCGTGGTTTGGCGGGCCCGGCACGCGCCACCGCGGAGCGGACGGCGGCCAGCTCCCCCGCCAGTTCCGGGTCCGAGGGGTAGTCGCCGTCGCGTTCCAGCAGTACCCCCGGTATCCGGGTGCGGCCGGCCAGGTCGGTGAGCAGGTCGAGTACGGGTGCGGTCGGCGGGTGGGTGTGGGTGTCGTGCCAGAGGCCGTCGCGTTCGACGCCGCCTGCCACATGGACGTACGCGACCTGCTCCAGCGGGAGTTCGGCCAGCACGGCGGACGGGTCGACGCCGAGGTTGACGCGGGCGGCGTGCAGGTTCGCCACGTCCAGCAGCAGCAGTGCGCCGGTGCGGTCGGCCACCTCGTACAGGAAGCGGCCCTCGGTCAGTTCGTCGCCGGGCCAGGCGAGCAGCGGTGCGATGTTCTCCAGTGCCAGGGGGACGGGGAGCTGGTCCTGGGCGATGCGGATGTTCTCGGCGAGGACGGCGAGTGTTTCCCGGGTCCGGGGCAGCGGGAGCAGGTGTCCGGCGTCCAGGCCGCCGGCGCGGGTGAAGGCGATGTGCTCGCTGACCAGCGGCGTGTCCAGTGCGGTCGCGCAGGCCGCGAGGTGGGCCAGCTTCCGGGGGTCGGGGCGCTCCGCGCCGCCCAGCGACAGTGACACGCCGTGGGGGATCGCCGGTACGCCCCTGGCGCGCAGCGCGGTCAGCGACGGCGGCAGCCGGGCGGGGTCGAGGCCTTCCGCGATGGCCTCCACGAAATCGACCCCGGGCAGCCGTTCCACGGTCAGGTCGATCGCCGGGCGCCAGCCGATGCCGTATCCGAGGTCCGGGACCGCGCCGCTCATCCGCCGCACCCGCCGCCGCAGCCACCGCCGCCGCAACTGCTGCCGCAGCTGCTGCCGGTGCTGCACGTGGTACCGCTGCCGCTGCCGCCGGACGACGAGGACGCCAGGCCGCCGTACAGGGACTCGCGCAGCAGCCCGTCCTCGAGCCCGGCGGCTCCCAGGGCGGCCACGCCGAGCACGGCCGCGGGCACGGGGGCGTGCTCGGGGGCGGACGGGCCGTACCCCAGTGACCGGGAGGTCCGGTGCCGGGCGGCCTGCCGCGCCCACGCCTGGCCCGCGCGGGTGGCGCGGGGTGTTCTGGCGGCGGACACGGCGATCAGCACCGCGTGGGCGATCAGAGCGAGGACGAGGAAGCCGACCGGTCGGCCGAGGCGGATGCCGTTGGCCAGCCGCGCCACGCCCACGCCGAGGACCGCCGCCTGCGGCAGTACCGCCGCCCGTGCGGCCCGCCGGCGGGCGGCACCGAGCAGGAATCCGTCGTGGGCGGCCTGTGTCGCTGTCCGCCGGACGGCTTCCGCCTTGCCGCTCAGCCTGCGGGCGCCCGTCAGGTTCGTGCTGCGGACCGGTGTGAGGCAGGCCAGCACGTCCCGCTGTACGGGTTCGTCGGGTGCTTGTGTGTCGCACACGCTGATCACGTGGCTCCGGTTGACCCGCAGGTGCCCTCCTTCGAGGAGGGCGTGCACGGCGGTGTCCACCACGCGGGCGGTCCCGCCGCTGACCACGGCGAGCGTGTAGACGCCCGGCGCGGCCGCCTCGACCCGGCCGCGCCGCAGCACGGCCCACACCGTCCAGGTCAGTACGGCCGACGCCGCGACCGC
>Ga0070665_100000765_pt1 | contig 42471 bp, 37 predicted proteins | sample KBSS13metaG_FD_65862 | JGI IMG/M metagenome (GOLD analysis project Ga0070665, IMG submission 65862) | Switchgrass rhizosphere microbial communities from Kellogg Biological Station, Michigan, USA - KBS S1-3 metaG | ecosystem: Host-associated > Plants > Roots > Rhizosphere > Soil ...
GGATCGTCTCCAACGCCAGCTCCACGGCCAACGCCGCGGCGCCCGTGCTGGAGATCCTGGGCGATGCCTTCGGCATCCAACGGGTCTTCCTCACCACCGTCCACGCCTTCACCAACCAGCAGCGGCTGGCCGACGTGCCGCACGACGATCCGCGCCGGGGCCGGGCGGCGGGGGAGAACATCATCCCGCAGGAGACCCACGCGGCCGAGCTCCTCGCCGACCTCCTCCCCGACCTCCGGGGGAAGATCACCGGCTACTCGATGAACGTGCCGGTCGCCAACGGCTCGGTGGTCGATCTCGTCTGCTGGCATCAGAAGCCGGTCACCGTCGAGACGGTCAACGAGGTGATCCGCAACGCCGCCGCGGGCGACCGCCTGAAGCACGTCCTGGGATACGAGACCGAGCCGATCGTCTCTTCCGACATCCTCCACTCGGAGTACTCCGGCACCTACGACAGCCTCGCCACCATGACTCTCGGCAAGAACGTCTCCAAGACCCTGACCTGGTTCGACAACGGCTGGGGCTACGCGCACCGGGTCGTGGACCTGCTCCGCCGCTTCGAGCGGCTCGACGGAGCCCAGAAGGAGAAAGCGCAATGAGCGTCAAGATCGGCATCAACGGCTTCGGCCGCATCGGCCGCAGCGTCTTCCGCGTCCTCTCCGGCCGCGACGATATCGAGGTCGTGGCGATCAACGACCTGTTCGAGAACGAGCAGCTCGTCTATCTCCTGAAGTACGACTCCGTGATGGGGGTCTTCGACAAGGAGGTCTCGGCCGACGAGGATTCGATGACCGTGGACGGCCACCGGATCGCCATGACGGCCGAGAAGGATCCCGCGAAGATTCCATGGGGGAAGCTCGGGGTGGACATCGTCATCGAGTCGACCGGCGTCTTCACCTCCAGGGAGCAGATCCAGAAGCACATCGAGGGGGGCGCCAAGAAGGTGATCCTCACCGTCCCCGCCAAGGACGAGATCGACGCCACGATCGTCATGGGGGTCAACGACGACAAGCTGAAGGCGGAGGACCGGCTGGTCTCCAACGCCTCGTGCACCACCAACTGCCTAGCACCGATCGCCAAGATCCTCGACGAGAAGTTCGGCCTCGAGGAGGGGTTCATGACGACCGTCCATGCCTACACCAACGACCAGCGGCTGGCGGACGTCCCCCACAAGGACTTCCGGCGCAGCCGCGCGGCCACCCAGAACATCATCCCCACCACCACCGGCGCCGCCCGGACGGTGGGCAAGGTGCTGCCGCAGCTCAAGGGGAAGCTCGACGGCATGGCGATGCGCGTGCCGGTGCCCGACGGCTCGATCGTCGACCTGGTGGCCCGGCTGCGCGAGCGGCCGGATACCGCGGCGGTCAACGCCGCCGTCCGCGAGGCCGCCGAGGGGGGGCTCAAGACGGTCGTCGAGTACAGCGAGGTGCCGCTGGTCTCCACCGACATCATCGGCAATCCGCACTCCTCGGTCTTCGACGCCCTCTCCACCCGCGCCGAGGGGGACGGCTACGTCAAGGTCGTCGCCTGGTACGACAACGAGTGGGGGTACTCGAACCGGGTGGTGGACCTGATCGGCCGCATGGCGGCGGTCGGCGGCCTGTAGGGACGGATGGCGAAGCGGGTCGGCATCCTGACGGGCGGCGGCGATGTGCCGGGGCTCAACGCGGCCATCCAGCAGTTCGTCTGGCGGATGGAGGAGGAGGGTTACGAGATCCTGGGGCTGCGCCGCGGATGGGCGGCCCTCCTCCACGTCAAGCCGTACCACGACGCCGACAACTCCTCCTGGCTGGTGCCGCTGACCCGGGCCAGCACGCGGACGATCGACCGCAGCGGCGGAACGGTCCTCCACAGCTCGCGGATCAACCCCGCCCTCACCAAGCCCGAGGGGGTCCCCGAGCACCTGCGCGGGCGGGCCAACAAAGTGCTCCCCGACGGCCGGCTCGACCTGACCGACGCCGCCCTCGAGGTGCTCCGTTTTCTCAATCTCGACACCCTGGTGGTGATCGGCGGCGACGGCACCCTCTCCTTCGCCCGCCGCCTCCACCTCGAGGGGGTCAAGATCATCGGCCTGCCGAAGACCATGGACAACGACGTCTTCGGCACCGACTACTGCATCGGCTTCTCGACGGCGATCACCCGCTCGGTCAACTTCATCAACGACCTGCGCACGGTGGCGGGATCGCACGAGCGGTTCCTGGTGGTGGAGCTGTTCGGCCGCCATTCGGGGGAGACCTGCCTGCTCTCCTCGTACCTCGCGGGCACCGACCGGGCGCTGATCGCCGAGGTTCCCTTCGACCTCCAGCGGGTGGTCGAGATGCTCGCCCGCGACAAGCACGGCAATCCCAGTAACTACGCCGTCTGCACCATCTCCGAGGGCGCCTACCCCGAGGGGGGGCACCCCTTCGAGACCGGCGAGGCCGACGCCGTGGGCAACCGCGAGCTGGGGGGCGTGGGGCGGGTGCTCCGCGAGGAGCTCCAGCGGCACACCGGCGACCGGGTGATCTACCAGCGCCTGGGCTACCTGATGCGCTCGGGCCCGCCGGACTCGCTCGACCGCCTCGTCGCCAAGAACTTCGCCACCCTGGCGGCCGACCTCATCCTGGCCGGCAAGACCGGCCGTCTCGTCTCGATCCAGGCAGGGCGCTACACGACCGAGCCGCTGGAGGTCGTGGGCGACGGCAAGAAGCAGGTGAACGTCAAGCAGTTCTACGACCGCGAGCGCTACCGGCCGAGCATCGTGGGGGTGATGGGGCTGCCGATGTTCCTCTGTTGACGCAACCTTCGGAACACCTCTTCGGCAGGAATGCCGGTCTCTTCTCCGCTCTCCATGACTTGATCGCGCCGCGCCGCCTCTTCGGCCCAGACGCGTGCACTCACCTCGTCGATTTGTTTGTTCTCGTCCGTCATCCGGCCTACCCCCGCACCTCGCTCATCAACGCCAGCGTGTTCCCCTCGGTATCCCGGAAGAACGCCATCCAGAGCTCGTGATCGGGCATGCGGGCCAGCAGGTGGGGCTCGCTACGGAGATCGGCGCCGTGGTCGCGGAGCGCCTTCCAGGTGGCCTGGATGTCGTCCACCTTGTAATAGAGGATGGAGCCGGGGTGGTCGAACTCGGCCTCCTCGGGGAGGCTCAACATCAGGCGGATGCCGCCGCAGTCGAAGAAGGCCAGCTTGGGCGGCGCCTGGAAGAGGAACTTCATCCCCAGGACGTCGCGGTAGAAGGCGACCGCCCGGTCGAGGTCGTGGACGGTCACCGAGATCTGGCCGATCCGGGAGAGGGAGAGGCTCGGCGCCATCAGGCTTCCCGCCTCAGCAGACCTTGTCCGCGGTGCAGGCGGTGGTCAGCGCGCTGGAGACCGCCTGGCTCAGCAGGGCGGAGGTGCTCATCGGAGCCCAGCCCCGCATCACGTAGGCGATCCGCCCCTCGGCGTTGATCACCACGTAGCTGGGCAGGTTGTTGACTCCGAAGACGCCGCCGATCACCAGCCCCTTGGCGTCCCAGGCCTGCGGCCAGCTCATGCCGTTCGTGCGGACGAACTCCTCGAGCGCCTTGCGGTCCTGGTCCGCGCTGACGCTGATCAGCACCAGCGGCTTGCCGGTGTTTTTCTGCAGCAGCTCCTTGAGCTCCGGCAGCGCCTTGCGGCACGGCCCGCACCAGGTGGCCCAGAAGTCGATCAGCACGACCTTCCCCTTGAGGCTGGCGCTGGTGATCGTCTTGCCGTCCAGAGTCTGGAGGTTGAAGGCGGGAGTGGGGTCCCCGATCTTGAGAGGTGCGGCGCTCGCGGCCAGGCCGGAGGCCAGCAGGCCGAGGAAGGCGACCCCCAATCGAACTTTGATTCCTGCGCTCCGCGTCATTCCAATCTCCTTTCCTCCTGATTGTATCGCGGAGAGCCCTCGGACGGCGGAAAACGCCAGGCCGGAGGGTTGCAAGCAGATCGGAGCATGAAGAATTCGGCGTACTTCTGGAGCCTCGCCCTCTGTCTCCTGGGGTGCGCTCCGCCGGCCGGCCTGAAGGCCCCGATCACCCCGCCGGCGGTGCTCCCCATCGACGTCTGCGGAGCGCTCATCAACCGGCCCCTGCAACTCGACCGCCCGCCGGCCGTCCTGCCGGCGGACCGGCCGGTCCGGGTGGTCGCCTTCGGCGACTTCGGCGACGGCACGTGGGGGCAGATGAGGGTGGCGGGAGCGATCGCGAGGCACGACCGGCGGCAGCCGCTCGACTTCGGGATCACGCTGGGGGACAACTTCTATCCGAAGGGGCTGGACGAGCTGTTCGATCCGCGATGGCAGCGGGACTGGGAGAGGCTCTACACCCAACTGGGAGTCCGTTTCTACGCCACGCTCGGCAACCACGACCACTACACCGTGAGGGGGGTGGAGACCGAGATCCAGCGCTCGCTGCGCAGCTCGAGCTGGTGCCTGCCGAAGCCGTACTACACGTTCACCGCCGGACCGGTCCAGTTCTTCGCCCTCGACACCAACCCGATCGAGAACCGGGAGCCGGCGCACGAGGACCAACTGGCGTGGCTGGAGCGGGCGCTGGCCGCCAGCAGCTCCCGCTGGAAGGTGGTCTACGGCCATCATCCGATCTTCTCCACGGGTCCGGACGGCAACACGGAGGAGATGGTCGAGAAGGTGCTCCCGGTGCTGAAACGCCACCAGGCGGACGCCTATCTGGCCGGCCACGAGCACGTGATGGAGTACCTGAAGCCCGAGGGGAACCTGAATTTCTTCGTCTCCGGCGCCGGCGGGCACGCGCTGCGCCAGTTGGGGAAGGACGGCGACGGCCGGCGGGTCTGGGCGGCCGGGAAGACCCTCGGCTTCCTGGTGCTCGAGGCCGAGGCGGGAGGGGGCTCGCTCCAGATGAGCTTCTTCGACAACCGAAATTCCCGGCTCTGCCGGGTGAAGCTGGTCAAGGAGGCGGCGGCGGAGGTGGAGTGCGGTTCGTAGAGGGCCTCAGCCGAGCCGCCGCTCCAGCCGCTGGCGGGCGGTGGGGGAGGGGGCCGCGGCGAGCAGGGCCTCCCGGTCCTGGGGATTGAGGGCGCGGCGTTTTTCGGCCAGGGTGCTGGCCAGGGTGCCCAGGCACCAGAGGCGATCGCGCTCCGATCCCAGGACATCGAGGAGCCCGAGCGCGTCGCCGAGCGCGGCCGGAGCGCCGTTCCGCAGCAGCTCGACGAGCGCCCGGCGGCGAGCCCAGCCGTCGGGGAAGGCCTCGGCGACGGAGCGCAGACCGTCCGCCGGCAATCCCTTCGCAGCCGCCAGATGCCGCCGGAGGACGTGAAACCGGGCGGTGAGCGACGAAGCCTCGGCCAGCTTCCCCGCGAGACCGTCATCCTCCACCTTCCTTGCGGGAGGCGGCGGCGGCTTCGGGGGTGGCGGCGGCTCCGCGACCGGGGGAGCCACGGCCGGCGGCGGAGGCGGCGCGATCGGGACCGGCTCCGGAGCGGCCGCCAGGACAACCGGTGGAGGCGCCGGAATCACAGGAGCCACGGGCGTGGCGACCATGGCAGGCGGCGGCACCGGCACCGGTTTCGGCTCCGGCGCCGCGGGCGCGCCGGCCAGGGCTTCCTCCACAGCCGCCTGGGCGCCCTGCCGCAGCCGTTCGGTGCGCTTTCGCGGGTCCCGCAGGTCGGCGATCAGCGCCGGGAGATGGGTCGTCCCCTTCATCTGCGCCCGTTCGATCATCGCCACCAGCGTGGGGGAGGCCTCATGGCCGCTCCTCTTGGCGATCGCGTCAAGGACCTCGTCGGCGTGGTCCAGACCGAGCTGTGAGGCCACGACCAGCCGCTCCTGGGGCGTCATCGCCCGCAGCACGGCCCAGGCGCGGCTGAGGATCTTCAGCCGCTCGAAAGGGGAGAAAGTCGCCCCGAGCTGCTGAACCAGCTCGGGCAGGGTGTTCGGAGCGGGCGCCATGGCGGCTCGCCTGCCTTAGCGGGGGCCTGGAACCGGCGGTTGCGATTCGACGCGTACCAGTCCCTCGCCGTCCGCCCTGGAAACGACCGCGCCGGGGATCTTCGAGACATCCTGAAGGAAGCGCTTCAGGTCGACGCCGGCGAGCTGCTCCATGATCGGCGAGAGCTGGGAGAGGACCTGCACCACGTCCTGGCTCAGCTTGGCGGCGCCGGTGCCCTCGTGGCCGTTGCCGTTGCTGATGATCGTGGTGGCCCCGGCGCGCGACAGCGGCTCCGAGATGGCCGCCGCGATCTCCGGCAGCACCTTGAGGGCCTCGATCGACAGGCCGGCTTCGTTGTAGAGCTTGAGCGCCTCGGCGAGCAGGCGCCGGGCCGAAGCCTCGGCGGCGCCCTTGGCCTGGGTCGCCTCGGCCTCGGCGAGGCCGATGTTCCTGCGCATCACCGACTCGGCCTCCGCCTTGGCGAGGCCCTCGGCCTTGACCGCCTGCGCCGCCTCCTCGCGCCGCTTGCGGTCGGCCGCGGCCTGGCGCTCGACCTTGTACTGCTCGGCGTCGGCGATCCGCTCGGTCTCGTATTTCCTGGCGTCCGCCTGCTCGCGGATGGTGGCGTTGAGCTCGAGCTTGCGGCGCTCGACCTCCTTGTCGGCGATGGTGATGTCCTGGACCTTGGTCTCCATCTCGCCGGCCTTGACCGCCTGCGCCCGGGCGACGTCGACCTCCTTCTGGATCGAGGCGCGCTTGAGCGACAGGGCCTTCTCGGCGTCGGCGATCTCGGTGTCCACCCCGAAGCGCTTCTGCTCCTTCTGCTGGCGGGCGGTCTCCTCCTCCAGCTTGGCGGCGCGGTCGGCCTGGGCGGTGGCGATGCGGGCGTCGCGCAGGGCCTCCTGGATCTTCGGCTGGCCGAGCGAGTCGAGATAGCCCTCGGAGTCCTGGATCGCCTGGAAGACGAAGGACTTGAACTCGAAGCCCATCCCCTCGAGGTCGAAGTGGGCCTCGTCGCGGACCTTCTCCTGGAACCGCTTCTGGTCGCGGTAGAGCTCCTCGAGGGTCAGGGTGCCGATGATGCCGCGCAGGTGGCCGGCGACCGTCTCCTGGATCGTCGAGCGGACCTGGTCGGCCGGCACGCCCAGGAACCCCTCGGCCGCCTTGCGGATGTGCTCGACGTCCCCCTTGATCTTCACCTGGGCGACCGCCTTGACGTTGATCGGGATGCCCTGGCTCGTGTAGACGTGCTGGAGGTCGATGTCCAGCGTCATCATCCGCAGCGAGAGGACCCGGTACTGCTCCCAGGCCGGCCAGACGAACGTGCCGCCGCCGCGGACGATGCGGAACCCCTCGGTCACCCCCTGCGCGTCCTTGACCTTGTGGCCGAAGACCCCCTTGCGGCCGTAGACGATCAGGGCCTCGTCCGGCCCTGCTTTCTTGTAGAGCATGCGGGCAATGGCGTAGAAGACGACGATGGCGAAGAGGACGCCGAGCACGACGCCAGCTGAAGCCAGAGATTCCATGGGGCTCCTCCTTCCTCGGGGCAGGTTGAGAGAATCCTACCACCTGGGAGTGACGGCAGGGCCGGAAGTGTTTCGGGGCGCGTATCTCCTCTGAAGGATAGAATGCACCCGGAGGTCTTGCCGATGAACCCGCTTTTCCGACTTTCACTCCTCGCCCTGGCCCTGATCGCGATCGCTCCCCGGAGCGGCGCCGGCGAGCCGGGGCCGTCCACTTCCGCGGACCGCGTCGCCGTGGTCGAGCTGTTCACCTCGCAGGGTTGCTCGAGCTGCCCGCCGGCGGACCGGCTGCTCTCGAAGATCGCCCGCGATCCCCGGTACCAGGGGAAGGTGATCCCGCTCTCGTTCCATGTCGACTACTGGAACTCCATCGGCTGGACGGATCCCTTCTCCTCGAACCGCTGGTCCGAGCGGCAGCGGGTCTACGCCGGCCGCGTTTTCCACAGCAACCGCATCTACACGCCGCAGGTGGTGGTGAACGGCCGCTCCGAGTGCGTGGGCAACTCGGAGGGGGAGGTGACCGGCCGGATCGCCCAGGCGCTGGCGGCCGAGCCGGACGCCCGGGTCAGCCTGGCGATCGATCCGCCGACGGCGGATGGCCATCTGAAGGTCACGGTGGGGGCGAAGCTGGCGAAGGCCGGCACCGGCCCTCTCGACCTCTGGGTGGCGGTCTACGAGAGCGGCCTCTCGACCGACGTCAAGGCGGGGGAGAACGCCTCGCGCGTGCTCCGGAACGACCGCGTGGTGCGCCGGCTGGAGAAGGCTTTTACCCTGCCGGCCACGGCCGGAGCAGAGAAGTCCGGCGAGGTCGTCCTCGGCATCGACAAGCGCTGGAAGCCCGGCAGCCTCGGCGTCGCCGCCTTCCTCCAGGACCCCGCGACGCTCGCCATCCACGGCGCGGCGGCCCGGGAGCTGGGGCGGTAGGGGAGGTCGGAAAAGGGACCCAAGGGACAGCAGGGACTCCAGGGACCGCAGGATCCCTCCTGAGGTCCCTTAACTCCAATACCGTTCATTCAAGGCGTCTTACGTAGGAGAGGGGCTTGTCCCCTCCCGCCGCCCCAAAGGGGCGGAATTTGAATAGCCTGGCGCTTTAGCGCCAGGTGGGCAGCCCACCCCATATATCCGCCCCGAGGGGGCGGTGCCTTGTCAACGGTTCCTCAATACAGGAAAGTTGGGTTCCGCCCCTTCAGGGCGGGGGTGGGATTGGGGGGCTGTCTACCTGGCGCTAAAGCGCCAGGCTATTCAAATTTTCGCCCTTTCAGGGCGCGGGAGGGGACAAGCCCCTCCCCTACGTAAGACGCCTCAAATGAACCGTATTGCCCTGAAGTCCCTGCCTGGTTCTTCTACTCGACGCGGATCTTGTAGCTCTCGCGCGGTACGCGCTTGCCGTTCTCGGTGGTGTAGAGCTGGATCGTGTAGGCGCCCGGCTCGAGAGACCCCGCGGAGAGAAGGATCTGGTACTCACCGCGGCTCTGATCGCGGTTGAGCCCTGTCCCACTCCACGCGAGCTGGCGGCCGGCTCCCAGGATCTCGATGGACCGGGGGATCTCATCCTCTGCCCGACTGCCCAGGCTCAGAGTGACATTCTGATCCTTGTGGACCACTATCGTCTTGGTCTCGCCACGCACGACATCGCGAGACTCATCCATGGAGATGGTGCTGGCGATGATCTGAGGCTCCACTCTCCCGCGAGGCTGCTTCTGGAGATCGGCGATCTGGCGATTCGCCTGCTCGAGCTGGCTGCCGATCTTCGCCAACGTCTCCTGAGATTCTTGGACTTTTTTGTTCATCTCGGCGATTTGCCGCTGTGCCGTGTCGTCGGTCTGCGGTGCGGGCGGCGGCACGGGAGCCGCGGGCCGGGTCTCCTGCACCGCCGCCGGCTTCTGGGCCAGCTGCTCGGCCAAGCTGCCGGCCTGCTGGAACTCATAAAACCAGCCCGTCCCCGCGACCAGCCCGGCGAGCCCCGCGGCCAGGGCGGCGGCGCGCCAGGTCCGCGAGCCGCGACCGGCGACCGGCTCCTGGCGGGAGCGGGCTCCGGGGAAGACGGCGATCTTGTCGTCCTCTTCCAGGCGCCGGCTCGTCCGGGCGAGCTCCAACTCGGCCGCGCACTCGGCGCAGGTGGCGAGATGGCGCTCCGCGACGGCGGGGTCGATCCCCTCCGGGACCTCACCATAGGCGAGGGCCACCAGGGCATTGCTGGGGATGTGCTGGCCGAAGATCGTCCAGGCGTCCTGGGTATCCTTCAGGGCCGCGCGGCAGCGCTCGCAGGTCGCCAGGTGCCCCCGGACCTCGTCTCTCTCTGTCGCCTCCAGGGTGCCGTTCAGCAACCAGGGCAGGAACTCTATGGCTTGATCACAGTTCATCGGCATTCGCCCCTCCACTGCTGTTAGGCGGCCGTTTGACCATGATGTTACGTCCATTGCCCAAACCGCTTCCAAGAAGGTCACTTCGCGCCGCGACCGCCTTCTCCCGGCAGCGCAGGACCCGCACCCGGAGAGTCCCCTCGGCCACCTGGGTCCGCAGGCTCATCTCCCGGTAAGAGAGCCCGGCCACAATCATGCGCCAGAGCTCCCGGCACTCCTGCGGCACGCGGTCGAGCACGCGCAGGAGCAGGTCCTTGTCCTCATGGCGCCCGGAGATGGGCGGCCCCGGGCTGACCGGCTCGTCCGCCGAATCCAGGCCGTCGAGGTCGGTCCACTTCCATTTGCTCTGTGCCCGGATCTGGTCGAGGCAGGTGTGGCTGACCACCCGCCAGAGGTAGGTGCGCAGGCTCGATTCGCCGCGGAACTTCCCCGAGCCCAGCAGGCGGGTCACCTCCAGCCGCACATCCTGAAGGACGTCGTCCCAGCGGTCCGCGAGCCGCCGCTGATAGGGCCAGGCGGCGCGCGAGATCCAGCCGTCGACGGTTCCCACCGCCTCGTTCTCACCCCGCAGGAACCGGGTGACCATCTCCTGGTCAGTCGCCATCATCTATAGATCCTATCCTTAGCCGTCGGGACTATGGGAGGAGCAAACTGTATCCTTCGTCAGAAACGGGCCGATTCTGACAGCACTCCTGGCTGCATTCGCAGAGTAGCTGATGGTGAAAGAACAGTCATGCCGTGGCCGTATGGAGTAAAATAGTCCAGAATCAGCAGGGTAAAAAAATTCGTCGTGATGCTCCTGCCCGCTCCTGCCCTCCGCTCCACCTCCTCCTGGTTTTCCGGTCAGGTACGGGCCGCTCTGTTGGGCGCGATCATCGCCCTTCTCCTGGGTTGCGCGTCTAGTCCGGCCGCGGCTCCCGTTCCGGCAGAGTCGAAGCCGGAGACTTCCGTTTTCAAAACCGGGGTCGCCGTGGACAGGGATCTGCCTTTGGGAGCCAAGGACGAGGTTCCCCTCGACCTGAAAGCGGGTCAGTACCTCCGTCTGTTCTTCGACGGAGGGGGGCTGGACCTGACTGCCAGCCTGCTCGGGCCCGGAGGCGAGGAGATCGCCAAAATCCGTGGGGCGAAGGGGCACCTGTCCCGGATTACGACCGTTGGGGGAGCGTATCGGCTCGTGGTCTCGTCGCCCGACGCCAAGACTGCCGGCCGGTATCAGGTCACCTTGCAGAATCTAGGGCCGGCCCAAGCCGGTGACGAGGAACGGGTGATCGCCGATGACGCTATATGGGCGGCGAGGCGATTCCAGCGCGAGAAAAATTACGACCAGGCAGTTCAGCAGGCTCAGGAAGCTCTACGCCTCTGGCGCAAGGTTCAGGATCAGGACGGAGTTTTCGAGGCTCTCCAGGAAGTCGGGAACGGCTACCAGAATTCTGCCTCAGAGCAGGCCGTAGGTTGGTACAAGCAGGCGTTGGAGCAAGCCCGTGCCAGCGGAAGCCTGCCGAACCAAGCGGAAGTCTTGACGACTCTCGGCAAAGCCCTGGCACCTCAGAATGCCGCTGGCGCGCATCCTTACTTCGAGGCGGCATTGCCGATGTGGAGGACGTTGGGGGATTCCTATCAGCAATGCTGGGTTCTTTACTACCTCGCCGTGGAGCAGGCCCATGGTGGCGGGTTCGATCAGGCGATCCGCCTGTACCAGGAGGCCTTGTCGTTTGCAAGTTCCGCCGCGGATATCGCGCCCGACCTATGGAATGGTCTGGGTAATGCCTATCTCAGCCAAGGTGAAAGCCAGAAAGCCCTGGAATCCTTCCAGAAGGGTCTGCTCCTGGCGGAGCAAACCGGAAAGGCGGGAGCGAAAGCGGCCCTCTTGACCGGGCTGGGCACCGTTCACCGGCGCCGTGGAGAGCCTCAGAAGGCCCTTGCAAAGTTCCAGGAAGCAGAACACATCGATCGTGGAGACCCGGATCTGGATCGAGCTTACACGGGGAAGGTGCTGCTCCTGATTGGCGCGATTGATCTTGACTTCGGAAAGACACAGGAGGCTCTCGACAAATACCAGCAGGCGATCGAAGCCTTCCGCCGTGCCGGAGATGTGGTGGGGGTCGCAACGGCTTTCTCGAGCATTGGACAGTTCAATCTGGTGCTCGGGCAAGACCAGGAGGCGTTGGAACGTTTTCGGGAAGCCCTGAAGATTCTTGAGGGCAAGGAGGCTCCGAGAGTTCGCGGGAATGTTCTCCATGGGACCGGGGTCGCCCTGCTCAAGTTGAAGCGGGTACCTGAGGCCGTGCAGTTTCTGAACCAGGCGCTGCCTTACAGGGAAAAGACGGATCGGCTCAGTGTGGCACTGACTCACCAAAAGCTCGGGGAGGCGTATCAAGGGTTGGGAGATCTGGGGAAGGCCGAGGATTCCTACGACGAGGCTTTGAAAATTGCTATAGATGTGCAGGCGCCTTTCTATCAGGCCCCCATTGAGCTCGACTTCGCCATCCTTGAACGGCAGAGAGGAGATCTGCAAGCGGCGCTCCGCCACATCAAGCAGGCCATCAAGATTCTTGAAACCGTGAGATCCGACATTGCAAGCGACGATCTGCGGATGTCGTTTTTCGCCTCTCGCCGGGCCTACTATGACTTCTATGTCGACCTCCTGATGGATCTCGATTATCAGTACCCTGGGCAGGGTTACGCAGACGCAGCTCTGGCCGCTTGTGAAACGGGGCGCGCCCGCGGTCTTCTCGATCTGCTGGCCCAGGGGAGACTGGAACTGACGCACGGGATACCTTCCGAGTTGCGGAGCGAAGAGGAAGAGGGCAGGGCTCGATTGCTTCAGGTTCAAACTGATTTGATGAACGTGCGGGCCAAAGCGAGCTCTTCGGCATCCTCTTTGATTACATCCCTGGAGACGCAGCTGAAGGAATTCGAGGAGAGACAGCGGGAGATCGAGCAGCGGATCAAGGCCGAGTCCCCGCGTTATTACGAGGTCCGATATCCGGCGCCGCTCGACCGGGAGAGTATCCAGAAACTAGTGCAGCCCGACGAAGCTCTTCTGGAATATTCACTCGGCGAGGATAGAGCCTACCTTTTCGTCGTTACCGCAGAGGGCCTCAAAGTTCATCAACTGAAGCTGTCGCCGCGAGAGATTACCGACGCCGTAGGAAAAATCCAGAAGACCTTGGAAAGCCCCGAGCAGCCTTCGTCCCTCTTCCGTCACAAGGCATACGAGTTGTATCAAGCGCTCGTTGCCCCCGCGATGGACGAAATCGGCGACAAGCGCCGGCTGTTGATCGCTCCCGACGGCGCTCTGCACTACCTTTCGTTCGACGTGCTTTTGACCCAGCAAACGGCCGATGAAGGCAATCTTCCTTATCTGGTTCGGCGCTTCTCTGTGAGCTACGTCCCCTCGGCGAGCGTTCTCTCCTCACTGTCCTCCTTGAGAGCTCCAGGCTCCACGGCCGAGTCCCCCATGCGGTTCCTGGCCTTTGCTCCGGACTATCCGCCTCCCGAGCAGGAACAGGCCCAGGACGTCGGCCCTGCGGGAGTGCGGGGAGATCCCAGGAGGACAATTCTTCCCGCCCTTGTTGGCGCGCAGCAGGAGGTCAGGGAAATCGCGAGCCGTTATCAGCCCAATGAGGTGAAGCTTTACCTGGGCCATGAGGCAAGCAAGAAGAATATCGCGAAGGCCCCGTTGATCGCGGATCGTATTCATTTTGCCGGACATGGATCATTGGACGAGGAGCATCCCGAGGACTCGGCTCTTGCAATGGCAGATGGGGATCTACGGGTCTCCGAAATCTTCAACCTGGATCTCAAGTCGGATCTGGTCGTCCTTGCGGCATGCAAAACAGCAGGCAAGGCGGTGACAGGGGAGGGGCTGGTGGGGCTCACCCGTGCCTTCCTCTACGCGGGGGCGCCGAGTGTCGCCGTGACTCTCTGGGAGGTTGCGGATTCAACTACCTCTGATCTGATGGTAGGGTTCTACAAGAACCTGGACCTGACCGGTGACAAGTCGGAGTCCCTGCGTCAGTCCAAGCTCGCGATGATTGAGAAGAAGGGGCGGCCCTCGTTCCCTTACTACTGGGCGCCGTTTATCCTGGTCGGAAAGCCTCGATAGCGGCTTTTCGGCGAAATTTCTCTTTTCTGTAACGTCCGTCGAGTCTGTTTCGCCTGTGGGAAGTGTACCTGGAGACCCACATGACCACTCGTAGCCGTTATCTCTCGCTGGGAACCTCCGAGGGGCGGTCTCCATCCACTTCCACTCTGAAGAGGAGAACGCCATGGCGGAACAAGAGCCGATGCACGTGTATCCCATCCCTGACGGCAGCAACTGCACGACCCCGCCTTCCGAGGGTTCCACTCCGCAAACCACGGAGCCCCCCTCGGGAACGGGCACGGACTCGAACGTTTCTCCCGCCGTTGCGGCGGGATCCAACTAACCATTGCTTGAAATTTATCTAGGGAGGGAGAAAGATGGCTGAACCCATGCATGTCTACCCTGATCCGGACGGAACGACCCGGAGCGGCGCCTATGCACCCAGCAATACCGCGTTGGCGGCCGGGAGCATCGCCTCGGGAGCGGCCGCGGTCGTGACGGCGGCAGCCGGCTCGGGCACGGCGCCAGATCAGATATTCCTTTTCCTTCAAGAGGCGGGCCGTAACGGGGCCGCTGGCGGCTTCCTGGGGCTTCATGCCGCCAATGGTACGTATGTCTCTCTCTTTCTTCTCTTCTCCGCCCTGAGCGTGGTGTTGGCTACGATCAATCTGGTGATCGGGCTCAGGATGAAGGAACGCCTCCTCAAGCTCTCGGCCAGGGCCAACGAGATCTGCAAGACGAACGGCGTCTTTACTTGGTGGGTGGGAGAAAAGAAGAAGTCCTAGCAAGGTCTGTCCGAGGCTCGCCCCCGCCCGGCCTGACGGCCGGCGGGGGCTTCTTCGTCTGGCTTCCGTATACTGGGGAGAGAAAGAGGAGGTGTGATGCTCAAGACCATCGCAGTGTCCGTGATCTCCCTGGCCCTGGCGGCGCCGCTGGTGGCGCAGACCGCCCGGGCGGGTAGCGAGGAGAAAGGTATGGATGTGGCCATTCCCGTTCTGACCGTCTCGGGCTCGGGGCAGGCGCGGGTGGCGCCGGACGAGGCGACGGTCCGCCTCGGAGTGCTCGCCCAGGCGCCGACCGCGCGCGAGGCCCAGGCCAAGGTCAACCGCTCGGCCAGCGCCGTGCTCGACGCGATCCGCAAGCTCGGCGTGCCGGCCGAGCGGATCCAGACCACCGGCCTCTCGCTCGGCCCCCAGTACGCCCAGGGGCGCCCCGAATCCCAGGAAGGGCCGCGTATCACCGGCTATCAGGCCTCCAACACCGTCAGCGTCCTGCTCGACGACCTCGCCGAGGTGGGGCCGGTCATCGACGCCGGCCTGGCCTCCGGCGCGAACAACCTCGAAGGCGTCGAGTTCGGACTGCGCAACGACGACACGGCCCGCGCCACGGCGCTCGCCGATGCCGTTCAGTCGGCGCGCACCAAGGCCGACGCCCTGGCCCGGGCGCTCAAGGTGCGGCTGGTCGAGATCCTCGAGGTGGCGGAAGGGGGTGTCTCGATCTCGCCGCCCCCCTCGCCGTTCCGGGGACGGTTGGCGATGGCCGCGGAGGCGATGGTCGCCACCCCGGTCTCGGCGGGGGAGGTGGGCGTCGACGCCAGCGTCACGATCCGCTGGCGGATCGCGCCCTGCACGGGGGACGGCCCCTGCTCGTGAGGGAGGATCAGCCCTCGGCCGAGGAGATCGTCCGCCTCCTCGGCCTCACCGCCCATCCGGAAGGGGGTTTCTACCGCGAGACCTTCCGCGCCCCGGTATCCTCCGCGTCTGGTGCTAGGCGCGCCGCCTCGACGGCGATCTACTTCCTGCTGCCCGAGGGGACGGTCTCGGCCTGGCACCGGGTGGACGCCGACGAGGTCTGGCATCACTACGCCGGAGCCCCGCTGGAGCTGATCCTCGCGGAGGAAGGCGGTCGGCGCTCGTCGGTGCGGCTCGGCAAGGACCTCGCCGCCGGGGAGCGGCCGCAGGCGGTGGTCCCCGCCGGCGTCTGGCAGATGGCCCGGCCGCTGGGGGGCTGGACGCTCACCGGCTGCACGGTGGCCCCGGCCTTCGAGTTCGCCGGCTTCGAGATGGCCCCGCCCGGCTGGGAGCCGGATTGAAATAGATTTCACCCCGTGGTCTTTGGCGTGGCCGCGGCCTTCACCCCCGCCACCCACGTCTTGATGTTCTGCTCCAGAAGATCGAGCGGCACCGCGCCATGCCGCAGGGTTTCGTCGTGGAAGGCGCGGAGATCGAAGGCCGGTCCCAGCTCCTTTTGCGCGGAGGCGCGCAGCTCCTTGAACTTCAGCTCCCCGATCTTGTACGCCAGCCCCAGGCCGGGATCGAAGATCGAGCGGTTGACCTCGACCTCGATGGCACGCTCATCCTGGGCCGTGTTCTCCCGGAAATAGTCGATCGCCTGCTGCCGGGTCCAACCCTGGGAGTGAATCCCCGTATCGACCACCAGGCGCATGGTGCGCCACATCTCATAGGTGAGCTGGCCGAACTTGCCGTAGGGATCGCGGTAGAAACCGATTTCGTCCCCCAACGTCTCGGCGTAGACCCCCCAGCCTTCGACGAAGGCGGTGTAGTCGTGATAATTGAAAACCTTGGGAACTCCCTGGATCCCCTGCGCGATGGAGACCTGGATGTGATGGCCCGGAATGCATTCGTGCAGGGCCAGTGATTCCATCTCCCACTTGGGCCGCATCTTGAGGCTGGAAGTGTTGACGAAGCAGTTGCCGGGGCGGTTCGCTTTCAGGGAGCCGGGCTCGTAGTAGGCCGTGGCCCGCGAGCGGGCGGTATCCGCCGGAATGGGGATCACGCGGTAGCCCAGGCTCGGCAGGGTGCCGAAGATCGAGGCGAGCTTGAGGTCGGCCCTCTGAACGATCGCGCGGTAGCCTTCCACCAGATCCTCTTCCTTGTTATAGAAGAAGCGAGGATCTGTATGGAGGAACCGCACGAATTCGGCGAAGCTCCCCTGGAACCCGGTGCCGGCGATGATCTTGTCCATCTCCGCCCGGATGCGCTTCACCTCGGAGAGGCCGATCTCGTGGATCTGCCGCGGTGTCAGGTCCGTGGTGGTCGCCTTGCGCACGTCGTAGGCGTACCACGCGGCGCCACCGGGCAGGTCGCCGAGACCGATGCTCTCGCGGGCGTGGGGGATGTAGGTTTCGGTGAGAAAGCGCAGGAGCTTGCTGAAAGCCGGGGCGGCCTTCTTCTGGTAGGCCTCCAGGGCCGCGTCGCGGAGCCGCGTCTGATCCTCCGGCGGCACGCTGGCCGGGATCTGCCGGAACCGCGCGAGCAGTGGGCTCTGCCAGGGATCGTCGGTCAGCAGGGCGCGCACCTGGCCGGGTGCGCCCAGCATCGTGCTCTTCGGCGGCGTGACGCCGGCCGCGAGCCCCTTCTCCATCAGCGCGATCTCCTGATCGATCAGGGCCGGCAGGGAGCTCAGCCGGGCCAGACGGTCCTCGTAATCGCGAGAGGTCGCGGCGGGAGCCATGGCCAGGAGCATGGGGACGGTCGTCTGGATCCCCTCGTACTGAGTGAGCGCCATCTGATCGTCGGGAAAGCCGAAGCCTTCGATCTGGCTTTCCAGCCGCCGGCGGAAGAGGTCGAAGTCGACCTGCTCCGCCGCCGTCAGCCGGCCGCGGTCGATGGACAGCAGGGTCTTCAACTGTTCGCGCCTGGCGGCGTGACGGCGCTCGATGCCGGCCGGAGAGAAGTCCGACCACCGGTCGTTGTGGCCGGGAAAGCCCGTGTAGGTGGCAAACTCGGGAGTGGCGAGCAGCTTTTCCTCCCAGGCGAGATCGAACAGACGGCGAAGCCGCTCGCTCTCGCCGGCCGGCGCGGCGACCGGCGCGGCGGCCCGGACCGCGGGCAGGACGATGAAGAGATTCCAGGAGACCAGAAAGACGACGGGGAGTCGGGACGGTCTTCTCATGAGGTCACAGTATCAAACGACCCCAAGAACGCTGTTCAGGGCATCTACGGGTACGTTGGAGGCTATCGTGAGAAAATGACTTTCAATACCCTTTTCCACGTCGGAAGCGAAGCGTTTGCAAGTCTGCTCTCCACCTTTTGCCGGGTGTCCTGGACCGTGTGCTCGAGATCCTCTGGATTGAGCAGGTACTCGGCCATTTTGCAAATGGCCAGCGAGAAGGATTCGGCGAGCGGACGGAGCTCCACGAAGTCGTGCAGCCATACCAGCGCCGGAGCGGCAGGGTCGTCGAGATCAAGGACGAGGGAATCGCCGCCGGATTCGTAATCGAAAATGCCACAAGAGAGAAGCCGCCGCTTCCGCCCCTTGGCGTCGTATTCGGTAAAGACCCCTGGCCGGAATCCAAAGGGGCTGCCGACGCCCAAAACGTGATAGCCATTCGTTATTACCAGGTAACGCCAACTCTGAAGGAACAGGCGGTACTCGGCCGGTAGCTCCGTGCCGATCTCCGCTTCAAGCTCCCGAAGTTCTCGTTCCGACAGGCCCGAGGCAGGAATTAGCGGTTCCGAATACAAACGCTGAAGTCCAGTGGCGTCGTGGAAGTCCTGTGCCCTCTTGACCGCACGCTGGAACCGCTCGCCGACAGGCAGCGCCAAGACCTCCCGCGGTATCGTGAACTCCCAGATACTCGGAGGGTCGACGTCATCATCATGACTCGTCGCCGAACCTTGCGTTGAATCCATCCTCAGAGCCTCAGGGCAGGATCACGAACTGCCCCAGGAAGGCGCGGGCCGCGGGGCTGTCGAGACGGTAGTCGACGTTGGTCGCGAGGCACTGCGAGTCGCCCGTGACGGTGAGGGCCGCGACGATCGGCGTCTCGTTGGCGCCGGCGCCGAGGAAATTGGGGCCGCCCGAGTCGCCGTAGCAGGTGCCGCCATCCCCCTTGGCGCCCACCTGCGAGAGGCGCAGCCAGACGGTATTGAGGGCATTGAACTCCGAGACCGCCACCCAGCGGAGGTTGTCCGCCGGGAAACTGGCGGGGCCGCCGCCGACCTGGGCCTCGTGGACGCCGTAGCCCACGGCCGTGAAGCGCTGACCCTGCTGCAACGAGCCGTTCGCGAACATCCGGTCCAGCATCCCCGCGCTCGGCAGCGCGGCCGGGGTGATGCCACGGACCGGGTGGTCGAGAACGATCACGGCGATGTCCCCCGGATCGCTCTGCGCCTGGTTGTAGCCCGGGTTGGTGTGCATGGTCCCGGAATAGATCCTGGATTTCGGGGTGTAGTCGGCGTCGAACGTCACCCAGGCCTGGAGCCCGCGGGCCTCCAGGTAGGAGGTGCAGTGGGCGGCGGTCAGGAAGACCGTGGGCGAGATCAGGGTGCCGCTGCAGAACAGGTCCTTGCGCCCCGCGACGTCGAACTCGGCCACCATCGCGCCGACATTGGGATGGCCGCCGCCGTCGGGCTGGCCATAGGTGATCGCCCTGGCGGGCAGAGTCGTCGCGATCAGAACAGGTACGGCGAGCGCCAGAAGTTTCCGCACGATGAAATCTCCTCTCGGGGGTCCACGGTCGCGGCGGGGAAGGCCGCGATGAGACCCCTCTCTACATCTGGAGTGCGCCGAGAGACGAAACGGGGGCCGCCGCGCCTACGAGGGTGGGACGCCGCAGGCCTCGGGAGGTGGGCTCAGGCGCACGATCACCACCCCGGGATCGCCGCTGTACCCGGGGCCGAAGAAGCCCCGCAGGGAGTCGCTCTCGAACAGGGCACGCCGTTCCTCCAGGTAGGGGCGGTCCAGGATCAGGGTGTTGACACCCATGCCGAACGCCATCATGCAGAGGAGGCGATCGGAAGGGAAGTTCTGATCCATGTCCACCTGAAACGTACCATATCCGGAGGGGAAGTAGCCCGAGTAGCCGTTGAGCATCGGCCGGCGGTGGTCGATCTGGGCGAACATCCGCCACGCCTCCATCTCGTAGTCGGAGACGTGCAGCCCACCCGGAAACGGGACGTGCGCCACGATCAGCTTCCCCGGCTGCTGGCGCAGCCAGCTCGTCCAGGCGGTGCGCGGGCTCGTGGGGGTCGGCACCAGGGTGCCAGGAGACGCGAGGTTCTCGGCCGCCGCCAGGACTCCCAGGGCGAGAGCGAGAATCCTGCCGGCGTTGCTGCCGGTACTGCCGCGCCAGGAGGCGAGACGGCCCAGGGCCAGCGCGGCCAGCGCCGCGAGCACCGCCTGGGAGATCGCCACGGCGCGGAAAGGGCTGCGCAGCGTGCGGAGCCCGGGCACTACCTCCCGCAGACTGGCGAAGGGGCGCCAATCCCCGATCTTCAGATTGAGACCGAGCGCGAGAAGCCCCCCCACCGCGACGCAGACGAGGAGGCAGACGATCCAGAGCCTCCGCTCCCCCTGGCGCCAGCCCAGCCAGGCTCCCGCCACCCCCAGGCCGAGAAGGAGAAAGCCGGGAAAGAGCCCTCCCGTATCCCCTTGATAGGAGTCCTCGCGGGGCGGAAACGCGAGGCGGGAGGAGCTGGGGCGGGTCGTGAAGTCCCGGGGCTGGGCCGAGAGGGCCGCCACGACCTCCTCGGAGCGCGTGAACCCGTACTTCTCATGGAAGGAGCTGACCGTGTGGGCGATGGGCGAGAGCGCGACGGCCCCGAGAATCGCCAGGGCGCCGAGCGTCGCGATCGGCCGGGCGCGGAACCTCTGCTCCGCCAGCGCCACGAGTCCCGCCAGGAGAAGAAAAGGGAGGCTGAGCAGCGCCATCTGCTCTCCCGCGAGGAACTGCGCGGCGAACGACAGGACCGCCAGCGCGGCGGGCCGCCACCCCCCCTTCTCCCCAAAACGGATCAGGGCCGCCAGCGCCCAGATCGCGCCGAAGAGGGGGAGCACGGGGAGCACTCCCAAGACCTTGGCGGTGTAGGGGAGGGTGACGCCGGCGAGCGCCACGAGGAGGGCGGCGCCTCGCGGCGCGCCGAGCGCCCGCGCCAGGCTCCTGGTGGCGAGGCCGTTGCAGACCAGGGTGCCCAGAATCGCCAGGTTGTAGATCGCGGCCGGCGGAACCCCCATCCACCAGAGAGGCGAGAGGGTGGCCCCTTGCAGGAGCATCGGCTCGGAGAAGGTGAAGGTCCCTGTGAGCGGGTGGAAGATGGGAGCGTTCCAGAGCCCGAGAAAGCCGTGCGGCACGCGATCTGCGTCCCACCACAGGCTCCACAGATTGAACAGGGGAACGGTCGCCTCATGCTCGGTCCCCAGCGGCAGGGCGCTGGCGATGGCGGGCAGGAGGGGCCAGGTGGCCACGATCGCCGCCAGCAGGCAGAGGACGGGAGGGACCAGGCGGTCCAGCAGGCGCTGATGGGTCATGGAGAAGGAGGCCCAGGTACGCCGGCGGGACTTGATTGCCCCGCCGGCGCACGCTGGATGCAGGCGGAAGAGTACTACTGCTGCTGGGGCCCGCGCTGCTGGGCGACGGCCCGCTCGACGTCGGAGAGCACGTCCTGCAAGGCAACGCCCTTGGCGTCCACGGCGAAGCTCTTGTCATCGTCATGGACGGCCGGAACCAGTCCGTTGCGCGTCACGAGATAGCGGCCTTCCGGGGCGACCACCATGAAGGTGCCGTCCTCGCGCTCGGTCAGGAACAGCAGGTAGCGGTGGCCCAGCTTGTAGTTCGGGTCCTCGTCGAAGCGGTTGTCCTGGTTGCCGTTCTGGAAGAGGACGAAGGACTCGCGGGCGCTGAGGTCGCCCTTCTGGCTGCGGTTGACGGTGAAGTGCACCCGCTCCGTGGGGATGTCGACGCCACCGGGATCGGAGGACTTGATGGGCGCGCCCTCGGTCACGTAGTTCGCCGTCGCGACGACGACGTGGGTCGACATGCGGGTGGCCTCACCGAAAGAATGGGGGGTGTTGACCCAGAAAGCGTGGAAGCGGGGCGCGCCCGCCTCGGGGCCGACGACCGGGTGCTCGGGTACCTGGTTGGCCGCCTTGTTGGCGTAGATCGAGCCGATTTCGTTGATGTTCCCCTGGACGATCGTGTAGTGGGTGCCGATGTCGTACCAGTAGCCGCCGCCCATGCAGCCGCCGTCATTGGAGTGATCGAGACCGAAGGTGTGGCCGACCTCCTGGCAGTGGACGCCGCGGGCGGCGTTCGTGGACCACGAATAGTAGGTGTTGAGCTGCGCGGTCGCCCGGAGAATGGTGCAACCACTGTAGTTGGTGATGCTGGCGAGACCGCCCCAGCCGGTGTTGCCGGAGTTGGCGTTGAAGACATAGGTCTCCTCGCCCGAGCTGACCGAAGAGAGATTGAGAATGGTCAGGTTGTTCCAATCGCTGACCGCCTGGGACGCGCTGCTGGTGGTATTGCGGATCCGCACATTGCGGTCCGCCTGGCTCCAGCAACCCCACTGCTTCGCTTCAGCGGCGTGCGCCGCAAGCCCGGCGATGAGCAAGCTCCCTGCGATGAAGACCGACTTCCTGTTCATGAACGTTGCCTCCAATACATCAAAAAAGGTTGACATTTGCGCCCCCACCCCGCGATGGAGGCACGCTTACATCCAACAGCTACGCCATACGGCGGAACCGCGAAAACGCCAGGATGCTGTCTCAACCGACTTGCGACAACAAAGCCTATACATCTCGGCTCTTATAAATCCCTGGTGTGGGCTATCGTCAAAAGCGAGCCCACGTCAGGGGGGCTTTGTTGAGGAAATCTTGGTTTTACAGTTCCTTTACGGATGTAACCGTTCTGCTCGGGGCTGGTCGCCGGATAAAGTTGACAATGACCTCGTGGCCGGTCACTCGGCGATCCTTTTGGAATGATCTATTTTTTACAGAGCTGGTGAATTCTTCGAGGCGCACTCCGCGAAGTGTTCTCCCCGTATCAGATCCTCCCAGCCGGCGACGATGACTCTCGAGCCTTCTCCGGAACGGCAGGTGAACGCCACCGCGGTCCGCTCGCCTCGCGTGGCGAGACGCGGATAAATTCCTCCGGGGACGAGCGTCCGTGGCTTCCCCCAGGTTCCCCGAGCGTCACGGACGAGCGCCTGAAGCGATGATTCCTCCGCTCCGAGAGTCTCGTAGAGCACGGCGATCCGGCCGTCGGCCAGGACGCCGATCTCCGGATGCCGGCCCAACTGTCCTGGAGGAGTCAGCAGGGTCCGGGGAGCGAAGTGGGCTCCGCCGTCCTCTGAAGAGGTGACGTAGATGCCGGGCTCCCCGCCGCCGGTGAACCAGGCCGCCCAAAGGGTGCCGTCCGGCGCCTCGGCGAGGCGGGCTCCGGTCTCGGGACAACCCCGGAGATGCCAGCCGTCCGCGGAGAGCTTGGCGCCGTCCCGGAACACCGGTGGATCGGAAGTGGTCCGGAGCACCTGGAAATCGCGCAGGTCGTCCGCCTCCAGATCCCGGTAGGCCATCCAGAGCTGGCCTTTCCGCCCGGCCGCCATCTCTGTCCCGCAGCACTGGCAGGTCTGCGCGTCGACGGCCGCCGGCGGGGTGAACGTGCCGCCGTCGCGCGTCGAAGCGACACGGACCCCCATCTGGCCGCTCCCGTTCTCCAGCCAGGCGAACGCCACCGTACCGGACGCCGAGGTCGCCGACGAGAGGAACGAGTGCGCTCCGTTTCCCGGCGTATTCAGGAGCCGGGGCTCGCCCCAGCTCTTGCCGCCGTCGGTCGAACGCTGCACCCGCAGCTCGGATTGCCATTTGCCGGGGAGCTTTACGGGATAGCCCGTCACCAGTGTGCCATCCGGCAGCAGGTCGAGGGTCGGAGGCGTCTCCCGGGACGCGGCGACGGCCAGGGTGGGAGGCGAGACCCTGACGGGACCGGCCGGATCCTTCCCCAGGCGGCGATAGACGACCGCCCCCTCACCCCCATCCGCGCGACTCTCGACGTAGACGACGTGCAGCCGCCCCGACGAATCCCAGAGCAATCGCGGATCGCTGCCGGAGAACGACGCCGGGAGCATGCCCGGCGCCGTGGGTTGCTGGTCCCGGCCGCATCCAGCCAGCCCGAGGAAGGTGAGAAGGATGAGGACCGCCCGGTGTGACCGCATGAACGTTTCTCCCTTAAAAGAGCAGCCGCAGCCCGAGCTGGAGCTGCCGCGGCTCGTTGACCGCCGTCGCCCGGCCGAAGGTCGGTGAGCCGAAGATGTTGTTCGGGACCTGGTAGTTCGCCCGGTTCAGCACGTTGAAGGCGTCGAGGATGGTCTCGATCGAGAGCCCGCCGCCGAGGGTGAACGTGCGGCTGAGGCGCAGGTCGAGCGACTTGTAATCGAAACCCTCGCCGGCGTTTCGCCCGACGCCGGCTGGACGGTCGTTGAAGTTGGTGTCGCCGTTGCGGTCGTTCGGGAGCTGAACGTTGAACGGCAGCGCCGACGTGTAGGTGTAGACGTAGCTGAACAGCCACCCCTCGGCCAGGCGGCGAGCCAGCGTGCCGCCGGCGGACCGCGGTGCCTTGAGAGTGCCGCTGAGGGTCAGGCGGTGGCGCTGATCGTTGTCGGAGCGCCCCCGCTCGGCGCCGACGTCGTTCGCGTTCTGCGGCTGGCTGAAGAAGAAGTTCCCCGAGGTATCCAAGCCCTTCGACAGGGTATAGGCCAGCCGGACGCTCCCCCAGGAAGCCGGCCGCTGGGTCAGCGCGAGAGTCATGCCGTCGTACCAGGAGTCGCCGATGGACTGGTACTGGCTGTTGTTGGCGAACCTCGGGTCGGGGCGCCCGAGGTTGGGAACCGCGGGGTTGGTGGTGGTCGGCACGTTGACGTTGCGCGACATGATGATGTGGCGCCCGCGGAGATGCTCGTACCCGATCGACGCCGCCATGACGGAGCCGAGCTGCCGCTCGTACTGCAGGGCCGCCTGCTCCGTGGAGCTGCTCTCGATGTCGGGGTCGATGGTCGTGACATTGGTCAGGATGCCCGCCGGGAACTGCGCGAAGACATTGGGGAAGGCCGGCGCCCCCGGCGTGTTCGGGCCGACCTGCGCCACACGGTAGCGGACGCCGTCGCGCTGCAGAGCGTTGGCGACGGCGCGCAGGGGGATCGGCGTGTAGTAGAGGCCCGCCGCGGCGCGCAGCACGCTGTGGCCGTCGCCGCGCACGTCCCACGCCAGGCCGAGCCGCGGCGAGACGTTGTTACGGTCGGTATGGACGAGCGACGGCAGCTTCTGCAGGTCGTACCGCAGGCCCGCGTTCACCGTCAGACGCTGCCCCGGGTGCCACTCGTCCTGCAGGAAGACGCCGAGGTTGTCGTTGGTCTGGCGGGTGTCCGCTTCCCCGAACGCCTGCTGGTAGCTCGAGTACGTCCCGGCCAGGAAGTTGGCGAGGCTCGAGAAGGTGTAAGCGCCTTGCAGGGCACCGGGAAAACCGATCTCGACCCGGTCCCGCAGCAGGTCGACACCGGCCTTGAGCGAATGGTCGCCGCGCAGCCAGGTGGCGGTCTGCACCAGCTCGGCGAGATCGATGTAGCGCGCGGTCGGCGAGCTGGTCGCCGTGCCGAAGCTGGCGATCCCGGAGATCGTCACCGCCGGTCCGGTCGAGTCGTTCGGCGCCGCGTCGAGGCGGCTGCGGGTCACCTGGGCGCGCGTCTCGCTGATCGCGTCCGCCGAGACGACCCACAGGTTGTTCAGCGCCAGCGTCCGATCCTGGTTCTCGAGACCCGTTGCCCGGCTGACGGCGTTGAGCCCCCCCACCGAGCGCGAGTTGTCGCTGGTGACGTCGTAGGAGCTGAAGCGGACCGTCATCTGGTCCGCGGGAGTGACGGCATGGTCGGCGCGGACGAAGAGATTGGTGGTATCGAGAGTCGTTCCGAACCCGCCGGTGGCGATCCGCTCCCCACCGTAGCCCGCCTGGTTCAGCCGGTTGTTGATCGTCGCCACATTCGCAGGCGTGATGGTAATGATGCCCTCGCCGCGCTGCCGCAGCTGCTCGGCATTGGCGAAAAAGAACGTCCGGTCCCGGACCAGGGGGCCTCCCAGCGAAGCGCCGTACTGCTGCTGGTCGAACGGCAGCCTGGTCCCCGACAGGGCGTTGGCGGAGTCGAGCCGCTGGTTGCGGAAGAAGCCGTAGCCGTCCCCCCGCAGGCTGTTGGTCCCGGAATGGGTGACGATGTTGATGATGCCCGCCGAGCCGCGGCCGAACTCCGCCACGCCGCCGGAACGGACGACGGAGAACTCGCGGATGACCTCCTGGCTGAAGAACGTCCCCGCCAGCTCCGCGGCATCGTCATTCGCGGAGAGGCCGTCGACGATGAAGGAGTTGGCGAGGTTCCGCTGGGAGGAGACGGAGATGCCGGTGCCCGGCACCGCGGAGGTCTCCGCGAAGCGCTGGTTGGCGCCGGTATTGGTTCGCGATACACCCGGCACCAGCAGGGCGAGGTCGAGAAAGTTCCGCCCGTTCAGCGGCAGGTCGTGGACCTCCTCGGGCAGGACCGCGGAAGCGACCTGCGTGCGCACCGTCTCCACGACGAGCGCGTCGGCCATGACGGAGATCGCCTCCTCGAAGGCGGGGCTCAGGGCCACCGGCACCTCCAGCGCGGTGCCGACGGTCAGCCGGAGCCGCCGCTGCCACGGGGCGGAACCGGCGGCGGCGACCTCTAGTTGGTAGTCGCCTACGGCGAGCACCGGGAAGCGGAACCTCCCCTCCCGATCGGTGACGGCGGTCTGCGCCTGATTCCGATCGAGGTTGGTGATCGTCGCCTCGACGCCGGCAGCCGGCGCGCCGTTCGCGTCGTGGACCGTCCCACTGACACTGGCGGAGCTCGGAGCCTGCTGGGCTGCGAGGGGCGGGGTGAAGAAACAACAGCACAGAGCGATCCATAAATGGAACCGTTTTGCCGGCATGGCGGCATACTCCTCTCGGACGCGAGCGGTCTAAAGGGTGGGTGCGTTTAGGCGAGCCGGGCGAGCCGGGCGAGCCGCGGAGGAGGAGCGTCGAGGTCGCGGACCGGCGCCGGGAGGTCGCCGGTATCCGGGAGCGGCGGGAAGCTGGAGAGGTCGGGCGCCAGGCTGGCGACGGCGGGAGGGAGAACCGCCTGGATCTCGCGGTGCGGGGTCGAGGGCAGATGCGGCCCTCCGCAATCGCAGCCCGCGCTGATGGAACAGAAATCGGCGCCCTGATCGCGCGCCGGGGGCGCGCCGTGGCATGCCGGATGTGCCGGGCCGGCCGGGCGCCGCGCCATCGGGCAGGAGCCGTGCCGGCAGTTGTGGCCGGAGCCCCTCGAGATCAACGAGAAGGAGACGAGCTCCAGCGCCGCGACCAGCAGGAGCAGGATCGCGATTCCATGGCGCCGGCCCCCACGGGCCTCTCTAAAAAAACCAAACACAGCCTCGCATAGTACAGCGCCCCTCCCTTTCGAAGGAAGCCGCCGGGAGGATGCCGGCCGCCGTGGCGCAGAGGGCCGCGGGCGCCGATCAGAGCAGCGAGAGGGCTCTCTGCAGGAACCAGAAAGCGGCCATCGTGCCGATCCCGTAGGGCACCGCGGCCTTCGCCCATCGCGGCCAGGCGACGGGCAGCCCGCGGAGCGCCGCGGCGGCGAGCAGCACGGTGCCGACGAAGGCGAGCTGTCCCAGCTCGATCCCGAGGTTGAAGGAGAAGAGCGCCAGCGGGATCTCCGCCGTGGGCAGGCCGACCTCGGCCAGGGCTCCGGCGAAGCCGAGGCCGTGCAGCAGGCCGAAGCCGGCGGCGACCGCCCAGGGGGCTCTCTGCGTCAGCGTCGGAGTGCCCTTGCGCACGCTGGTGAGCTCGACCGCGAGGAAGTAGATGCTGAGAGCGATGGCGGCCTCGATCGGGGGTTGCGGCACGTGCACCACTCCCAGCGAAGCCAGGGCGAGGGTGACGCTGTGGCCGGCGGTGAAGGCGGTGATCGTCCACGCCAGCGATCGTCCCCAGCCGATGAGCAGCACCAGGGCGAGCACGAAGAGAAGGTGATCCCAGCCGAGCAGGATGTGCCGGACTCCCAGCGTGGCGTAGTCCTTCACGACCCCGGCGCGGCTGCTGTCGGCGTCGATCCGGAAGCTGGGTGTCTCGGCCTTGAGCACGTGCCGGAGCCGGCGGCCGTCGCGCAGGGTGACGCGCAGGAGCACGTCGGCCTGGCTGCCGGCGATCCCCTCGACTCCCACCGACTTGCCCGTCAGGCCCCCCGGACACCGCATCTTCCAGCGGGCGCCGATCCCGGTGCCCTCCTTCCGCACCACCGGATCGCCGATGCCCACGCACTCGACCGGCAGCACCGGGCGCAACTGGCTCCCCTGCACCCGGACCGCCGGCTGCTTCCACTTCACCGCGGCCTCCCCGGCCGGAAGCTCCTCGATCTCGAGCAGGGCGGGCGCGAACTGATGGGCCCGCGCCGGAGCGGCGAGGCCGGCGAGGTTGAGGGCGATGAGGAGGGCCGGCGCGAGCCGGCCGAGCGGAGATCGATTCGTCATGAGGCACGTCCCGGAACGACGATGTCGAATTCGGCGCGCAGCTCGCGCAGCCGCAGCTTGAGCCAGTCGTCGGCCAGCTTCTGGAGCAGCGCCTGCTCGACCTGGTCCCGCACGGCCGCGAGCGGCAGGATGCGGGGCTCCTGGAATTCGTGGACCCAGACCAGATGATGCCCGTAGTCCGAGGGGATCGGCTCCGACCAGCTCCCCGGCCGCAGCGCCATGACCGCGGTGGCGAAGTCGCTGCCGAAATCCGCCTGGAGGCCCTGCTCGGTCTGCAGCGCCGGATGCACCGGCGCCGGCGTCTCGTCGGCGAGCGCCAGGGCGGCCTCGAGATCGAGCTTCTCGGCGCGGATCCGCGCGAGCAGCCGGCGGGCCCTCTCCTCCGAGTCCGGCCGCACGAAGCCGTTGACCGCCACCTGCGAGATGCGGATGTGCGCCGGCCGGGTGAACTCCGCGGCATGGGCGGCGTAGAACTCTTCGACGATCTGGGGCATCGGTTTCTGCAGCAGCACGACGCCGCGGATCAGCCGCTTGGCGCTGTCGACGAGGATGCGCCGCACCACCAGGTCCCCCTCGTGCAGACCGAGCTCCATGGCCGCGCGGGCCTTCCCGGCCTGGGTCGCCTCGTGCGGATTGGCCTCGACGAAGTCGGCGATCTGCGCCAGGCGGACCTGGGCGGCGGAGTTCTCCTGCATGCCGAGGGCGAGCGCGTACTGGTACAGCACCTCGTCGTCGACCTGCATGTCGATCATCTGCTCCCACTCGGCCCGCGTCGGATGCCGGCCGGTGTCGGCGACGAAGTCCCGCAGCATCGCCTCCAGGCGATGCGCGGGGATCTCGATGCGCTTCTTGTGCGGCAGCAGGCCTCCGCCCGCGAGCTCGGTGAGCCCGAAGAGCAGGGCCCCGAGCGCCAGCATGTGCAGCGCCGGAACCTTCAGCCACCTCATTTCTGCGCGAGGCCGTTGCCGGCCGCCGGCTCGTACCAGATCGGCGAGGTCCAGGCGCGCTCCTGGATCACCGGCTGCACGAAGGTGTCGGTGGTCTGGTTCGAGCAGCACTGGGCGCCGTGAGCCGCCTTGGCCTTCTGCTCGAGGCTGCCGTTCTGGAGCGCCGAGAGCTGGGTGTTGCACGTGTTGGTGTCGAGCGGGTCGACCCCGATCCACTTGCGGCACCAGAGCGTGCTGTAGCGGCAGACCGGCTCCTCGAGCACCCGCACGTAATAGAACGCGTGCTGGCGCGCGTCGAAGTCGGGATCCTTCCAGACCGCGCAGAGGCGCTCGCGGCCGAGCTCCGGCTTCGCCTTGCAGGTGTTGGAGTCGAGACCCGACTGGGGGTTGAGCGGGCTGCCGGGGTCGCCGGCCACGGTGTAGACCCGCTCGTGCGACTCGCCCTTCCCGTCGACCCACCCCTTGACGATCTGGATCTGCTGCAGCTTGGTCCGGATGTGGTCGTCCCAGATGGCGGAGGCGATGAAGGTGGGCGCGCCGGCCGCGGCGGTGCGGGCCGGCAGGTCGCCGCCCATCGGCACACCCCCCTTGTAGCCGATGTCGACGTAATCCTTGCCGCAGGCGTCCGCCGGATAGTTCCAGCCGGCGAAGAAGCGGACCTTCATCCGCGGACCGCTGGTGCCGTAGGTCTCCTTGCGCCGGAGCGCCTCGAAGATCGAGTCGCGGGTGTTCTCCTCGGCCCATACCACGGAGGGGCCGCCGGTGCCGTTCTGGATGGTCGAGGAGTCCGCCATGGGGTAGGCGTCGTCGATGCCCAGGTGCCCCGGCCACTGCTCGTTCTCCGGATGCCAGCCCATCACCCCGGTGTGCGAGTCGGAAGCGGAGACTACCCCCATCTTGAAGGGGTTGATGCCGTCGTAGGTCTTCTTGGCGGCGTACTTGATGCCGTCCTTCCAGACGTTGCGCACGTAGGCGCGCTCGCCCCAGGTGTCGGGCGCGGCGGGACCGCCGCCGCTCCCCCCCGAGCCGACGCCCGAGGCCGAGCCCAGGGTTTTGCCGTTGAGGATCTCGAAGGCGCAGTACTCGTCGATGGTGTTGGTGCCGGAGAGGAACCGCGGGTCGTAGCGGCATTCGCTGGCGCCCTTGTCCTGATAGATCTCGACCAGGGGCTCCATCTGCTGGTGCCGCTTGGCGTCGGCGACGTTGTAGGGATCGAGGAACATGGGCGGGAAGACCGTCTTGCCCCCCTCGACGACCCCGCCGCCGAGATTCGAATTGTGCGGGATGGTGATGAAGTCGCAGCGGCGGGCCTTGCCCCCGGTGACGTTCTTCCCCTTGGTGCAGTCCTCCTCGAGCTTGTTCCAGAAGGGCTGCGGCAGCGGATGGTTGACCTTGGTGCCCGGCGGCACCGGCCAGACCCGCGGCTCGTTGGGCACGACGGCAGCCAGGGTGTCGATCGGCTCCTTGGTGGGATCGGAGTTGACCACCACCGCCATGTCGAGGGCGTTGACCGGCTTCTTGACCACGCGGTCGTTGCGGAAGATCACGTTGCGGTGCCAGTTGTTGAGCAGGGGCGTCGAGGCGTTCTCGTAAGCCACGAAGCTGGTGAACTTGCACTCGTCGCTGCGGTCGTAGGACTCCTCGGCGGCATTCTGGACCTCGTTCCAGACCTCCATCTCGGCCTTGGCGCACAGCTCCGGGTTGTTGTTGCACACCGGGAGATTGGTGTTCTTGCTGATCGCGCCGAGATTCATGATGGTGAGCTGGGTAAAGGCGTTGGAGGCGAGGGTCTTGCCGAGGCCCGGGTTCAGGGCCCGTAGCGGCTCGTAGAAGAAGCCGTTGAGCATCCGGCACTCCATGGACATGCTTTCGGACAGGTACTTGCCGCCGATGTTCTTGCAGAAGCCCATCACGCCGAAGTGCTCGGAGTGGTCGGTCACCGCGCCCCAGTCGAGCGGCTGATCGATGCAGGGCGTGCGGCTCGGGCCGCCGCCGGCGGGCTCGGTCGCCGGATCATTACAACTGGCGCGCCGCCGGGGCTGCAGGCCCGAAGGCTCGGGAATGCTGATCGGCGCCTTGCCCTGGGCGAAGAGATAGGCGCCGCGGGGGTTGTTGCCGTTCGCGTAGTCGACGAAGCGGATGCTGGCGTCGAAGGAGAGGCCGGTGTGCAGGTGCGTGGTGCCGAAGAGAGCCCGGCGCTGCGGGTTGTAGTTCCTGCACCGGGGCCGGTCCTCGGTGATCTCGAAAGGCGGCTTCGAGGGCGGGCTCACGGGAGGCCTGGCGCCATGGGCGAGGCTCAGCGTGGTGAAGACCAGGGCGACAGTTGCGGCCAGACGAGAGACAAAACCAACAGCCTGTGACGACTGCATGGGTTACCCCCCCTTTCCCGCCAGACGGGCAGATCAAGGAATTTCGCGGGATGATACCAGGGCGCAGGAGCGAAGTCGATAGAGCTGGTGGCCGCGTAGCGCGAGCTTGTGACGGGTAGTCACAAGCTCGCGGGGAACGGGCGTAGGGGGGAGAGTCCTGGGATATTCGGGTGGACCTATTTCTCGGTGCGAGCCTGTTTCCGGCAACAACGACTTCCTCGACTTGGAGTGAGATAGGTGCAAAGGTAACTAAAATAAAATGGCAATCCGATTATTTGACTCGTGCCGGTTTCCTGCTACGATTTTTTTCGTTGTGTCTCGCTATATCCAAAGCTCTTGAATCGTATGGTCCTGTGCTTCCGGTCTTCCTCAGGCTCCGGCAAGCGGCGGCCCTGGGAGTTTAGATGAAAGTAGAACCTCTCTCAGAAAGGAGAAAAGGATCATGGCCCAATTCAATCTTGCGGAGCAGCCTGCGGCACAGAGTTGCCGTCTGATCAACTTCGAAAAGGCGGAGGTCCGTCCCGGATTTGTGTCGGGAACCTGGATTCTGATTGTTTCTGGCGAGGCTCCCTGCTTGAACATGGATATTTCTCTGGTCCCTCTGGTTTATATCCGGTGTCCCGAGTACTGGGGGATCGAGGTGGTGGGCTGCCTGCCGCAGGGGTTCTGCCTCACGGTCGTGAAGCCTTACTCGGTAACGCTCCAGTTGACAGGGATCACGGGCTCTGAGGGTATCGAGGTGATTGGCGCGAACAGATCGGAGAAGTTCAAGGTCTCTGGTGGGTGCGAGGACGCGAAAAGCGCGTAGCTCGCAAAATGCAGAGAGAGGATCTCCTCGATCCTTCGCCCCATAGGAATACCAGTGGTACCGCCTTCAACTCCGGAGAGGCCGCAGCTCTGGAACTTTGCCATTTCGCCGGCGACGCGTCGAGGTGTTCGTTGTCCCGGCGGTGCTTTCGCTCCGCCGGGGGTTTTGCGGCGCTTTTTCAGGTGCAGTTTCAGTCCCCTAACCAATGAATTAAGGGAGAAGTATGCCGCGGCCTAAGCCTCTAAAGGTGCCATGCGACTCCCGGCAGGACGCCTATCATGCCCTATTGCTTTCGTTATTACTGCGAGTACTGTATGGCTTGGCCGGAAAGCCCGCCTCGCAAACCCAAGTGGTTCTAGGGCGAAGAAGATTCGAGACCGATTTTACGTCTTATCTAGGGCATGAGCCGACGACTCCGCTACGTCCCAGACGGCGGTGCCCTGGTCGAGGTGACCTGCCGCACTCTCCACAGCCGTTTCCTCCTCCGGCCCGGCCGGGCGCTCGACGAGATCGTCGTCGGCGTCCTGGGACGGGCCCAGCGTCTCTACAAAGTCCGTTGCTGCGGCTACGTGTTCGCGTCAAACCACTACCACCTCCTGCTCGACATCGACAATGCCCGCCAACTGGCGCGGTTCATGTGCCATGTGCAGTCCAACCTCGCCCGGGAGATCAGCCGTCTCCATGGCTGGGCGGAGAAGATCTGGTCGCGGAGATATCAGGCGATCGTCATCAGCGGAGAGGAAGGGGCACAGGTCGCGCGGCTGAAGTACATTCTCAGCCACGGCCCCAAGGAAGGGCTAGTCGAGCGACCCCGGGATTGGCCGGGAGTGCACGTCGCCAAAGCGTTGGCCGAAGAAGCAGAGCTCAGGGGCTACTGGTTCGACCGGACCCAGGAGTACGCCGCCCGCAATCGGGGAGAGAAGTTCGAACGTCTCCAGTATGCGACCGTCGAGACGCTGCATCTCTCTCCCCTTCCTTGCTGGAAGCACCTGCCAACCGAGATCTGGAGAGCACGGTCCCTCAACCTGGTCCATGAGATCGAAGAGGAGATGGCAACCCGAAGGTCGAGAACGGGAAGCCAGCCGCTGGGTGTCGCTGCGATCCTGGGTCAACATCCCCATGATCGTCCGAAGCATTCAAAGAGATCACCCGCGCTGCTCTTCCATGCGGTGAGCGCTACGGTGCGCCGTGAGCTCTGGGAAGCCTACGCCTGGTTCGTCACGGCTTTCCGGGATGCCTCGGAGAAGCTTCGAGCGGGAGACCGCAGCGTGGTGTTTCCAGCCGGGAGCTTTCCGCCGGCGCTGCCTTTCGCGGGAGGATAGCCTCTCTCCAAGCCGCACCTGCCGACAGACGTTCGAGCGGAGCGAGCCGAGCCTCTCTCGAGCAGGCTACAGGGCAAGGTGTGTCTCGAAGGCCGGTAAAGAGCGGAGAGTGCTCCGCAATAGACTGCACGAACACCATCAGAACATCCACGACAAGGTGGATTGCGACTTCAAGAGTCTCCGGGATGCCGTTCAGTGCCCCCGCGGCGGGTCAGTTGGCCGACGCCGTTTCATTCTTTACTGGTTCGGCTGGCACCTAATTGGGCCCCATGACCACGAGGTGGCAACGTTAAATCCACCTACCCGCCTCCGTGCCTTTTGGCTCAAGCTTGTCAGCCACTTTAGCTTGATGCTCCTTGACGATCGTTGCACAGGTTCACATGTGTTTACCATACCCACTACCTTGCCATCGCCCGGCTTGTGGCTGCCAGGAGAGCAGGTCCCTCGCGGTTCCCGCCCCGCACGCTGCGCGTGCCTCTGTACTTTGTCAGGGCCGCTCTTTATTCAGGCCCCTAGGTTCACCCGGTGGTACGAGTGGTCCTCTATCAACGACGATGAGGACAACTTCAGAAAGCGACTTCGTGTCGCAGTAACGCTCTGGGCCTAAGCGTGCGGAGTTAGCCGTCCACTTGAGGTCCCGGTTCAGCGGCTTCCTATTTTTCTCCATATTCCCCTCGTTCGCTCCGCATAGTCCATGCTAAAGTATAAACATTCTCAGGAGGCTTGACTGTTACCTGACTCCGTGCGAGAAAGCGCTCCGGCCCTGGAGGCCGCAGCCTCCTTGCAATACTGCACCCAGCTCTTGAAATCGCGGATCTTCTCGTCACCACCGAAATTATCGCCAAGCTCATAGCGCTTATATTGGTTGTCTCCACCCTGAAGAATTCCGTTTCTCCAATAACAGCTACTCAGGAAGAGAATCTTGTCCATTATGAGAAAGCCATGGAGATTTGGCATATGGCGGTACAAATAAATATCAAACTGCCAGTCTCGCCTAAGTATCTCCTCTTGGTTACTCCTCTTGAACTCCTGAATTCTTTCAAGGCTCGAGGCCGCTCCGACAATCCAGCTAGGGTTAATGCGTCCCAGTTCCTCCCAATCCGGATCCAGCATGGCCATTTCAAGTCTAAGGCAGACTCGTTCTGGGCTGGCCAATAGTTGAGTCAGAGTATTAATCATCAAAGGAACAGCGTGCCCCATTCCCATTCCGATTGCCACTACCGAAACCGGCTCCTTTGCTCTAAGAAACCGGCCAAGGCACTCCTTCATATCCGGAATTGCCTCGTAAAGCTCTGGGTAAGTGCGCGGCTTCTCTGCTTTTAGGACTGCTCCATGGAGCTCGAATAGTAGATTCAAGACTAACAGACCTAAAGTTGCCAGAATACTATTCTGGACAGCGGGGTTCGGGAAGAATTGCCGAGCAAGAATTGCGATAGCGAGCAGATAGGCTGCTGGTTCCCGAGCCCTCTTAAGGCCGCGCACCAAAAATTTTAACAATTTACCTTCCTTTCTTACCTTGGTCCAGACGCCGAACGTCTGAAGGTGAGCGAGCGGGACCGCACTTTTTGCGGTTACCGTCCGCTCGACTGCTCGGGGTTGGCCGCTTATCTAGCATCGAGACTCCTCAGGCCAAGAGCTGTTTGTCGACCAGAGTATTTGGCACTCGTACTCCTGGAAGACCCGGGCTATGGTGTGAAACGTTTGATGGAAAGGCGCCAAGGCTTCATTATGCCAAAGCTGCTTATCGGCATAGTGATAATCGTCCACTAATAGGAGGATGCGGGGCATGCTAAGGGACGCCAGTTTAGCCGTCTTGGCCTCTAACGCGGCGCCTAGCAATCTGGGGAAGTCTTTAACGACCTCGCTGAGCAAGCCCCCTGTTCCTTCGGATCTCGTCGCCAACAGGTACGTCTTTTTATCGTGGAATTTTGTAATTGACCAATGCAGGCCGTGTCTCTTGAGGACCGTTTCTCTTGGAGCGCTCGGCAAGTCCTTGGTCCTGGAAACATAGTCTAAAAACGCCCGCCGTACTTTTGGTGCTATTTCTTTGAAATCGTCAGTAGGTTCAAGCCACAAAACATAAGCTCCCCGCAGGATTCCTTGCTCTCGCGCTGTGTCCTGAAGGTCGTCTGCGAAGCGCTGAAGTATGGCAGCCGATTTCCGTTTCGATTCTCTTCTGCCGCCCAATTCAACTTGCCCTACTATCCGAGTTACCTCGACTGCGTAGAGTTCTGCGCCCAGAGTAAGGAAGAAGTCAGGTGGTTCTTTCCCCTTTGCCCATACGGCCAGATCCGAAATGCCGAGCCGCAGGAAAGCACGGGAAAAAGATTCTTTTGCGAACTCCTCATCTAGTCGAGCCAATTGATTACTCCTGCTGGCCAACCTCTAGATTAACCTTGCGTCGTTCCGCCCCAGAATGCCTATGGTGGTCGAAGGTCCTCCGGGGACAGTTTGTTCCGGCGATTGTATGTTCTTGATTCTATAAGCTGTTCTGATTTTACGCTTGTTCCGCACCAGCGTCAACGCCTTGACATGGCCACGTAGAAGAGTCCCGCCTTGGGGCTGGACTCACGCTGGCCCTGAAAGCAGAAATCGGGTGCGATCTCGCAGAGGCCACAGGGTTTCTGCTGATTGCTGCACGTTATAAGTGGCCAGGGCTGGAACGTTATAGGAGGAAAATATGCACTCCAGGCCGAGGAGAGCGGACCCGTATCTCATGGCAGGTGAATAAGCTCCAGGCGCCTGTGGGCAGATAATCGCGTTTCTTATACGGGCGACAAGGCGCGGATAAGCGTCCACGTGGAAGTGGCTTCTACGCTCGGCCGAAATTCCAGCCAGGGAGGACGATCCTTTACAGGAGGTCCACAGGACTCTGCACCCTCCGGCCGCCACGGTTGAGGACGTGAGTGTAGATCATCGTGGTCTTCGCGCTCTTGTGCCCGAGAAGCTCCTGCACGGTCCGGATACCGTAGCCGTTTATCAGCAGGTGCGTGGCGAAGGAGTGGCGCAGGGTGTGGCAGGTCGCTGCCGGCGCGCCTTTGCCGACTCGAAGCTCCAGCGGAGGGTGTCACCCCCTTCGGGGGTTCCTGTCTGCTTTGGCCCGGTTCCTGGGGCTGACGCCCCAGGCTGGTCAAATTCTACCCTCTTCGGGGCGGTCTCCCGGCGATCCTCTGGAGGCTGTCCAAGCCCGGGATCCAGAGCGGCGGGAACCCGAAAGGCTCCTACGGCCGCGCCACCCTTAACCCCAGATACTTCTCGAACGGATCGTACCCGGGCGCGGTGTGCAGCAGGGCGAAGCCTTGGTCGAGGCAGAAGGTGGCGATGCGGCATTCGGCGGTGCGCACGGGGAGGCCGCGGGCTTTCAGGGTGTGGTAGTTCACCGCGGACTTCTCGGCGAGGTCGAAGCCTCCCAGGTTCACCCTCCAGAACCGGCCGAGCGCCTCCTGTGCCTGCTTGCGGTGCAACTCGTCCGGCAGGCCGTGGAGGACCTCGGTCAGCACCTGGTCCGCCACCAGCAGGGGGGAGCGGCCGAGGAGGGCGTGCAGGTAGTCGGTCTCAGGCGTCTCCACCCCTGTAAAGTAGTCGAGCCAGGCGGAGGAATCAACGAGGATCTGCACCGCGCTCCCCCCGGATCTCCTCCATGTCCCCCCTCCACGCCAGTTTGCCGCGCAACGACTACACCTCCGCCTGCTCGTGGAGGCGGACGTAGATCTTCAGCACTTCTTCGAACAGGGCCAGCCCAAGAGCCCAAGAAGCGCCAGCCGATTATTTCTGCGGCCATCATCGAGACACCCGAGATCAGGAGGCCGACGATGAGAATGCCGGCCACTCCCTGACCGATGCCGAGAGGTCTCTCGACGCCCTCCACCTGACCGGAAAGATAGAGGAGGACTCCCCCCGCGACCAGAAGCCAGATGTTCCTCGATACGGCTTCGGTCATCGTTCCGACCTTTCCCGGGGAGCATGAGCGCGGAGCAGACGCCACGCCCAAAGGCAGAGGGCTGCCGCGGTCGCTGTGATCAGAAGGTACCAGGGGCTCCTGGCCAGATCCGCCCCTTCCTCGATCATCCGCACGACGTGCGCGATCGTGATCACGCCAAAGAGGATGCCGGTCACCGTGACATAGATCTTCACGGCCGACAACCTGCTCGGGGCTCAGAAGACGAGCGCTTCCGGGTCGATAACGATGTCTTCATACGGGTCCTGTTCCAGGCCGAGCTTCCTTCGACAGGGCCGTCGTCCGCTCCGAGAGCTCCCGCATCGAGAGGGCGCCGCTGCTCTCGTTCGCGCCGGTGAGGACTCGTCGGAGGTAGCCCGCCTGGCCCAGGTGAAAGGCGAGATGAGTGGTGAGGTGGAGGAGAAAGAGGTCTGTGGGGAGTCGCGGCCCGCCGAGAATGTCCGGGTAGTCGGCCCGAAGCTTCTCGTCGGGGAGATCGGCCAGGACCGTTCGGACCACCTCGGCCGTTTCAGCCAGGCTGGCCTGCAGCCGGGATCTTGGAACGTCGCGGGCGCTGAACTCGCGGTCGCGGTCGCGTACATACCCCGTGTTCCCCAGGACGGCGCCCACGTAATGCTGGAGGTTCCCGCAGACGTGCAGGGCCAGCGTGCCCGCCGGGTTGGAGATGCCGGGTGCGGTCGCCCAGATCAGAGCCTCGTCCGGAAACAGCTCGAGCTCCCGGGAGAACGCCGACAGCTCCCGGGTCAGGAGAAGGCTGATCCACTCGAGCCCGGAAGCTCGAAAGTCTGAAGCAGTCGCCACGGGTCACTCCCTTTCTGCTCGATGAGGCGGACGGTGGAAAACGTTATGGAAGTCACCTCCGGCAGGCGCGAGGCGTTGGACAGGCAGTTGCCGGGGGACTTCGGGTTCCTGGGATGGGCGAGGGTGATGTGAGGACGCTGATCCCTGATCTCTCGCGAGCCCAGCAGTTGCTCCCGCAGCGCGCGGAACTCGTTCTCTCCCGCGATACAGCTCAGCAGGACTCCGTGACCGGAGAACACCTCCGGCCGGCCGAAGCGCAAGGTGATGGGCCGGAGTCGAGGATTCGCGAGACGATCCTGGATTTCCGATTCGGAGATCCGGCTGATCTCGTCTTCCCGGCACAAGGTCACGTGCGCGGGGATCAAGCGGCTCTGGATGGGATCGAGGATCCGCCGGACGGCCTCGAGCTCGATCCCGGCGTCGCCGGGCAGGTACAGGCTCAGCTGTCTGCGAGTCTTCCGCATTGAAGCGCCCTTCAGCCCTGTCCGGGGTGTACTGGGGGCTTAGTGACCCGCCGAAGGCGCCACTGGTTCGGCTAGCACCTAATTGGCTCGCCAAGCCTATTCCCGTCTTCCGCCGTCATCACCAACCGACGCAATTGGTGTTTCTCCAGGCGCACGTCGACGCGGTTTGGTCCGTCGTGGTGGTGCACCCCAGGCTCACCGCCCCCACCGGCTCCCGGAGGTTGCCGTGGTTGAGAGAGGTGAGGGTTTCGCGGTTGAGCTTCAGGGGCTTCTGGATCTTCTTCTTCATGAGTTGGTCTCCTGGGTTGGCTAATCGCCAGTCTACATAGCATAGTGCAAGCAGCGACGAAGATCGCGCCTCGCCGTTCGGCTGGCACCTAATGGGCCTAGCCCTAGCAAGAGATTGTTAGCCGCCAGACTCCGAAACGAAATAGGCAACGAAACACAGATACTGCCTCGCCTTTGGCCAAGAGTCACTTAGCTCAGGAACAGTTGGCCATTTCTTGGCCTCAATGCTGAAGTCGGTTGCCTTGATGATTTCCTGGAACGCGGCAAGAACTTCTTCACATGAACGTTCCGCATATCTCGGCCAAGGCTCTCCAGCCTTGCGCTCAGACGAATCGGCATTTAGCCAGTACATTTCGCATGTACCCCATGGAGTTCGGAACTGAAACTGGCCACCAAGGCACGCATAGCCAAGCCCTGCGGCGCGCCGAATAGCGTCGGGGAAGTCCGATAAGTCCCAAGCGTATTCATTTCCGGCGAGTGTTGCGCCGCTTATTAGTTCAGTAGGTAACTTCATTTCCACGACGGCGCCGAGTAGGCCAGGGGCTCTTACGAGCCCCCAGCCCCTCTAAGAACCGTACGTGCGAGTTTCCCCGCATATGGCTCAAGCCTTTCATTAGGCCGATTTCTCGACCCGGCTGTTAGGTTGTCCGGGTTTACACGTTCCACGGCTGCGAGCTCTCTCGCTTTGGCCCTTCGTTGTCTCCGGCGTTGCTGCCTCCGTACCCAACGGTCACGGAAGTAACCTTCGTACGCCGGGTCGAACTCCGTGGCTTCAGCTCGTACTTTAACATGCCTGCGAATCGGCACGCTACTCGCTCGAAACAGGTCCAAGTGTCCCCAGACACCGGCCCGGTTCCGTGAAGGCGCCGAAAAGATCCATTCCTGAGATGGCCCCGTGCGGAAGTATCTCCGTCGCACCCAGCCGGACCTCTTTGTGGGATGCCTTCTCTTTGCCCACTGCCATAGAGCTTTGAAAATGCCATAAGGTTACAAACGCGCCGCCGTAAGCTTACGGCGAGCCGTATAACCTTGCAACGCTTCCCACAACCTTACGGCTCCTCGCCGTAACGTTACGACGCTCCGCAGAACCTTATGACGCTCCGTCGTAAGCTTATGACGCTCCGCATAAACCTGGCAGCGCTCGCCATAACGTTACAACGCGCCCCAGAACCTTACGGCGCGCCGTCATAACCTTATGACGGACCCGCGAAGGCTTCCGCGGGTGTGTCTCGGTGGTAGATGTCAGGGTTTTCCAGGGGTAAAACAGGCACAAAAAAGGGAGCGTGCAGAGCACGCTCCCGGGGGCTCGCCCTTCAGGAAAGCTTCCAGCGGGCTACTGGGCGGAATCGGCCGCCGGCTGGGCCGTGGGCTCCGCCAGAGTCTGCTCCCCTTGCCCTTCAGGTTCGTTCTCGGCTTCCGACCCTGGAAGGGCTTGACGCCGAACTCCACGAGCTTCTCGGCCCGGATGCCGTAGTGCTGCCGGACGCTCGAACGCAGCAGGGTCGCCAGCCGGGTCCCCTCCGCGATGACATCGGCCAGCTTCTGGGACGCCTCCTGCTTCGCCACCATCTGGACCGCCTGCACCGCCATGCCAAGAAGAAGTGCCAGCCAATTATTACAGCCAGGGCCAATTATCCAGCCCGGCCCGGCCCGCGCGGGTGACAGCTATATTCCCGCGGAGGAATCGGGGCGCCCCTACGAGGAGATGTCCCGGACTCCGGAAAGCCCCCCTCCTGGCCTCCCCCCGTTCCGGGTGGAGGAAAGAGTCGGCCGGTGATCTCCTGCCCGGGAAGGGAACTGAAAGGGGAGGCCATGGCGATGGATTCCTGTCATCGCATGATGCGAGTCTCGAGGATTTTGCCGTATCCCTCTTCGGGGATGCTGCGAAATACGCCTGGGGTGGTCCTACGCTCGAATCGGGCGTGTGCGCGACGTCAGGTTTTGATGCGAAATAAGAGAGAATTGATGCGTCCCTTCTCTGGGCCGTTCCGCCCCACGCTTGCCGCGGCTCTCCCCCTCGTTGAGTCGCGGCGAAGATCGCGAGGGATGATGCGAGTGACGTGGGTTTTGCATCAAATCATCTCGGGGCAATCTGGAAGACGAGGTAGGCGGAGGTGAATGATGGGAGAGTCGCAGCAAATGAGGCGGGGATCGCATCATCCCTCTCGGGGGCGGTGGCGGCCCAAGAGAGGGACGCATCAGCTACTGACGATTTCGCAGCAAAAAATCTTATTTTGACATCATTCCGTTCGAAGGTTGCAGCGTACCTTCGCTCCCTCGCGCCCGTGCTACTCCCCTTTCTGCACCACCTCGATCATCTCCAACTGGCTGACGTCGCCGTCTTTGGCGGCGGATTCGGTCCAGCAGGCGATCTGGGGGCCGGTCATTCTGCCCACCGGCTCCAGGCGGGCGTCCTCGTAGCCCCAGAGGTGGGTGTCGATCAGGTACTGGGAGCGCGAGAGGATGGTTCCCCGGCAGAGGCGCGACTTGGCCTCGCCGGCGGGCTGGGCGGTCTCGCGCCGCAGCCGCTCGTTCAGGGTCTCGATCACCCGGTTGGGGATGAGGTGGGCGTCCCCGGGGTAGATGTAGCCGAAGAGGATCAGGTGGGCCAGCAGGACCCGCCAGCCGCCGTTGGGGTCGAAGCGGCGCAGCAGGCGGTCCCAGTCGAGCTCCCCGGCGCGGGCGTGGAGGACGTGGGCGACGTCGGCGCCGTCGAAGCGCTCGCGCTCCATGATGAAGGACTTGGACCAGATCATCTCCTCGGCCGGGATCAGCTTGGTGCGGTAGTCGAGCACGGTCTCCTCGACCGCGTGCTCGAACCACTGCTCGTCGACGCGGGCGACGCCGTTGCCGGAGCTGAAGATGACGTCCACGAAGTCCTCCCCCAGGTACCCCTTGCCCAGCCAGTGGGAGAAGGTGCGCTCGGTCTTCCACCCCTTCTGGAGGAAGACCTCCAGCGCGCGGTCGAAGTCCTCGGGGCGGACGAAGACGTCGAAATCCTTGGTGTGCCGCTCGATGCCCGTATAGCGGGCGTATGCGTAGGCGCCGCCGACGAGGAAGGGGACCTTGGCGTCGTCGAAGGCCCGCATCGCCTCGCGGTAGAACTCCTTGGTCTCGGTGCTGAGTATTTCCTGGGCCGGATGAGGGGCTGCGGTCTGGGTCGTCATCGAATCCTCCCGTCTGAGGCTCTGGCGCAACAGCAAGAGGCGTACCAGTTTGCGGGCTCTGGCATGCCTCTTGAACCCGGTTGGAAGCGAGGGAGGACGAGATGAGCGAACAGAACGGAACGGTGCGCGTCGGCGCGCTCGGGGATCTGCATTACACGC
>Ga0070665_100000767_pt1 | contig 42433 bp, 42 predicted proteins | sample KBSS13metaG_FD_65862 | JGI IMG/M metagenome (GOLD analysis project Ga0070665, IMG submission 65862) | Switchgrass rhizosphere microbial communities from Kellogg Biological Station, Michigan, USA - KBS S1-3 metaG | ecosystem: Host-associated > Plants > Roots > Rhizosphere > Soil ...
AGCGTCGTCTACCGCGTGAAGCTGACCAACGGCGACGAGATCGAGCTGCACAATCCCGCCGACCTGCCGGACCCGGTGAAGATCGAAAGCATCTCCGAGCCCTGGATCAAGGCCACCATCCTGACGCCCGACGAATATCTGGGCGCTGTGATCAAGCTCTGCCAGGACCGCCGTGGCTCGCAGCGCGAGCTGTCCTACGTCGGCTCGCGCGCGCTGGTGGTGTACGACCTCCCGCTGAACGAGGTGGTGTTCGACTTCTACGACCGGCTGAAGTCGATCTCGAAGGGCTATGCCTCGTTCGACTACCAGATCGAGGAATACCGCGTCGGCGACCTCGTGAAGATGTCGATCCTGGTCAACGGCGAGCCGGTCGACGCGCTATCCATGCTGGTCCACCGCGACCGCGCCGAGACCCGGGGCCGCGGCATGGTCGAGAAGATGAAGGACCTGATCAACCCGCACATGTTCCAGATCCCGATCCAGGCGGCGATCGGCGGCCGGATCATCGCCCGCGAGACCGTGCGCGCCCTGCGCAAGGACGTGACCGCCAAGTGCTATGGCGGCGACGCCAGCCGCAAGCGCAAGCTGCTCGACAAGCAGAAGGCCGGCAAGAAGCGCATGCGCCAGTTCGGCAAGGTCGAGATCCCGCAGGAAGCCTTCATCGCCGCGCTGAAGATGGACGCCGACTGAGGGCACGGCGCGCGGCTTGAACGCCCCCTCCGTCTCGGCGCTGCGCGCCAATCCACCTCCCCCGCTGCGCGGTGGAGGATCTCAGAGCTAAGATGCTCCACCTCGCAGCGGGGGAGCTGTCCGCGAAGCGGACTGAGGGGGTTTTGCGCTCACCCGCGCGGCGCCACCTCGACGATCAGGTCGCCCGGCTCCAGCCGCTCGGCGTCGGGCTCCCAGAAGCCGATGACGCGGGCGCCGCGCTGGATCTGCAGGGCCTTGCCGGTGCGCACGGCCGAGAGCGGCCCCCCTCCTGCGCCGTCACCGGCCGCTCACGCAGCGCCACCGTCCCGTGGCAGCCGGCGAGGTCGGTGATGTAGTCCGCCAGGTGCGCCCCGTGGGTAGAGCTGGCCAGCAGCAGGCCGGCGAAGCTGGCCGGATTGATCACCATGTCGGCGCCGGCCTGGCGGGCGAGCGCCTCGTTGTCCTCGGACCGGATCACCAGGCTGACGGGGGCGTCGGGCGCGAGCTTGCGCGCCGTGAGGACGCGGCGGAGAAACTCGGGAACCGTGAGCCCTACCTCCGGCATCTTCGACCAGTCCGTCTCCATATGCCGCCGCCAAACTCTTCCCCGGCCACCTCCCTCTTTGACGTGGAAAGTGCCGTCTTCCGGCGGTCGAGAGCAACTCATCAAACCCAGGCGGGGTGGTCGAGCGCAAGCCGCGCGTCGCTCCGTGGGTCATCCGGGTTCGATTGACATTCACATCGACGGGGCGGAAGCAGGCTGCAATGCAGGAGACACATTCGCGCCCTGGCGGGCGTGGTCTGGGAGGATCGTCATGCGCACCGTTCCGCTGTCGCGCAACATCGGCGTCGAAATCACCGGCATCAATCTCAAGAAGCCCGTCGATCCTGACACCCGAGGCGAACTTCAGTCGCTGATCGATCGTCACCATCTGCTGAGCTTCCCCGGCCAGGGCCTGAGCGTGGACGAGCAGGTGGCCTTCATGGAGCTGTTCGGCCCGAAGACCGACGAGGCTGGACGAGGCGTCTTCCACGGCTACGTCTCCAATCGCCGGCTGGACAGCGGCGTGCACCATGAGGCGGCGCTGCCGTGGCACTCGGACAACGCCTGGTCCCCGGCGCCGACCCATTACATCGCCTTGGGCGGCCAGCATGTGGTGGGCGATTTGGCGCCGACGCGGTTCGCCAGCGGGGTGCGGGCGGCTCGGGTCCTGCCCGCGGAGCTGCGCGCGCAGGTGCAGGGGCTGCGCACGATCAACATGGCCGACCTTTCCCCGGCCGGAGAGGAAATTCCCCGCAGCCGCCGGCTGATGCCCGAGACGCGCCGGGTGCTCGCGGAGGTTCCGCAGGACGAATATTACTTCCCTCGCACCACCTACCCGGTGATCTGGACTCATCCTCGCACCGGCGAGGAACTACTGTTCGTCCACGAGGACATGTCGGTGCGGATCGAGGGCCGCGACGCGGAGGAGAGCGAAGCGATATTCACGCCGCTGTTCGCAATCCTCTATGATGACGCTCACACCTTCGAGCATCACTGGCGTCAGGACGACCTGGTGATCTGGGACAACATCGCGCTCCAGCACGGACGTCCCGCCTTCCACGGCGGAGCGGGGGAAAGGACCCTGCTGCGAACCACGATCAATCCCGCGCAGGAGCTCTATCTCACGCACGGCCGCCGGGTGGCTGACTTCGCGAAGAAGCGGCTGGCCGAAACGGAGGCCGCTCGCAGCGTCCAGTAGTCGGAGCGCACGCGAGCATCGCCGCCCTGGCGCCGAGGGCGGCGTCTATCGCCGCCGCTTGAGCTCGGCGCGACGTTCGTCGCCTCGGGCTGGAACCAGGCGCAGCAGGTCGCCGCTGTCGGTCAGCATGTAGAGCAGGCAGGCCGGTCCCTGTTTGATGTCGCGGATCCGATCCATGTCGTAGAGCGTAAAAGAGCGCAGCCGACAGCGCGGGCGAGGGCGCCCAGTTGATGATCGGCTGCTCCACGCCCCGGCTGCTCGGTGTGAGCGGTGACCATCATCTGGTCGTACCCGGCGGCCCAAGGTGATCACTGGTCAGCCCAGGGTCAGGCTCCGGGCTCCGCCGTGCCTATCGTCGCCTCCAGACCGGCTTGCGCTTCTCGGCGAAGGCGCGCGGCCCCTCCAGCCGGTCCTCGGTCGCCTGGAGCGAGGTCCAGAGCGCGGCTCGGCGCAGCGCGGCGGCTTCCAGCGGCAGATCGCTGCAGCGGAGCACCTGCTTGTAGGCCTCCGCCGCCAGCGGCGCGGCGAGGGCGATTTCGGCGGCGATGCGCGCCGCCTCGGCCAGCATTGCGGATCGATCGGGAAGCAGCGCCTGGATGAAACCGATCTCATAGGCGCGTCGCGCAGGCATCGGCTTTCCGGTGAGCAGCAGCCTGGCGGCCTCGCCGGCGGGCATCAGCCGCGGCAGTTCCAGGAGGCCGGGGTCCGGCATCATCGATCGCAGCACCTCCGGCAGGCCGAAGCTCGAGGCTTCGGTCGCGACGCGGATGTCGCAAAGGCTCGCCATTTCCAGACCGGCGGCGAGGCAGTAGCCGTCGACCGCGGCGATCGCCGGCTTGCGGCAGTTCCGCAGGGCCGTGAAGATATTGGGCGCGTGCGTGGCTCGCCCGGGCGAACTGGCGTCCCGCGCGGCGATCTCCTTGAGGTCCGCGCCGGCGCAGAAGGCGCGGCCGCCGGCCCCGCAGAACACCAGCGCCGCCACGTCATCGTCGCGGTCCGCCGTCGCCACGGCCTCGACGATCGCCTGCCGGAGCGGCGCGTCGAGGGCGTTCATCACCTCCGGCCGGTTGAACGTCAGCCAGGCCGCGCCCTCGCGCACCTCGTACGAGAGGATCCCGGACAGGGGCTCGCCGCCATGGTCAGCCATCGACACCTCCCTCGCGCCCTTGCGGGCCGCTGAGCCTTCTTCTCGAAGCCTCAGCGTCAGGGGGAATGCGGCGCGATGCAACCGGCCTGCGACGCGCCCTGGTGATTGAGCGCGAAAGGCTTGTCGCGGCCCTCAGGCCCTGCGCGGAGCTCCGGAGCTGTTTGCGGCTCCACGGCGAGGTCCGCCTGCAGGGCGCGAAACAGGGCCTCGATCTGGATCGGCTTGGAAACCACGCCATTCCATGCCGCAAGCCGCGTACTCGGCGGCGTGGTGCGCCATGGCGTTGGCGGTCAGGGCGACGATGGCGTACGCGGCCGACCCTCGGCGGCTTCCCGAGCGCCTGACGCACGCCGCCGGACGGCGCGTGGGCGGCCTGTGCATGCGGCAGGCGGCAGGCGGCGCTGTCGTTGACAGCGCCCGGGCCGTTAGGAGGGTCAGTATGGCGTCGCGGGACGCCACGGTCGTCGCGAACCTGTCGGCGGCATGAACGGAAGGCTCCGACTGGGTTCAGTCTCGGGTGTCTAGGTTGCGGCTCAACATCGTCGATGCGGCCCAATCGGGTCCCGGCGCAGGTAACGGAGTTCGAGCCATGACCAATAAGATCACCAAGGCTGCGATGGCTTTCACCGTCGCCGCCGCCGTCGCCCTCCCGGCCAGCCAAGCCGCCGCCGGCACCTCGAAGACGGAAAGCGCCATCCTGGGCGCGCTTCTGGGCGGCGTGGCCGGTGCGGCGGTCGGCAACGGCAAGACCGAGGCCGTGGCCATCGGCGCGGTGGCGGGCGCGGCGCTGGGGGTCGCGGTGGACAAGAGCAACGATCACCGCAGCTATCGCAGCTACAGCTATCGCCGGGCGCCGTCTTACTACGGTGACGGCTATCGCTCTTACGACCGCGGCTACTACAGCCGGACGAATAGCCGCTACGGCTATGGCTACCGAGACTACGGCTACGGCCGCTGATCAGGGCCTGGCCTCGAGGAAGGCGCGCACCAAGGCCACCGTCGCTGTCGGGTTCTCGTCCATGATCCAGTGGCCGGAATCCGGCACGACGCCGCCCTTCACGTCGACGGCGCCGGCGCGCATGATCTCGGCCATCCTGACGCCGAACGACTTCTCGCCGCCGAGCGCCAGCACCGGCATCGGCAACTTGCCGTGGCCCGCGAGGAAGGCGCGATTGTCGATCGCGTCCTGATCGAAGGCCGCGAACTGGGCGAAGCTGGAATGCATCGCGCCCGGAAGCGCGTAGAGCCGCGCGTAATGGTCGCGAGTGGCTTCAGTGATGCGCTCGGGGTGGGCCGCGAAGTCGTTGTAGAAGCGATCGAGATAGATACGCTCGCGGCCGGCGACCAGCCGCTCCATGTCCGGCCCGCCAAAGCGGAAATGCCAGAGCAGCGGGTTCTTCAGGATCTCCTCCCAGGGCCCTACGCCCGGCACGGGCGCATCGATCAGCGCGAAGCGCGTGACGCGGTTGGGATACTGGGACGCGAAAGCGAAGCCGACCATGTTGCCGATGTCGTGCGTGACGAGATCGGCGCGCTGGATCTTCAAGGCGTCCAGCACGCCGGCGATGTCCCCCGCCTGGGTCTTCTTGTCGAAGCCGGTCGCCGGCTTCGAGGACAGGCCCATTCCCCTGAGGTCTGGAACGACGACGGTGTGGTCCCGCTCCAAGTCGCTCGCCATCGGCCCCCACATGTCGCCGGTGTCGCCGAAGCCGTGCAACAGCACCACAGCTGGGCCATGGCCGCCGACCCGCACGTGCATGGTCACGCCGTTGACGGGGATGTCCTCGGTGCGAAAATCCGCTGGAAACGGAGCGGGCTGGGCAAGCGCGGGAACCGCGAACAGCCAAGCGACGATCAGAGCGCATGCGATCCTGAGCATCATCATCTCCGCAGCCAGGCCGAAGCCGATCCAGCTTTCGACCGCAGGATGCGATGAGCGCCCCCTTCTCGGAAGCGATGAATGCTGGAGCAGCGCACAGCGGCCGCCCATGATGGGCGGTGCAGCGCGCCCGGTCAGGTCAACCCGCCGACCGGGGCCGAAGGCGCGGGCAGACGTACATCCCGACGATGGCGTACTGGTCGAAGCTGTCGCCACCCGTCACCCAGATGCGGCCTGCGACCACCCATGCATGCGCTTTCATCGCAGACGATCCGGCCTCGCGCATCAATCCGAAATAGAGGGCGTAGGGCACGCCATAGAGACCCAGCAGCAGGCGCGCCGTAACGGCCTGGGGAAAGCAGTTGGAATCCCAGGGTGTCAGGCGCGCCACTTTCCGGATCACCCGGCCGATCTGAAACGCACGGCGGTTCTGGGCCTCCGACAGAATGGGGATCCAGGGCTCTAGCCCGACGCTGCAGCCCAGCCTGGACGCGACCTTGCGAAAGGGGACCGCCAGCACGACGCACTTGGACGCGCCCAGCATGAACCACACGGGGACGGCCCAAAGCTGCATGAAGAGCGGAAGCTTGGCGAAGCTTCCGACCCTCTTCGCGAGGGCGGCGACCGCCGGCATCTCAGCCCTTCAGAAGAAGGCCGGCGCCGAGCAGATCGTCGAGAAACTGTCGAACGTCGGCCGTGCAGACGTCTTCCGGGACGTCGCATTCGGCGCAGATGGTCGCGACGATCTGCCCCTCCGTCACAGGCGTTTCCGCCAACTCCCAGATCCGCACGCCGGATCCGCGAATACTGTGATAGTCACCGGTTTCGACATTCATCATGACGAAATCGCCATCCATTTCTGTGACGAGTATGTCCTGATTTCGACAGTATAAAACGCTCATCTTTCGCTCATCCCCAGCCCAGCATCCGAACACCCGAATGATCCCTCGAAGCTGGGCGCAGCTTCGCGCGCCCACCCGGGATCCTAAAGCTCCGTCGACTGCATGTCAGAAAGCAATCGGTCGATGAGTCCGTCCACGTCAAAGCCCGCTTCCGGCCGCACCACCCGTGAAAACTTGATCCGCGTCGCGAGCGCGCCGCAGCTTCGCAAGTGAACCGCCTCGCGCTGCATGCCGCGAACGAATTCCATCCTGTAGGCATGCTGGTAAAGGGCTGAGAACTTTTCTGCTCCCGACAGTCTTTCGAAGCTGAACTCGTCCTGCGCGCCCTTCGACAGGACATAGATCCAGTTCACGATTGCGGGCTCATCTCCCTGCTTTTCGAGCGGGACGTTGTATTTATCGAATTCCGGGCGAATGCGGCTCAATCCCTGCGTTTCGATGCCGAGCCCGTCGGCGGCGTCCCGCCACAGCTTGATCCTCGGAAACCCGGGGACGGCCCGGCCGCTCGCGTCGATCGGCGCGACATCGTCGGCCAGCACGTCGAAACCCCTGCGCATGAAGCCCGCCGCCAATGTGGATTTCCCGGCGCCGGCGTCGCCGACGCAGATCATGCAGCGGCCCCCGATCCGGACGGCGTTGCCGTGAAGCGTGAGCAGATTGCGCTGAATCAGCAGGGCGCCGAAGGCGGACCCGAGCAGGAAAAGCCGTATGCTGCTCTCGTCGACGCCGGGCTTGGGATCGACCAGGATTTCGGCCCCGTTGCTGATGAGAAACGCACCGACGTCAGGGACATCGAACCACACCTGCGTCGCGCTCATCCGGTAGAACGGGCCATGATCCTTTCCTTCCCGAACCCCGTCCCGGGGCGCCGGCGCAAGACGAATGGATGCGTCGACGGCCGAGGCGTCGAGGCCGCCGAATGCACGCAACTCGGGGAGATCGAGTTCGCTGCTGAACGTGAGGCCATAGGCCCGGTACGTGTTTGGGGTCACTTTGCTCAGTCACGACAGGGATGTTCGAGGGACTAGGCTTAACTATAGATATTCCGCAAGCGCGCAGACGCTCGCGCATGCGAGTCAGTGATTCTTGCCTTCGACATACTGGATGAACCGTGCGGTCGTGATGGCGCGGCCCACCGCCAGTTCGAGCCGCTGGGCGACCGCAAGCTCCTCCCTGTTCGCCTGAAGCGGCGCCTCCGCCGGCCAATCGTCGAGCGCGGACTTCAGGCTGGGCAGGTCCAGCCGGCGGGCCATCACCGGATCGGCCTCGAGCGCCTCCAGCTCCCGCCGAAGCGCCTGCCTGCGGCGCCCCAGCCTGAAGTACCAATCGGCGCCTTGCCGCCCAGCCTGCTTCGCATCGAGCACGGCGTCGGGCACGACGCCGCGCAGCATTCGTCGGGACAGCCACCGATACTCGCCATTCCGAAGGTACTGATCGTCGGGGATCGAAAGGCAGAACTCCATCAGGGGCCGATATCCCGTGGGGTCCCGGCTCCTCAATCCGGACATGCCGTCCAGGTTCAGCTCGAGGTCGCCGCCTTCGTTCCAGGCGTGCTCGATCACCCACTGACGCCAGGCGCGCGTGGAGGGCGGCGGCGATTTGAAGGTGATGTCGAAGTTGAGCTCCGCCGCCCTCTCCACGACGTTCATTTCCCGCGCCCATTCTGGGTTCAGGGGGCACCAGCTGCTGAAGGGACTGGGATCTTGACGTCCGCGCAGGGCCTGGATGGCGTTCCAGGGCCCCGGGGGAATGAGCGGCCGGATCACGTGGGAAAGGAAGAACACCGGAAGAGGGGTCTTGCGTTTGGTGGCGTTCAATTCCCGCCAAAGCCTTCCCCATTGAAAGCTGGTGAACCAGGCCGGCAACGCGCCGATGCCCGTGAAGCTGAACGACACGTTTCCATAGCCGCCATTCAGCATCAGGTCGCAGCCCCGCTCCCTGGCCGCCCGATAGCAGTCGAATACCCAATGGAGGTTCTCGGCGTTGCGCGGACAGACGCTGCTGAGAAGAAACAGCGCCTTCTGGTCGCGCTCGTCCAGGAAGCTGTCGCCCGCATCCCGCCGGATCACCTCGAGCGACGGGTACATCGCGCGCAGCGCCTCCACATGCGGACTCTCGTCGCCGATGTGGAATTTCGCGATCCTGCCGTCCCAGCCGGGCGCCGGAACGCCGGTGAAGCCGATCAGCGGACGCCCCGGGTCCAGCCTGAGCGCCGTCGCGGCGACTGCCTGCGAATCGTAGCCGCCGGAGACGAGAATGGCCGCCCGGCGCGATCCGGCCAGCGAAGCCCTGACGCCCTCCTCCAACAAAGCGTTGGCGGCGTCGACGTAATCGTTGTCGTTCTTGAAACGGACCGGCGCGAGAGATTCGAGCCTATAGTACCGATCAATGGCCTCGGACCCTTGACGAAAGTCTACGGCCTTGCCGATCTCGACACGAGTTATGCCCTTGTACCAGCTTCTTCGCCCCTCATTGTAGTTGAGGAGCAGAGAATCGGCGACTTTCTGCTCGTCCAACTCGGCACGCACCTCGTCGGTTGCGAATATCGCACGCGGCGTCGAGCTTATGATGAGGGTGTTGTTTGCGGAAAACACATGCAGCGGCGGAGCCATGATCGGGCTTCTCACCGCCCTCACCGAACGGCTCTGCGGCGAATAGATCACCGCGGCGTATTGGCCGACCAGCTTCAAATCGGCCGCCGTCCCCCAGGCTGAATAGGCGGCGGCGTAGAGCGAGGCGTCGTCCGGCTCAAAGCGGTCGAGCTGCGAGGAGATCGCCCGTCTGTTGTCGATAAACCCGGAGAAGAGGACATAATCGCTGCTTTGGGTGCGGGCTGGGCGCCACGTCCGCGCCGCATTTGCTGCGGCGTACATGACATCGCCGTCCACGACGAATTTGCCGCTGCCGGAGAGGCCGGTCGCCAGCGAGGACGCCACGCGTTGAGCGACCCCCTGCCCGATGGGTCGGCCCGTCCAGTCGATGGAGAATGCGATCATCGCGTCCGACCAGCTCTATGCAGCATGCGAAGCCACTTATCGCCTGAGCGGCGCATCACTTCATCTCCCATTTTCCTCCGACCTGAAGAGGTGGGACGGTCGAGGTGTTCGCGGATAGATAGCGCAGCGCCTATGGAACCAGCACGCACTCAAAAACCTTAGGTGGCATCTTGATCTTGCCGCAATGCTGGGCCAAGCTCTAACGTAGTTGCGTCCCCCCCATCGCATGGCGCGATTTTTGCGCACCGGATAACTGGAGGTTACATGCCGACCGAAGTGACCAAGCGGGCTTATGTGGCCCCCACCCTTGAGCGTCTGCCGATCGGCGCGACGGCGAACCAATCCGCGCAGAATGGCGATACGGTGCCCTTCGTGGCGAACACCGCGACGCTGCCCACGGGCTCCTGAATTCCCTATCGAGGCGCCGACCTGCACAAAGTCGGCGCCTCTTTAGTTTTGAGACGCTCTCGGCTGGCCTTGAGCGGGATATAGCGCTCGGCGCAGCGCGCGGATCGTACGGTTTGGGCTTGTATGCCTCGGTGAGGCGCCGCCAGTCCAACAGCGACCGGCTTGCACCTCCGCAACCCTACCCCACCCAAGCTTTTCCGGATGAGCTCTGCGTGTCGACACATCGTCGGAGCCAGCGCGAAACGTCCGCGCGCCGCTCGTTGCCGCCGATGTGGAAGTTGACCGACATGCCGAGCGCCGAGCAGGCTTCCCACAGCGGATCCCAGATCGGGCTGGACAGGTCGGGCAGCGCCTCGCCGTTCGCGGCGCGCTCGGTTTCCTTCACCATGAGATGAGGATCCCACCAGGGCAGAAGCGCCAGGCCAATGTCAGCACCGAGGCTGTCGCTCGCGGGTCCTAGCTGGCCCCGGTGAGCCGCGCATTCAGCGATCAACGCCGCTCTTCCGTTAGCTCCGTCACGCACAGCCACCAGACCCAACAGGCCAACGGGATCGGCATCTCAGCTCTCCTCTTCGGGAGGAAGGCAACGGAGAACGCTACAGACGGTTTCCGGATGGCCGCTCACAAGTGCGTTCAGAGCCTGCGAGCGCCCCGGTCTGCGAAACGTCCTAGCCGCGTCCTCCCGCCGGTCGCTAGAGTGAATCTCTGGCAGGCAGGGGAGCATCCACAGTGTCGTTGTTCGACCTGAGCGGGAAGGTGGCGGTGGTGACCGGGGCCACCAAGGGGATCGGCCTGGGCATCGTCCAAGCTCTGGCCGAGGCCGGCGCCAAGGTGGTCCTCTCCAGCCGGGACCAATCGGCCTGCGACGAGGTGGCCGCCGACCTCGACAAGCAATACGGGCGCGGCGAGGTGATCGCCAAGGGCGTCGCCTGCGATCTCGATAAGCTGGAAGACGTGGAGCGTCTGGCGGAGCCGGCGCGCGAGGCGTTCGGCGGCGTGGACATCCTGGTCGCCGGCGGCAGCAAGGGCATCGGCAAGGCCGCGGCCCTGCTCCTGGCGGGCGAGAAGTGCCCGCCGGGCGATCGTAGCCCGTGGTCAGGACCCGAAGGAGAGACGACACATGACGAACGATAGCCTGGAGGGCCGGCTAGCCAAGGTCGAGGCGGAGCTGGCGATCCGAAATCTGGTGAGCAACTACGCCATCGCGCTCGATACGCGCGACATGGACAAGCTGGCCTCGCTCTACGACCCCGAATTGCCGGGAGATCCGGAGTGGGGTCCCGGCGGGCAGGGTGAAGCCGCCCGCATCGGCGTCACCATGAAGAAGTTCTACCGGACGTTCCACACGGTGTTCACGCAGGTGGTCGAGTTGACCTCGCCGACGACGGCGACCGGCGTGGTCTATACGATCGCGCAGCATGAGCTTGGCGAGCGCTGGATCGAGATGGCGATCTGCTATCGCGACTTCTATGTGCGCCGAGGCGAGCGGTGGCTGTTTGCGCAGCGTCGCGAGCTCCGGAAGCTCTACCTTGCCGACATGGATAGGGGTCCAACCGGCCCCTACGATCGCTTGCCGCAGATGAGCGAGACCGACCCTCGCGTCACCTGGCCCCACGCCGCCCCCAGCTGGTCGCAGTTCTGGAGCCGCGTCTCGGATGAAGATCGCGCGAAGCTGACCCGCTTCCCCTGAAGGCGCGCGGTCGTCTAGCCGCCGGCGGCGAAGAAGCGGTTCGGCGGGCTGGCCAGCCCGAGGTTCTCGCGCAGGGTCTCGCCCTCGTACTCCCGCCGGAACAGGCCGCGCCGCTGCAACTCGGGGATGACGTGATCGACGACGTCGTCGAGCCCCTGCGGCAGATAGGGGAACATCACGTTGAAGCCGTCGCAGGCCTCCTCCGCCAGCCACCGCTCCATCTCGTCGGCGATGATCTGAGGCGTCCCGGCGAAGGTCAACCCCGGTTAGCCGCCGACCCGCTGAGCGAGCTGGCGGATCGTGAGATGCTCGCGCTCGGCCATGGAGAGGACCCGCTGGCGCGCGCTGTGACTGGAATTTCCTTGCGGGATCTCCGGCAGCGGGCCGTCGGGGTCGAAGCCCGACAGGTTGAAGTCCAGCATTGCGTTGAGCGAGCCGATCGAGCTGTCGTAGTGCACCAGGCTGTCCAGGCGGGCGATCTTGGCGCGCGCCGCTTCGACGCTCTCGCCGACCACGATGAAGGCGCCCGGCAGGATCTTCAGGGTGTCCGGATCGCGGCCGGCGGCGCGCACGCGCCGCTTCAGGTCGGCGTAGAAGGCCTTGCCGGCCTCTAGCGATCCAGGGGCGGCGAACACGGCCTCGGCCGTTTCGGCGGCGAGCCTGCGGCCGGCGTCGGACGCGCCGGCCTGCACGATCACGGGCCAGCCCTGCACGGGGCGGGCGATGTTCAGCGGCCCCCGCGCCCGAAGATATTTCCCTTTGTGGGCCAGCACGTGGATCCGCTCGGGATCGACGTAGATCCCCTCCTCCACGTCGCGCACGAAGGCGTCGTCGGCGAACGAGTCCCACAGCCCCGTGACCACGTCAAAGAATTCGCGGGCGCGGGCGTAGCGCTCATCGTGCTCCATGTCTTCTTCGAGGCCGAAGTTTTGCGCCGCGTCCGGATTGGAGGTGGTGACGACGTTCCAGCCGGCGCGCCCGCCGCTGATGTGGTCCAGGGACGCGAACCGTCGGGCGACGTGGTAGGGCAGATCGTAGGTGGTCGACGCGGTCGCGATGAGGCCGATGTGCTCGGTGGCCTGCGACAGCGCCGACAGCAGGGTCAGCGGCTCGAAGGAGGTCACGGTGTGGCTGCGCTTCAGGGCCGCGGGCGGCATGTTCAGCAAGGCCAGGTGGTCGGCCATGAAGAAGGCGTCGAACTTCCCCTCCTCGAGCTTGCGGATCGCTCGCTTCAGCAGGGGAAAGTTGAAGTTCGCGTCGGGGACCGCGCCCGGGTAGCGCCAGGCGCCGGTGTGCAGGCTCACCGGTCGCATGAAGGCGCCGAGCTTCAGTTGCTTGGGCGTGGCCATGATCTCTCCGATGAGGGCGCGTGGGCGGCGTTGCGCCGAGGTCGGCGGTCTCACCGAGCCGGGTTCGGAGGCCCTCCTTGGCCCTCCCCCATATTGCTACCGCGGAACGCCGGCGAGAACGACCCCGGCGGGGAACAGCAGCAGCGACAGCGCACCGAGCAGACCCAGTGAGCTGACCTCGGGCTGACCGCCGCGATACGCAAACTGCATGGATTGAATAGCGAAGCGCGATTTCCGCCGCGGGCTCGCGGCTGCGACCTTCACCTCACACCGGCCCTGCAAACCGGCCGCAAGGAGAAGGTCAGATGGACGCCCAGGTCTTCGAGAACAGCGCGCAGGCGGCGAGCCCCGTCGACACCTCGGTCGCGCCCCGTCCCATGCGGCGGATCGATCGCGACGTCCACGGCCAGGTCGTTCTGGTCTTCCAGGGCGGCGGGGCGCTGGGCGCCTACCAGGCCGGAGTCTACCAGGCGCTGGCGGAAGAAGGCATCGAGCCGGACTGGGTGATCGGCACCTCGATCGGGGCGATCAACGCGGCGCTGATCGCCGGCAACCCCCCTGAAAAGCGGTTGCCGCGGATGCGCGAATTCTGGCGGCGCATCCGCCACTCGCCGTGGACGGATCTGGTCTCGTCCCTGCCCCTGATGAGCTCCTTCGCCGCGGCCATGACCGTGACCACCGGCCTGCAGAACTTCTTCCAGCCCAACCCCTGGGCCTTCCTCAGCGACCGCACGCCGCTGGGCGCCGAGCTCGCCGGCTACTACTCGACGCGGCCGCTGGAGCGGACGCTCGCCGACCTGATCGACACCGAGCTGATGAATGCCGGCCGCCCCCGGCTGACGGTCGGCGCGGCCAACGCCTCCACCGGAGAGATGCGCTACTTCGACAGCCGCGAGGGGCCGCTGACCGTCCGACACGTGATGGCCTCGGGCGCCCTGCCGCCCGCCTTCCCGGCCATCCGCATCGACGGCGAGCTCTATTGGGACGGCGGCATCCTTTCCAACACCCCGGTCGAGGCGGTGTTCGACGACAATCCCCGCCGATCGGGCGTGATCTTCGCCGTCCACATGTGGCGCCCGCACGGGCCTGAGCCGGACACCATCAACCAGGTGATCTCACGCCAGAAGGACCTGCAGTACGCCTCGCGCGCGGCCAGCCACATCGCCCGCCAGAAGCAGATCCACAAGCTGCGCCACATCATCTCCGAGCTGGTCGCCGGCCTGCCGGAGGAGGCGCGCAAGTCGGATCGGGTGCGCGAGCTCGCCGGCTACGGCTGCCTGCACCGGATGCATGTGGTGCGTCTGCTGGCCGAGCCGCTGCGCGGCGACAATCACCTCAAGGACATCGACTTCAGTCCGGACGGCATCCGCGAGCGCTGGGACGCCGGCTACGCCGACACGGTTCGCGTGCTGGCCCAGGCGCCCTGGACCCACGAGGTCGACCCCACCGAAGGCTTCATCCTGCACGAGGCCGCGGCCGGCCGGATGATCCACGAAAGCTGATCCCCACTCCCCGCCCCCAAGGAGCCCTGCCATGTCCCGCTCACGCGCCCTCTCCGCCGTCGCCCTCGGGCTAGCCGCCGTCGCGCTCACCACGCTTCCCGCCCAGGCCCGCGACATCGCGGCGCTGTATCCGACGCCGGCCGTCATGAGCCCTGCGCCCTCCGCCACCGGCGTGCTGCGCATGAAGAGCGCCTACGGCTTCGACGAGACCGTGGCGCGTCTGAAATCGGACGTGGCGGCCAAAGGCATCCGCTTCTTCGTCGAGATCGACCAGTCCGAACTCGGCGACGGCGCCGGCATCGCGCTCCGCCCTTCCAAGCTGCTGGTGTTCGGCAATCCTCCGCTGGGCGTTCAGTTCCTGACCTCCAACCCCTACGCGGGCCTCGACTGGCCGGTGCGGATGCTGGTCGTCAAGGACGCCAAGGGCGAGGTGTGGGTGGCCTACACCGACTTCGACTTCATCGCCCGGCGCTATGCGATCCACGATCGGCGCGCGGCCTTCAAGATGGCCGCGATGGTCTCCGCCTCGATCGCCTCGAGCGTCGGCCCGGCGGCCGAGGCCAGCGGCGGCGGCCGACCGAGCCTCGTTATCGGCCGAGAGCCCTAGCTTTCCACCCCTAAGCCGGAAGCCGAGTCCCTGACCCGTCCTTCCGGCCCATCCACGAGGCGACCGGCCCGACCGGTCCAAGCGAGAGCCGCCACTATGAACACGCGAAAGCTGATGCTGACCGCGCTGCTCGCGACCCTCACCGCCGGTCGCCTCGTGGTCCTCCCCGACAGCGCCCAGGCGCGCTCGCGGGAGGTCTACAGCGCCCCCTTCTCCACCGTCGCCGTCGGCGGCTACGACCCTGTCGCCTACTTCGAACTGGGCAAGGCCGTGCCGGGAACGAAGGCGCACACGACACTGTGGAAGGGCGCAGAGTTCCGCTTCGCGTCGGCGGCGAGCCTGGCGAAGTTCAGCGCCGATCCGGCGCGTTACGCCCCGCAATTTGGCGGCTACTGCGCCTGGGCCGTCTCCCAGGGCTACCTGGCCAAGGGCGACGCCAAGCACTGGCGCGTCGTCGGCGGCAAGCTCTACCTGAATTACGACGCCGCCGTTCAGAGGCGCTGGGAGGCCGACATCCCCGGCTTCATCGCCAAGGCCGAGAAGAACTGGCCGCGCGTCCTCGACTAATTCCGCATCCGACAACCCGACCACTCACGAGGAGGGCGCGTCCATGTCCCGCCTGACGAAACTCGCCCCGCATGCGCTCGCCGCCTTCATGGCCGCGGTCTTCCTGGACAGCCTGCGCTTCAAGTTCACCGACCACCCGAACACCCAGGAGATCTTCGGCCGGCTGAACGGCTGGGCGGGCTCGCTGGGCGCGCCGGGCCTGTTCGCCCACAGCGGCCTCTTCTCGCAGTACGTGATCGGCGGGATCGAGCTCCTGGCCGCGACCCTGCTGATCCTCGGCATGGCGCCGCGCCGCGGCCACCTGCAGGCGGCCGGCGCCCTGGCCGGCGTGCTGGTGATGACGGGAGCGGTCGGTTTCCACCTCTTCACCCCGCTGACGACCGACCCGAACCACGACGGCGGCGGCCTGTTCGTCGCGGCCTGCACGAACCTGGTGTTCGGCCTGCTGCTGCTCGGCCTGTTCCGCCGCCGCGAGTTCGCGGTCCTCGTCCGACGCGTGCTCGCCGTCTTCGCGCCGCTCAGCGAGGCGCCGGAGCACACGGCGCGGCCGCTTGCGGCGGCGAACGCCTGACCTTTCGCCAGCCGCCGGGAGCCCCGCCATGTCCGACATCTTCTGGACCTCCGACTTCGAATGGGCCGGCGCCCGCCTGCGCGTGAAGAAGACCGGCGCCTTGGTCGCGCTCGATGGTTCGACGCTGGCCGGGTTCGGCCGGTGGCTGCCCTACTATCTGGCCGTGCGGGCGCGTCAGCTCGCTCTGAGCGTGGCTCCTGGTCGCCCGGCGATCTGGTTCGCACCCGACCGCCCCCGGCCCTGGTATCTCGTCTGGGCCGCCGCCGCCTGGGTTGGCGTGCGCATCGCCCGAGCGCCCGACAAGGCCGACGCCGCCTTCTACTTCGAGGACGCCACCCGCACGCCGGCGCCCGCGGCCCCTCACGCCCGCCGGATCAACTTCGGCTGCTGGGACATCTCCAAGTCCCGGGTCGCCGAGGCGTTCGAAGCGACATTCGGCTATCCGCTCGCGCTCGATCCGGAACGCCACGTCGGCGAAGCCGTCGAGAAGGACGAGGCCAACGGCGCGCACGACGGTCGCATCGTGCAGTGTCCGACGCGTCCGCGCGCCGGGCGGGTCTATCAGCGGCTGGTGGACAACGTTGACGGCGGCGATGTCGTCGACCTGCGCACCCCCTTCGTCGGCGGCCGCCCGGTCGTGGTCTTCATCAAGCGCCGGCCGGTCGGCGAGCGGTTCGCCAACGTCAACAGCTCGATCCGCCTGGCGCGGCCGCAGGACGTCTTCACCCCGCGCGAGATCAAGGCGCTCTCGGCCTTCGCGGCCGCCATGCGGCTCGACTGGGGCGGGCTGGACGTCCTGCGCGACCGGCGCACGGGCCGCCTCTACGTCGTGGACGTCAACAAGACCGACATGCAGCCGCTCGCGCTGCCCTGGCTCGACAAGCTGCGCGCCACGCACCGGCTCGGGCGCGCCCTTCGCGACCTGATCTCAAGCCCGGAAACCCTGTGATGATCCCGTTCGTCCGCACCATGGCGTTCGACTATGGCGCCAGCAAGCAGGTCTCTCCCCTGATCCGCCGCGTCGTCGCGCCCAATCCCGGTCCCTTTACCTATACCGGCACGGGCGCGCACATCGTCGGTCACGGCGAGGTGGCGGTGATCGATCCCGGCCCCGACGAGCCCGCGCACCTCGAGGCGCTGTTGAAGGCCGTCGAGGGTGAACGCGTGACCCACATCTTCGTCACCCACGCCCACATGGACCACTCCCCGGCGGCCAGGCCGCTGTCTCGGGCCACGGGCGCGGTGATCTACGCCGGCGGCGAGCCCTGCCGTCCGAGCCAGGGCGACGAACGCCTGGAAGCCGGCGATGACCTGGCCTTTCGCCCCGACGTGGCGCTTCGCGATGGTGCGCGGTTCCGCGGCCTGGGCTGGACCGTCGAGGCGGTCGCGACGCCCGGCCACACCGCCAGCCACTACGCCTTCGGCCTGATCGAGGAAGACGCCCTCTTCCCCGGCGACTGCGTGATGGGCTGGTCGACCTCCGTGGTGAGCCCGCCCGACGGCGACATGGGCGACTACATGCGGAGCCTCGACAAGATCCGCGAGCGCGGCTGGCGCACGCTCTTTCCCGCGCACGGCCCGCCGATCCGCGAGGTCGAGCCGTTCCTGGCGGCCTACGTCGCCCACCGGCGCCATCGCGCCGCCGCAATCCTGGCCGCGCTCGACGCCTTGGGCGCGGCGAACGTTCGCCAACTCGTGGCCCTGCTCTACGCCGACGTCGATCCCCGGCTGCACCCGGCCGCCGCCCACACCGTGCTGGCCCACCTGATCCACCTCGTCCGCGAGGGCGAGGCCACGTGCGACGGCCCGCCCGCCATCAACGCCCGCTACCGGCTGCGGCGCCTGCGCACCGCCGCCTGACCCCGCCAACATCCTGCCCAAGGAGTCCTCCCGTGAAGACCACCATCCTCGACAAGCTCGACATCCAGCTCGCCGCGACCCGTCCGCTCTCCGGCCGGACGGCGCTGATCACCGGCTCGACCAGCGGCATCGGCCTGGGCGTCGCCGAAGCCCTCGCCGCCGACGGCGCCAACATCGTGCTCAACGGCTTCGGCGACGCCCAGGCCATCATGCGCACCCGCGATCGTGTTGCCGCCGAACACGACGTCGAGGTGGTCTACTCCGGCGCCGACCTCTCCGATCCCGCCGCCATCGCCGAGATGATGGCCTACGCCCGTGACGTCCTGGGCCCGGTCGACATCCTGGTGAACAACGCCGGCATCCAGCACGTCTGCCCGGTGGTCGATTTCCCGACCGCCAAGTGGGACGCGATCCTGGCGGTCAATCTGTCGTCCGCCTTCCACACCATCCGCGCGGTGCTGCCCGAGATGATCGAGCGTGGCTATGGCCGGATCATCAACGTGGCCTCGGCCCACGGCCTCGTCGCTTCGCCCTACAAGTCGGCCTATGTCGCCGCCAAGCATGGCGTGATCGGCCTCACCAAGACCGTGGCGCTGGAGGCGGCCACCAGCCAGGTGACCTGCAACGCCATCTGCCCCGGCTTCGTGCTCACGCCCCTGGTCGAGAACCAGATCGAGGAGCAGGCGCGCGCCCACGGCATTCCGGTGGAGAAGGTCGTCACCGACGTCCTCCTCGCCTCGCAGCCGAACAAGCGCTTCTCGACGGTGCAGGAGATCGGGGCTCTGGCCGCCTTCCTGTGCGGCCCGGGCGCCGGCACCATCACCGGCGCCTCGCTGAGCGTCGACGGCGGCTGGACGGCGCACTAAATCAGCATTGACGTCCGACCTCGGAGAGCACGCCATGCCGAGCCCCGCGACGACGCAGCGCCGCCGGCCCCATGTGATCATCATCGGGGCCGGCTTCGGCGGCCTGGCCGCGGCCAAGGCGCTTGCCAAGGCGCCGGTGGACGTGACGCTCATCGACCGGCGAAACCACCACCTGTTCCAGCCTCTGCTCTATCAGGTGGCGACGGCGGGCCTCACGCCCAGCCAGATCGCCAGCCCCGTCCGCGGCATCGTCCGCGGCCAGGAGAACGCCCGCGTCGTGCTGGCAGAGGTGGACGAGATCGACGTCGCCGCCCGCGAGGTGGTGACCGGCGCGCGGCGGACGCGCTTCGACTATCTGATCGTCGCCGCCGGCGCGAGCCACGCCTATTTCGGCCGCGACGAGTGGGCCAGACATGCGCCAGGGCTGAAGTCGCTGGAGGACGCGCTGGCGCTGCGCGCCCGTGTGCTGACGGCTCTGGAAGCCGCCGAGACCGCCTGCGACCCGGCTGAGCGGGCTCGGCTGCTCACCTTCGCTGTGGTGGGCGGCGGGCCGACCGGGGTGGAACTCGCCGGCGCCATCGCCGAACTCACCGGGCGCGCGCTCGCCAGCGACTTCCGCGCGATCCGGGGCGTGAAGCCCCGGGTCCTGCTGATCGAGGCCGGCGAACGGCTGTTGCCGACCTTCCATCCGAGCCTTTCGGCCTACGCCCGCCGCGCCTTGGAGAAGCTGGGCGTCGAAGTCAGCCTCGGCGTCGCCGTCGAGGACGTCGATGCTGCTGGCGTGAGGCTGGGAAGCGAGCACGTGGCCGCCGCCAACACCATCTGGGCGGCCGGCGTGCGCGCCGCCGCGCTCGGCCGCTTCCTCGGCGCCGAGACCGACCGCGCCGGGCGGATCCCCGTCGCCCCGGACCTCTCCCTTCCCCACGCCCCGGACGTGTTCGTGATCGGCGACCTCGCCAGGGTCGAACAGGAAGGCGGACGGCTTGTTCCGGGCGTGGCGCCGGCCGCCAAACAGGAAGGCGCCTATGTCGCGCGGGTGATCGCCGCTGCGGCTCAAGGGCGGCCGCGACCGACGCCCTTCCGCTATCGGGATTTCGGATCGCTCGCCACCATCGGCCGGCGCGCCGCCGTGGTGGAGCTTGGACGCGTACGGCTGACCGGCCTGATCGCCTGGCTCTTCTGGTGCGTCGCCCACGTCTACTTCCTGATCGGCTTCCGCAATCGGCTGCAGGTCGTGCTCGACTGGGTCTGGGCCTATCTGACGTTCGAGCGTGGCGCGCGGCTGATCACCGGCGACGACCAGGCGGCAGGCGCCCGCACCGCGCATCTGGCGGGCGCCTGCGCATGCCCCACGCTTTGACAGCCTTGCCCGTCGACAAGCCGACATAACGTTGTGCTATGAAAACCTGAACGCCTAGACTTCGCAGGTTTCCGGGGAAGCGCATCATGGAAATGCAGCAGGTCAGGTACTTCCTGGCGTTGTCCAAGACGCTGAACTTCACGCGCGCCGCCGAGATGGTCCACGTCAGCCAGCCGGCGCTGACCCGGGCGATTCAGCAGCTGGAGGCCGAGCTGGGCGGGCCCCTGTTCCACCGCGAGCGGCAGCGCACTCACCTCTCAGAACTCGGGCGGATCATGCTGCCCTACCTGGAGAACATCGCGCTGCAGGCCGAGGCGGCCCGCGAGCACGCCAAGAGCCTCAAGCGCGTGGAGCGCACCACCCTGCACATCGGGGCCATGTGCACCATCGGTCCCGCCCTGGTCGCGGATCTGCTCTGGGCCTTCCAGCAGCAGTATCCCGACGTCGACATCGTGGTGAGCGACCGGGCCGCGACCCCGCTCCTCGAGATGCTGGCCGCGGGAGAGGCCGACATCGCGCTCTACGGCATGCCCGACGAGCCGGATCTCCGCTTCCACGCCTTCCCGCTGTTCCGCGAACGGTTCGTGGTGGCGGTGCCGCCGACGCACCACTTCGCCAAGCAGAACGTCGTCCGGGTGCCCGACCTCAACAGGGAGAACTACGTCTGCCGCGCCAACTGCGAGGTCTATGAGTATGCGCGGCAGAAGTTCAACAACGCCGGCGCCTATGTGCGGCAGGTGTTCTCCTCGGAGCGGGATGACTGGGTCCAGGGGATGATCAAGGCGGGCCTCGGTTTCGGTTTCTTCCCGGAGTTCTGCGTCAACGACCCGGGCCTGCTGACCCGGCGGCTGATCGACCCCGAGATCATCCGCACCATCATGCTGGTGACGGTGCGCGGACGCCCGCATTCGCCGGCCGTCGGCGCCTTCATGCGCCAGGCCAAGGCCCACCCCTGGCCGGTGGGGCAGTACGACCGGCTGCCGTCCACCGACTCCTACAGCCTGGCGGGCGAGGCCGCGCCGGCGGGCTGACGGTCAGGCTTTCGCAGCCCTGGATCCAGCGGTCTCAGGCCGCAGTTGCGAGGCGAGCCAGGCGGCGATCGCCAGCGCAACGCCGACGCCGGCGACGGTCGCAGGCCACCCCAGGCGATCGAACACCTGGCCCAGCAGCGCCGCGCCGGCGAGCCCGCCGAGATAATAGGAGGCCAGGTAGAGGCCGCTGGCGGCGGCGCGGTCGCTGCGCGCGGCGCGGCCGACGAAGCCGGTCGCCACGGCCTGGGCGAAGAAGGCGCCGACGCCCAGCAGCACGAGACCCGCCAGAACCCCCGGCAGGTTGGGCAAGAGGATCAGGGGCAGGCCGACGCCTGCGAGGCCCAGGGAGGCGTAGAAGGCGGGGCGCGGTCCGAACCGGCTGGTGACGCGCCCGGCGAGCGGCGTCGTCACCATCGAGGGGGCGAAGACGAAGTAGACGAGACCCAACGCCATGGGCGCCACGGCGAGCGGCGCGCGCACCAGCACGAAGTTGACGTAGGTGAAGGCGCCGATGAAGGCGAACAGCACGCAGAAGCCGATCCCGAAACAGGCGCGCAGGCAGGGCGTGGCGAAGTGGCCGGCCAGGCGCCGCAGCGGCGGCGGCGCGTCGGCTTCCGGGGCGGCGGGCGGGGCGGCGGGCGGGGCACGTTCGAGCGCGACGAAGGCGAGCGCGGCGCCGGCGAGATTCAGCGCGGCGAAAACGAAGAAGCTCGCCGAGAGGCCCAGGTGAGCCGCAGCGGCCGAGGCGACCAGCCGGCCGAACAGGTTGGAAGCCACGGCGCCGGTCACGTAGGCGGCCAGCGCGCTCGCCGTCTCCTGCGCCGTGCCGTGCTCGGCGAGGTAGGCCATGGTCAGGGTGAAGGCCGAGGCCATGAAGACGCCCTGGACGACGCGCAGAGCCGTGAAGACGGCGAGACCGGGCGCGAAGGCGAGCAGGGCCGTCGGCGCGGCCAGCACGGCCAGCGCCACCCAGACGCCCTTGGCGCGCGGCAGCCGGTGACTGAGGAGCGCCACCACCAATCCGGCTGCGGCCATGCCGAAGGTGGAGGCGTTGACCGCCGCGCCCATGGCCGCCGGACTGCTCGCGTAGGTCTCGACCAGCAGCGGCAGGAGCGCCTGCGCCGCGAACAGATCAACGAGAGTCAGGAAGCCCATCACGCCCATCAGCACAGTGCGGGACCGGGCTCCGCTGAAGACGCCCGCGCGCGGGCCGGGAGCAGATGCGGCGGTCATGGCGGACCTCCCGATTTCGAACGGCGAAAAAGAGGCGTGCGGCGGCCCCAGGGACGAGGGACCGCCGCACGCGCCTGCGCGAGCGGGGTGCGGGGGTGTGCGCGCAGGCTGAAGGGCGGCCACGGCGTCGGACCGCCCCCGATGGCGGATCACATGTGGTCGGCTTGCGCCGGCGCCCCGTCGTTCTTGATGTCGGCGGAGAATAGGACGGCCTCGGTCTTGCCGGTGTTCTTCCACCAGTGCGAGACGCCGGCCTTTTCTTCGGAGACCTCGCCGGCCTTGTGGACGACGCCAACGGCGCAGTCGGAGCGGAACTCGGTCATCTCGCCCGTCAGGGTGATGATGATCGCCGGGCGGTCGGTGTGGCTGTGCCACGGCACCACGCCACCCGGCTGCACCACCAGCCGGCGCAGACGCAGGCGGCGGTTGTCGAGCCCCTTGATCTCGGTGGCCAGCGGCACGATTCCGATCTCGTTGTCGGTCACGTCCTTGGGCATGGTCTCGCCTGAAGCGCGGATCCCGGCTCGGACCTGATCGGCGGGACAGGATCCCGCCTGGGCCTGAGCGGCGATCGCGGAAGCGCCCGCCAAGGCGGCGACGGCGGCGAAGAGACGAAGCGAGGCGGTGGTGCGGGGCATGTCGTGGATCCTGGCTTTATGGGAGCGCTTCGGTCGAAGCGGCTTGCATCCGAAAGCTAGGCTCCGGCCCCGGCCGGCTGAATTCGCTTTAAGTTATCGAGCCAATGCGGTTTGCGGATAGCGTGCGCCCAACCGCCAGCCCATACGCCGCGCTGGCGGGCGCGGTGACGGAAGGACGCGACGAAAGGACCGCCCTCATGAGGAGGCGACTGTCGAGCCTGGGCTCGTGAACGTCGCACGCACGGCCGCCAGCGTGGGACTGGTCGTCACGCTGGCCTCGCCCACACGGTGCAGGATGCCGATCTTCCGCGCGTAGGCGAAGTCGGCCAGCCGCGGTCTGGCGACACCCGGGGCCGCGTACCCGTCAGGCATCACGGTGACGCCGAGGCCGGCCTGCACGAGCGCCAAGGCCTGGTCATCGTTCGTCGTCCGCGCGGCGAAGAAGGGGCGTACGCCGCGGGCCGTGAAGTGCCGGCTGGTCTCTGGCAAGAGCTCGCACTGCCTGCGCACGATCATGGTGCTGTCCGCCAGCGCCTCAGCCGAAACGACCGGCTCCTGGGCCAAGGGATGCGAGCTCGGCAACGCGAGCGAATAGCCCTCCGTCAGGAGGATCTCCTGGGCGAACCGGGTTTCGTCGGCGCGAACGATCGTCAACGCCGCGTCGATGCGCCCTCGGGCGAGCCGCTCGAGCAGGTCTCGCTCCCTCCCCTCCACCAACTCGACCTGTTCACGCCGCGCGCCTTCCGCGAGCCGCGCGGCCAGCACCGAAATCCACGAGGTCGGCAGGGTCGTCAGCAGGCCGAGCCGAAACGTCCGGCGTTCGACGGTCTCGACGACCGATCGCTCGGCGAGATTGAACTCGCTCTCGATACGCCTGGCGTGAACGGCGAAATGCGCGCCCGCCTCGGTCAGCTCGACGCGCCTGTTGGTCCGATTGAAGAGCGACCTGTTCAGCAGCCGCTCCAGCTTCGCGATGCCGACCGACAGGGTGGGCTGCGATACGTTGCAGCGGGCGGCCGCCTTCGAGAAGTTGCCGTGGTCGACCACCGCCAGGAAGTAGCGAAGGAGGTATCGGTCAATCATAGTCCTCATCTATGATATGTCCCGCGAAACTTCAATTTTTCGGGCACTTCAGCCAATGATAGGCTTGGCCTCCACCTGAACGTGGAGCGCGCCGTGACAGCATTCGATTTCGCCCTCGGGGAGACCGCCGACGCGATCCGGGACTCGACCCAGCGCTTCGCCGCCGATCGCATCGCGCCGCGCGCCGTCGAGGTCGACCAGACCAACACCTTCCCCCGCGACCTGTGGCCAGAGATGGGGGAACTCGGCCTGCACGGCATCACGGCCGAGCCGGAATACGGCGGCCTGGGCCTGGGATATCTCGAACACGTCGTGGCGATGGAGGAGGTGTCGAGGGCCTCGGCCGCCATAGGCCTCAGCTATGGCGCCCACTCCAACCTCTGCATCAACCAGATCCGCCGATGGGGCACGCCCGAGCAGAAGCATCGCTACCTGCCCAAGCTCATCAGCGGGGAGCACGTCGGCAGCCTGGCGATGTCGGAGGCGGGCGCCGGCTCGGACGTCGTCTCCATGACGCTCCGGGCCGACCGGCGCGGCGACCGCTATGTGCTGAATGGGACGAAGTTCTGGATCACCAACGCGCCGCACGCCGACACCCTGGTCGTCTACGCCAAGTCCGACCCCACCGCCGGCCCGCGCGGCATCACCGCCTTCCTCATCGAGCGCGGGATGGCCGGCCTTTCGGTCTCCAAGAAGCTCGACAAGATGGGCATGCGCGGCTCGGACACCGCCGAACTGGTGTTCGAGGATTGCGAGGTTCCGCTCGACAATGTGCTGGGCGCGCCCGGGCAAGGCGTCAACATCCTGATGTCCGGGCTTGACTATGAACGGGCGGTGCTGGCGGGCGGGCCGCTCGGCATCATGCAGGCCTGCCTGGACGTGGTTCTTCCCTATGTGCGCGAGCGCAAGCAATTCGGCGCGCCGATCGGCTCGTTTCAGCTGATGCAGGCGAAGGTCGCCGACATGTACGTCGCGCTCAATTCGGCGCGCGCCTATGTCTACGCCGTCGCGCGCGCCTGCGACGCCGGCCGCACCACGCGTTTCGATGCAGCGGGCGCCATCCTGCTGGCGTCGGAAAATGCGGTGAAGACCGCGCTTGAAGCCATCCAGGCGCTGGGCGGGGCGGGCTACACCCGTGAATGGCCGGTCGAGCGCCTGCTGCGCGATGCGAAACTCTACGACATCGGCGCCGGGACGAATGAAATACGCCGCTACCTGATCGGGCGGGAGCTGGTGGGCTGATGCGCCTGGCGAGCCTGGTCGACCCGACGGCGGCTGCGTTCCGCGCCAACGACGCGCACAATCGAGCGCTTGCGGCGAAGCTGCGCGAAAAGGTCGAGGCCGCCGCGCGCGGCGGCTCCGCCCAGGCGCGCGAACGTCACGTCGCGCGCGGCAAGCTGCTGCCGCGCGATCGCGTCCACCGGCTGCTGGATCCGGGCTCGCCCTTCCTGGAGATCGGCGCGCTCGCCGCCGACGGCCTTTATCGCGGCGAGGCGCCCGGCGCGGGCGTCATCTGCGGCGTCGGTCGCGTGTCGGGTCGCGAGGTGATGATCGTGGCCAACGATTCGACGGTGAAGGGCGGCGCCTATTTCCCGTTGACGGTGAAGAAGCACCTGCGCGCTCAGGAGATCGCGCGCGAGAACCGCCTGCCGTGCGTCTATCTGGTCGATTCCGGCGGCGCGAACCTGCCGCACCAGGCGGAGGTCTTCCCGGACCGCGACCACTTCGGCCGGATCTTCTTCAATCAGGCGCAGATGTCGGCCGAGGGAATTCCTCAGATCGCCTGCGTGATGGGAAGCTGCACCGCGGGCGGCGCCTATGTGCCGGCCATGTCAGACGAGACCGTGATCGTCCGCAACCAAGGCACCATCTTCCTGGCCGGCCCGCCGCTGGTGAAGGCGGCGACGGGCGAGGTGATCTCGGCCGAGGACCTCGGCGGCGCGGAAGTTCATGGTCGCCGCTCCGGCGTGGTCGACCACGTGGCGGAGAATGACGAACACGCGCTGCTGATCGTGCGGGACATCGTCGCGACCCTCAACGCGCCCAAGCGGATTGACATCGAACTCCAGCCGCCGCAGGCGCCGCTGTTCGACGCCGAAGGCCTTTATGGCGTGATCCCCGCCGACGTGCGCGCGCCCTACGACGTGCGGGAAGTCATCGCCCGCATCGTCGACGGCTCGCAGCTGGCCGAGTTCAAGTCGCTGTACGGGACCACCCTCGTCTGCGGTTTCGCCCGGATCTGGGGCATGCCTGTCGCGATCCTCGCCAACAACGGGGTGCTGTTTTCGGAGAGCGCTCTGAAGGGCGCGCACTTCATCGAGCTGGCCTGCCAGCGGCGGATCCCCTTGCTGTTCCTGCAGAACATCTCCGGCTTCATGGTCGGCGGACGCTACGAGGCCGAGGGCATCGCCAAGAACGGGGCCAAGCTGGTGACGGCGGTCGCCACCGCCCAGGTTCCGAAGATCACCGTCTTGATCGGCGGCTCGTTCGGCGCCGGCAACTACGGTATGTGCGGGCGGGCCTATTCACCTCGCTTCCTGTTCACCTGGCCGAACGCAAGGATCAGCGTCATGGGCGGCGAGCAGGCGGCCAGCGTGCTGGCGACCGTCCATCGCGACGCCGACGCCTGGTCGCCGGAGGAGGCCGAGGCCTTCAAGGCGCCGATCCGCCGGAAATACGAGGAAGAGGGCGATCCCTACTATGCGACCGCGCGGCTGTGGGACGACGGCGTCATCGATCCGGCGCAGACGCGGGACGTGCTCGGCCTGGCCTTCAGCGCCACGCTGAACGCACCCATCCCCGCGCGGGCCCAATTCGGCCTGTTCCGGATGTGATGCGATGATCGAGAGCCTGCTCATCGCCAATCGCGGCGAAATCGCCCGTCGCATCATCCGCACCGCCCGGCGCCTGGGCGTGCGCACCATCGCCGTTCATTCCGACGTCGATGCGGACATGCCCTTCGTGCGCGAGGCCGACGAGGCGGTGTGCATCGGCCCGGCGGCGGCGCGCGACAGCTATCTCGACCAGGGCAAGATCCTCGCCGCCGCTCGAACCAGCGGGGCGGCGGCCGTCCACCCGGGATACGGCTTCCTGTCGGAGAACGCCGAGTTCGCCGGGGCCGTCCTAGCCGCGGGCCTGACCTGGGTCGGCGCGCCCCCGGCGGCTATTTCGGCGATGGGGCTGAAGGACGCCGCCAAGCGGCTGATGATCGAGGCGGGCGTGCCGGTCACGCCGGGCTACCTTGGCGATGACCAGAGCCCGGACAGGCTGCGCGCCGAAGCCGACCGCATCGGCTATCCCGTGCTGATCAAGGCGGTCGCCGGCGGCGGCGGCAAGGGCATGCGCCGGGTCGACGCGCCCGAAGGCTTTGCAGACGGCCTGCAGAGCTGTCGCCGCGAAGCCGCCGCCGCGTTCGGCGACGACCGCGTGCTGATCGAGAAATATATTCTCGGGCCTCGCCACATCGAGGTGCAGGTGTTCGGCGACACGCAGGGGAACGTCGTCCACCTGTTCGAACGGGACTGCTCGCTTCAGCGCCGCCATCAGAAGGTGATCGAAGAGGCCCCTGCGCCAGGCATGGACGCGGCCACGCGCGAGGCGGTCTGCGCCGCCGCGGTGAAAGCCGCCAGGGCGGTGAGCTACGTCGGCGCCGGCACGATCGAATTCATCGCCGACGCCTCGGAAGGGCTTCGGCCCGACCGCGTCTGGTTCATGGAAATGAACACCCGCCTGCAGGTCGAGCATCCGGTGACCGAAATGATAACCGGCGAGGACCTGGTGGAGTGGCAATTGCGGGTGGCGTCCGGCGAGCCTCTGCCGAAACGGCAGGATCAGCTGTCGATCGACGGCTGGGCGATGGAGGCGCGGCTCTATGCCGAGAACCCGAGCGCCGGCTTCCTGCCCTCGACGGGCCCGCTGAAGCGCCTGCGGTTCCCGGCCGACATTCGCATCGACAGCGGGGTCGAGGAAGGCGGCGAGATCACACCCTTCTACGATCCGATGATCGCCAAGCTGATCGTCCACGCTCCGACACGGCAGGCGGCGGCCGCGCGGCTGGCGGCGGCCTGCGCCGGGATCGAGGTCTGGCCCGTGCGCACCAACGCCGGCTTCCTCACGCGGGCGGCGGCGAATTCCGATTTTGTCTCCGGCCGGATCGACACCGGCTTCATCGAACGCCACGCCGATCAACTCACGCCCGCAGCCGAACCCTCGTCCCAAGTGGTGGCGGCCGCCGCCGCGACGCTGGTCCCGCGAGACGACGCCGACCCCTGGCGGGCGCTGGTCGGCTTTCGCGTGGCGGCTACGCCCGATCTTCGGGTGGTCGTCGAACTGGGCGGCCATCCGTTCGTCGGCGTCATTGGTCGTCCCGCGGCGACGGCGGAGTTCGACGGGGAGCGGGTGCTCTTCCTCGACGGCGAAGCCTGGCCCTTCGCAGCGCCGACCGCCGATCACGCGCCGGGCGCCGGATCAGCTGGGGACGGCGCCATCCTCGCGCCCATGCCGGGCAAGGTGGTGTCGATCGAGGTCCTCGACGGCGAGCGCGTGACGAAAGGCCAGCGGCTGGTGGTGCTCGAGGCGATGAAGATGGAGCACGCGCTGATCGCCCCGTTCGACGGCGTCGTCGAAAGCCTGGCGATCTCGTCCGGCGATCAGGTGTCGGAAGGCGTCGTGCTGGCCCGGATCAACCCGGAGCTGGCCTGATGGCGAGCCGATACTTCGACCAGCGACCGGATAGCCTATCTGGCGGACTCGCGGACCGTCTCCATAGCGACGAAGGTCGAGGTGCTCGCCACGTGCGGCAGGGTCGAGATCTTCTCGCCCAGCACGGCGCGGTACCTGCGGATGTCGGCCGTTCGAACCTTCAGCAGGTAGTCGAAACTGCTCGCGATCATGTGGCACTCTTCGACTTCGGGGATCTTCCGGACCGCCTCGTTGAATTCGGTGAGCGCGGCCTCGCGCGTGTCCGACAACTTCACTTCCGCGAAGGCGACGTGATCAAGGCCGACCTTGGCCGGGTCTACGATGGCGCGGAAGGCCACGATCACGCCGATCTCCATGAGGCGGCGAACGCGTTGCTGACACGGCGTCTTGGAGAGACCCACCTTCTGCGCAAGCTCGGTGTAGGTGATGCGCCCCTCCTGGCGCAGGACGGCGAGGAGCTTCCTGTCGAAGTCGTCCAATTCGATCGGCAAGGGCGGACTTTTCATGAATCTAGACTGCGGATGAACGCAACAAAAGTCCACATGAGCCCCCCGTCGTTTGTTCAAAGGCTGATCGCCGCCGGTCGGGCTCCTATATTCTGCACATGAGCACGGCAGGCCCCTTCGCCACCTTTGCGCCGCCCATCCGCGAACAAACCGCGCTGCGGCGAGCCATCACGGCGGCGTACCGCCGATCTGAGCCGGAATGCCTTGCCGAACTGCTGGACCACGCCGCATTGCCGGCCGATCTGCGCGATCGCGTGAACCGCACGGCCCGAGAGCTGGTCACGGATCTGCGCGGCAAGTCGGTCGGCGGCGGGGTCGAGGGACTCGTGCAGGAGTTCTCCCTCTCCAGTCAGGAGGGCGTGGCGCTGATGTGCCTCGCCGAGGCGCTGCTTCGCGTACCCGACGAGCCGACCCGCGACGCGCTCATCAGGGACAAGATCGCCAGCGGCGACTGGAAATCCCATCTCGGCGGCGGCCGATCGCTGTTCGTGAACGCCGCGACCTGGGGCCTCGTCGTGACGGGCAAGCTCCTCGACAGCGTCAACGATCGCGGGCTGGCCGCCGCGTTGGCGCGCCTCGTCGCGCGAACCGGCGAGCCGGTCATCCGGCGCGCGGTGGATCTCACCATGCGCCTGATGGGCGAGCAGTTCGTCACCGGAGAAACCATCGACGAGGCGCTCAGGCGCGCCCGGACGATGGAGGCCAAGGGCTTCGCCTACAGCTACGACATGCTGGGCGAGGCCGCGACGACGGCCGAGGACGCCGCGCGCTACTATCGCGACTACGAGAACGCCATCCACGCCATCGGGCGCGCGTCGCAAGGGCGCGGGATCTACGAAGGCCCCGGCATTTCCATCAAGCTGTCGGCGCTGCATCCGCGCTATTCGCGCGCCCAAGCCGACAGAGTGACGACTGAACTGCTGCCGCGCGTCCAGGCGCTTGCGGCGCTGGCGAAGGGCTATGACATCGGCTTCAACATCGACGCCGAGGAAGCCGACCGGCTCGAGCTCTCGCTGGATCTGCTCGAGAGCCTGGCGCTCGATCCGGCGCTCGACGGCTGGAACGGCCTAGGCTTCGTCGTGCAGGCCTATGGCAAGCGCTGCCCTTTCGTCATCGACTGGATCATCGACCTCGCCCGGCGCGCCAGGCGCCGGATCATGGTCCGCGTGGTCAAGGGCGCCTACTGGGACGCCGAGATCAAGCGCGCCCAGGTCGACGGGCTAGTGGACTTTCCGGTCTACACCCGGAAGGTCCACACCGACGTCGCCTACATCGCCTGCGCCAGGAAGCTGCTGGCGGCGGCGGATGCGGTCTTCCCGCAATTTGCGACGCACAACGCTCAAACCCTCGCGACCATCTACCACCTGGCCGGTACGGACTTCACCATCGGCCGATACGAGTTCCAATGCCTCCACGGCATGGGCGAGGCTCTCTACGAAGACGTCGTCGGCAAGACCAGGCTCGACCGGCCTTGCCGCATCTACGCGCCCGTCGGCACCCACGAAACCTTGCTCGCCTATCTCGTCAGGCGGCTGCTCGAGAACGGCGCGAACTCGTCCTTCGTCAATCGGATCCGTGATCCGAGCGTCTCCATCGACGACCTGATCCGCGATCCGGTCGAGCAGGTGCGCGCGAGCCGCTCGCCGGGCGGTAAGCACGACGGAATTGCTCTTCCCTCGGCGCTCTATCCCAACCGCCGCAACTCCAGCGGCCTCGACTTGAGCGACGAGCGCACCCTTGAATCACTGACCGGCGCCCTGCGGGAAAGCGTCAAGATGACGTGGACAGCCGGCGAATCCGGGACGCCGCGCGCGGTGACCAATCCCGCGGACGGTCGGGACGTCGTCGGCATGGTGCGCGAGGCGTCAGCTGAAGACGTTCGCGCGGCGGTCGGCAGGGCCACGGCCGCGGCCTGGCCGGACGTCCCCGTATCCGAGCGCGCGACGGTGCTGGAAAGCGCGGCCGACGCGATGCAGGCGCGCATGCCGATCCTGGTCGGCCTGCTGGTCCGCGAAGCCGGCAAGTCCGCCGCCAATGCGATCGCCGAGGTCCGCGAAGCGATCGATTTCCTGCGCTACTACGCCGAGCGCGCACGACACACGCTTGGCCCCGGGCAGCGCCCGCTCGGCCCGGTCGTCTGCATCAGTCCGTGGAATTTTCCGCTCGCAATCTTCACCGGCCAGGTCGCCGCCGCCTTGGCGGCGGGCGACCCGGTCATCGCCAAGCCGGCTCCGGAGACGCCGCTCATCGCCGCCGAAAGCGTGCGCCTCTTGCACCAGGCCGGCGCGCCGAGAGACGCGCTGCAACTCATCTGCGGAGGGGGCGGCGTCGGCGGCGCCCTGGTCGGCGACGACCGTACGGCCGCGGTGATGTTCACCGGCTCGACCGAAACGGCGCGGTTGATCCAGAAGCAGCTCGCGCAGCGTCTGTCGCCGTCCGGGCGGCCGATCCCGTTGATCGCCGAAACGGGGGGTCAGAACGCCATGATCGTCGATTCCTCAGCCCTTCCCGAACAGGTGGTGGCCGACGTGATCGCCTCCGCTTTCGACAGCGCAGGGCAGCGGTGCTCGGCCTTGCGGGTGCTTTGCCTGCAGAGCGAAATCGCCGACCGTACGCTCGCGATGCTCAAGGGCGCGATGAAGGAGCTGCGCATCGGCTCCACGGACCGCCTGGCGAACGACATCGGCCCGGTCATCACCTCGGCCGCGAAGGCGAAACTGGAGGCGCACATCGCGGCGATGCGGGCGAAGGGTCGCCGCATCGAACGGCTGCAGTCGCCCGATGAGACGGCCTGCGGAAACTTCGTCACGCCGACGATCATTGAACTGGAAAGCATCGACGATCTCGACGGCGAGGTCTTTGGACCGGTGCTCCATGTGCTGCGCTATGAGCGCGACGCCCTGGACGACCTGATCGCGTCGATCAATGGGACCGGCTATGCGCTGACGTTCGGCCTCCACACCCGACTGGATTCGACGATCCAGCACGTCACGGAGCGGGTGAAGGCGGGCAACCTCTACGTCAACCGCAACGTCATCGGCGCCGTCGTCGGCGTTCAGCCTTTCGGCGGCCTCGGGCTGTCCGGCACGGGACCGAAGGCCGGCGGCCCGCTATACCTGTTTCGGCTGGTCGCCACGCCACCGGCGGCAAGCGAAGCGTCGGGCGACGCCAATCACGCGCTGCAGGACTTCGTCTCCTGGCTCGCGGCCAGGGGCGAAGCCGAGTCGGCGGCGCGTGCGGGCGCCTATCGCGCAATCTCCCGGCTTGGCCATAGCGCTGAGCTTCCCGGGCCCGTCGGCGAGCGCAACCTCTATCGGTTGCGGCCACGCGGCTGGATCCTGCTCCGACCGCAGACGGAGCAAGGTCTCTTCCAGCAGATCGCCGCCGTGCTCGCAGCCGGCTGCGACGGCGCGATCGAGGGAATGGCGCCGCCTGCGGGCCTGCCGCCCAGCGTCGCCAAAAGGCTGGCCACACGCACCGAAGGTCCGCTCGCGGGCATGCTCGTCGAAGGGGAAGAAGAGGCTGTCCTGCAGGCGGTCAGGGACGCCGCCGAGCGGCCCGGTCCCCTCCTCCCGGTTCACGCCGCCTCGCCCGACGATCGCCACGGCCCGCCGGCCTACAATCCCGACTGGCTGCTCGAGGAAGTCACCACCTCCATCAACACCACCGCCGCGGGTGGAAACGCGAGCCTCATGGCGCTGACCTGAACGCGCCGATCCCGCGCCTCAGAAGGGACGGGCTTCGCCTTCGCTCCGGCGCCGCCGACCGCCATCGGCTGCGGTTTCAGACCAGGGCCACCACCCGGCGCCAGCCGTAGGGATCGTTGCTCTCGCCACGCTGCAGGCCGACGAGCCGCGTGCGCAGGGCGTTGGTGACCGGACCATCGACGCCGTCGGCGATCTTGAAGCCGCCGGCGGAATGGCGAACTTCCCCGATCGCCGCGATGACGGCTGCGGTGCCGCAGGCGAAGGCCTCGCGGAGCCGGCCGCTCGCCGCATCCGCCTGCCAGGCGTCGAAGCTGTACGGCTGCTCGAGCACGGTGTGGCCGAGGTCGCGCGCGAGCTGGATGATGGCGTCGCGTGTAATGCCGGGCAGGATGGCGCCGCTGAGCGGCGGCGTCTGGATCGCGCCATCGTCGAAGACGAAGAACACGTTCATGCCCCCGAGCTCCTCCACCCAGCGGTGATCCGCCGCGTCGAGGAACACGACCTGATCGCAGCCATGCTCGATGGCTTGCGCCTGAGCCAGCAGGCTGGCGGCGTAGTTGCCGCCGCACTTCGCCGCCCCGGTGCCGCCGGGCGCCGCCCGCGTGTACTCTTCCGAGACCCAGACTTTCACGGGCTTCGCGCCGCCCTTGAAATAGGCGCCGACCGGGCAGGCGATGACGCAGAAGACGTATTCCGACGCCGGCCGCACGCCGAGGAAGGCCTCGGTGGCGAACATGAACGGCCGCAGATAGAGGCTGCCTTCGCCGGAGGGGATCCAGTCCGCGTCGATCCGCACCAGCGCCTCGACCGCCTCAAGGAACATCTCTTCCGGAACCTGCGGCATCGACATGCGCGCGGCCGAGTTGGCGAAGCGGCGTGCATTCTCCAGCGGCCGGAACAGGGTGATCTCGCCGTTCGCCGTGCGGTAGGCCTTCAAGCCTTCGAAGATCTCCTGCGCGTAGTGCAGGACCGCGGCGGCGGGATCGAGGCGGAACGGCTCGCGCGCCCGCACCTGCGCCTCATGCCAGCCGGCCTCCGCCGTCCAGCGCAGGGTCACCATGTGATCGGTGAAGATCTTTCCGAAGCCGGGATCCTCTAGCATGGCCGCACGAGCCTGCGCCGATGTGGGATTCGGGTGCGGAAGGGTGACGAACATCGGGACTGGTCTCCATGGCGGCTCGCGGCGCCCGGCGGGTGGAATGCGCTTCCAAGATCGGCGCCGCGGGGAGTCGCGTGACAGCCTGATTTAGGCGATCACGGCGCGCAACGGCGACCCTTACGATGCGCCTCTGCATCCTGACCGCCGCAAACGTCAATCGGCATTGACTGCATACGCGGTGGAGCGCGTTCAGCGTAGGCGCTGACAGCCGCGAATTCAGCGACTCGCGGCCGTGCCATGCCCGCCGCGTACTCAGACCGGCACCGCGGTCGTGTACTTCACCTGGCTCAGCGCAAAGTGCGAGGCCGAGGTGGCGACGTCCGGGAAGGTCAGCAACTCCTCCATCAGAAACCGCTGGTAGGCGCTGACGTCGGCGACGACGATCCGCAGCAGATAGTCCCACTCGCCGGACATCGAGTAGCACTCCATCACCTCGGGCCGCGCGCGCACGAAGCGTTCGAAATCCCGGTGCTTCTCCAGCGAATGGGCCTTCATTTGGACCTGCAGCATGACGCTGACGCCCCGCCCCACGCCAGCCGGATCGACCAGCCGCACGGCCTGACGCAGCACTCCAGCCTCCTCCAGCGCCCTGATCCGTCGCCAGCAAGACGTGGCGGAGGCGCCGACGCGTTCCCCCAGAGCTGCGGCGCTGAGCGTGGCGTCCTCCTGCAGCAGGCGCAGCAGGCGTCGATCGACATCGTCGAGTTGAACCGGATGTTTCATGTTTTGGCCCCGACGAGGATATGCAATCCGAATTGCACGCGGATGCAGGGTAATCTGGAAGGAACGCCCACCGATAGTCGGTCATTCTGGACCGGTGAGCGCCGCGAAATCCATACACGCTGAGCCGCCCCGCGGAGCTGCCGCGGACTGGACGATTCCGCAGGACTGGGCGAGCTACACGCCGTCCGAGCACCGAATGTGGGACCAGCTGTTCGCGCGCCAACTGCAGTTGCTTCCCGGCCGCGTGACGCCCGCCTTCCTGCAAGGCGTCGAGGTGCTGCGGATGTCACGGCCCGGCATCCCTGATTTCGACGAGCTTTCCGAGAAGCTTCGGAAGCTGACCGGTTGGCGGGTGGCGGCCGTCCCAGGCCTCGTGCCGGACGAGGATTTCTTCCGGCATCTGGCCAACCGCACCTTCGTCGCCGGCCGCTTCATCCGTCGCCCGGACCAGAGCGACTACCTGCAGGAGCCGGACGTCTTCCACGACGTGTTCGGCCATGTGCCACTGCTCGCGAACCCGGTGTTCGCCGACTACATGCAGGCCTACGGCGAAGGCGGGCTGCGCTCCTTGGAGTTCGGCGCCATGCACCAGCTGGCGCGGCTCTATTGGTACACGGTCGAGTTCGGCCTCGTGCGCGACGGCGCGGAGCTGAAGCTCTACGGCGCCGGCATCGTGTCGAGCCGCTCAGAGTCAATCTTCGCCCTCGACGATCCGTCGCCCAACCGCATCCAGTTCGACCTGCAGCGGGTGATGCGGACCGATTACCGCATCGACGACTTCCAGCAGACCTATTTCGTCATCGACAGCTTCGAAGACCTGCTGCGCCAGACGCTCGAGGCCGACTTCGCGCCGCTCTACGCCGCGCTGCGCGCCGCGCCCGAGATTCCCACCGACACGGTCCTCGAGAGCGACGCCGTCCTGCATCGCGGGAGCCAGGCCTACGCCCGCAGCCGGACGCCCCGATGAACGCCATCAACGAATACGCGCCCGATCCCTTCGCCGCGCTCACGCCGCAGGCCGCCGATCCGCTGCTGTCGCTGATCAAGGCGTTCGCCGAAGATCCGCGCCCGGGCAAGCTCGACCTCGGCGTGGGCGTTTATCGCGACGCCCTCGGCCGCACGCCGGTGATGGCCGCGGTCAAGCAGGCGGAGGCCAGGCTGCTCGCCGCGCAGCTGAGCAAGGCCTACCTCGGCCCTGAGGGCGACGTCGGCTTCCTCGGCCAGTTGAGGCCGTTGATATTCGGCGCCGGAGTCGCGAGCGAGGACCTCGTCGGCGTGCAGACTCCGGGCGGGACCGGCGCGCTGCGACTGGCGGCAGATCTCGTCGCCCGCGGTCGGCCGGGCGGCCGGATCTGGTTGGGGACGCCGAGCTGGCCGATCCACGGCAACATCTTCAGCGCCGCCGGCCTGACGGTCGCGCCGTTCCGCCATCAGCACCCGGCGAGCGGCCACGTGGACGGCGAGGGCCTGATCGGCGTCCTGCATGCGGCCTCCGCCGGCGACCTCGTCCTGCTGCACGGCTGCTGCCACAACCCGACCGGCGCCGACCTTTCCGCAGAACTCTGGGCCGAGGTCGCCGAGATCGTCGTCCGTCGCGGGCTGATCCCGCTGATCGACTTCGCCTATCACGGCCTGGGCCATAGCCTCGAGGCGGACGCCGCGGGTCTGCGCATGGTGTTCGAGCGCGCCGACACCGCCATTCTCGCCTACTCCTGCGACAAGAACTTCGCGCTCTACCGCGAGCGCACGGGCGCGCTCTTCGTCCGCGCGGGCGAACATCGCGAGGCGGTGCGCACCAACCTGCTGGCGCTGGCGCGCTGCGCCTGGTCGATGCCGCCGGATCATGGCGCGGCCGTGGTGCGCCTGATCCTCGAGGACGCGGCTCTGGCGGGCGTCTGGCGCGCGGAGCTCGACGCCATGCGCGGACGGCTGAACGCCCTGCGCGTCCAGCTCGCCGACGCCGATCCGCGCCTGGAGCCGTTGCGCGGCCAGCGCGGCCTCTTCGCCATGCTGCCGTTGACGCCGGGCCAGGTCGACGTGCTGCGCCGCGACCATGCGATCTACATGGCCGCGTCCGGCCGGATCAACCTGGCCGGCCTGAACGTCGAGACGGCGCCGGCCTTCGCCCAAGCGTTCAGCCGCGTTCTCCAAGAGGTGTCCGCATGACCCAATCCGCCCTCGCAAATCCGCTCGGCCTCGACGGCTTCGCCTTCTGCGAATTCACCTCGCCGGACCCCGAGGGCATGGCCGCCCAGTTCGAGCAGCTGGGCTTCGTCCCGGCGGCGCGCCGGCCCGAGCTCGGCCTGACGCTCTACCGCCAGGGCCGGATCAAGCTCGTCCTCAACGCCGGCCGCGGCCAGGCCGCGGAGTTCCGCAAGCTGCACGGGCCATCGGCCAACGGCATGGGCTTCCGCCTCGCCGATGCGGACCAGGCGCACGCCGTCGCGCTGGAGCGCGGCGCCAAGGCGTTCGATACGGCCGGGACCGCCCTGCCCGGCGCCAAGGCGATCGAGGGCGTCGGCGGCTTGGTGCTCTATCTTGTCGACGACGATCCATTCGCCGATTGGGAAGAGGTCGTGGGCTGGCGCGAGGCGGCCGCGCAGAACGGCGTCGGCCTCGACCTGATCGATCACCTGACACACAATGTTCGCCGCGGCGAGATGCGCACCTGGTCGCGCTTCTACAACAGGCTCTTCGGCTTCGAGGAGCAGAAGTACTTCGACATCAAAGGCCAGGCGACCGGCCTCTTCAGCCAGGCGATGATTGCGCCGGATCGCGCCATCCGCATCCCGCTCAACGAGAGCCAGGACGACCAGAGCCAGATCGAGGAATTCCTCCGCGAGTACAATGGCGAGGGCATCCAGCACCTGGCGCTGACCACGGGCGACATCTATCAGACGGTCGAGAAGCTGCGCGCGCGGGGCGTGCGGCTGCAGGACACCATCGAGACCTACTACGAGCTGGTGGACAAGCGCGTGCCGGGCCACGGCGAGGATCTCGCGCGGTTGAGGAAGAACAGGATCCTGATCGACGGCTCGGTCGGGGACGAGGGCGTCCTGCTGCAGATCTTCACCGAGAACTTGTTCGGCCCGATCTTCTTCGAGATCATCCAGCGCAAGGGCAACGAAGGCTTCGGCAACGGCAACTTCCAGGCTCTGTTCGAATCCATCGAGCTCGACCAGATCCGACGCGGCGTGATCAAGGTCGAAGCCTAGGAGCAGCGGGCATGAATGACGCGTCCGGGTCTCGTGCCGAGACCTACGTCAGCGGCTTCGGCAACTGGCTGTCGACCGAAGCGGTCGCGGGCGCCCTGCCGACCGGCCGCAACTCGCCGCAACGGCCGCCGTTCGGCCTCTACGCCGAGCAACTGTCCGGCAGCGCCTTCACCGCGCCGCGGGCGGAGAACCGTCATTCCTGGCTCTATCGCCTGCGCCCCAGCGTCGGCCACCCGCCGTTTTCGCCCTACCCCGGGGCGAAGCTGCTGAGGGCCGAGCCCGCGCCCGGCCCGTGCAGCCCCAACCGGCTGCGCTGGGATCCGACGCCCATCCCGACGGTCCCGACCGACTTCGTCGACGGTCTGACGACCTTCGCCTGCAACGGCGACGCCGCTGCTCAGGCCGGCCTGGCGGTCCACATCTACGCGGCGAACGCCTCGATGCACCATCGCGTCTTCTTCGACGCCGACGGCGAGCTGCTGATCGTTCCTCAGGAGGGCGAGTTGCGCCTCGCCACCGAACTCGGCCGGCTCAGCGTCAAGCCGGGCGAGATCTGCGTCGTCCCGCGCGGCGTGCGCTTCCGCGTCGAGCTGCTCGGTCCCGCCGCGCGTGGCTACGTCTGCGAGAACTACGGCCAGCCGTTCCGTCTGCCCGAACTCGGCCCGATCGGCTCCAATGGCCTGGCCAACGTTCGCGACTTCCTCACCCCGGTCGCCTGGTTCGAGGACGTCGACGCCCCGACCGAGTTGATCCAGAAATTCCACGGCGCGCCATGGCGCACTGAGCTCGACCACTCGCCGCTGGACGTCGTCGCCTGGCACGGCAACCTCGCACCCTACAAGTACGACCTCGCCCGCTTCAACACGATGGGGGCCGTCAGCTTCGACCATCCTGACCCTTCGATCTTCACGGTGCTGACCTCGCCATCGGAGATCAAGGGCGTCGCCAACGGCGACTTCGTCATCTTCCCGCCGCGCTGGATGGTGGCCGAGGACACCTTCCGCCCGCCCTGGTTCCATCGCAACCTGATGAGCGAGTTCATGGGTCTGATCCTCGGCGCCTACGACGCCAAGGCCGGCGGCTTCACGCCCGGCGGCGCCAGCCTGCACAACTGCATGAGCGCGCACGGTCCCGACCTCGCGAGCCACGCCGCCGCCACGGTCGCGACGCTGGCGCCCCACAAGATCGAGAACACCATGGCCTTCATGTTCGAAAGCCGGTGGGTCTTGCGCCCCACGGAACATGCGATGCAGACCCCGCTGCTGCAGGCCGACTACGACGGCTGCTGGAACGGCTTCGCCAAGGCGGAGCCGCCGCGATGAGCATGATCGACGAGACCCACGACCCCGCCCGCCGCTCCTGGGTGGAGTCCGCCAATGGCGACGGCGACTTTCCGATCCAGAACCTGCCGTTCGGCGTCTTTCGGCCCCGGGGTTCGGCGCCACGCGGCGGTGTGGCGATCGGCGACCAGATCCTCGACCTCTCCCAGGCCAGCCGATCTCCCCTGCTTGCCCAGGTGGCGCAGGCCTGCGAGGCCGCGGCCCAGCCGACGCTGAACGCCTTCCTGGCGCTGGCGCCCGCCGCCCGCCGCGCCCTGCGCAGGCGGCTCTCCCAACTGCTGGGCGAAGGCGTCGAGGCGGCTGGAACGGTGGGCGACTGGCTGGTTCCGGCGGCCCAATGCGAACTCCTGCTGCCGGCGCAGATCGGGGACTACACGGACTTCTACGCCGGCATCCACCACGCCCTGAACGTCGGCCGGCAGTTCCGTCCCGACAATCCGCTGCTGCCGAACTACAAGCACGTGCCGATCGGCTACCACGGCCGGGCGTCCTCGGTGCGTGCTTCGGGCGCGCCGGTCCGCCGGCCGCTGGGGCAGCGTCTGCCGCCCGGCGCCTCGCAGCCGGAGTTCGGCCCGTCGCAGCGGCTGGACATCGAACTCGAGCTCGGCGTCTGGATCGGACAGGCCAATACGCTCGGCGAGCCGCTCACGCTGGAGACCGCCGATGCGGCGATCGCCGGCCTCTGCCTGCTCAACGACTGGTCGGCGCGCGACCTGCAGGCCTGGGAGTACCAGCCGCTCGGCCCGTTCCTGGCCAAGAACTTCCTGACCACCGTCTCGCCGTGGATCGTCACCGCAGAGGCGCTGGCGCCGTTCCGGCGGCCGCAGCCCGGGCGCCCGGAAGGCGACCCGCGCCCCCTGCCCCACCTGTGGAGCGCCGCCGACCAGGCGAACGGCGCCTACTCGATCGAGCTGGAGGTCCTGATCAGCACCCGGGCGATGCGGGCCGCGGGGCTGGCGCCGCAATCGATCTCCCGGAGTGCGGCCGAGCACCTCTATTGGACCCTGGCTCAGCTGGCCACGCACCACGCCAGCAACGGCTGCGAGCTGCGGCCCGGCGACCTGTTGGGCACCGGCACCATATCGACCCCGGATGACGGCGGCCTCGGCAGCCTGCTTGAGATCACCCGCGGCGGCGCGCAGCCCCTGACGCTGGAGAGCGGTGAACAGCGCCGCTTCCTTGAGGACGGAGACGAGATCCATCTGCGCGGACGCGCCCAAGCGCCCGGCCGGGTCAGCATCGGCTTCGGCGCCTGCGTCGGCCGCATCGAGGCGGCCATCGCCGGATGATCCTCATGCCGCCAATTCGTCCCGGCGTCGACGATCACCGCCAACTGGAAGACCGCGGCCAGCCTGGAGGCGGGCCCGCCGTCTTCGCCGCCGCCCCTACATGATCGGGCCGCCGTCGACGTTGATCGACCGGCCGGTGATGTACCAAGCGTCCGGATCAGCCAGGAAGACGACGACGCGAGCCACGTCCGCGGGGCTGGCCGGTGCGGTGATGGCTGCGCTGCCGGAGCCGAACTGGAGCCCTTCGGCTTCGCGCCCTCCCAGCCGCGAGGCATGGCGCGCCGTGGCGATCGGGTCTGGGCAGATGGCGTTGACGGTGATCGCCTTGTCGCCCAGTTCCTGAGCGCCTAGACGCCTCCTCATAGGTCAGCCCCTCCCCGCACCGGGCTCACCTTGGCGCCCCAATCCAGAACGTCGGCGGCGAACAGGTCGGGTTCTTCCATGGCGGCGAAATGGCCGCCCCTCGGCATGTCGCTCCAATGCATGAGGTTGGCGGCGACCAGTTCGACGCGGCTTCTGGGCGGGACTGGAAACAAGGCGTCTCCCGGGAAGGCCGCTATGCCGAGGGGCGTCTCGCACTTGAGGCCCGCCGGCAGCGCAAACTGGCCCTCGGACACGAAGCCATTGTAATACATGATAGAACTGGCGAAGCTGTCGGTCATCACATAGAGCATGACGTTGGTGATCAGGTGATCGAGATCGAACACCGACTCGATCTCGCCGCGCGACAGGTCCGCCCAGTCGTGAAAGCGCTCGAGGATCCACGCCGCCTGCCCGAGAGGATTGTTCATCGAGAGGTGAACCAGCGACATCGGCCTGTGCATCTGCACCGTGCTGTAGCCGCTGAGCACCTGGGCAGCGAGGCTGAGCCTTTGCGCCCACTCCATCTCCGCATCCGTCTGCATGGGCGCCTGTGACATCAGCGACGCCATGTTGAGATGGATGCCGCGTACCGTGTCGGCATGGTGGAGGCCGAGCTTGCCGGTCACGATGCTGCCCCAGTCGCCGCCCTGCGCCAGGTAGGACGAATAGCCGAGGCGCTCGGTCATCAGCGTGTTCCACAGGGCCGCCGTCGCCCGCGGCCCGGTCGGTTGCGACGGCTTCCCACTGAACCCGTAGCCCGGGAGGCTGGGGATAACGAGATCGAACGCCTCCGCAGCCTTGCCGCCGTGGCGTGACGGAAAGGCGAGCTTGTCGATGACTCCCCAGAATTCGATCTGGGAGCCCGGCCAACCGTGCGTCAGGATCAGCGGTCGGTCGCCGCCGTCGCCTTCGCCCTTCACGTGGACGAAGTGTATCGGCAGCCCATCGATCTCGGCGATGAACTGCGGATATCGGTTGAGCAAATCCATCGCCGCGCGCCAGTCGTAGCCGTCGATCCAATAATCGCGGAACCGGCGAAGGAAGTCGCTGTCACACCCGAGCGACCAGCCGCCTCCATAGGGGGGATCGGCGATCGGGCTGTCGCTCAACCGCTTCCGCAGCGAGTCGATCTGCGCCTGCGTCCAGGCGACGTGAAACGGAGTCATGCCCTTTTGCCCTGAATGGCCAACTCAGCGGATGAATTGTTTGACATAGTCGGCGCCGAACCCGTTCTCCCGATAGTACTGGTCGCAGTCGGCCAGCAGGGTCAGGCCGTTGTCGACGCGCACCGGCTTGTCGTTCTCGTCGA
>Ga0070665_100000768_pt1 | contig 42402 bp, 29 predicted proteins | sample KBSS13metaG_FD_65862 | JGI IMG/M metagenome (GOLD analysis project Ga0070665, IMG submission 65862) | Switchgrass rhizosphere microbial communities from Kellogg Biological Station, Michigan, USA - KBS S1-3 metaG | ecosystem: Host-associated > Plants > Roots > Rhizosphere > Soil ...
CCCCAGGCTCGTCGTGTCCAGTTCATGCGCGCGATGCAACGAGTTACTCAGCAACTGGGGATTGAGGGGGCGATCGATGCATGACGTTAATGCTGTCGTGCCGCGCGCGCGCCCCCCCGGAGAATTGGCCGACCAGTTCCAGCGGCGTTGGTTGGCTGAAGACACTCCGTCGATAGATGATTTCCTGGCTTCGGCACCCACGGCCTCCGCAGCGGAGATCTGCGGCGTGTTGCGAGTTGATCTCCGCGAGCGTTGGCGACACGGAAGCCGTGTTTCTCCAGAAGGTTATCTGTCGCGATTCCCGCAGGTCGCCGATGATTCCGAGACGGCAGGCGATCTAATCTTCACCGAGTTTCTGTTGCGCGAAGATCTAGGAGAAGCTCCAACGCAGCTTGAGTACGTTACGAAATACCCACGGTACGCAGAACTGCTGGCTGCCCAGATCCAGTTTCATCATGCGGTGAACGAGGTGGACCTGTTGCAATTGTCCGACGATTCGTCGCAGGCGGGCCAACAACTCTCATGGGGACAAGCCAGTCCGCGAGATTCGTCTCAGCCAACCGATGTTCCAGAAATGATCGGGCGTTATCGCATCATGCGGCAACTGGGCAGCGGTGGGATGGGTTCGGTGTGGCTCGCCCGGGACGCCGCCTTGGATCGCGACGTAGCACTAAAGCTGCCGCGTCTTTCGAAGGCGAGTGGCGGAAAAATGGTCGAGCGTTTTTACCGGGAGGCCCGCGCGGCGGCCAAGCTTTCGCACCCCAATTTGTGCGTGATCCACGATGTCGGAGACGAAAGCGGGATTCCGTATTTGGCAATGCAGTATCTGGCCGGTGAGACGCTTGAGACGGTTCTCCGTCGCGAGGCGCCGCTATCGCCTGCCAGAGCGGTCGACCTTGCGATTCAAATGGCTAAGGGGCTCGAGGCTGTTCATCGCGGCGGCGTCGTGCACCGGGATCTCAAGCCGGCTAACGTGATCTTCAACGAACACAAAGTGCCGATCGTCACAGACTTTGGTTTGGCATTTTTGCAGTCCGGGACTCGCGATGACCTGACTGATGCTGCTGATGATTCCGGAGACGCCACGTCCGCTTCATGCGAATACGAAACTGCCGCGGCCCATCGTCTGACGGTTGGCGGTCAGTTGCTAGGTACTCCGGCCTACGCTGCCCCCGAGCAGCTGTTGGGCGACATCGACGGGTTCAGTATCGCCTGCGATGTCTATAGTCTGGGAATTGTACTCTTCGAGATGCTCACCGGATGCGTACCGTTCGAAGGCAGTGTGTCCGAATTGATGCGGCGTGTGCTGACCTTTGCCGCCCCGCCCCCATCGTCGCTAAACGCGGAGCTTCCCCCAGCCTTGGATGCGATTTGCCACCAAGCGTTGGAGAAAGAACCGTCGGCGCGATTCGATTCCAAGTCGGCTTTCCGCATTGCCCTTGAGCAGGCCGCGGAGACGCTCGACCGTAACAAGGCGGCCAATATCGCGAGTTCGCCGGCCGATCAACTTCCGCCGCTGCCGACAATCCAGCCGCCGTCTAAGTCTAAGGCCGTTCCGAACAGACGGCGTTTCTTAGCGGCGGGATGCTTGACCGCGCTCTCGGGCGGCACCGCCTATTTCGCTCTACGAACGAAGCCGAGTCCGTCGATTGATCAAGAAAGGCTTATTTCATCTACGAACCTTGCGACGTCATCGTCCACCTTTACCTCCGCGACGCAACTTGAGCTCGACGATTATGCCCCCCGGCTATCGATTGTCCGCCAGCATGACTGGGCAACGCGACACGCGTTTCTGACTGGGTTCTCCCCGAACGGCGCCTACTATTGGTGCGGTGGCGAGTATTATCTCGGTGAACAGGTGCGTGTGTGGGAGACAACAACGGGCCGTGAGGCCATTTCCGTCCGGGGTAGCTATCTGAGATTTTCACCAGATTGCCGGACGATTTATTCGGCCGTTCGCAACGCGACTCCAAGAATCGAACGGTGGAATCTCGATTCAGGCACCCGTCTAGCTGCGTTGGATTCGGAAGATCTCGCGATTGATTTGGCCGTTGCACCCGACGGTAAAACGCTGATTAGCACTCATCAGGAAAATTTAACCACATGGGACCTTGAAACGCGCAAGGCAGTCTGGAAATCCCCGTTGCATGGGATCATTTCCCCGTATGTGAGCGCCGTCAATAACGACCGAGCATTTGTTTATGACGCGCGGAAATCAGGTTGCAGTGCATTGGTTGATCTGAATCGACAACGCATCATCCGTCGTTTTGATGACACGACGGCATCGCCGTCACGGCTACTGCGGTGGATTCCGGAAACGTCGCAGTTAGTGCAGATCAATGAACGAGAACTTTCCACCTGGGCGCTAGATCCGCCAGCTCCCATTCGCAGTCTGCAATTCACAGCAGACGGCAATAAGATCACCGCTAAGGCAATCTCTCGCGATGCCCGTTGGGCCTTAGTGGCGACTGAGTTGTCGCCGCGGGTCTATCTCATCAATCTGACCACGGGCAGGACGCATGGTGTCGCGTCCATCGGAAAAACAGAATTTCTAATTGGTTATCACGACATTTCGCCCGACGGGCGTTATGCGGTGTTCTGTTGCCCCGCGCCAAGCGAAGTGTTTGTTTTGGGAATGCCACCGGAAGTTTGGCAGGGCACATTGTGATCGTAATTATTGCGAATACCCCCCGTCGTCACAGATCATCCTCACTAGGCGAGGTAGTGCGAAGGAACTTAACTTTACTCGGCAGTGCCGAGCATTCAAAAAGCAGGTAGAGACGAGCAGTGAATCATCAGCTTACGAGAGCATGACGACATCCTCATCCGTATTTCATGATTCCGAGAAAACGACCGTTTTAGGACTTCAGAAAACGGATACCCGGTAGGGGCGCGCCTCGGCACGTCGACCGAGACAGCGTTCAGGCGCGCACGCTTGACTCCGGTCTCAGAGAGGCTAACGCGGTTAAGCGTAATTTCTCTAAGTAGTCCGACGAACGTCGATTGGCGTTACAAGCGATCCAGACAATCGTCGCTTGCTCACCGCCTGCCGACGCCGGTAATTAGTATCACACATTCGATTGTAGAACGGTCGCATTACTGCTTCGAATTCCTCCTCGGCCTCTGCGACCGTTAGCAGCTTGGGCCAATCAATCCCCAGAGCAGTAAATACGTCCAGGAGTTCTTCCTCAGTCGGCGCTTGATCGCAAATCTGTTGGGTGAAATGTCCTAAAGAGTTTCCTTCATAATTGTCTTGGACCAAGAATTCCTCTCGAGTCGGCGAGCATGTCCTCGACCTGTTCGGTGGTTCTGGTTCAACGTTGATCGCCGCGGAGCAGACCGATCGCCGGGCGTTCTTGATGGAGCTCGATCCGTTGTACTGCGACGTCTTGATTGAACGCTTTGAAAAGTTCTCCGGCCAGAAGGCGCAGGTGCTCCCCTCGAGCGAAGGAGAACTCGGACGTTGTACGGTGGATCAGTGTTCACAAGATGAATCGCCGACCTAACAGGCGATCGACGTCACGGGGATTGCCGGCGTCGCCACAGAGCAACCGGTGTCTGGCGAGCACCACGAGGTCTCCCGGCTGCGTCTTGGCCTCGGCCGGAGGGTCAGGAATGAAATCTGGGTCGCAGCAGCCCTCACGTGGCGACGGGTTAAGTAGCTCGTGCAGGTCGTCGGGTGTGAAGCCCAGGACATCGAGATCAAATTCTACTTGTTGGAGCGCCACCAATTCCTCAAATAGGCGCTCTTGATCCCACTCCGAGAGGTTATTGGTTTGATTGTCGGCGATCCGAAACGCTCGCGCCTGATCAGGCGTGAGTTCGCTCGCGACGTGCACTGGCACTTCTACAAGGCCAAGTAGCAGCGCCGCTTTTAAGCGGACATGGCCAACAATGATGATGCCTTGCTGGTCGACGATGATCGGCTGCCGGAATCCGAACTCTCGGATCGATGCGGCCACGGCCGCGACAGCTTGATCATTGATGCGCGGATTGCGCTCGTACGGACGGATTTCGCCGATCGGTTTTAATTCAATGCGCATGGCAAGGCCTCTCTTCAATAGGGTGCACTCGCCGCGGACTATTGAAGCCAGCGCGCATCGAATGGTCAACAGAAAGATTTTGGCGTGCGCCGAAGTTGCTGACCAAAATCGAAATTGAGACGCGTGTTCCACGCCAATTTAGAACGCACGATGTTCATCAATCCGCTCAATCAACAGCCGTCACAGTGGAGGCGCTGGGTAGGTTGGGGCCGCCGACGGGCGTTCGGACGGATATGTCCGCTAATTTGCCTTTTGGACACATTTTGAGGGCGGACATATTCGAAACTATTGACGCCAAGGCGTCGCCAGCGCGTTAACTCGTGGGTCGTTCTAACTAGCGCAGAAGTTGAGTTTAGGACCGTGATACGTGCCGTGCGCGATGAGCTTGAGTGGGTCCTGGGCACTCTCGCGCCAGGCGATCCCGCTCACGATTGGACGTAAAATCATGCGCGAAAACGGACGTATTTGGACACATATCCAGGGATTTGTCGCGCTGTTTGGAAGGAGCTGGCGGCCACTCTCAAGAACGAGATTGGCGTAAACTTGCGGGCCGGAGCCGCTCGAGAAAAGTGGGGCACGTCGGCAGTCCAAACTGCAACCAGCGGCGGCGGGGTGGGGTCGTCATGCTCGCATTCTAACTGCCAGCGCATGAAAAAGCCGCCCGAAGGCGGCTCGTGGTGGTGTCCTAGGACTGTAGTGTGACAGGTGGGCCAGCGGGTAGTGCTTCGGCCTGAAATTGAACTTTCAAGCACAGCAATAGGTCATCAATGTGAACCCAAGGAACCACCAAAGCGAACATCCGATAATTGTTATGACAGCGGTGGTTGTAGACGGCCGCAGTGGGTGTGCGGCAATCATCATCACCAAAAGCCATCCGATGGTGAGAGAGCCGGCCGCCGTCCCCCGGTCCAAATAGATCGAGCCCAGCGGTCCCAGCATGTTGAGCGCCCAAAACTCAGCAATCTGGACAACGCCCTTCATGTGGAATGCTAGTGCGTTGGTCCACGACAAAAAGCCCAGGGCTGCCATCCCAATTGCAAGTATGCGAAATCGCGCGAAGGACACCCTCGCCTCGGTGTGTGGCTCCAGTGTGTCGCTCATCCCTTCATGATACCCGGCCGGAGGGGCGAACGAAAAAGCCGCCAGAAGGCGCCGCGGTCAGTCGGTAAAATCGTTTACATCTTCTGGTGGAAGTGCTTCAGCAGCAGCCCTCTCCGCGGGCGATTTGCGCGGTAGGATGAGGGGATGGAAGTCCCGAGGTTTCGATTCACGTGCCGCCGGTTGATTCTATCCTTGGGTTGGCTCGCCGTCGCCGCGGCACTGTTTTTCGACTCGATGCGGAGCAATCCTGGCCTTGGTGCGTTTGGGCTGTACGGGGCGATCGTGGCGTTCGGTGCAGGAACTGGTCAGATCTTTGGACGGCCGATAATTGGCGCTGTCATTGCCGTTCTTATGTTCATTGCCACCATATGTTATCTCATTTTGACCTTTGATGATTCGTAGGAATTTCAATCGGACGACTGGAACGCCACACTGCTGGGACACCACCGACGAAACCCGGTTAGCAGCCTTGATCGATCGAACGCATTACACGCCGAGAAAGGTGTCTATGGGCCCATAACGCGCGAGCGCGAGCAACACGAGACTTATACTCGTTACCCGCGCAGGATCGGCAGATGATCATACGCGTCGCCGAGCACTGCTTTGGACGGCACCTCAAGCCAACGATCGAGCAGCGTGGCGTACACCTGGCGGAAGTCGTACTCCGTTTTCAGGTCGCCGTCGGTCAGGTCTGAGAGATTCGGGGCGGCGCCAATAACGCCACCTGCAATAGGCGCGCCGGCTAGAAAGACTGGGCCGGCCGTGCCGTGATCGGTGCCGCCGGAGTCGTTTTCTTTAACGCGGCGGCCGAACTCGCTGAAGGCCAGCACGACCACGCGATCGTCCAGCTTGGCTGCCTGCAAGTCGTTCAAAAACGCCTTGATCGCGTCGGACAGAGCGCGCAATAGCTGACCGTGAGTGTAGAGCTGCCCGGCATGCGTGTCGTAGCCTGGCTGAATGGCGTAGAACACACGGGCCTGACTGTCTGATTGGAGCAATTGCGAAATCAGCTTTAATTGCGACGCGAGTTGCGTGTCGGGATACCTGGCGGCGCCGTTTTCCTTGGCGCCCGTGCGACGTTCATGAAAATCACGAGCTGCCGTGTACGCGGAAAGGACTTCGCGAGCTACGAATTGATCGACGGAACTTGCTGGGTCGGTCGCGCTATCGGCGCCGGTGTATTGTCGCGGCGGATCCATCGCTAATTGCAATTCCAGGTCGTCTGCGTCCGCCAACGAAACGATCTCGGACTTTCGTCCCCAGAGCGCGACGGGTGGATCTTGTCTGCCCACAAAGACGGCCGTGGATGCTTTCTGCTGCGTGGCAGCCAGTGTCTGCTGGTCAAGTGAACGCCCCAGCCAGCCGAGGCCATCGCCTTGCGCGTCGAGCGCGCGGGCCGTATGCCAGATCTTCATGCTCTCGAAGTGCGAGCGATTGGGATTGGGATAGCCCACGCCCTGGATGATCGCTAATCGACCGTCGTCGAACAGCTCCTTAGCGGCGCGCATACTTGGGTGCAGTGCGACCCGCCCGTCGAGCTTATGGAGCTTGTCGGTTTCGAGTCGGAGTTTGACGCGCGCCTTTGCATACTCGTCGTTAGCATACGGAACGACTGTGTTGACGCCGTCGTTGCCACCGTCAAGCTGGATGACCACCAGCGCGCGAGCGTCGGGCGTAACGCCGGCCGCGCGGGCTGTCCGCGCGAAGAGCGATGGCAGCAAGGGCGAAAGCGAAACCAAAGCGCTGGATTGCAAAAATTGTCTGCGGTTCCACATAGCCCCATGTCCTTTCAAAAAAAACAGTCCGAAAACCGCTGACCGACGGTTCCGATTGTGTGCTGCCTCCAGAACAGAATTGGCGCCATCCCCTGCCCCACAGCGGTTTTCGGACGTGTGCTAGATCACATGCTAAATCACCTGACTCTCCGGCCTGGCAAGTAGTAGCGCAACGGCGCGGGCGAGGCGCTGCTCCGGCGGCGCGGCGCTGGCCGACTTCACGACTTCTTCCACCGCCAATGTGGGCGCAGCGCCCCATAGCAACTCGACGAACCAGGGAACGGCTGTTTCCAGTTCTGTTGCGACGCCGTGACGTGCGCACAGCGCGGCGAGCGCCGGCGTTTGGACTGGCGTCCAGAGTTGACCGTCAGCGAGCGCCGCGGCGAAGTTGGCCCGGGCGACGATTGTTCTCGATGACAGCCAACTACGGCCTTCTTTCCAACCGCCGACGTTGGGCGGGTAGAAGAGGTCTTGCCCCATCCGCGCCGTCCAATCGGCCAGCAACAGCGTGCTGGGTGGCGAGACGTTCAGTTCCAGCGCCGTCAGGGCGCCGATGACAAAGTCAACTGGGCCGGCGACGCGGCTCTTTAGATTTTCTGCCGCAAAGAAACGCTGCGATCTTAGCACGGTCGCCACGGCCCAGCCGAGATCGAGCTGCCGCTCGCGCAGTCCTGCGGCCAGGGCCTCGATTTCGGCCTCGCTGGCGCCGTGATCGCCTAGTAGCGCGCCGGTGACGCGTCTGGCAAGGCGGCGCGCTGTCGCTGGCTGGGCAATGAGTAGCTCCAGCAGTTTGTCGCCGGTGAGGTCGCCGCGCTCGCCGAGGATCTGCTTTTCGCCCGCGTCGTGTCGCGTGGTTTGGTCGGCAAATTCTCCCTCGACGATTCCCCAGCCAGTCAGCGCTCGGGCGGCGTTTTTGACGTCGTTTTCCGAATAGGCGCCAACGCCGAGGGTGAACAGCTCCATCAACTCGCGGGCCAGGTTTTCGTTGGCGTGCCCTTTGCGATTGCTCTCGGCGTCGAGCCAGACCAACATGGCCGAATGTTTTACGACTGCGGATAGCAAATCAGCGAAACGGCCCCGCGAGTGCGCGCGAAATCGCTCGTTTTGCTCGCGCATCTGCGGCAGGTTCTGCACTTTGCGATTGCTGGTGGCAAAGTGATTGTGCCACACGAGCGTCAGCCGCTCTGTCAGCGGATCGGGCGAGCGCAACATGCGATAGAGCCACCACGCTTTCAATCGGCCGGCGTTGCCACTGGCCGTGGCGGCGTCGCCGATCGTGCGGGCCAGGCTCTCGAACCCTCGCGCCGCGGCGCTATCCGGCTGACCAGACAGCAGCCGATCAATAGATTTCGCCGGGCCGTCCTGCAAGTCGCGCTGCAAAACGGCCCACGGCGCGCCAAGACCGGCGCGACGATGCAGGTGCACAACGCGCTGGCGATTCCAGGGCGCGGCGTCGCTGGGCTCGTACGGCGCCCAGGCTGCGGCGGATGTGGCTTCGGCTAGGAGCATGCGATTTGACCGCCCTTAGGATTGCCATGTCGTCAACTCAGCGCACGCGACTGCACTCAGGGCTTCACGAGCGTAATCTCGCCCAAGTCGAGCAATTCATTCGAGGCGACTTTGAATTCTCGTCCGACGACGATTGTGCCGTCCTTGTAGTCCAACAATTGATATGTGGCGCCCGGAATCAAGGCCGGAAAAACGACGCGCCCATCCGCGTCGGTTCCGCCGAAATCGGGGCTCATCGGGTGGTTGGTCCGATCGACGTTCGAGACGAAATCTCCGGCGGCTGCCAGCGCGCCATTGCGATGCGCTGCGCCGTCATACTGAGAGACTCCTGGCTTGATCACGATGTGCAGCGGCGGATGATGCCCTTTGACGGGCTTGCCTTCGGGGTCGACAAACCTCGCCCTGGCCTCGCCGCATTGTTCCAGCTTGACGTCGAGGGGTTGATCCGTGGCTTTGATCGATCGCGCGGCCCCCAGCCGTCGCTTCACGTCGAGGAAGTAGAAGAGTTGCTCTTCATCCGGCCCCAGCCCGTTGATTTCGAAGTTGCCTCCCAATGTCGGGTCGGTATGACCGTGCCAGGTGAGCCAGAACGCGCGGATGTTTAGCGGCGAGATGACAAACGCCTCGGGGACCAGCACTCCTTGCGGATCTAATATCCGACCTTTCACGGTGGCGCCCGGCTGGAGCGCAATTTTGAGCGGCTCGGGTTCTTTATCTGTCGCCAAGTCGACTTTCTGAATTGCGTGGGCGAAGTTGCGGATTCCACCAGGTTTCGACTTGTACAGATCGTTACTGCCAATCTCTTGCAGAACGTGCCGGCCATCGGCGTCATGCACCAGCAACCGACCGAGACCTGGCAGCGCGACGATCTGAAACTCGCCCTGCTCGTCTGAGGTTTGAATCCCTTCCCGGCCGGTGAGGATGTCTTCCGAAACGTTGGGATTGTTGTCACTCTCGGGAATGTATTGGATGCTTGCGCCGGCGATCGGCTCCCCGCTGACGGCGTCAACAACCGCGCCGCGTAACGTAATGCCGCGCTTCAGTGTCAGGTCGAGCTGTTTCACTCGATCGCCATTTTCCCAAAGGATTGGGTTATTGAGCGGCGTCTGACGAGTTAGATACGGGGCGCCAGCAGGAGGAAACGCCGTGACGCCGAAGCGAACGCCAGGAGGCGGATTCAGGCGATACCGACCCTGCTCGTCAGCCTTTCCATCGATCGAAATCATCGATCCGAAACGCTGTTGGCTGGCCCAGATTTTCAGGCGGGCATGCGGCGCCGGTTTGCCCGTGTCTTCGTAGCGGACGACGCCTTCGAACCATTGCGCTGGCGCGAGAGCCACTGCTGCTTCTTCTCCCGCCGGGGCGTTTTTGACCAGAGGCCGGTATGTGCCATCGCGCTCCTCACGCTGCTCGCTTGCGCCGGTATTGAGGGTAATGTCTTGCGGCGCGAGCTGTTCGCTTCCCTCGATCGTGAGGTAGGCGCCAAAGCCGGGCGGAATTCCATGGAGGACGATTCGGCCATCCTGATCGCTGGTCACCGAGGAAAGCCACGCGGCTGGCGTTGACTTCGCAAAACTGAGGTTGATGGATTCCGCCGAACGGGTCTCGCCTTGTTTGTGTTTCGGAACGAGCGACTTTAGTGTGCAGCGAACGCCGGCGCAGGGCTGGCCATCGATATCGATCAGCCGCGCTCGAATAGACTCCTCGGGCAATAACTTGATGGCGAATTCTTCTGGCTTTCCATCTGCCGTTTTGGGAACGAAGTCAATCTTGGCCCAGCCCAGTCCGTGACCTTCGGCGCGCGCGAGCACACTCGGTTGGAAGTGCGTTTTGTCCGAGATCTGTGCGAATTGAAGGGCGAACTCTCCCCGCTCGTCGGAGTCGATCTCGGCCAGCGTGACGTCGTGTAGTGACATCGAACCGCCGACTTCTCGCTTGATTTGCGCTGCCGCCGCGGCGACGTGAGCGCCCCGGATCGGCTTGTCGTTGGCGTCTACGACACGTCCGCGCAGTGTCCGCAGTGTCGTTTGCGATTCAGACGCGGCGGGAGACGCTTTCTTCTCATCGCTCTTGGCCAACACGATATTGCCGTCCTTCTCTTTGGTTGCGGCCGCCGGGGTAGCGGCCATCGCCTGATCGAGCGGCGACAATTTGACGTCTCCCAGGTCCATTGTTTCGCCCGCGAGGACGGAGAATTCGTCGCCGACCCGGTTGCGATTAACGCCCAGGGATCCGATCAGCGTGTACTTGCGGCCGGGAATGAGTCCGCGAATTTCGAAACGGCCCTGTTTGTCGGTCGAAAGCTTGAGGGACTCGTTGAGGTAAAATCCAGCTGGCACGCCAGCGCCGGTGAGTTCCAAGCCGGTGATGGGCGCCCCCTCGTTGTCGAGCACGCGTCCGCGGACGGCGCCGGCAGGTTGCAGCACGACTTCGATGGGCGGTTTGGCTTCGCCCTTCAATTGAAAGTAGCCGGCCAGGTTGCGCTCTGGCTGATAGAAGAACAGATCGCGCGGCGCGGCGTCTGGGTAATAGCCTTGCACGGCGAACGAGTCATCCTTGTACTCGTACCAACCACCGCCGTACGTGGCGCCACTGGCGACCACGCTGGTGAGTGGTTTGCGATCGGCGTCGAAGAGCTTGCCCGGCACGACCACGCCCGCGTCTAGTTCGAGCTTCAGGTCATCAACCTTAGACCCGTCACTAGGGATATCAAGACCGCGCAGCAAATGCTTGTTTATGGAAATCAACCGCGAGGGGACTGTGCGGAATACTTTGAGGTCGACTCCGGACTGGTCGGTCAGGCCTTTGATTGATTCGGTCCCTACGCCGCGGCGGTACCGCTGGTGGTCGTCGGGTGAGAACGTCAGCACTCCTCTGCCAGGAATGACTGGAATCTCGAAGCGGCCTTGATTGTCGGTCCGCCGTTCATGCGCAAAACCACTCGAGAAGCCGGGGAACGATCGCAAGTGCGTGTTGTCGTCAAATGCATAGTAGCCCACATGGCCGATAATGGGCTGACCGTTCCGCTGATCCACCGCCTGGCCGCGCACCGGCACGCCCCGCTTGAGACGAAAATCAATCGCGGCCGGCGCTTGCTCCAGGTTTAGTGTCACGCGTTTCGCCGTAGGCAGGTAGAGCGAGCCGGCGGACGGTTGGACGAAGATCTGCTCCTCTCTGCCGAGCGGGATTCCTTCGAGTCGGAATGTTCCGTCGGCGTCGCTGCGCGTGACGAGATGCGGTTTGCCAGTGGAAAAGGACGATCCCCACTGTCCTGCGCTGACCAGCATGCCGGCAATGGGCTGTCCGCTGTCTGCGTCGACGACGCGGCCTGTGACTGGATGCGACAACCCGGCGACATGGACAAAACTGCTCGGTAGAAACGTCTCGTTCGGCATGTCCTTTTCGCCAGGACGCCATTGATGCGGCACGACGATCTTCTCGCCTTGCCGGGTGCGCGCCCTGACTAGCATTGTCTCGACGCCAGGTCCGCTGATCCGTAGCTCGACAACGCGCTCGCGACCGATTCCTGTGAGCTTGAACCGTCCATCGGCGTCAGTGACTGCGTCGGCAATGATCGACGGAAGTTGCGGTCCGTTGACGCCAGACGTTATGTGGCGGCGGAGCGAATAAAAATCGGCCTTGGGCTGGTGCGCGGCTTTTTCGAAGTCGTCGAGATTGCCGGCGTCGTTCGTCCAGACGTCTTTAACACGCATCCGCGCTCCGGCAATCGGCCGCCCTTCGGTCGAGACGACCTGGCCAGTAATTGGCGCGTCGTCCGCGACGAGTTTTAGGGTATCGCTGCGATGCTTCGCTTGTCGTTCACGGATCTGCGAGCGTCGCGGTTCAGGAATCTGCGCCAGGGCCTCGCCCGTGGTTTCGAAATCTAGTGACGAACCGATGGCGACTCCATAGCCAGGCGCCGCGGCGACAAGTTGCGCTGTGAGTCCTTGGGAGTCTTCGAGATCGGCCGAGTTCAGATTGAACTCGAACTTGCCGTTGGCGTTCGTTACGGCGCTCGCGGGCACGGCGTCACTTGTTTCGCCTGTATGGCGCCAGTAGACGCGATAGATCTTGGCGCCGGCGACTGGCTGGCCCTGCGGGTCAACCACCTGGCCGCGATAATTGAGCTTGAAGTCTTTTGCTGGTGGCTTGGCCGCCGGAGCGCCTGCAAACGCAACCGTCGCCGGTGCGGTTTTCAATTGTGCCGCTGGCGACTCGGAGACCTTTTTCGTTTCCGGCGACTCGACCGCCGGTGGATTGATGATCGTTGCCTTGGCGGTCGTGGGTTCCGATTCGCTCGCCGCGGCCTTGCTCTCGGACGTGTCGTCATCGCGCTTGCCAACGACAATCAGTCCCAAGTCCTTTACCTCGCCGGGCGCAACGACAACATCCGTCAGCGCGGCGCCGATGATGATCGAGTCCATCTGGCCATTGTTGTTTCTGCGCGTCGCACTTGCATGAGCGTTGTATTTCAGGCCTGGCACAATGCCGTCCAGGCGGAACCGCCCCTGCTTGTCAACAGCGACGTCGGTCGGTTGAACCGATTGGTTCAACACCGACGCCCACATGCCGACATCGTTTTGCCCGCGGAGCTTTTCCAGGTTGGGGATCAGCGTGACATTCGCGCGAGGGTTTTGGTCTGGGTCGACAATTGTGCCGACGATGCTCCCGCCCTTTTGCAGCGAGATCAGGACTGTTTCTTTCTCGCCGTAGGTGACGGTCGCAAAACCAGCCAGATTGCGATCGCGATCGAAGGCAAACAGCTTTCGCTTTTCGTTCGGCTTGAGGTCCGTAACGGTCACATCCGCCGAAGTCTGGGGTTGCCATCCCCAGCGCTCGCTGGCGCCATGGAGGATGTACTTGTTGATTGGTTTGCCATCCGCGTCGACGACGCGTACTTTGATCGGCGGACAGGCGATCAAAGGCATGTCCGCTGTCAACTCGGTCTGATCGGCCGTCGGACGGATCTCGAGCACGCGTTCGTAATTGCCGGGCATCAGGTACGAAGGGGCCGTGGCGAACGCGCCGAACGATTCCTTCTTGGCCGTGATCTGGTCTTCGCCAGACCCGCGCGGAAAGCGATCGATGCCGCTGCGGTCGAAGCCGGCCGCTTCGTAGCGATACGCCAGCACGCCTGGCGCATGGAGCACCGGAATCCGGAATTCGCCCTTCGAGTTCGTGTAGTAGCGGCCGTCGACGTCGCCCTTATAGATTCCGGGGATCGCCGCCTTCAACTCGGGATTGAGAAAGAAGTAATAGCTGATTTCGCCGGTGTACGTCTTATTTGTCTCGGGATCGAAGACGCGCCCTTTGACCCACAGGCCTTGCTTCAATCGAAAGTCCTGCTGCGTGCTCTCTTTGCCCTTCGATGTGTCGACGTCGTGACCGATGGGGACGTACGGGGCGTCGCCGGTGGTGAATGCAACTAGTTGATTCCGGTCGCCGATCGGCAGCCCCGTGATGCGGTAACGCCCTGCGGCGTCTGTGCGGGTGGCGAACTCTTCTCGTTCGCGACTGGACGATAGATTGATCCCGTGGATCATCATGGCCCGCACGACAGCGCCGGCGAGTGGCTCATTCGTGTCGAAGTCCAGCACGCGTCCTTCGATCGGACGCGAGGGACCGATGGCGCGGACGAATTGCCGACCGTAAGCCGTTTTCTCGCGACGGTCGCCTTGGCTTTCCGCCGGGATTTCCAAGGCTTCGGCCGATTCGTTGTGGGCGATGATCTCGGTCGTCTCGATCCCCTGCCCTTCGACCAACAGTTGCAGCAGGCGGTCAGCGCCGATGTCAGTCAGCGTGAAACGGCCTTCGGCGTCGGTCACGGCTTGCGGTAGCACTTCGCGTAGCGGCGCCGGCTCGATGACGTTCAACAAATAGTTGACGCGCTGGTTCCAGCGGCCAGCTTTATCGTCGGTCGCGGGCCCCGGTTGTGAATGCCCTCGGTCGTCTGAGTCGTTAAACCAGCGCGTGCGAACCTTTGCGCCGACGATCGGTTGCCCTTCGATATTGATCAGGCGACCTTCGATCGGCTCCCCAGCGGCCGGCAGCCGCACTAGTGCTCCCGCAAAATGTTCGAACCACGATTCCAGTGGTCGCCGCCGCAGTTCGGAAGGCGACGTTACTTTGAAGCCGTGCCCTGGCGCTTTCACAACAATTTGGTCCCGGAAACCCCACCCTGCCGGTTCGTCCTCGGAGATGTCCATCGGCGGAGGCGTGAACTTGAATTCACCCTTGTCGTTCGTTGTCGCAATCAACCTTGGCGACATCGGATCGATGTCATGGACGCGTGTGCGGAACCAATAGAACTGGGCCCCGGCGACCGGCTTTTCGTCGGCGTCAAAAACGCGGCCAAAGATCTCTTTCGCGGGGGCCGCTACTTTGGTGTTCGGAGTAGCTGCCGTGGTCGGCGCTTCTTCAATTGGTGGGAACGAGACGGCAGCGTCGGCGTCATCTGCCCTGGGCGATTCGTTCAATGTTCCGTTGGACGAGTTGTCTGTCGCGTTAGCATCAGCGACCTCAACCGTTGCTGGCGTTTCGGCCAGCGACGGACGTGGCTTGAGCCCGACGAGACCGACCAATCCCGTCCCGATTATTCCGCCCAGCACCACGAGCATGACGAGCACGCTTCCGACGCGCGTGGACAGCGTGCGCGAAGTGTCCATGATCCGAGCGACGCGATGGGCCAGCATCGAACGCAAGGAGACGATGCCGACTCCAACGGCGCCCACCGCTGCGGTCGGCGCCGCCGACAGTTCGGCGACGTCGACCAGTCCATGCGCGTATTGCTGGCGATCTCCGCCGAGCTGCATGACGTAGTCGTCGCAAACTTCTTCCGACGTCGCGTCGATCCGCCGCGCCAGTTTCCAGACCAGCGGCTGGAAGAAAAACAGCGCCGAGGCCAGCTTGTGCAGTAGCTTCCAGTGGCAATCGTGGCGGCGGAGGTGCGCGAGCTCGTGAATCAACACATCACGGATCGGCAGCTCGATTTGTGCTTCCGGCAACAGCACCACTGCATGCCATAAGCCGGCCAGGCAGGGGCTTTGAATGTACGGGCTGCGCAAAACCGTTGGTGGGCGAACGCGCAGTTGGGGCGCGAGTGCTCGGCAGATCGCAATCGTTGTTGCGTCCGCCGAAATGGTTCGATGACGAAGTCTTGCCAGTTCCCACCAGGCGAGGCCCAACCGTAGCAGGAGTGCACTCGACACGAGAATATAGGCCGCAACCAGCGCCGTCGTGACGTAACCGAACGGCGAGTAGAGCACGCGATTTGGCCGCAGATTGGTTGGAACCACGGTCGCAATCAGCGGAGTCTCTGGCGAGATGGGCAAGGGTTCTGCCGCAGGCGGCAACCGGAGCGGCTCGTCGATCGCGTCCGCTGGTATCGTGATTGCCATGTCCACAGACGGGGGACTAGGGACAGTGAACGGAGCATTCCGCTCTGATTCATTGATCGTAAGTGAGCTTGATGGCGTTTGGGTCTTCAACGCAATAATCGTCGAGTTTTCGTTCTTGGTCGTAACGAGCGACTCTTCGATCGCCCAGGCGGCTGGCAATTCGAGCGACCACCCAGAGACGCCGCTCTGCGCCAATAACCACGTGGCTAGCGGGCAGATCAGCACGGCGACCAGCGTCGTACGATAGACGACCGACTGCGCCGCAGAGCCGCGCTTGCGTAGCAGCGCGCCGGCCAACAGGCCGAGGGTGATCAACAACGTCGACTGCAGCAGCCAGTTGACTGCAAATTCCGCCGCGGCGGTTGCGAAGTCGAACAGCGTAGTGGTGAATACCGGTATCGTTGCAACAAGGAATTGCCCGCTCATGTCGCGTTCCCTATTTTTGCTCGCGTCGGTTGATCAGATCACGAATCTCGTCGATTTCTTTGCGTGACACCTTCTCGTTTTGCAGTAGATGGGCGACCAGATTGCCCACGCTGCCGCCAAAGACGCGTTCGACCAGATCGCGGGTTGCGCTCTGTTTGAACTTCCGCTCTTCGACGAGCGGATAAAACACGAACGTCCGCCCTTCTTCCTGGTGCGAGATCGAACCCTTCTCTTCCAGTCCACGCAGCAGGGTTTGCACCGTGCTGTGGGCAATTGCCTCGGTGGCGTTGATGGCGTCGGTAATTTCGCGGGCAGTCGCTTTTCCCCGGTCCCAGAGGACCTGCATGATGAGGAGTTGGACTCTGCCCAGCCTGGTTGAGCTCATAGTGTGTGGCCTCCGTGTCGGCTGTCGTTTAGTAGACTAAATCTACAGGACTCAATATCTCAAGTCAATAGTTTGCTGGAAAGAAAAACAATTGGGGCGCGAACCGGTAAGTTCGCAGCCAGTCTCTAGGCGAGAGGCGGCAATTGCGACGCCGCGCATTACTGCGCGGAGTTAGCAGCGCGAGTTGCGCACACGGAAGAACTATCGCAGCGAGTGTCAATGATTAGCTGCGCCATCCGGCGGGCAATGTCGATTGTGCGGCGGTTGCCGCTGACATGCCTGGTGACGTAGGCGCCCTCCATCAGCAGGCACAATTCCTGGGCCAGCCCACGAGGGTCGCTGACGCCGGCGTCGACGGAGAGCGCATGCACAAAATCTTCGATCGTTTTCTTGCTCTGCGACGCCAACACGTGGGCCGGTTCGTGCGGCAGCGGAAATTCCATGGCCACTTTGACGAAAATACAGCCATGGAAGTCGTCCGACTCGATTAGCTGATCGACGACGTCAAACAACGCGTGGAGCTGGCCAGCCGGCGTCTCGCCGCCACGCTCGCGCACCATCTTTTGAAAGAAGTCCTGCAACCAACGGTTCTGTGTTTCGAGAACCGCCAGCATCAGGTCTTCTTTGCTCTCGAAATGCTTGTAGAACGCCGTCTTGCTGATGCCGACGTCGGCGAGGATCTGGTCGATGCCGACGCTACGAAAACCATCGCGATAGAACCGACGAACGGCCGCTTCGACCAGGCGTTCGCGCGTGGGCGTGATCATGGGGCGCGCTAAGCAAGGGGATTTTTTGATGGTTGACTACAAGTCAACCGCCAAGTGTACCACAAGTCAACTGGTCGCTACTCCCGGCCGCCCGATACTTGTCCCAGAAGGCGAACGTAACATCGCTCGCCCAGTTCCGCTTAGCGGATAGCTGCACGCCCAATTGTTACCTGAGGATATGGATATGAAACGCTGGCTGTTTTTTCTGTACGGGGCCGGAAACCATGTATTGTTTCTTGTCGTTTACGCCTACCTGGCCGGGTTCGTGGGCGATTTTTTGGTTCCGAAGTCGATCGATACGCCACCCGCAGGCTCAACGGCGAGCGCCTTAGCAATCAACATCGGGCTGTTGCTGTTATTTGCCGCGCAGCACTCTGTGATGGCCCGGCCGGCGTTCAAGCGAGTTTGGACGCGCATCGTGCCGGAGCAGATTGAGCGTAGCACGTACGTCCTTTTTGCAAATCTGGTGACCGTGTTCCTGATGTGGCAATGGCGCGGTCTCGACACGATGGTTTGGGACGTGCAACAACCGGCGGGCCGCGCGCTGCTCTGGGCTCTGTTTGCAGTCGGATGGCTGATGGTCCCGGCGGTCAGTCTGATGATCCATCATTTTGATTTATTCGGCACGCGTCAGGTGTGGCACTACCTGCGAGGCGCAGAGTGTCCGCCCCTCACGTTCCGCACGCCGTATTTGTACGCGCGGGTGCGCCACCCGCTCTATGTCGGGTGGGCAATTGCGTTTTGGGCGACGCCGACCATGACCGTCGGGCACATGCTGTTTGCAGGCGTGATGACCGTTTACATGGCACTGGCGGCGGTTGTCGAAGAACGCGACCTGATCGCTCACTTTGGCCAGCACTACCTGGAATATCGCCGCCGGGCGCCGATGTTTATTCCACGGTTGCGAGTCAACAAGCAAACTCCGGCCTGGAGAACCGCGTCGTCGGAGAAATAGTCAGCGGGATGTTGGCAGTGCTGGCGCCGCGCTCGGGCGTTCGCTCGCCGATTCATCCCATTTTGCGGTGAGGCCGATATGAAGGATACAAGACCCGCGGGAAAAGGCATTCGCAGGAGGCGAAGATGCGTCGGCTTTTCCTGTTCACATTGCTGCTGGCGTCGCTCATCGCGTTGAATGGCTGCGCCGCGGATCAGGTGCTGACGACCTTGTTCGGCGCCAAGAACTCGAATGACGCCGACATGATCAAGACCAATCCCGGCAATTGGCCACCGCCGTAAAGCGACAGTTAGTTCCTGCGGACCAGTGAACCTTGCGCGACTGCTGGCGCGTCACTCAATTGGCTCGCTATGCGCTGGTGGCGGTAACTGCCTACTGTGTAGCTATTCGGCGAATTTCCCGTATGCCGCGCACCTCACTCGCGATTCAAATAGAGAACTCCTACTTCTCTCCGCGTCTCGGCGACTCTGCGGTTCAACCCTTTTACGCCTCTTGAAATGGAGGAATGAACCGCCGAGGCGCGGCAGGTGATGGATAATAGTAGAATTCCGAAGGCGATTGCTTCGGGGAGCTTGAGACGGAGACCCACGTGATCTTTGACCAGAGACTTTGGCAAGCGGTTTTGGCGGGCCTCGAGATATGAAAAACGATCGGGCGCGTCGACATACTCCAGAGCAAACAGCGCTCCAAGGCAAGCTGGTCGAGGCCGCGGTGCGCCGCGCCGTGCGGCAGGAACTCATTGAGCACAAGCAGTCGGGCGATGCGATCGTGGTTTGCGAAGGGGATGAAGTGCGCTGGATCCCGGCCGCTGAGATCGTGATTCCGGAGTTGGAACCGGAATAGCGCCCACCGAGGACGTTACTTCGGCGTCTGCTTCCCTGGGCCGAGCGCTTCGAGCACGCCGGCGGCCGCTTCAGCGCCATTCTTTTTGGCGTCTTCCAGTATCTGGCGGCCCCGTTTCTCGTCTCCTTTGGCGTCGACACTCCAGAAGGCGCCGAGAAAGACCGCGGAGTTGGGGTCTTCTTTTTTCAGCCAGCTTTCGGCCAGCGCCGCGGCGATGGGCGCCGGCATGTCGCGCGGGCCAACCGTTCTGTTGGCCCCCCGGTCGCGAATGATGATTCGATCGCCGCGCCGCTCGACGACAATGACGACTTGTTTGCCAACGGCCAGTTCTTCGCCCCCCTGCAGGCCTTTGATCCGTTCTCGAACGGCGCCCCAGAATCCATCGATATAGTGATGCAGCGTTCGCTCGTTTTCGATCTTGGCGATCAAATTCGGATTCGTCGCTTCGAGCAACGCGAGATCAAGTGCTTTTCTGGCTTCTTCCATGTCACGCTTTTCCAAAGCCGTCCGCGCGGTAGTCAACGCGGCAGTCACCGCTTGGACTTCCTTGGGGTCACCCGCAGGAACACCCGCAGGAGCAGCGGCAGGCGTAGGAGTCGGATTCGGCGCTGCTTCCGGCGCCGGCGCTATTGGGACCGGCTTTGGCGGATCTGTTTTAGGCGGCGTCGCTGTGATGGGTTCCGTGGCCGGAGGCATCGAATTGATCGGCATTTCGTTGACGGGCGGCGCCGCGGGCGTGACGGGAATGCCGGCGGGTTCTTTCGGCGCTATAGGAGGTGGCTTCGTTCCAGCCGAAGTCTGTGATTGGGGAGTGGCTTTTTCTGCGGGGCTGTCTTTCGCCGCCCGGCTGGTCGCCGCCGTGTTGGAAACTTCCGCCGTTCGCGCGGTTGGTCGCTGGTTGGCAATCACGGCCAGGCAGGCGACAATCCCCGCGCCGCCAACAGCCGCGGCCACCGCGATCAGGATCACATGCGCGCCAACCTGGCGTCGGGGGACGACAACGCCGGAGGCGCGCGAAACTCTGTTCAATCCACCATCGTCCGCTGGCCGTGGCCATTCGTCTTCCGCCACTGCGGCCGCTGTTGGCAATGGCGATTCGACCGGATGGTCGTACGGCGTGAACGGAGAATCCGGTCGCGGCGTTGGAACATTCCGGGCGACCGGCTCAACAATCGGCTCAAAGATCGGATTCGGCGAAGGCGCAGTCGCCGCGAACGGTGCTGGCAGACTCGCGTCGAACGGTCCGAAGTCAGGCTCGTCGCTTGACGTGCGTGGTTGCAAAATATCGAGCGCCAACTCGCTCAACGAAGTATCCTTTGCCGTCGGCGCGAATCGATGTTGCGCGACTTGGGCAAATGGACTCGGTGTCGGAACAATCGGAATTGGCTCCGGCTCCGCCGCGGCTGGCTCAGGATTAGCTACAGGCGCTGGCTCCGGCGGTTGGACCGGTAAAGCAACGGGTTGCATGGCCGGCGCCCGAACCGGCTCGATAGCTGGCGGCGGCAGCATCGCTTCGACATCGATCGGCGTCGGTTTGGGCGCCGCTGCTTTTCGCGGGGCAACATTTGGCTTTGCGCGATTTGCCGGCGCCGGCTTTGGAGCCACCGGCGCTGCCGCCTTGGCGCCTGCGCGAACGTCCGTTTCGCGCGTCTTGGCGCTTCCTTTTGGCTCGACCCCGCTGACTAAATCCGCGTCATAGGCCCGCTTACGGCTCTCGGACGTCAACACATCGCGAGCTTCGAGGACTTCGCCGATCATTCGCTGCACTCGGCGACCCTGAGGGCTGAGCAGCAGCGGGGTCAGCTTGGCCATTTGCCGTTCGACGGCCGTATTGATCTGCCGTGGGCTGTCGGTCAGCGGCGGCAGCCCAAGCAGGGTGTAGTGGTCCGGAGGCCGGCGACCGGGCGGCAATCCGAGCAGCACGAAATAAATGTCGACGTTGTCGCGCAACTCGACCTCGCGGCGATCGTTAAGGCCCCGATTTGGGCAGCGAATTCCGCCGCCAGGGCGAACCGCTAGAGACCCGATCGGCAACTCCCGATCGCCGAGACGGGCTAATTGCAATTATGCTCGCCCTCACCGTTACCAACAAGCAGAACATCCGCGAACGAACGGAAAGAATCGCCGGCGCCTCCTCTGGCGAGCGGGGCGCTGCGGCTATAATCGAACCAATCCCAAGAATCCTTCCACCGCCCCGGATCCGAGCCTGCCGTGCAACATCTGCTGGACCAATCAAACGAACAATTGCGCGAGTGGCTGACCGGGCGTGGCCTGCCGGCTTACCGGGCCGACCAGGTGCGAGGTTGGATCTTCCAGCGTCGGGCGGATGGATTTGACGCCATGACCGACCTGCCGGCCCGCCTACGCGAAGAGATGGCGGCCGACTTTTCGTTTTGGACCACCAGCGTCGCCAAGCATTTGCAGACCGAGGACGGCACAGAAAAACTGTTGCTGAAGCTGGCGGACGGGCAACAGATCGAATGTGTGCTGATTCGGGAGCAAGCCCGTCGCACGATCTGCATCAGCACGCAGGTCGGTTGCGCGATGGGGTGCGTGTTCTGCGCCAGCGGGCTCGATGGCGTCGTGCGCAACCTGACGACTGGCGAAATCCTCGAGCAGATGCTCCGGCTGCAACATCTGTTGCCGGCCGACGAGCGCCTGACGAACCTGGTGGTGATGGGGATGGGCGAGCCGCTGGCCAATCTGCGCAATCTAATGCCGGCGCTGCGGCTGGCGGCCAACCAAAAATGCCTGGGGATCGGCCAGCGCAAGATTACGGTCTCGACCGTCGGCTTGCCTCCGGCGATGGACGAACTGACGGCCGAAGATAGTCAATTTCATTTGGCGGTCAGTTTGCACGCCCCGAATGACGAGTTGCGCGCGAAGCTCGTTCCGGTGAGCCGCAATATTCCACTGCAGTCGGTGCTCGACGCGGCCGATCGATTTTTTCAGAGCAATCGCCGCCGGCTGACTTTCGAGTATGTGCTGCTGGCCGACTTGAATGACCAGCCGGAGCACGCCCGACAGTTGGGCACGCTGTTGGGGCGGCGGATGGCGCTGTTGAACGTGATCCCGTACAACCCAGTTTCCGGGTTGCCGTATCGGACGCCATCGTTGAGTGCCCAGGAGCGGTTCTACAACATCCTGCGCGAGGCGGGCGTGAACGTTCAAGTTCGTGTTCGCAAAGGGGACAAGATCAACGCCGCCTGCGGTCAGCTTCGCCGCACAGCCATCGCGGCCGCTGGGGCCACTTAGCGTTGTTTATCGCTCGTGGCGATTGTAGGACCGTTCTGCGCGAATTCTTCGGCAGAGAAACCGCCGCCTCTGAGCGGGGTTGAATCTTTTAGGTTGCTACCAGCGCGGGTCGTGCGGCGAGTCATGTGGTGGCGGGCATTGTAGTCTCAAGCCACGGTTTTGCTTAGACTTAGGTAATCGACCGCATCGGCCCTTCGCGTGGTCAACCTTGAGCTTGAGGAAACAAGTTGGTCGTGAGCGAACCTTCCGCTGAACGCTACGAACTGCGCGACCCAGACGTGCGGCTGATGCTGGAGGTGCGCGATGACAGCGCGACCGCGTTCGAAGAGCTCATGCTCCGCTATCAGAACCGTCTGGTGGCGGTGTTAGAGCACTTGATTGGGGCGCGTGATCAGGCGGAAGACCTGGCGCAAGAGGTCTTTTTGCGGGTTTATAGGGCGCGCAAGCGTTACGTGCCGGATGCCAAGTTTTCGACCTGGCTGTTCACAATCGCCAACAACGTGGCGTCAAACGCCCGGCGGAGCCGTTCGCGGCGACGCGAAGTGAATATGCCAGCGGCCGACAACAGCGGTTCGACCGGCGCGTTTGGCCTGGACCAACTCGCCCTGGCAGCCAGCGGATTGATGCCGACCCGGCAGTTGGATAAGGCCGAAATGCGTGACATCGTTCGCCTGGCGATCGAGAGCCTGAACGAACGACAGCGAATGGCAGTGCTGCTGAGCAAGTTCGAGAACATGAGCTACGTCGATATCGGCGCGGCGATGGACCTTTCGCCCGAGGCGATCAAGTCGCTCCTTTCCAGAGCTCGATTGAATTTGAAGGAAGTGTTGCAGCCGTACCTTGATCGTGGGCAAAGCCCTCCGGCGGAATCATGATGAACGACACGCACATGCCAGACGCTGAGCGACGCGCGCTGGACGAAAAGCTGGTCAGTTATCTAGACGGTGAGCTCGACGCCGCGGAGAGCAGCCAGGTCGAGCATGCGCTGGCGCAAGACGCCCGCGTGCGCCGCGAGCTGAAACAGCTCGAGCGCTGCTGGGAACTGCTTGACGAATTGCCGCGCGACGAAGTCGGCGAGGACTTTACCCGCACGACGGTCGAAATGATCGCCGTACAGGCTGAGCAAGAGCTGGCCGATGAGCGCGCGGAACTGCCATCGCGTAAACGCAAGGCGTGGCTGCTGGCTGCCGGGTCGTTTCTGGCCGCGGCCATCGCCGGTTTCATCGCGGTCGGCGTTTACAGCGATCGCGAGAATAAGAAGCTACTCACGGACTTGCCGGTCGTCGAGAATCTCGACCAATATCGACAAGTGGAAGACATCGACTTCCTGCGAGCGCTGCGGGCCAAAGACCTTTTGCCACACGAGCCGGACAATGCGCCTAATCCATAGTTTTGCCGCTCTGCTGGCATTGTTGGCGGTTAGCTCGTGGGCCGTGGCCGACGAGTCGATCGAAGAACGCCGCGCGCGGGTCGAGCAGATGGACGCTGAGCAAAAGGACCAGTTACTGCAAAACTACCAGCGATTTGTCCGGCTCGACGAGGCCGAGCGCGAGCGATTGCGCAAGTTGCACGGCGACTTGGAAACCGCCGCGGATCAGGCCGAACTGCGTAACGTGTTGCAGCGCTACAACGACTGGCTGAATGATCTGCCGCCCAATCAGCGCGCCGATGTCCTCGCCGCTCCGCCGGAGGAACGCCTCAAAAAGATCGAAAGCCTGACCGCCGCACAGAAGAAGCAGGAAAGCTCCCGACTAGGCGCCGCCGACATCGACGCCATGCGAAGTTGGATCCAAGCGCACGGTTTGGACGTCAAATTGAACAAGATGCTCCGCGAGGGAGGCGAAAAGCCGGAAATCACGGAGGAGCAAATCGCCGAGCTGCGAGGGACGCTAACCGAAGACGGACGCAAAAAGCTCGACGAAGCGATTGCCGAAGACGCCAAACGCAAAGGAAAGGGCAGTAAGTGGAGCCATCGCTCGGTTTCGTGGCTCCTCTTTACCTGGTACGGCCAAACCTCGCCGCGCCGCGGCATGCTGGGCTGGAATGATCGCGGTCCCGGAGGGCCAGGCGGCGGTCAACGCTCCGGCTTTCATCGACCGTCTGAGGCTGAGCTGCAGTCATTTTTGAAGAACGACATTCCCGAGCAACAGCGCGCGGAATTGCTCAACCTGCCGCATGACGAGATGCAGATGGCGGTCCGCCGAATGTGGATGACGCGCGAATTCCGCCGCCACGACGAGCGGCAGCGGTCGGGCGGATTCGGTGACGTCCCAGGCGATGACCGTCGCCCCAGAGGTCCCGGCGAGAAACAACGCGGCGATCGCCCAAGACGCGGTTCTGATGGGCCTGGACCTGCGCCAGCTCCAGAAAAAGCAGCCCCGGACAAAACGCCCGCCGAAAAACCGGCTGAAGAGCCTAGGTGACGGTACACCAACACTAACCCGAAGCGCAAGCAAGGGTTCTTCCGTCATTCAATTAGCCCGAAGCGCGAGCGAGGGTTCTTCGCCATTTCGATACGACGAAGACGAAGAACCCTCGCTGGCGCTTCGGGCTGGTGGTTAAGTCGCCACGCTTCGCACGGCACTGGCATAGCCAGTGGCACGCTCGTATCGTCGCGACTACTTATCCTTATCCGCGGTCACCACCGGCATCAGTGTGAACAAGTAATACGCGCGCGGTGACGCTAGGTCGACGATTGCCGAGATATCCGGCACGCGGGCTTCCTCAGCGAAAGGCAGTCCCGGGAATCCTCCCGGCTTCTTGAACCTCACGACCTGATATTCGCTCTTGCTCAGCTTCGCCAATTGCGCGGCGCGCTCGACTGCTTCTTCGACGAAGCCTTCCTTGTCGACCAGCCCGCTGGCAATCGCCTGCTCGGTGGTAAAGACTTGCCCTGTAGTCAGTTTTGCTAGGGCATCGGGATTGGCGGCCAGTTTCGGCCGGCCTGATTTGACGATCGCTTGGAACCGCGCGAAGCTACTGGCGACGAGTTCTTCGAGGACCTTCTTTTCTTCCGGCTTCATCGCCCGGGTGATCGTGCCGGTCTCCTTCAGCGGTCCGCTGGCGATGGAATCTTCTTCGATTTCCCAGTGCTTAAGCATCCCACCGACGTTGTAGTGCGGGATAATCACGCCAATCGAGCCGGTCCAGGTGGTTGGCTCTGCGTAAATGCTGTTTTCTTCGTTACCCACAGCCATGGCGATGTAGTACCCGCCGCTGGCCGCCATGCCACCCATGCTGACAATCAGCGGGATCTTCTTCTCTTCCTTGAGCTTGCAGAGGTGGTGGTAAAGATAGTCACTAGCGGTCACGCTGCCGCCGGGCGAATCGACGCGCAGCACCACGGCCTGCACGTTTTCGTCGTCCCGGATCGCGTCGATCTGCTGTTTGACGTACCCATCGCCGTTGATGATGGCGCCATCGACGGTGATGATGGCGACCTTTTTTGTCGCCTGCTTGTCGCCGGAGACATAGTGCTCATGGAGCGCGCTGTCGCCGGATAGTTGTGCGACGGCGCCGACGATCATCAGCGCGATCAACAATCCCGGCAGCACCACGAACAGCACAAATAGCAGCCCCATGATCGGAAAGCGACGTCGTGGCGGCGCTTGATTCCAGACGTGATACACCGGCGCGACACCCGGCTCTGGGGCAGGCGCCGCGGCAGGTGGCGCAACGGGGCCGCTGCTGGGACGGTCGTCGGGATGCATGTAAATTCTCCTCGGAATCAAAAACCAATTCAGGCAGGATCGGCTGCTGGCGCCACAAGGCCGACGCGCGGCCGCCACCGTGGCCCGGCATTATATCAACTGCTTGGCAAGTGGGTGTTGCCAGCCTCTACCCTGCGCCGGTAAGCTACCGCTGGTTTGATTTGTGGGTCAATCGACGTCCTCGCGGCGTCGGCAGGCGGAAGTTTCGCGGGCGGCCCAGCCGGGGGCGTCGGCGGTCCGAACAAAGGAGTGTGCTTGTGTTTGTGGCTGCGTCAACGGAGTGTTTCGCCGATCTGCCGCTCGATGCGGCCCTCGAGCGACTGGTCGACCTGGAATACAACCGAGTTGAAATCGTCCTGCGCGAGCGCGGCAATCAACTCCGCCCTTCGCAGGTCCACGCCGACCTCGAAGCCGCGGTACTCGCCTGTCGCGAGACGCACCGCCTGACCCCGGTGGCCTATGTCGCCGATATCGAGGCCGAAGGGCAGGCCTATTACGACCAATTCGCCAGCATCTGCCGCTTGGCCAAGGCGACCAAGGTTGTCGCCATTACGGTTCCGTCAGGCGAACTTGGCACTCCGTTCAACGGCGAGGTCGAACGACTGCGCGAGCTAGTGCGAATCGGCTCGCTGGATGGCGTGCAGGTGGGCCTGAAGACCGAAATCGGGCGGATGAGCCAGGATCCCGCCACGGCAGCCGTCCTGTGCGACAACGTCAAAGGGCTTTGCATCACGCTCGACCCCAGCCATTACGTTTTTGGCCCGAACAAAAGCGCCAACTACGATCAACTCTTCAAGTACGTCTGCCACCTGCAACTGCGCGACACTACACGCGACAAATTACAAGTTCGCGTCGGACAAGGCGAGATCGAATACGGCCGCCTGACCACGCAGCTGAGCAAGTTCCGCTACAACCGAGCGCTGTGCGTCAACATTCTGCAAACGGATGATCCCGACGTCGATCATTTTGCCGAGATGCGAAAAATGCGCTTGCTGCTGGAAAGTCTGCTGTAGGTCACGCACCCCGTGCGTGACAATGAGCAGGAAGCGATTCAGCCACCGCAGTCGACGGGAGTGCGATCCCAGCGCGCCGGGACCGCCGAGCAATGAAGCGGTCGACGCAGTTCCTAAGTGAGCCGCACGGCGCTAGCCGCGGGTTTTTCGTAGTTCGGTGACGCAAACGAAGAACCCGCGGCTAGCGCCTAGCGGCTCACCTGCAGGTCACGTCAAGCGCGGCGCGGCTCGGCGGGAGCCTCGCCCAGCCTCGCCCTCCCGGAACGCGGGAGTTCGCTGCTAAGCCATTCATGCAGCCGCGTCTTGCACTGCTGCGGCGAAGATCTCGAGCGCAACGTCGACTTGCTCCGCAGTGACGCATAGCCCAGGGCAGAAGCGCACGCCCGCTTTGCCGCAGCCGAGCAGTAGCAAGCCGCGGTGAAACGCTGCTTCGACGATGGCGTCGCGACGTTGCGGATTGGGGCCTTCCGAACCGAGCGCATCGATCGCCACCATCAGGCCCAAGCCGCGAGGGTTGGCGACGTGTGGAGATTGTTCCGTCAGTCGCCGCAACCCATCCAGCAATTGCTCGCCGCGCTCGCGCGCGTTGTCCATGTACTCGCGCTGCACCAGGTCCAGTGTCGCCAGCGCCGCGCGACACGCGATCGGGTTGCCGCCGAATGTCGACGCGTGACTGCCCGGTGGCCAGTCCATCAGTTCCGCCCGCGCAACGATTGCTCCCAGCGGCAGGCCACTTGCCAGACCCTTGGCGAGACACAAAATATCAGGCGCCATTCCAAAATGTTCGCTGGCGAACATGCGACCCGTGCGGCCAATGCCGGATTGCACCTCATCTGCCACGAGCAAAATGCCGTTCTCGTCGCACAGCCGACGCAGCATTGGCAAAAAGTGGGGCTCCGGCAGTCGGTAGCCCCCTTCGCCTTGGATCGGCTCGACGACGATCGCCGCCACTTCGTCGGGCGGACAGACGGTATGGAACTGCTCGTCGATTTCGGCTTCGTTACAGTTGAAATGAATCCGGTGGACCCCGGGCAGCAATGGTCCAAAGCCTTGCTGGTGGATCGATTTTGACCCGCTGATCGACATTGCGCCATACGTCCGACCATGAAATGCGCCATAGCAGGAAATGATGCGCTGTCGACCAGTGTGGCGACGGGCGAGCTTGATCGCCGCTTCGATACTTTCGGCGCCGCTGTTGGTGAAGAAGACGCGCTTGGGATCACTCCCAGGCGCTACTCGCGCCAGCCGCTCGGCCAACTCAATCTCGGGCGAGTAATAAAAATCTGTGCCCGACATGTGGATCAGCTTCGACGCCTGATCGGTAATTGCGGCGACTACCGCCGGGTGGCAATGCCCTGTCGATGTGACGGCGATTCCGGCCGTGAAATCGAGGAACAAATTGCCGTCGACGTCTTCGATCGTGCAACCGGCGCCGCTGGCGACCACAAGCGGATAAATCCGCGTGTACGATGGCGACATCACCTGGTCATCGCGAGCGATCCAGGCGGCGCCCTTCGGTCCAGGGAGCGACGTCAGCAACACGGGACGCGTAACGTCAGGCGTGGTGGCGTGTGTCGGATGCATGTTCGTTCTCGCTTGTTGTAGGGTACGCAGTCTGTGCGTACCAATCGCAACGGTGAGGCTCGCTCATACTGGTACGCACGGAGTGCGTACCCTACGGGGCAATGTTACTTGGCGTTGTCGGCGCTGGTTTGGGCGCTCATTCCTTGGGCCATGATGATCTTGCGGTCGTAGTTGACCGTAAACGCTGTCTGGTGCGTGACCGAATCGACGAGCGCTGCTGCTGAAGGTTGACCATTACCACTTCGTTTCACTCCGCCGAATGGCAAGTGGACTTCGGCCCCGATGCAGGGCAGGTTCACATAGCCCATGCCGTAGTCGCACTCGTCTCGATACAGCCGCCAGCGGCGATAATCCTCGGTCACGACCGACATCGACAACCCAAACGGCGTGTCGTTGTAGATCCGGATCGCTTGTTCGTCTGTGTCGAACGGAATGATTGCGACGTGCGGGCCAAACACCTCTTCGCGTAGCGTGCGCAGCTCAGAGCGGTGCTCTTGCTGGTAGACAAACGGCGAGAGGAAATAACCGCCGGCGCGCGGTTCGTCGAGCAATCGGCCACCAGCGAGCAACACCTTGGCGCCTTCGTTGCGCGCCAGCTCGTTGTACATCAGGACCTTGTCGACGCCGGATTGGTTCACCATCGGCCCGGCGAATGCATCGGGCGTGAATGGATCGGCAAATTTCAGCCCGCGCGCTTGCGCAACAAACTGATCGACGAACGCATCCAGCCGACTGCGATGGACCAGGATTCGCCCGGCCGACACGCAGCGCTGTCCGGTCGTTTTGAATGCGCTGAGCAGTGCCGCGTTGACGGCGAGCGCCGGGTCTGCGTCGGCGCAAACGATCACTGCGCTTTTCGAGCCCATTTCGAGCGCGCACGTTTTATGATCGCTCGCGGCGGCCAGTCGGCGGATGTGTGCGCCAACGTCGTAGCTGCCGGTGAAGGCGACGACGTCGACATCCGCGTGACGCGCGAGCGCGTCCCCCGCTTCTTCGCCGACGCCATGCACCAGGTTGACCGTGCCGGCCGGAAAGCCAGCCTCTTCGATAAGTTGCACCAGTCGCTGGCCAATTTCCGGCGTCTCTTCTGATGGTTTGAAGACCGTGGTGTTTCCTTCCAGCAGGCTGGGGCCCAGCATCCAGAGCGGCACCGCGAACGGGAAATTCCACGGCGTGATCACCGCGACGACACCGCGCGGCTTGCGGCGGACGAAGAGTTCCTTGCTTTCGATCTCCGAGGCCACGATCTGCCCAGTCGGCTGGCGAGCCGTGCCAAAGACGTACTCGACCATGTGCAGGCCTTCGATGATTTCGGCCCGCGCTTCGTTCAGGACCTTGCCATTTTCGCGCGAGAGCACGGCCGCCAACTCGTCGGTGTCTCGGCGGATCAAATTGGCGAGATTGGTGAACAATTCGCCGCGGCGAATCCGGCTGACTCGGCGCCAGGAATCGAATGCGTGACGGGCGGCGCGGACCGCGGTATCGACGTCGTCGGCCGTGCTGCGCGGATATTCGCCCAGCACGATGTCTGCGTGCGACGGATTGATATTCTCAAAAACTTCGTGCGGACGATGGCGCCAGGCGCCGTCGATGAAGTTTCGACCTTGCCACGCGCCGGTAACGGTTGCGTTTGCCATACGGTCGCGCCTTTGATTTACTCGCGCCGCAGGAGGCGCGACAGACTGGAGGTGGAGAAGTGCGTTAACCGGAACGGAGCGCACAGTAGCCCGAAACCGGGGCGCCGCGCCGATGGAACCTATTTTAAGGATAGGCTTGGCGACCGTGGGGGCAAGACGAAGCTGCTGCCACCGATGCCCGCCCTGCGTTCGACAACCAACCGGGCCAGGTACTTTTGGGGGTACCTATCGCTTCGAAAAGCAAGGCGATCGCTGAGCTAAAATCGAAGCGATTCCTTTGTTGGCGCTGTGCGCCATTCTGCCAACAGATCAGCGACCGTGCATTTATCGGTCGAGGCTGTGGAATTACCGCCGAGTGGCATAGCACCGGCGTCGTCGCAAAGAATGGACGGTGGGGCGGGGATTGACGCCCTCCAATCCTTTCCACATGGCGATTGGCGCCGCAGGGGGGCAAACACTGCCAACAAGTATCGCCACCCCCAAGCCGCGGCGAGGGCAAAGCAGAGAATGGCGGGGTAAATGTCCCCCGGCCAGGTAGACTGTGCCGCCACCAGCAGTCCGGCGCCGGCGAACATGGCCAGCAGGACGATCGTGCCTTGGCTGACGGTTACCTGCAAAAAATGGCGGCGAAAGTGGGTGTCGAGCAGAAGTTTGGCGTTCTGCTGCGAAAGCTCGCGCATGGCCGCCAACTGAGCCCGCTCCGTATTGACGAACTGCGTTTTTGCGCCGGCCGCATGCGTCGCCGCGCGCTCAAGCAGTTGTGACATCCGCTGATCGATAGCTTCGCCGTCGTCGACAATTTGGGTGGGATTCGACTGAATCTGGCGCAGGCGGGCGATCAAGCGATGGGCTCGCGCCCGATTCAACTCGCAAGCCTCGCGCAACCTGGCGATTGTCTCCGCCTGCTTCAGCGCCGCGGCCATCAATCGCGAAGTTGCCATCTCCGAGCCGACGTCGGCCCAGTCGCTTTCGGCGATTGGCCCGATCGGGATTTCTTGCGGCGGACGCCGCGTAACGGCGGTAACGTCGACCGCCGACAAAGTGTCGACCGACATGGCGGACTGCTCCAGCGTGCGAGAGCTTTTTCAGATTCGGGCAGAACTGCAATCCGCGGCGGTGGATGAGATTCGAACGCGAACCTTGGCGGTCGCCGCGGGCTCCGTTCGATACGCCACGCGCACAATCACGCCGGCGCCGGGGAGTGTCTCAGACGGGCCGAACAGGGTTGCGCACTGGTTATTTACGTCGAAATCACCCGGTAGTCAAAGCCGCACGGCCGATGGCAGCCAGGTTTCTGCGCGGAATATCGCATGTCTCCCCCGTCCAAACGCCGATAATGCATCGCTCGATGAAAGCCGGGTCGTGCGGTCCGGTTGACGGGCAATAGATCCTAGAAACTACCGAACCGGAAAAATCGGCTGCATATCCTTTCCGGTTCTGCCGATCTTCGGATAGCCGATTGAGAGGGTAACGAGAAACAGGTCGGTGGCGGTGGTCGTTTGATCGCCGAAGTGGAGTGTGAGAAACCGTTGGGGATAGGGAAGTGTCCGAGCCGACGGCGCAATTGCTCCGTTTGCAAGCTAAGTGATTTTCCCTTAACGGTTTGCGGCGTTCGAAGCGGTGTTGCTGGATTGCAACGATTTTAGCGACCCGATTCGGGGAACGTGCGTACTATAGTTTGGTTGCGGATTTGCCGACCCCCTTAGCCCGGGCCGACATTGCAACCAACCAAAACGTGAGACCAGAGCTTTTCCAGGACGTTGGTTGAGGCACTTACAGCAATAGTCTGACTACGGCGTGATTCGAGGGGGGGTCTACCTTCGACGCGACCTGACGATCGGACGGGTAGAGGTGAGGCAATGGCACAAAAAGACGGAATGGCCAAGATGCGCCAGCTCCTGGTAATGCGCCGCGATGCGCTACGCAAGGCTCTGGCGGGCGACTTGAGTATGTTGAAGCAACAGCTACGTGAACAAAGCGCCGGCGACGTTGTCGACTTCGCGCTCGATTCAGCCCAGGACGAGATCAATTCGCAACTGGCTGAGGTCGAAAGTCGGGAATTGGCCCGGATCGAAGTCGCGCTCGAACGGATCCGCACCGGAGAGTATGGTCGATGCGAGTCCTGCTCGCAAAAGATCCCGGTGGCCCGGCTCAGCGCGCTTCCCTACGCCACGCTGTGCATCGAATGCCAGCGCGAGGCGGAACGGACCGGCAATTCGGGAGCGGGCGCCAACGATTGGGGTCGCGTAATCGACTCTTCGTCGGGCGATAACGAACTGTCGATCAACGACATCGAAATCGACGTCTCCTGATTCGAATTTGGGCCGTGTCGCTAGAGTGGCCAGAGGTGCGTTTGTCGCAATCCTGACCCAAGCGACCGGACGAATCGACCAGAAACGTTAATTAATCTTCGCGAAATGCGTAAATGCACCTGTGACTTAGCCCCACTGGCCCTCAAAAGGCTGGAGGAGCTTCGCTCGCCGGTGCATTTTCGTATTATTGTGGTCAGCCCAGCCTGGCAGACACTACAGTACTGGGAAGTTTGACCGGGCCGCCGATCGTAAAGTCTAGGGCCGCGATCGCTTGAGTCGATGATCAGAAGGTGATCAAATCGAACTTTGGGCCGGATGCCTTGGCGCAACTTCGCCGGCGACGGCCTAATGGTCCGACTTCGCAGCGTTGGAAGGAATAAGCGTATGTCCCGCAAGCGTCCGATGGTCTATGCCGGCGTTGGTTTGGTCGTGGGTGTGGCGATCGCGTCGTTGCTCCATTTTCCGGCCACGCGTAGCGAGGCGGGCGATGCCAACCCGGAATCGGAATACGCGGATCGCACTGCGCAGTACGTGGCCCTAAATCGCGAAGTCGATCAGTTCGATCGCCAGTCGAGCATTCTGAAAACGGTCATTAAGCTGACCGGACCCACGGTCGTGCATATCGACGCCGAGCGAGCCGAAATCCCTGGCCGGCCGCGCCGGGCGATGGTCGAAGAAGCAGGCTCGGGGGCGATCGTCGAAGTCAACGGCAAAAACTACGTCCTTACCAACCGCCACGTCATCAAGAACCACCGGGCGCCGGACATCAAAATTCGCCTGGCCGACAACCGCGTGATTTCACCGCAGCGGATCTGGTCCGACGAAGCGACCGACATCGCCGTGATGCTGGTCACCGAAGAGGGACTCATCGCGTCGCGAATCGGCGACAGTGATCGTGTCGAAATCGGCGACGCCGTGCTGGCGTTGGGCAGCCCGTTTGGGTTGAGCCGGTCAGTCACCACGGGCATCATCAGCGCCAAAGGACGCCGCGAACAGAAGCTTGTCGAGACTGGAATGCGGTTGCAGGACTTTCTACAAACAGACGCGGCGATCAACCCAGGCAACAGCGGCGGACCACTGGTCAATCTGCGTGGCGAGATCGTCGGCGTGAATACCGCCATCTTAAGCAACTCGGGAGGGTTCGAAGGAGTCGGCTTCAGCATTCCCATCAACATGGCGATGCACGTCGTTCGCCACCTGGTCGACCACGACGTTGTCGTGCGAGCGTTTCTGGGTGTGCAGTACGACACTGAGTTTGGCCCCACGATGGCCTCGAAGTTGGGGCTGCCGCGTCCTTACGGCGCCCGCATTGAGAGCATCACGCCAGGCGGCCCAGCCGAGTTGGCCAAGCTACAGATCAACGACGTGATTCTGAACTTCGACGGCATCCGCATCGACGACGGCCCGCATCTGGTCAACATCGTCAGCATGACCGACGTCGACAAAGAAGTGCCGGTCGTCGTTTGGCGAGATGGCCGCCAGTTGCACCTCACGGCCAAAGTCAGCTCACGCAAACCGCAAACGGCCGGATTGCCACGGTAGATGCCATTGGCCGGAGTTCGGGCGCCACTGGCTCCGCCAGTGCTATAAGATCGTCGAGACCGCTCTCGCACAGCACTGGCAAAGCCAGTGGCACACGATTTATCCGGCTTTACCGGCCTCGGTCAGGCAGCGCATCACAACGTCCATCACGGCTGCCGCGTCGACCTTGGTGGCCACGTAGACGTTATGCCGCCATTGCGGTAGCGGACGTTGATCGGCAACCGTGGCGCCCACGGTCAGCTCGCCGTGCGTTTCGACGTCGATCGCCATCCGCTCCGTCGTAAAAAGCTCTGGATGGAGCACGGCCACGAGCGCTACGGTGTCTTGCAGGCGGATGCCTTCGAGCCCGTACTCTTGCCTGTGCGTGCGAAACACAAACGGCAGGACTTTTCGCAGAAAACGTCCGGCCTTGGTCGATTCCGACGGCAGCCGATCAAGGTCGCCGAACGTCATCACGATTTGCCGCGTGACATCGAGCGGGATCATTGTCATTGTGGTCGGCTGTCGCAACACGTCGCGGGCCGCGAGTGGGTCGCAGAACATGTTGAACTCGGCCGCGGGCGTAACATTGCCCCCGGCGCCGAACGCGCCTCCCATGATCATCAACTGGCCGGCCTGTGACACCAGCGCCGGATCTCGCCGAAACGCGCCGGCCACGTTCGTCAGCGGGCCCATCGTGACGATGGTCACTTCTTCAGGGGCGGCGCGCAGTTCGTCGGCAATGACTTTGGTCGAAAGATGCTTATGGACGAGTTGTGAGACGGGAAAGTTGTTGTTCCCCAACCCATCGGCGCCGTACAAATGCGCGTTGTCCGCCGGCAGTGGTCGATCTGGCGCCGTGGCGGCGCCCACGCGCGGCCAACGGGGTGGATCGAGCGTTTCGATGATCGTCTGGACGTTGCGCGTCGCCTGTTCGGGCGAAACGCTGCCGCCGACGGCCGTGACGGCGACAACTTCGATCCGCGGATCGAACAGCGCCAAGGTGAGCGCCAGGGCGTCGTCGATGCCTGGGTCCACGTCCAAGATGATTTTGCGTGCCTTCACTGGACCGCCTCCTTTGCGATCGGTGGCGTCGGTAAACGCCTGCCCCTATTGGGCTTCACGCCGCGAATTGTAAGAGGGACGGACTGGCGAAACAAGGCTTAAGGCCTGCTGAAGTACTGACAACGAGCGGATTTGTCGCTTCCAGTATCGTTTGAAGCGATGAGGCGCGCTCCACGCCGCCAATTAAAATTGCGGGCGTGCGAGGCTCGTGCCGAGCAACGAAGCTGCGCCGATTGTGGTTTATTGCTCGGCCGTCCCGCCGCGCCGGGATCGCACTCCCATGCATCCCCGGCCGCCGCATCGCACAGAGTCACATCAGCAGCTTCCCCGCCCTGCCCCGCTCCCCGACTGCCGCCTGGCGACAGTACAATAGGCACTTTGCAGCACCGCCTTGGCACGACCGCGGAGAATCGCTCGGTGATTGAACAAACGATTGGGCGGGTGTCGGGCGGCGACGACCTGTCGATGGACGATATGTCCAAGGCCATCGAAGCGATCATGCTCGGACTCTGCAGCGACATGGAAATCGCCCTATTGCTGACGGCGCTGCATCTCAAAGGGGAAACGGTCGCCGAGATCGCCGGCGCCGCGGCCGCCATGCGCCGCCAGATGACGCCTATTCGGACCCATCGGAAGCAACTTGTCGATACCTGCGGCACCGGCGGAGATGGCTCCCGCACGTTCAATATCAGCACCGCTGCAGCGCTAATCGCCGCGGCCGCCGGCGCGAATGTCGCCAAGCACGGCAACCGCAAAGTCACCAGCCTCTGCGGATCGGCCGATGTGCTGGCCCTGTTGGGCGTGAATGTCGAGGCCGATGTCCCGGCAGTCGAAGCCTGCCTGGACGAGTTGGGGATCTGCTTTTGCTTCGCTCCCCTGCTCCACGGCGCGATGAAAAAGGTCGCTAAGGTCCGCGCGCAGCTGGAGACACCGACAATCTTCAATCTGCTGGGGCCACTATCGAACCCGGCGGCGGCGCCGTTTCAGTTGGTCGGCGTGGGACGCCAAGAGTTGCGCCCGGTGCTGGCCGAGGCGCTGGTCCTGCTGGGGACGGAACGCGCGATCGTTGTTTCTGGCGAAGATGGTTTGGACGAAGTCACAATCAGCGGACCGACGCGGGTCAGCGAAGCGGCCGGTGGTCGCGTGCGAGATTTCGTCTGGCGCCCGGCGGATTTTGGCGTCGAGGAAGCCAGCCTGGACGAGTTGCGGATTGAAACGGCCGAAGAGAGCGCCGCGGCCATTCGCGGCGTGCTGGCGAACGAACCGGGGCCGCGCCGCGACGTGGTTGTGATCAATGCGGCCGCCGCACTGTGGGTCGCTGGCAAGGCGGCTACGCCCTCGGCCGCCGCCGAACTAGCTGCAGCGGCAATTTCAAGCGGAGCCGCAGCCGATCTGCTAGCCAGCCTGGGTGCGCGAACGAAGTAGGTCACGCACTCCGTGCGTGACACGGAACGCCAATCGTCGCGGATGTCACGCACGGGGGTGCGTGACCTACGGGCGTATTAAGCACGAAGAACCCGCGGCTAGCGCCGACGGCTCACGGACACAGCAGGCGCCACGTTGCCAGCACTCGGTTTCTGCCGCTTCGATTGATTCGTATTGTTCCGCCCGGGGGGCCTGACTAGAATGCCCGCCCTTCGCACTCGACCCCGCAGCTTCGACAAACTTACTGCGCGCCCGCGTTCGACTTTGTTCGCCACTCGCTTGCCGAGACGGCCGACGAGCAACTCGCGCAGGCTGGGATTGTTGGGCAAGAGAGTCGCTACGTCAGGATGACCAGCGGCGCAGGCGTGCGGCGTCGAGAGGGCTGGGATAGTTGTTGTTTGACCCGCTGAGCGGACCGCGCCTAAGGTTCCGCTTTCCACAACACAGCTGATGGATCTCCGAATGTCCGCGGAAAGGACGCCGCAGGGCCATAACACGATTCTCGCGCGGATCATGCGGAACATTACCCGCCTGGTCGTGCGGTTTCCGGTTGCCACGCTGGTGATTGCGCTGGTGATCTCGGCCGCGTCGCTGTATTTGACCGCCACCCGGCTGACGTTTCACACCAGCCGGCTCGATCTGCTCAACCCCGAGAGCGACTACAACCGCCTCTGGATCGAGTACATCAACGAGTTCGGCGATGACGACGACGCCGTGATCGTGGTCGAGGGCGAAAGCCGCGACCGTGTGGTCACCGTGCTACAGGAAGTCTCACGCGCCCTCTCGCAACAAGAGCACCTGTTTCGCGCCGTGTTGCACGAAGTCGACCTGGGCAAGATCCGCGCGAAAGGGCTGCATTATCTCTCGCCGGCCGAACTGCAAGGGCTGGAGCATTTTGTTGGCGAAGTCGGACCGGTCCTCAAAGACAACTGGGGCCAGTTGAACCTGGGGCACATGCTCCAGGGGCTCTGCGCGCGGCTCGACTACGAAGCCCGCAACCCAGCGGCCGTGCGTCCGGAAGCCGACGCCGAGACCGCGCGTCTCACAGCGAGCGTGCTGGCCGGACTTTCCGGCGGCGGTCAGTACCAGTCTCCCTGGCCTGCCATGCCCCAGTCGTTCGCCACGCTCAGCGAGCTATCAGGCGAATACCTGTTGGCCAAAGAAGGAAAGCTCGGCTTCGTCATTCTCCGCCTGGCTAAGGGGAAGGACGACTTCGCTCGCTCGACCGAAGCCACGAACGCCTTGCGTGACCTGATCGCGCAGATTTCCACTCGGCATTCCGACGCCAAGATTGGCCTGACCGGCCTGCCGATCATGGAATACGACGAGATGCATTCCAGCCAATCGTCGATGTTCTGGGCGAGCCTGATCTCGATGTTCGGCGTGGCCTGCTTGTTCGTCGCCGGCTTTGGTGGCATGCGACACGCCTTGCTAGCCAACGGCGTGCTGCTGGTCGGTATGGCCTGGTCGTTTGGCTATGTCACTTTGACCGTTGGTCACCTGAATATCCTTAGCGTCTCGTTTACGGTTACTCTGATCGGCGTCGGTATTGATTACGGAGTCTATTACGCGGCCCGCTATCTGCAATTGCGCGATTCGCGGATGAACTGCGCCGAAGCGCTGGAGCGAACGTCGTTCGAAGTCGGCCCTTCGATTCTCACCGGCGCCGTCACGACGGCCGTCGCCTTTTTTGCCGCTGGCTGCACGAACTTTACGGGCATTGCCGAGCTAGGCGTAATCGCCGGCGGCGGGATTCTGCTCTGTGCGATTGCTGAATTGATTGTCCTGCCGGCCACGATCTGCCTGGTCGACCGCAGCAGTTACGGTCAAAAGACGCCGGAGTCATTGCCGGTGCAGGAAATGATCGCCCCGCTGATGCGGATGCCCCGGTTGCTGCTGCTGACGACCTTGGCGTGTACCGTGCTGGTTTCGTTTGGCATCACCCGGCTGTGGTACGACCACAACCTGTTGAACATGCAGCCGGTTGGGCTGGAAAGCGTGGAGCTCGAACGTCGGCTGTTGGCCGAGAGTAACCAGAGCGTGTGGTACGCATTGTCGATCGCCGACAGCCGCGAAGAGTTGCTCCGTCGCAAAGCGGCGTTCCTCAAGCAAGGTTCGGTTGAGCGCACCGAAGAAATCGTCTCGCTGCTACCGCCAGATCATGAAGTCAAACGCCAGTTGATCCAGCAGGTTCGCAATCAACTCGAAGGGCTTCCAGAGCGGCCGCCGGTGATTCCGATCGACGAGCCCGAAGAGTTGGGCCGTTTGATGGCCCGCGCGCAGGAATTGATTGGCCGCCGTGACCCACGTAGCCGCGCCAGCCAGGATTTGGAGCAAGCTCGAGATAAGTTGCGCCGCATGCAAGTACCTGAGTGCAACCGAATGATCGCGCAGTTGCAATCGTTCATGGCGGGCGACTTGCTGAGCCGGCTCCATGTGCTGAAAGGGATGGCCAACCCCGAGCCGCCGAAATTGACCGATCTGCCAGAAAGCCTGACGAGCCGATTTGTCGGCGCGCATGGGCTGCACCTGCTGAAGATTTATGGTCGCGGCAACATCTGGGACATGGACGCGCTGGGCAACTTTGTCCGTGAAACGCGCCAGGTCGATCCACGCGTGACTGGCAACCCGCTGCAGGCGTATGAAGCTTCGCTCGAAATGAAGCATAGCTACGAGAAGGCCGCGCTCTACGCGCTCGGCGTGATCGTCTGCGTGTTGATGTTCGACTTGCGCAGCATCCGCTACACGCTCCTTTCGCTGTTGCCGCTGGGCGTCGGCTTGCTGCAAACGTTTGGGATCCTCGGGCTGCTCGATATCCCGCTCAACCCTGCGAATATGATCGCCCTGCCGATATTACTCGGCATCAGCGTCGACGAAGGGGTGCACGTTGTGCATGACTTCCTCGACCAGAAGGGGCGTTACCGAATGTCGAAGTCGACCGCCGTGGCTGTCACGATCGATTCACTGACAACGATCGTCGGCTTTGGCAGTCTGATGATCGCCAGCCATCAAGGCCTGCAAAGCCTGGGACGCGTGCTGACGATTGGCGTGACGTGTTGCCTTTTCTCGTCGATGATCATGCTGCCGGCGATGTTGACCTGGATCACGCGCAACCGACCGATCACGCCGGACGAGGAAGAAAAGCCGAACGTTTCGTCGCTGAGCGCCGCGGCCCGCCGGGAGATGCTCCGCCGCCGCTACGACCCACGTCAACCAGGCGTGGGGACGAATAACTTCCCGCCAGCCCGCCGTCCAGACGTCCGCAAAACGGCTGCCTGAGACGAGGGCGCATCGTGTGCCACTGCTGGCTTATCCAGCAGTGTCTTGGCATAAGGTCAGACCAGCCGCACTGACTCGCTGGCCCTGCTACACTTGTTTCTATGGACCGCACGGCGCTCACGGCGAAACTGAAGCATACTGCGCGCGAGCTCGGCTTCGACCTCGTCGGCGCCACTGCTGCCGTCTCGCCCACGGGCGTTGACCGACTCCACCAGTGGCTCGCGGCTGGCTATGCAGGTGAAATGAGTTACCTGGCCGAACGCGCGGACGCCTACGCAGACCCTGGTCGCGTGCTCCCTGGCGCTCGCAGCGTGCTGGTGCTCGGTCTCAATTACCGGACCGAAGATCCAGCGCCGGTCGGCCCTGGTTATGGTCGAGTGTCACGCTATGCCTGGGGTGTGGACTATCACGATCTGATTCACGATCGGCTCAAGAAGTTGATCGCGAAACTTCATGAATTGGCGCCCACGGCCGTGGCCCGCGGCGTTGTCGACACCGCGCCGCTGTTGGAACGCGAGTTTGCCCAACTGGCCGGCCTGGGCTGGGTTGGCAAAAACACACTGCTGCTGAATCGCACGGCCGGCAGTTGGTTCTTTCTGGCGGCGCTGTTGACGGACCTGGAGCTCGACTATGACGCGCCGCACGCGACCGATCATTGCGGGACCTGCACGGCTTGTCTCGACGCCTGTCCGACCGATGCCTTTGTGGCGCCGTATGTGATCGATAGCCGACGCTGCATTAGCTATCTCACCATTGAACTTCGCAGCGATATTCCGCGTGAACTTCGCGCCGGCGTTGGCGACTGGGTGTTCGGTTGTGACGTCTGCCAGGACGTCTGCCCCTGGAACAACAAGGCGCCGGAAAGCCGCGCGGTGGAGTTGCGTCCGCGGGTCGAATCGAATCCGATGGAGCTGGCCAGCTTGTTTCGGCTGTCAGACGATGAGTTTCGGGCTCGCTTCCGACATACGCCGCTGTGGCGCGCTAAACGCCGTGGGGTGTTGCGCAACGCAGCGATAGTGTTGGGAAACGGCCGCGCTGCAGAATCGCTCAATGCGCTTTTGCTCGGCCTGCGAGATACGGAGCCATTGGTGCGCGCTGCGTCAGCTTGGGCCCTTGGACAGTTGGGAAATGCTAAGGCAGTCGCGGCGCTCGAAGAACAATTGGCCATCGAAACCGCGACAAGCGTGCGCGACGAGATAATATTGACGCTGGCGGAAATAAATTCCCCCTCTCCCCTTGGGAGAGGGCCGGGGTGAGGGCTAGGAAGCGGTTGATGGTCTTACAATCATGGGAGATCTCTCACCGGAGCGGGCCCTCATCCGGTTCGCTACCGCGAACCACCTTCTCCCGCCGGGAGAAGGGCTTTGACACGGCGCCGTTCCACTAAGCGGCAACGAATGAACAACACATGACACAACGCGAATCGAAATTTCAGGTCTGCGTGGTGCAAGCCGGCAGCGTGTTGTTCGACACGCCGCGCACGCTCGAAAAGCTGGCTCATTGGGCCGGGGCTGCTCGGCAGGCTGGCGCTCGCTTGGCCGTGTTTCCCGAAGCGTTTGTCGGCGGCTACCCCAAGGGAGCGCAATTCGGCGCGAGCCTTGGCAATCGCACATCCGAGGGCCGCGAGGAATTTCGCGCTTACTTCGATAGCGCGATCGCTGTTCCTGGTCCGGAAACCGAATCCATCGCGGCCGTCGCGCGCGACAGTCAGCTCAATCTCGTCGTCGGCGTCATCGAACGCGCCGGCGGCACGCTGTATTGCACGGTGTTATTCTTTGCGCCGAGTGGCGACTTGCTCGCGAAGCACCGCAAGCTGATGCCGACGGCGCTCGAGCGAATCGTCTGGGGCGCCGGCGATGGTTCAACGTTGCCGGTGTTGGAGACGTCGCTCGGGCGGCTCGGCGCCGTCATCTGCTGGGAGAACTACATGCCGCTGTTGCGGATGGCGATGTACGCCAAGGGGATCGAACTGTATTGTGCGCCGACGGTCGACGATCGCGACGCTTGGATTCCCACTATTCGGCACATTGCTTACGAAGGACGATGTTTCGTGCTCTCGGCGTGCCAGTTCTTGGCTGCGGACGACGAGCAGGCGAAGCCGCTGATTCGTGGCGGCAGTTGCATTGTTTCGCCGTTTGGCGCCGTGCTGGCCGGGCCAGCATATGGAAGTGAGCAGCTCGTCACGGCCGAGATCGATCTGGCCGAGATCGCCCGTGGGAAATTCGACCTGGACGTCGCTGGGCATTACGCTCGGCCTGATGTTTTTCGGTTGCACGTCAATGAGTCCGCGCAGCCGACCGTAGTGATCGATCTCCCGGAACCAGCCTGAAACACTTGGTCATGCGAGCCTCTCTCAAAAGAGACCATCCACGTATGCAGATTTGGATCGACGCGGACGCT